>Ga0315290_10002798_pt1 | contig 12383 bp, 8 predicted proteins | sample YL17G12_0_MG_FD_203627 | JGI IMG/M metagenome (GOLD analysis project Ga0315290, IMG submission 203627) | Sediment microbial communities from Yellowstone Lake, YNP, Wyoming, USA - YL17G12_0 | ecosystem: Environmental > Aquatic > Freshwater > Lake > Sediment | place: USA: Wyoming | collected...
TATTATAACGATCCCGTATCAAACCCGGGAGACTCCGGTTTCATAGTTTCTCTGTGCCCCTGTGGTTAATCTTACCCATTTTAACATCAAAACTCATCAAAACATAGCACAAACATGGTGCAAACATAGTACAAACATAGTGCAAAGTGGGTGCAAACATAGTGTAAACATAGTACAAACCACATCACTTTTCATCAGAATTCATCCAAATTTCGCCGAATTTCGCGGTTTTTTCTTACCCATCTTACCTAATCGTTATAATCGTTACGTAAAAATAAGCACTTACATCAATTCCTCCAACGTAAAATAAGCACTTACAACAATTTCCACACAACGAAAAATAAGGAGTTACAACAATTCCCAGCCACCAAAAATAAGCACTTACGACGGGGTTCTTTTAGCTCGAACCGCAGACCGTCCAGGGGAGATCGAACCAACTGGTAACATAACGGATGTACCCCAGCCAAACACCATATCCCCGGCTGGCAATCTCGATTTTACCCTATACCTACAACTGATGTTGACGTCAAAAGTCGATATTTACGCCTAAAAACGCCATTTTTCACCTCCCCAAAAGACGCAATTGTAGAAGATGGGTCTCACATAACCCTATTTGGCTCCAGCTCTTGCCGGCTTTTGTGCCGGAATCAACTTTTTAATGTCTCGACTTTCTCCAGCCAATCCTGATAAGCCTCTTTATATTGTATGGCCGTACCTTGGTCAGGCTCAATCGTTTTTGTGGTTTTTAGCCCGACAAACATCTCCTGAAAATCCTTGTAAATACCACCGCCAAGCCCAGCCCCTCGGGCCGCTCCCTGCGAACCGTCAGTGTTGTACAATTCCACGGTTGCCCCCGTGACCGTGGCAAACGCCGATCCGAACAGTGGACTCAAAAACATGTTGGCCTTGCCGGCGCGAACCGTCTTGATCTCAATCCCCATCCCACGCATGATATCCAAACCGTAATTCAATGCAAAAACGATCCCTTCCTGACCGGCTCTGAGAAGATGGCTTCGATGATGGGTGTTGAAGTTCAGTCCGTGAACCGATGCTCCGATGTCCCTGTTGGCCAATGTTCTTTCGGCGCCATTGCCGTAAGGCAGAATTCTAAGTCCATCCGAGCCTGCCGGCGCCTGCCCGGCCAGGTTGTCCATCTGTGCGTAATCGTCACCGCTGTTCATAACGTTGTGTTTTAGCCAACTGTTGAGTATTCCGGCTCCGTTTAGGCACAGCAATACGCCGTAACGCGGCTTTGAGGTGGTGTGGTTTACGTGAACAAATGTGTTGACCCGTGACTGAGGATCGTAATTGGGCTTCTCCCCGATGCCATAGACTACTCCTGAAGTGCCGGCTGTTGCGGCTATTTCGCCGGGCTGTAAGACCTTTAGTGACAAGGCGTTATTTGGCTGATCGCCGGCGCGATAGGCAATTTTTATACCGGTTTTGAGTCCCAATTGTTCGGCTGCTGAGCGTGTGAGTTCGCCTTGAACTGAGAATGTTGGTACAACTTCCGGAATGATGGCTGGGTCGATGCCGTAGTTTTCGAGCACAATGTCGGCGATGTCCTGCTTCTGATAGTCCCATAATATCCCCTCTGAGAGGCCTGAGGGGGTTGTTTTTACCTCTCCGGTGAGTTTGAAAGCAATGTAATCGCCTGGCAGCATGGCTTTATATATCTGAGCGTAAATTTTGGGTTCGTTTTCCATTACCCATTTGAGTTTTGAGGCGGTGAAATTGCCTGGGAAGTTTAGCAAGTGTTGTAAACACTTTTGGGAACTGATGTTATCGACAGCTTTTTCTCCGATCGAGACGGCTCTGCTGTCGCACCAGATGATGGAATCGCGTAATATTTGGTGGTTTTTGTCGATCAGGACCAGGCCGTGCATTTGATATGATATGCCGATGGCAGCGACTTTCTGGAGTGCTGAGGCGACGGTTTGGCCTTGTGATTTGATCTCTATTGTGGCTGCTTTGATGTTTTCCCACCACATATTGGGGTTTTGTTCGGCCCAGCCGGGTTTGTGTGCGGTGATTGGCATTTCTTTTTTTGGTGAGGAGGCAGAGGCGATAGCCTCTCCGGTCTGTGCGTCCAGCAGGGTAGCCTTAATGGATGAACTTCCGACGTCGTAGCCAAGTAAATACATCGATCTAACCTCCTTTTTTAACTAGTGTTATGGCGTTTTTCAGGTTGGGGCCGCACAGGGCAAAACCCCAGTTTATGAGCCTATTTATCTTAACAAGAGGGAGCGGGCGGGCAATATAAAAATAGCGGGTAGTTGGTGAGTGAAGGTTTTGGTGGTGGAGGGAAGGAGACGTAAGTGCTTATTTTTGGTTGTGGGGGATTGATGTAAGTGCTTATTTTTCGTAGTGGGGGATTGATGTAACTCCTTATTTTTCGTTCGGCGGAAATGAACGTAACTTTTTATTTTACGTTGGAAGAATTGATGTAAGTGCTTATTTTTGCGTAACGATTATAACGATTAGGTAAGATAGGTAAGAAAAAAGTGTGAAATTCGGCGAGATTTGGATGAATTCTGATGAAAAGTGATGTGGTTTGTACTATGTTTGCACTATGTTTGCACTATGTTTGCACTATGTTTTGATGAAAAGTGAATGGGGAGGAAGATTAACCACAGAAGAAAAAAGTGTGAAATTCGGCGAAATTTGGATGAATTCTGATGAAAAGTGATGTGGTTTGGATCCTGTTTGCACTATGTTTGTACCTAGTTTGGACTATGTTTGTGCTATGTTTTGATGAAAAGTGAATGGGGGGATGGGGAGGATGGGGGGGATAGGTAAAATGGCGGGAGAAGAGGAGAAAATGGGTGGAGAGCGGAGGTCGGGGACAGAAGTCAGAGGTCAGAAGACGGAAGGAAAGAGGGCGGACCGGTGGGGGAGGGATAGAAGTCGGATTTGAGATTTGAGATTTCAGAAGACAGAAGGAAAGAGGGCAGACCACTGGGGAGGTTAGAAAAGTGTGAAAGGTGCGAAAGGTGTGAAAGGTGTGAAGGAAGGACGGAGGGGTCGGGGGTCAGGGGTCAGGGGTCAGGGTCAGAAGACAGAAGGGAAAGAGAGTGGACCATGGTAGAGAAGGGTGATGCGTATGTCGTGTTGTGTATTGCGGGGGAAAGATGGAGAGGTGGTCAGGTGGGGAAAGAATAGAACACGGATCGGACGGATTTGACGGATCAGATTTTAAAATAGGGACAGAAGGAGAACAGAAGACAGAAAGAAAAGAATAGGATCCGCAGATTGCGCAGATTGACGCAGATTTGAGATTAGGTTTAAGATTTAACCGCTAATGAACGCGAATTGACGCGAATCAGATATGCCAAACAACTGGGACTAGAATCGATTCTAAAACCAAGAGGCAGAGCGAAAAAAGGTCCGATTATTCATCTGAGCTTTTAATTCCAAAGAGTATTCCCTCAAGTTCGTCCTGAGAGGGAACTCTGTTTGTGTCGATCATTTTTAAAACAGCTTCACGCAATACATGAAATGATTTTACAAGTTCTTCCGTTTTATTCCGTGGTTTACCATGGGCGGCGCTTGATCTGGCATCATACAACTTCTTAAGTTTCTTCTGTAAGTCTAACCTTTCTTGGCCGGGTTCTTCTAAGTAGGCTGCTATAAGTGCTGAGACTCTGAAACGAAGCTCATATTTTTGTTTTAAGAAAAGTGCTTCAAGTGCTCCCCATAGTGAAACTATATTCATCGCTTGTGACTTTTGGAAGTGAAATTCATCAAGCACATCGAGAGCCAGCTTAAATTCATTATATTTACTTGCTAGCCGTGTCACGTTATTCCAATGCTCTTTGAGCCATAAAAAAGCATCTTCGCTCAGTGAACCATCTGTTTCAGTTTTAAACTTTATATATCGCTCATGTGTTTCGACCGGAACTAGGGTGACATGATTATCCTTAGCTGAGGCTGCAAGCGAAAATGATATATTTGAAATAACAGGATTTGTGATATCGGGTGAAATCCATAATCGCATGAGCGCAACAACTAGTTTGCCGAGTTCAAATGTGTTTAGTTCTCTGGAGTTGCAGGTTGCCGGTATGTATAGCTCTGCGGTAACATCAAAGTTTTTACCCCCTTCGGCTCCCTTCCATGGTCCACCATAATGTGTCTCTGGTTTGACAGGGCGAAAAGCCATTAAGTAAGGCGACATTAGACAGGCATATGTTTTTCTTAATACAATACCTTGACCAAACTCCATCTCAGAGAAGTTAAGCTCCAAGCCAGATAATCCTAAGTAGATATCTGCTTCCAATTCTGCTTCCTTTTATTCGTTTACTAATGATTATACAGTCTGTATAAAACGGGAAAGGTAGACTGTTTGTTTTTGTATAACAAGTTTCCGTTGCTTGGTCAATATTTATCCGCCTATGGCGGGTATGGCCTGGGCTACTTTTTGTCCGGGCTACGCTTGCTTTGAGGGCAAGTGCGGGCAAGGTAAACAAGGACATGACAGAAAAAATACCATCTATGCTTCGGTGGGACACATATTAAAGTAGCGGATTACGCTCTTTCCTAAATTCTTTTCTCCATTTGTATAAATCAAGGGAACTTGATTCTAATAAAAACTTTTTATTACACATCTCCATCATAACGATTCCCACTCCCAACTCTTCAGCAATTTCTATCATCATGTCGAGGGTTTGCGAATTCATCTTACAGCCTAAATATAGCCTTTTGATATAAGGGAATGGAATCTTATTATCGTAGTAGTTACAAACGTCACTATCTAAGATTAGCCGCCATTCCTTCTCGTAGTTCCATTTTGCCGATTTAACTATAAATGTTTTGTATAAAATTGAATCAATCTCGATGTCATGTAGCAGCCCACTATTTTCATCAAGTTTAATTTTCTTAAGCTTGGTTTTAGGAATATTTACTCTGTTAGCAGTATAGATAACCGGAAATAACCCCCCGAGAATTAACGTCGTAATCCTTTCTTCCATATATTTAGATGGATTTTTGTGGTACTCATAATTTTCTAATGAAAAACAGATTGATTCTTTTAAGGGAGATATGTCATATTCTATGCAAAATCCCTTATGGTTATCTGCATAATGAGACCACATCTGGATAATATCGTCAAGATCATTGTCTCCATGAAGGTCAGAGAAACAAGCTACACGGATATTTACATTTCTTATTTTTTCTATTTTTGCTTTTGCTTCATTTCGAAACTTGTATGTCAAGTCACAAATTATGCGATAAAAATCTTGACTTTTGTTTAGCAGCAATTTATTAAGGACTGAGCTATATTCCACCACTACTGGGCTGTAGTACAAATTATCATTTAATGATGTCTTTGAGCTTGATAATCTATCGAATTCATCATTGGTAAATCCATCTTGGCTATTTTTGACCTCAACACATCCCGATTCTTTAATATATTTTAGGAGTGTATGTTTTTCATAGGCCTCAACATCATATCCAGCTTGGCAGTCAAATGGATCATTAAAAGTTCTGGGGTGAGACAACTGAATTCTTTTTTTCTTTATGTCTATGATATTGTCCGATGTGGGTGAATAGAATTTAAATAAGGATTTTGGTAAATTATCACTTTTCCCTTCAAGTAACTTGGTGTTGTTTACAATAATTTTTGAAAAAGTGTCAAGATTTGCTGTTTTGTGGCTAAAAACAGTATCGATAAATGCGTTTTGCCATTTTTTTTTCGATTTGTGATTTCTTAAATACATGTTTTCTATGGTAGTTTAAAGAAATAATTCTAAATAGCATTTAGCTTTTAGTTCGGCCAACAATAATTATACAGTCTTTATAACAAGTTCCCGCTCGTCGGGGCGAAGGCGCCCGCCGCAGCACGGTTGGTTCTTCAATAGTACTTATGCCAACTTTCGGGCGATTTCTTCTTCGAGGATGTCTTTGACGGTAAGGGCGATGATGGTCTTGCCGGACTTCTTGAAAAAGGCCTGTATCTCACTCATAGCATCGGATGAGTAGTCGAACGCAACAAAGAACCCCTTTGTGCGGTCTTCGCGCATCATTACCGCTTCGAAAGAATCGATGTCCGGCCTGCCGACCTTGCTTTTCTGCTTGACCTGTATGGGATACCAGATATCCATGAAGTCCAACTCGTCGGCTGTTTTCTTCGGCGTAGCAGAGACAGGATAAATACGCCCATCGATTCCCATATCGCCAACCTGCGCCTTATTGGGAATACCGCCCAGCGCGATAACCGCCCAGTTCTCAAACTCGAAGTGCGGCAACTCACGCAACTTCTTTTCGCTCCATGGCAGATCACGCACAATAAAGCCGCGTCCGACCCGCCAGAGTTTTTCATCCTCTTTGAGATGGCACACATCCCGCATTCGCTTGGCCATCACGCGGCAGGCCGTCGGCGAAATATCGATACCTATCCACTGCCTGCCAAGATTCTCCGCAGCAACAATGGCTGTCCCACACCCGCAAAACGCGTCAAGAACAATATCGTTGGGATTACTGCTGGCTTTGATTATGCGGTCAAGCAACGCCAAGGGCTTTTGTGTGGGGTAACCAAGACGTTCGGCAGCTTGTGCTTGTATTGGCGGGATGTCAGTCCAAATACTATCAACAGGATTCCCTTTCTGTTCATCTAAATAACGTTTCAATGCGGGAACTGCACCTGGTTTGGTTTGAATAACAATTCCTTTTTCGTATGACTTCTGCATACGTTCTTTTGTCCAACGCCAGACACGCTTAACGCCAAGAAATTCGTAAGTAAGATTTGGTCGATCTTTGTTGGGGTTGGTTAAGTCCGCCAATCGATAACGGCGGCCTGTTTTAGGTTCAACATATTTATAAAAGGCTTTGATATAATCTTCATTGTGTGGCAGATATTGACGATTGAATGTGTATTTGTTGTTCTTTGTGTAGTAAAAAATTGTATCATGATCGTTCGGGAAAGACTTGGAAGCCAATCCCTTGGCATTTGTTCGCCGCCAAATGATTTCTGTCTGAAACTGGTTTTCGCTGAAAATCTGGTCGAGCATTATTTTGACGTAGTGTGAGGCATGCCAGTCGCAATGGTAATAGAACGAGCCGGTTTTTTTTAATACCCTGTGCAGTTCAACGCACCGTGGCCGCATAAATTCGATATAGGCCCGTGTCGATGCGTGGCGGTCTTCGAATGCGCGTTTTTCCTTTGTCTCACCCCAAAATACCTCATAGTTGCGATTGGAGTTGAAAGGCGGGTCGATATAGATAAGGTCAACGCTGTTTTCGGGCAGCTTTTTCAATTGTTCAAGGTTATCGCCGCAATAGATTACCCGCGTATCAATCAACGCTGACGGCTTGCCGACCGTAGTGACTTTTTTAGAACTGGATGCAGATTTTTTTGCCATTACACAAAACTTTCCATTATTACAGGCTTGTGCTTCGTGAGCCTTATTTACTGCTATGGCGGGGTATTCGAGCCTAGCTTTTTGGGGGCTAGTCGAATAAAGCCCGCCAATAGTGGTAGAAAGTAAGCTGGTTTAGGGTGGAAGTCAAGTAGAAATTAAAAATTGGGAATTAGAAGCTTGGTGGCAAAGAATAAACAAGTTGAAGGCAGGTTTTTCGTGGGAATGACAATTGTTGGCTTGACACGGCCAGTCTAACGTTTATCCCGCAGGCTGCGCTGGACTCTTTGCAGTTTCGCGATATTTGCTTTTGACAACGTGTAATCCTTGTGCGATTTCGCTTACGCGGCTCTACGTGTTGCCCTTTTTCTTGTGTGTTGATTATACGCAAAGTCAGTAAATTGTGTTAAAAAAAACCGCGGAAGTTAGGGAATATCTATTGAAAAGTTCTCAAAAAATCTGTAAAAGCTGTTCAGGACGTGAAATCTATTTTGGTTGAGCCGTACAGAAAGGAGACAATATGAAAATCAGCAAAACAGCACAATCGGTATCCGATTCGGTAACCATGGCGGTTACGGCCCGTGCAAAACAACTCAAGGCTGAAGGGGTGGACGTGGTTAGTTTCGGCGCCGGGGAGCCCGATTTTGATACGCCTGAGTTCATCAAAGAGGCAGCTAAAAAAGCTCTCGATCAGGGTGCGACCAAGTATTCGCCGGCTGCGGGCATACTGGAACTGCGTAAGGAAATTTCCCGTAAGCTCAAGGAGGAAAACGACTTAGATTACAAGCCGAATCAGATTGTGGTTACCGTCGGCGCCAAGCACGCCGTTTACGCGGCCATTCACGCTGTGGTCGATCCCGGTGACGAGGTTCTGATCCCCACACCTTATTGGGTCAGCTATCCCGAGATGGTCAAGCTGGTCGGCGGCAGAGTGAAAATCGTAACCACCCGCTGGCAGGACGATTACAAGCTGACGCCGAAAGTGCTCCGTGGGGCGATTAGTCGCAAGAGCACCCTGCTGATCCTTAACTATCCCAATAATCCCGGCGGTTTCTGCTATAATCCTTCTGAGGTCAAGGCTTTAGGTGAGGTAATCGCCGAGTCCGATCTGGCGGTAATCTCTGATGAAATATACGAAAAGCTGATCTATGGCAGTGGGGAATTCCGCAGTTTCGCCGCTGTGTGCGGCGATCTCTACGACCGTACCATCACCATTAACGGTCTGAGCAAATCGTATTCGATGACCGGCTGGCGTGTCGGCTATGTCGCGGGGCCACCTGATCTGGCTGAGGCTGTGGGGCAAATGCAGTCGCACATGACCAGCGGTCCAGCCACCTTCTGCCAAATCGCATCGATAGCTGCCATGCAAAAGGGCGATGCGGACATCGAAAAGATGCGAGCTGAGTTCGCTAAGCGAGCCAAACATATCCATGAGCGTCTCAACGCGATAGATGGTGTGACTTGTCCTGAGCCGACCGGCGCGTTTTATGCCTTTCCCAATGTTGGGCAGTGTTACGCCAAGCTGGGTGTCAGCGGCAGTGTCGAATTTTGCCAGAGACTGCTGGAAGAGGCCAAGGTCGCCTGCGTACCAGGTATCGGGTTCGGCTGCGATGAAAACATTCGTCTGAGTTTCGCCACCAGCATGCAACAGATTGACAAAGGCATCGATCGCATCGAGGCCTTCATCGAAGCGGCCTGCTAGCTTGTATGGCTCTATAACGTTATTTGATGTGGCAGCCGACCTGGCGGCAGGTCGATGGAAGGCACGAGGCTGAAAGGAAATATCATGGCACAACAAACCAAGCGTTTTTGCCCAGGGCTGATAATTCTTGTCAGTACTTTTCTTTTAGCACCGGCTGTGGCGACGTGCGAAGTTGAGAGGTCTTATGTGCAGGCGGTTATACCACCGTCGGAGACGACCATCGATGTTGCCGGTTCAGTGATCAGTCTTAACGGGACGTGGAAATTTAATCCGGCTGCGTCGGCGGACTTTTGGAAACAAGAAGCCGATATCGCGGACTGGTCAAATATAGATGTGCCTAGTGAATGGGTTATGCAGGGTTTCGAGGTCGCTGACCATGCGGCCGGCGGGTATGTTCGGCAATTCGATGTTCCGAAAAAATGGGAAGGCAACCGAGTTAAACTGCGTTTTGACGGGGTATTCAGCGTCGCCGCAGTGTATGTAAACGGCAAAGAGGTCGGCCGACATGAAGGCGGCTTTACACCATTCGAGCTGGATGTGACCGAGGCTGTGAGGTTTGGGTTGAGCAATACCCTGGCGGTGGCGGTAACCAGTGAGTCGCTGTCGGATGCGCTGGCCAGCGCTTCACAATATGCTGTACATCCATTGGGCGGTATTGTGCGCAAGGTTACGCTACTGGTCGTTGCGAAGGTCAATGTCAAGTCGTATCATGTTACGAGCGAATTCGATGAGGCGTTCGATGACGCGACGATGAATGTCTCGATGAAGATCCATAACCAGACGGATAAAAGACTTAAAGGCGCAAATCTGGAATTTTCGTTGCTGAAATGGCCGACGAGGGAGTCTGTCCATCTTGAAAAGACAAGCATGCCGCTGCCGGAAATCGCTGCCGGGCAAATGCTGGACGAGACGATCGAGATCACAGTCGATTCGCCAAAGAAGTGGGACAATGAACATCCGAATCTGTATGTGCTTCAATGCAAATTGATAAAGGACTTTGAGACCATACAGACGGTGGAACGACGTTTTGGTTTTCGGCAGGTGGAAGTGCGCGGCAATGAGCTGTTCGTAAACAATAATCCGGTTAAACTGCGTGCGGTTAATCGGCATGAAGCACATCCGAGGCGTGGGCGAAGTCTTACGATGGAGCAGTGGCGCAGGGATGTCGAACTTTTCCGCGAGGCGAACTGCAATCTGATCCGGACTTCGCATTATCCACCGGCAGAAGAATTTATCGATCTGTGCGATGAGTTGGGTCTTTTTGTCGAGGAAGAAGCCGCCCTTTGCTGGGTTGGTCGTGGGCCAAAATGGGAAAAAAGGGATCCTCAAAGTTCTGACTGCCAGGAACTCATTGTCAGAAGCGCCTTGGAGATGGTCGAGCGAGACCGCAGTCATCCGAGTATTTTATTCTGGTCACTTGCAAACGAATCTGAATGGGGGCCGAATTTCGAGAGTTCTTATGAATCAGCCCGTAAATGTGATCCGAGCAGGCCGTTTACATTCCATGATCAGAACGACGTCGGTAGTAATAATGTCATAATCGCCAACTACCATTACCCCACGGCTAACGGTCCGAAGGAATTCGCAAATCGCGAACGCCCGGTATGGTTCGGCGAATACTGCCATCTAAATGTGTATAACCGCTATGAGTTGTGGACCGATCCCGGGCTGCGGGATGTCTGGGGTCGCGGGTTTCAGTCGATGTGGGACAATATGTACGTGAGCAAGGGCATCCTGGGCGGTGCGATCTGGTCGGGCATTGACGATACCTTTCATCTGCCGGGCGGTTCTACGGTTGGTTATGGTTCGTGGGGGCCGATAGATGGCTGGCGGCGCCTCAAGCCAGAGTACTGGCATGTCAAGAAGGTGTATTCGCCGGTGCGTATCAGCGTTGAATATATCGAAGCCCCCGCAACCGGCGGGAGCATCACAATTCCACTGGAAAACCGGCATAATTTTACGAACATAAACGAACTGGACATACAGTGGCAGATCGGAAATCAAAAAGGCAAAGCGACCGCCGATATCGCCCCGCGTACAAAGGGCGAGATGACTATTCGCACGAACCTGTCTGATCTTGACGGCCAAAGTGTTTATCTGCAGTTTGGCTCACCTTTGGGTTTTGTCGTTGACGAGTACCGTTTGCCGATAGGCAAGCCGGTCGCAGTGAAAGAAGCAACCGGCACAGCCAGGGCAGGTGAGATTGATGTCAAATCAGACGCCAGGCAGATTACAATTGCGGCGGGTGAAATTGTCGTAAGACTTGATAAACAGACCGGCTTGATTATCGAAGCGACACGAGATAACAATCGTATTCTCAGCGGAGGGCCCGAATTGATGATTCTGCCGCTCAATAGCGCCGGCAATACGCAGATGACGAAAGACATGAAGCCTGTTTCGTTCGATACGGCGGTATGTTCCGGCAGAAAGGTTAAAAGTGTTTCAGTTACGCAGAATGACAACGCCGCGATGGTCACTGTTGCTGACAGCTACGACATTGCGCAAGGCGGTTATACACTGACAATCGGGGCCGACGGAACGATGACGATTGATTATGAGTATGAGTTGACTGGTGCGATCAGTCCCCGGCAATACGGAATGGTTATGACATATCCGGGCGGCTTTACCAAACTGAGCTGGCTGCGAAAAGGATTATGGAGCGTCTATCCGAAAGACCATATTGCCCGCCTTGAAGGCGAAGCCGATGCTTTTGTTGGAGTTGAATTATCAGGCATTGCAGGGCCGGTATCCAAACCGGATTACGCATGGCGGCATGACACCAATGAACTCGGCACAAATGATTTTCGGTCAACGAAGGAAAACATCATTAACGCTCACCTGGCCGATTCCCAAATCCGTGGGCCTGTGGTGGAATCGGATGGTAATGGGCACATTCGCTGTTGGGTCGAAGGTGATTCAACCCGGATGCTGATTGCCGAGTATAACAATCCCGGCTCGGACCATTTCGTCCGCATACACACCGCAGCGGCAGAGAAACCGCTTAAGCCCGGTGATAAAGTCAGCGGTTTGATCCGGTTCAAAATAGAATAAGACGTTCGGCACAAGAGTTGAAATGAGATGACAGTTGCTCGAAATAGTTTTGGGCGACGGCCGTCCCGTGCGAGCCTGATGACGGGGATGCATTCTGTTTGTAATTTTACCAGCTTCCGCTGGACCATCTCGTGTTAAGCCGATGGTATTATGCTAACCCAAGTTTCGCAGATAGGCACTTAAATCGGCGGTTTTGGCAGCGCCAGGCCGGTTAGTTTCCACCACAAAAACTGTCATTGAGATGTCGGCTGTATATCTTTGGCGGCGGCTGTTTGGGC
>Ga0315290_10002799_pt1 | contig 12382 bp, 12 predicted proteins | sample YL17G12_0_MG_FD_203627 | JGI IMG/M metagenome (GOLD analysis project Ga0315290, IMG submission 203627) | Sediment microbial communities from Yellowstone Lake, YNP, Wyoming, USA - YL17G12_0 | ecosystem: Environmental > Aquatic > Freshwater > Lake > Sediment | place: USA: Wyoming | collected...
TTTGCGGATTTACGAATCCATCGAAGGGAAAATCATTATCCCGGATTGCCCCAATGAACATCCGGTATGCCCGTTCGACAATTGCATCATGGGTAATGTTGTAGGACAGATGACCCAGCTTTTTATGAACTATCTTACAACGAATACTGTTGCGGATTTGATTCATTACTAGAAGGCTTTTTACTTCATAAACATTCCTCTGCAAAATTCCTTTTCCAGTCAATTACCTGATAAGCTTTTTATAAACAACACAATTAAAATCGATTATCAAGAAATATTGCGCATAAATTGACTATCTTTAAAAATCAATTTTGGGTTCATTCAGTGTTACAAACAATTTCAATTGACTGAACAATGAAAGCAAAACTTCTCTTGATTCTATTATCCTTTCCGGTTGTGGTTGCATCCCAGTCATGGAAACAAAAACCATTCTCCTTAAGCATAATCAATAATGCCAGCATGTTGCCGCCGGCATCACTCATTGCAACATTTAACCAACCGTTACATCCGGGTGCGGAAGCCTCTTACGAGTTTGGCTGGAAACAAAGTACTAATGTAAAATTATTTCAAAACGCCACGATCGGGTATTTTTACCAGCGTTATGTGTACCAGGCCATTCTGCTTTATTCCAGATCGGGTTACCGCAGGAACTTTGGAAATTTTTCCACCGAAGGTTCAATACAGGCCGGATATATGCATGCATTGCTTCTTACCGACAGAGCCGTAATCCAAGCAGATGGTACTTATAAAGCGAAGAAAGGATTCGGCAAACCGCAATTCATTGCAGGAGCCGGATTAGGTTTTGGTTATAACCTGGGATTTGAACCACAACTGCGCAGGATATTTCTGAATTACGATTTCAGGATTCAGATGCCTTTCGTAAAAAGCTATGTCCCCTTACTGCCAAATGGCATACTCTTTTTCGGATTCCAGTTTACATTCAATGAATAAATCATATGAATACTACCAGATTGTATTTTATTAATTTACATATCCAAATTGACGTCTTTAAGTTATTGACCAAAGATTTCGAAATATTTGAAAAATAGCCTGACAGCCTAAAAACCTAAAGCCTAAAAACCTAAATTTCAAAATTCGCTTTTAAAACTGAAGAAAATGCATCTGAAAACCAGCGTTCTAGCAGCAATAGCAGCTATTGTTTTTCTTGGGAATGCCTGCAAAAGAGACGAAATCGCGAGGCCAGCTGCTTTAAATTGTGTCCTTGAAGACAAAGCAGTGTACCAGGTCAACCCGAAAAGCGCAGATTTTCAGGCGCTGATCGAAAAGTATGTAAAAAAAGGATTGCCTGGAATTATACTGCTTGTGAAGGATGATTACGGCTTTTACATCGGCGCATCAGGAATGGCCGATATTAAGAAAGGTATACCCCTTCAGCCTTGTCATATTTCTAAAATTGCAAGTATCACCAAACTCTTCCTTGGCGTTGCGATTATGCGCCTTCAGGAAAAAGGAGTCTTATCTCTCGACGATCCAATCAGTAAGTACATTGCGCAGGATAAGCTTGAAAAGCTGGAAAATGGCATGAAACCGCTTACAATCCTTAATCTGCTCAACCATACCTCAGGCTTTTACGATTTGATTGGAGATCAGGGATTTTACCTGCAGGTCCTGAACGATCCTGCCAAACACTGGACTGCGGACGAACTACTGAAATACGCCTACAATAAACCCGCTATGTTTACTTTTAATCCGGCAGATACCGCCGGATACTCTAATACAAATTTTACATTGCTCAGTATGATCATTGAAAGTGCAACGCAAAAAGAGCATTCACAGGTTTTGCACGAAGAAGTGATAGACTATCTTGGTTTGGCGGACACCTACTATTTCTGGCACGATGCTTTGCCCGACGGTCGTGTTGCCCAGGGGTATTTCGACCTCTATAACAACGGAACGTTGATGAATCTCACCAACTGGAACACGGGCAGTGGAAATGGTTATGGCGGAGTTTATTCTACAGTATGGGATATGTACCTGTTTGCCAATGCATTGTTTGTCGACAAAACGCTACTCAGCCAGGAATCGCTCAACGAAATGTTGGTATTTCATCCTGCCATAGAAGCACGAAAGCAACTGGGCGTTGCATGTTTCAAGGATTTTATTGATATCGGCGATCCAGCCAAAGATTATGCATGGGGACACCGTGGCCGCGATCTTAGTTACAGCGCCGACCTGGATTATTTCCCTGAACACAACGCTATTATGTCGATGATCGTTAATTATGGTACGAATGGAGAAAGTGCTTTGCAGCCGGTTTTCAAGGAAATGCGGGATGAAGTGGCCAAACTGGTTGTCAGGAAGGATTAAGTAATCAGGCTTTAGGCAATTAGACAATTAGACAATTAGACAATTAGACAATTAGGAAATAGGTATTGGGTATTTGGCATCAGGAAATGAACAAATAAACTTAAACATTGCTTTCCAAAATGCTGAAATTTCCATTCCAACAGGTCCCGCCCCCGTCCCCCTTCTCCCTTCCACATATTAAATTACGTTCTAAACAGTTATGCTATTTCATTGGCATTCTGCTGATTAAATTTATATAACAATTTTTCTAAATAATTAAATCCAGGTATCAAAAATGAATGTATATTTGCGCATTCAAATACCTAATTACTTTTATCAGTTTGAGTAAGGTCGTTCATATCTCGGAAGCCGCGTCATTAGCCGTACACAGCATGGCCATCATTGCTTCGGGAAAAGCCAAACTAAATGTAGGACAGATAGCAGCCTACACCGGTGCATCCAAGAACCACCTTGCCAAAGTACTCCAGATACTTGTGAAGAACGACTATCTCAATTCGAACCGGGGCCCAAAAGGTGGCTTTGTACTCAAGGCAGATGCTGGAAAAGTGAGTTTACTCGAAATCTATGAACTGATTGAAGGAACCCTGGAAAAGTGTAACTGCGGTATTCCCGAAAATAAATGTCCTTTTGTTAACTGCGTTTTCGGGGACCTTTCTGACAAATTTTCCATTGACTTCATAGAATACCTTTCTAAAACAAAAATAGCCGATATCAAAACAAAACTATAAAGACCATGAAACGGACAATTATTAAGATAGACGAAGAAAAGTGTACCGGTTGCGGAGAGTGCATCCCGAATTGCCATGAAGGCGCATTGCAGATTATTGACGGAAAAGCAAGACTTATCAGCGATCTTTTCTGCGACGGACTTGGCGCTTGCATTGGCCATTGCCCCGAAAGTGCGATAACGATGGAAGAACGCGAAGCTGAAGCTTATAATGAAACGCTTGTAATGGCTGCAATGGTGCCAAAAGGACGGAATACAATCATTGCGCATCTCGAGCATCTTCGCGACCACAACGAAACCGAACTTTTGCGCGAAGCTATTGTTTATATCAAAGCGAACAATATTGATATGAGCGAACCTAGTCTGTCCCCTGCTCAAATGCATACACACGGGAGTTACCGGAACATGCAGGAAGTATTTAACGAAATCAAACCTGCCGATAGCGGATGTGGCGGTGGATGCCCCGGTTCTAAAGCCATTGATTTCAAAATTGACATGGAAAAGGTAAACCAGGTAGTGGTTCCGGTAGAAGTAGCCGTTGCAGCCACTGCTCCTGCCCTTTCGGAACTACGCCAGTGGCCGGTGCAGTTACACTTGCTCAATCCCCAGGCATCCTATTTTAAAAATGCTGATGTTATATTGGCTGCCGACTGCGCAGCATTTGCCATGGGAGATTTTCATGATAAATTCCTCAAAGGCAAAACATTGGCTATCGCCTGCCCCAAGCTCGATTCCAATAAAGAATCGTATGTGGAGAAACTTACCAGCATGATTGCAGATTCTAAAATCAACACCCTTACAGTCGTGATGATGGAAGTACCTTGTTGCGGAGGACTGCTGCAAATGGCTAAAATGGCGGCAAATAGTTCCGGACGCAATATTCCGGTCAAAAAAGCTATTATTGGCGTGAAGGGAGATATTTTACAGGAAGAGTTTGCGTAAGTGAAGATTACAAATAAATGCGTGCCGGTTAAATAGTCTGTAATTAAAGTGGCAACTTTTGATCTAAGAACAAGGAACATCGAAAAGAGGATCTTGGAAACTATGGTCGGGATGTATTGTAAGCATTCGTTCCGAAAAGGAACTCAATGCGTCGATTGCAAAGAGTTGCAGGCCTATGCCTTTAAAAGAATTGATAAATGCAGATTTGGCAATTCAAAACCAAATTGCAAGGATTGCCCGGTACATTGCTATTCGCCTGTTATGAGAGAAAGAATAAAAGAAGTAATGCGGTATGCCGGACCACGCATAATATATCGTCATCCGGTAATGGCATTGCGACATTTGCTGATGCAAAAGGAAATAAATACGAATTCAATATCAACAATTAAAACATAGAATCTAATGGAAACAAATCTCTTTGAAACGGCACAAACATTCAGGTTTGAAGCTAAAATCGATTACGCTGAAGGTGGCATCGTAAGCAAACGCGTTATCGACCGCCCGACAGGCAACGTGAGTTTCTTCGCTTTCGACAAAGGACAGCGCCTGAGCGAACACACAGCTCCTTTCGATGCCTTGGTGCAGGTTGTTGAAGGACAGGCTGAAATTGTGATCAATGGTGTCACTTATAAAGTACTTGCCGGAGAATCCGTCATTATGCCTGCAAACATAACACATGCAGTGAATGCAGTCGAAAAGTTCAAGATGATTCTTACGATGATTAAAGGATGATAATTTGACAATTTGAAAATGTGAAAATGTAACAATTTGAAAATGTGCAAAATAGATTAATGGACTATCTGTTTCAACCTATTTCAATGTATTTCAAGTATTTCAACCTATTTCAACCTATTTCAACCTATTTCAACCTATTTCAAACTTCAAAATCTAAACGTGATTACTATAAACAGAACAAACAATGAGCGAATTAATCAATAATTCTGCAAGCCGCAAAGAACTGCTGAAGCACATGATACTGCAGCTTCATGAAGGTGTGGCTCCTGAACAGGTAAAGAAACGCCTGCGGCAACTGATGCAGAAAATACCTTACGGTGAAGTGGTGGAAGTAGAGCAGGAACTCATCGCCGAAGGCTTACCGCAGGAAGAAGTTTTAAACCTCTGCGATATGCATGCTGAAGCACTGGAAGGTAACATTGACCACTCAGGTGCAAAAGATGTTCCTGTAGGGCATCCTGTTGATACATTCACCCGCGAAAATAACGAACTGGCAAAAGTTGTGGGACAATTGAACAGTCTCTATCTGGCTCCAGCTGAACTTATTCAGGAAGAAGGTGTTGCATACTATTTGCTTAAGATGAAAGGCCTCTTCAATTTGTTGATGGATGTGGATAAACACTATCGCCGCAAGGAGAACCTTCTTTTTCCTTACCTTGAAAAATACGGTATAACCGGCCCGCCAACTGTGATGTGGGGAAAGCACGATCAAACGCGTGTTCTGCTTAAAACTGCATTGGAGGCTATGGAAAAGCCAGGCGAGCCCGATGCTTTGAGAGTAAAGGAACTTATCGATTCGGTTTATAAACCTGCCTCTCAGGCTATCACGGATATGATAATGAAGGAAGAGGAAATTCTTTTGCCGATGACCATGGACAAGTTAACTGATTCGGACTGGTTCGAAATTTACCGCCAGACAAACGAAATAGGATATTGCCTTTACGACCCGAATATTGCATGGAATCCTGAAGGTGTTGAAGCAGTTTTAGCAACGCATTCCGACACCAACAGCATTCAGTTGCATAGCGGAAGTTTTACACCCGAAGAATTGCTTGCAGTGCTGAATTCGCTCCCGATCGACATCACTTTTGTTGATAAAAATGACAAAGTGAAGTACTTCTCACAGGGTAAGGAACGCATTTTCGACCGCAACCGCGCCATACTTGGACGCGATGTGCGCATGTGCCATCCTCCTTCGAGCGTGCATATTGTGGATCAGATTATCGGCGATTTTAAAAGCGGAAAGGCTGATAGCGCGCCATTCTGGATTGAGATGCGCGACAAGTTTATTCATATCGAATACTTTGCTTTACGTAATGAAGTAGGCGAATACCTGGGAACACTCGAAGTATCGCAGGAAATGACCGAAAAACGTGCATTGCAAGGCGAACAGCGGATTCTATCTTACAAGAAAGCTTAATTGTGTAGTAAATCAGCATGTATTTATTCTAAATCAGAAAATGGAAAAACCAGCATGGCTAAATGAAGCCCATATAAAACAATCACTTGATGCACGCGAAATATTAGCCTCGGGTGGTCACCCGCTGGAACAGGTTATGGGCGATATCGCCAGATTTGCTCCGGGAGAAATCTATGAATTAATCACACCCTTTTCGCCTGCTCCTCTAATTGAGAAAGTGAAAAACCTTGGTTTCGAAGCATACAGCGAACAGGAAGGGCCGGGATTGATAAGGAATTTTTTCAGAAAGACCTAAAGAGTACATCTTATCTTTGTGCCACAAAACTGAGATAATATGAAAATCACCAGATTGGCTGAAGCACCAAATGTTCCATGTCGTTTGTTATTTGATTTAAGAACAAGGAACACCGATTTACGATTTATGAAGTAAGAGTCTGTTTAAATATTGTATTAGTTAAGGTTTTTCTTTTGTGCGGAATGTGATTTATAATTCAACAATAATTCCAACCGTTGGCAGCAAAGTACCCGTTTCACTTGGAAGATATTTCAGTTTGTAACGTGTAGGATCCAAAGGGTCAATTACGGCTTGCCCATTGGCATCAAGCACCTGAACAAGTTCATCGGGTTGTTTACCTTTAAAATTATATAGATTCTGAATGTCGAGGTAAACGTTCAATGACCATTTTCTGAAGAAATATTCCTTATCCACCCGAAGGTCGAGCTGGTGAAACACATTCAGTCTCTCTGAATTGTACCTGTTATAATTAAGGTAACCCTGTCCGGTGGCATCCCATGCTTCTATTAATGATGATCGGTCAACATCATAGGGCGTATATGGCGCGCCACCAACAAAACGCCATTTCATGCCTATATCCCAGTTTTTCTTAAGTGTGGCAAGTGCTGTTATATTGACAATGTTTCTGTTGTCCCATGCCGACGGAATAAAGACTCCATGTTTATCTTCAAAGGAGGATCGTACCCATGTATATGATACTGTTACATCAAGCATGCGGCTAAGTTTTTCACGATAATACAATTCTACTCCCCAGGCGTTACCTTTAGATACAGGAATTACACCTTCGTTGCCGGCCACTCCAAAATCGGCACCTTTGCTGGCAAGTGAGACTGAATCGCGAAGCGAGAAAGGGTAATAATTATAAAACTTATAGAAACCTTCGAGCGTGATCTGCGACTTTTCATTTCGCCTGAAATCTATACCGGTCACAATATGATCGGCCTGAATGTACCTCAGCCCATTGGTTTTATTCAGCAATTCCCCATCGGGCAGCCTGTAGCCCATGGTTGTATAAGCCGGAAGTTGAAAATACCTTCCCATATTGAAATTTACCATCAGCTTAGAAATAAGCGCGTAAGATGCCGAAAACCTGGGAGATAACTGTTTCAGCAGGTTCGACATCTGCGAAGAATAGCTATTTGCATCTGATCTTATTCCCAGCGAAAGCATTAGTTTCTCGTTAATAAATCCTTTGCTCACTTGTCCGAAAAGGTTCCATTTTATAAAATCCAGATCAGAAGAATAATTAATTTCAGTGATTGTATCCTGGCCAGCGGGAATAAAAACCTGCTGATAAGTACTATTGCTATATTTGGCATATTCCATTCCGGCACCATAAGTAATCTTATATCCGTTTTTACGGGCAACTTCTTCGTACCTGATTTTATTCTCTGTCTCATACGAAGAATAATCAAGCGTCTTATTATTCGGATCGCTTTCATTATTATTCAGATATTTTATTGCTTCATTAAATAACATATTGCGGCTTACTATCAGTGCACTGTAAGAGTTATCGCGATAATGACGGTAATTGGCTCCGATGGCATAATTCCACTGGTTGTTGGCAGGCAGGTAATTAAGAATGTAACGCTCCTCTTCGGTAGGATTTTTTATACCTGTGTTGAGTACATTTTTGTCGAGAGCACCAATGCTGATTATTGTAAGTTCGTTATGTACATTGAACTTTGTTTTAACCTTCAACGTATAATCATTAAAAGTGGGCAGGAAAGGCAAACCTAAGTTGCTAAAAAGGAACTTCAGGTACGATCTTCGTACAGAAAAAAGCACATTTATTTTTTTACTAACCGGTCCGTTGAGGCTTAATGCTGTTTCGCTGGCGCCAAGTGTGGCGCGGTAAACCATACGATCTGGGTTGCCGTCAATAAGCTTCATGTCAATTACTGAACTTAAGGTATTTCCCCGGCTGGCTGGAAATGCCCCTGAATAGAAATCCACATCGCGCAAAAAATCAGTGTTGATAATACCTGCCGGACCACCGGAAGCCCCTTGTGTTGCAAAGTGATTGAGATTAGGAATTTCAATGCCATCGAGTATAAACTTGTTTTCCGAAGGGCCACCTCCTCTGACGATTATATCGTTTCGAAACGAAACCGACGATGCCACACCGGGCAATGATTGAATTACTTTTGAAATATCGCGGTTTGAACCAGGGCTTTTCTCGATTTGCGAAATCCCGAGCGATTTCAGTGAAACAGGGCTTTCCTCCACCTGCTTGAATATCGAAGCGGTAACTTCTATGCCGCTTATCTGCACTGCAACTTCTTGCATTGCAATATCCAGGGAAGCAACTTTTGCATTTGTAATGAGGATCTCCTCAGTCATTACCTTGTCGAAACCCACCGAAGATGCTTCAAGTTTTATATAACCGGGTTTCAGCCCTTTGAACAGAAAATTACCATCCAAATCGCTGACTGCTCCAATAACAGTTCCGCTAATGATAATGTTCGTAAAAGGCAGTGGGTCGTTGTTTTTCACATTAAAGACTCTTCCTTTGACGGAACCCGTTTGTGCAAATAAACCGATGGACAGGATGAATAATAAGAATGATATACCTATTTTAAGCTTCATAATATATATTGTTTAATCATTTTACATTTACATTAGACATTATTTAAACGATGGATGTTGAAAATTGTTCAAAAGATGGGTTCTAAAAATTAACTTTTTGACTTTTTCAGACACAAAATAGAACCCATTTAGTTCTATGCTGAAAAAGTAAAACAATTTTACAACAAAATTTTCAACTTAAGATCAGTAACAACCATCAAAAAAGCTGGATAAGTATCTGGATTTACCAAAACAATAACTTAACTTTCCTCTGTAAATAATTTAAATAAATAGGTCAGAGGGAACCATACATAAATTTTCATTGGGTACTTGTGTATTAAGGAAAATTCATGTAGGTTTGATCAAAATAACGCAAATAATGAAACCATGGGCAAGCACAAGGACAGCAATTCAGAGCTAAGCAATATAAGCAAGAAAGAACTGGTATCACGGGCAAGGAAGTTCTCAGAACGCTATTGCATTGGTGACGGGAAAAATTTCCGGCTGAAAGACTTTGACACAGAAGATAAATCGGACCAATTTAATGCAGATAAATCTCAGATGCAGGAAACCTTGCAGTTAGGTGTAGAGGTACTTGCTGCCATGCAGGATAAGCTATATGCACAGGATAAGTGGTCACTCCTCTTAATTTTCCAGGCTATGGATGCCGCCGGAAAAGACGGTGCCATTAAGCATGTAATGTCGGGAGTTAATCCACAGGGCTGCCAGGTATATTCCTTTAAAGCCCCGAACGCCGAAGAACTCGACCACGATTACCTCTGGCGCTGCATGAAAAACCTGCCTGAACGCGGGCGTATCGGTATTTTTAACCGCTCGTATTATGAAGAAGTTCTTGTAGTACGGGTACATGAACAAATCCTGAAATCACAGAGAATTCCGCCAGCGTTGATCACTAAAGATATCTGGGCCGATCGCATGAAGGATATTCGTCACTTTGAGGATTATCTTTACCGCAACGGAACTCTTGTTGTGAAATTTTTCCTGAATGTTTCGAATAATGAACAGAAGAAACGATTCATCGAGCGGATTGATAATCCTGATAAGAATTGGAAATTCAATGCTGCCGATGCCCATGAACGTGAGTTTTGGGATGTTTACATGAATGCGTATGAAGATATGATTACAAATACTTCAACCGTGAAATCACCATGGTATGTGGTACCTGCCGATAATAAATCTTTTGCGCGCCTCATAGTTGCTGCTGCCATCATCAATGCGCTGGATTCGCTGAACCTGGAGTATCCAAAAGTGAGTGCAGAAAAAATTGCTGAATTAATAAAGTTAAAACAGGAATTACTGGCTGAGAAGTGATAAAATATCAAATTACAAAATCAGGTACCAGTATAGGTATAAATTACATGGAAGCAATCAGGGCAAGAAGCAAAGCAGATTTCATTAATAAAATTAAGATATGCGAAAGTGAGGCACTCCAAACTTTAGGCACTCCATGCACTTCTTATTAAAACCAGCAATCAATAAAATCCGCTGCTCATGTGGAAAAAATACTTTCCTGCTGCCGAATGGCTTACAAGGTATTCATTCAAAATATTTGCCAGTGATACAGTTTCAGGAATAACACTGGCTGCTTACGCTATTCCGGTTTCATTGGCCTATGCCATGCTTGCAGGATTGCCTCCGCAATATGGTGTTTATGGTTACCTGTTAGGTGGATTGTTTTATGCGATGCTCGGAACAGGCCGGCAGCTTGCCATAGGCCCAACTGCAGCTATCTCATTACTTATTGGAACTACAATATCCAGTCTTGCAAATGGTGATGTGCAACGTTGGGCAGATTTTGCCTCTCTTACTGCACTTGTATTTGCCGTGATGAGTTTCCTTGCTTATATACTTCGCATGAACAGTATAATTAATTTCATCAGCGAAACGGTATTGCTGGGATTTAAGGCAGGTGCCGCCATCGCCATTGGACTGACACAATTGCCTAAATTATTTGGCTTACAGGGAGGCAGCGGTAATTTTTCCGAACAAATTAAAATGCTCATCCATCAAATACCCGAAACGAATTACAGCATTTTAATTTTTGGGATTGTGGCAATTATGGCTTTAATTGCCGGAGAGAAGCTTTTGCCAGGACGACCGGTTGCAATTGTAGTATTGATTATTTCTATCATCCTAATCTCTGCTACATCTCTTGGTGATGTTGGTTTTAAGACCGTTGGAATCATGCCTTCAGGATTGCCACATCTTCATATGCTTTCCTTTCAGAGCCGGGATGTGTTCGATGTCATACCGCTCGCATTTGCCTGTTTTCTGCTGGCTTATATAGAAAGCGTTTCGGCTGCCAGAATCATGGCTCAGAAGAACGGCTATGAAATTGACCCTCACCAGGAATTACTCGCCCTGGGCATTGCCAACATTGCTGCGGCACTCGGACAGGGATATCCTGTAAGTGGTGGCCTTTCCCAATCGGCAGTTAATGATAAAGCCGGCGCTAAAACGCCCATGTCGTTAGTTGTAGCTTCTGCGGTCATTGCTTTATGCCTTTTGTTTCTGACAGGAATGCTGAGGAACTTACCCAATGTTATTCTTGCATCCGTTGTGCTTGTTGCTATCAGGGGATTAGTCGATTTGAAAGAATTCAATCATTTACGCAAAACTAACCTCGAGGATTTTAGCATTGCACTCATCGCATTGGTGGGTGTTCTTATTTTTGGAATACTCAATGGAGTGGTCATTGCTGCAGTAATAACCTTGCTTCTGATGATAAAGACAGTTTCGAAGCCTCATGTTGCATTTCTTGGCAGAATTCCCGGAACCAAACGATACACAGATATCAGCCGTCATCCGGATAATGAAAACATTCCGGGAGTACTGTTATTCAGGGTTGAATCAAAGATTCTATATTTCAATGTTGAGAACATTCGAAATATATTATGGTCAAAGATTCTTTCATCAGAAGCTTCATTGAAAACTGTAATCTGGGATTTGAGTTCTTCTTCATCTGTTGATTTGGCTGGCGCGAGGCTCATCAGAAGGTTATACCAGGACTTAGCTGCAAAAGGCATTTCATTTAAAATAGCAGAAGCATATTCCGGTGTTCGCGATACATTGCGCGCTGAAGGCCTCGAACACTTATTGGGACATATCAGCAGAAAGGCTTCGGTGAGTGATCTCATTGATGAATGACAAAAGGAACATGAATGAAATTAAGGTTCATGGTTTATTTTTAATCAAAACCCTGGAATCAGAGCGAAACTTCAATCTTTACCGTTTTCTTTTTGATCTTTTCGAAACGCAGCAGATGAACCACTTTGTCGACCTTGTTTCGCTTCACAGCCACAAAGGAGGAATAATCCAATACTTCTATCAGGCCAACTTCATCCTT
>Ga0315290_10002804_pt1 | contig 12366 bp, 14 predicted proteins | sample YL17G12_0_MG_FD_203627 | JGI IMG/M metagenome (GOLD analysis project Ga0315290, IMG submission 203627) | Sediment microbial communities from Yellowstone Lake, YNP, Wyoming, USA - YL17G12_0 | ecosystem: Environmental > Aquatic > Freshwater > Lake > Sediment | place: USA: Wyoming | collected...
AGACCGTCGTGGATGACTGCTGCGAGGCGTGTCAAACGAGGATCAACGGCTTCAGGAACTTCATTCGCAATGAGGCGTATCGCTATGACCAGCGATTGCTCACCAACGAACGGGGGCCGTTCTGTCTCGCGTGCGCGAAGGAATTGATGGCCCACCTGGAAGAGATCGTCGAGATCGCCAAGAAGGTGAAGCGTGGGTAAACGAAAGCCAGTCCTGCTCGTGCTGCACCCTCGCGCGTGGGCGACCTCCGAATACGGCAAGCATTCCGGCCTGTCCATCCACCACGCTTCCATCGGCGGACCCACCCCGCACAAGTTGAGCGGGACCCCCACCAATGATGGATACGCCGAGGTGATCACCAGGGAGGGCTTGCAGGATCTCTACACGAAGGCCGAGAAGTTCAAGCCGGATTTCTTCCTCTTCTGGCTGCACTCGGGGTTCCACGCCGAGCATCTGCACGAGGTCCGCCTCCGTGCCCCTTCCTCCCGGATGCTGTTCTGGTTCGGCAACCACCGGGTGAAGCTCGCTGGCAACGTGACCCGCATCTCAAAATACATCGCGGCGCTCTTCATCAACTCGAAGGAGCCCACCCAGTTCCGGCTATACCACGACTTCGGCATTGAGCGGGTGAGCACGCTTTATGACGGGTTCGACCCGGGTGGGGTGGAGCTCGTGGAGGCCGCGCCGAAATATGACTGCTTCTTCGCGGGCGAGAGCTACGCGCTGGCCCAACTCCGGAACGAGGTGCTGAACTTCCCGGGCACCCAGATCCGCCGCGACTTCATCATCGCCGTACATAAGAAGTTCGAGCTGGCCGTCCACGCCGCGCGGCATGAGTCCTGGCCCTTCCCCGTGCTCAAGGAGGTCTATCATCCCCATCACACGGCGGCGATGCGGGAGGCCAAGATCACGCTGAACGTGAACCACTTCCCTTCCTTCCGGAAGGCGTACACCCGCCGCACCATCCGCAGCATCTTCGCCAGGCGGTGTCACATCACGCTCTACATCCCGGGCATGGAGGAAGACTTCGAGAACAAAAAGCACCTGGTGTGGTTCCACACCATCGAGGAGGGCCTGGAGTTGATCGACTACTACCTGAAGCACGACGAAGAGCGGGAGCAGATCGCGTGGGAGGGTTGGCGCCATGCCTGCAAGCACTTCACGTTTCGCGAACGGTTGCGGGACTTCGAGGCGGACCTCCGCCGGTTCTGGCCGGAGTCGTTTACGTGAAGCCCATCGTCGTCTATACGCGCCCGCGCGACTGGAGTCTAACGGGGTACTCCTCCGACAAGCTGGATCTCATCTATGTCCCGATCAGCGGTGAGAACCCGGTGAAGAGAAATGGGCGCCCGGCGGGGGACGGCATCGGCGACGTGCTCACGAAGGCCGGGGTCGCTAAGCTGCTCCAGACGATCCGGGAGAAGCAGCCGCAGGTCTTCTTCCACGCCATCCATGCCAAGGTGGGCGAACCAATCCTGCGCCAGGTCCGAGTCCTTTCTCCCCGTACCAAGATCATCGTCGCCAACGGGAACGACCCCAACAAGGTGGGCGGCTACGTGGCCAGCCACCGGGCATATGTTGATGCCGTGCTGCTCAACAGCCAGGACCCGAAGGTGTGGAAGCTATACCGAGAGGCGGGGTTTTCCGAGAACCAGGTGGGGGTGCTTTACGACGGGTTCGAGTTGAAGGATCACCCCGCGCCCTCGAAAACAACGCCCACTTTCGATTGCTTCTTCGCCGGCTCCAACCAGGTGAATGAGAAGGGCGTCCACATCTATCAGAACGGGCGCTTTCGCAAGCAGTTCATCTACCGGGTTCGGGAGAGCTTCAAGCTGGATCTCCACGGGCATACTCACGAGTGGGGAATCCCGGTATCGAAGCGACTGAACTACCCCCAGTACTACCAGTCGTTCCACGACGCGCGAATCGCGATCAATGTGAACCACCTCGAGCTGGTCCGCTACTACACCCGCCGCACCATCCACGCGGGCGCGAGCGGGCGCCTGTACGTCGTGAAGTACATCCCCGGCATGGAGGCCGACTTCGGGGAGAATGGGGAGCACCTCGTGTGGTTTAACACGATAGAACAGGGGCTAGATCGGATCGACTACTACCTGCAGAACGAGAAGTTGCGGGAGGAAACCGCCGCCCGCTGCCGAGATCTGTTCCTCCGCAAACATACCTGGCGGAACAGGTTGGAGGATTTTGAGAAATTTGTTCTTGCACTTCTCTAAAGGAATAATGGAAAGGGGACCTCACATGAAGAAGCCCGTGGTGGTGGTGAGCAGGCCGATGCAGTGGGGCACCAAGTTCCAGGGTAAGAAATTCAACCTGCATCCGCTCACGTTGTTTGGGATCGAACCCCGATTGAAGAACGGGAAGGTAGCACTGGACTCTGTTGGGACCGTGATCGTGAACGATGGCATGGAGCGGGCGCTGGAGTTCTTCAGGCAGAACAAGCCGGCGGCCTTCCTGTTCTCGTCCATGTATTATCCGGACGGTTCCGAGAACCAGATCAGGACGGTGGCGCATTTCGTCGAGCAGCTAAAGACGATCAGCCCCTCCACCAAGTTCATCTACTGGAACGGGAACCAACAAGGATACCTGGACTACAACGCGGCCGCGTTCCTGCCGTGCCTGGACGCGGTGCTCACCAACACCCGCGATCCGGCTGACTTCAAAATATTCGAGGACGCAGGTGTCAAGTGTGTCGCCACGCTCTATCAGTTCGGATTCGACCCAGAGGAGCACGGTCAGAACCGAAAGCGCCGCCCGAAATATGATTGCTTCTTCGCGGGCAGTCAGACGTACTCGAAGAAGAACCCGCAGAAATACCCCAACAGCAAATGGCGTTATGACTTCATTTTGGCGGTGGCAAACAGCTTCAGGACGCTGATCCATGGGAAGGGAACGTGGGCGGGAGTTGAATCGCATACCTATCTCTATGGGCAGGAGTTCTACGATACTTTTTTGAAGGCCTCTGTCGTCATCGGGGCGAACCATTGGGACCTGGAACGCTACTACACCCGCCGCACAGTTTACGCGCTCGCTAGTGGGCGGCCCTACGTGGTGCGGGAGATCCCGGGGATGCAGTATGACTTCGAGAACAAAAAGCATCTTTGCTGGTTTAAGGATATCCCGGATGGCCTGGACATGATCAAGTGGTTGCTGAAGCATCCAGTCGAGGCGGGTAAAATCGGGGAGGCCGGAAGGAAGATCGCGGTGGAGCGGTTCAGTTGGGAGGCGTTGCTGGGTCAGTTCGAGGACCTGCTGGAGAACACCATTTTGTAAAAAATTTTTACACGGAGGAAGATATGGCGGACGCCATTACCAAGAAAGAAAAAAAGGTGTTGAAAGCAGCGATGAAGAAAAAAAAGTTGGAATTAACCGACCATGAACTTGCCGGGTTCAAATCCACTCTCAACCGCCCCGCCTACCGCCATATCCTGGACGACCTGGAGGCGTTCACCGGGTTTTCCAAGGATGAAATATGCCTGCGTGGGATCAAAAAGAAGCGATTTGGCTATGGCGCGGCCGGATGGTTCAACGAGGAGTTCGCCTATTTCAACCCTCAAACCAACGTAGAATACGATTGGTTCTATCGGGCGTCTCAAATCTATTTGTTCTCGAATTCCAGGCGGCACTGCTGGGATGAGATCGATGTGTTGACTGCCAAGGATCAGCCCATCTTGGACTACGGGGCCGGGATCGGGCAGAACGTGCTAGAGCTCAACTACCGGGAGTTGAAGGACGCCTGGTACTTCGAGCTAGGGTCACTTCAAACGGAGTTCTTTCAGTTCAGGATGCGGCGCCACGGATTTGAGCCGAAGGTGATCATGCCCTATCATGCTGGGAAATTTGATCCCATTGGCTGTCTGTCGCAGGCGCCCATGTTTCGCATGATCATCCTCCAGGACGTGCTGGAGCACATCCGTGGGTATGCGCGAATTTTGGAAGGGTTGATCGCGAGGTTGGTGTCAGGCGGAAGGATCATCGAGCATTCCCCGTTCTCTATCCAGGACAATACCAAGATCACGAACGAGCGCACCACACGGATGCACCTAGTTGACAAAGTGGGGTTGGACAGGTGCATGAAGAGCCTTGGGATGAAGTTAGAATCTGAGGGAGAAAAGGGACCCAAGGGATTCGGGGTGAGAACATGGAAAAAGAATTGAAGGCCGCCGGCCGGGACGATCTGCATACCAAGCTGGCGATGAAGTTCGGCGCGGACGCGAAGCTGCTGTTTCGCGTGGTGCGCGGAGCGACCTACCACCAGAGCATCCAGGACCTCGTGGCCTACACCGGGTTGTCGTTCGATGAGGTATGCCAGCGCGTGGCGCTGAAGGCCGGGGACAAGGGGCACTTCGTGAGTGAGTTCACCTGGGAGAACCCCGGCACTCCGAACGAGCTGAACTGGTTCTATCGCGCGTGCAAGGGGTATCTCTACGGCAACGCTAGCCGCCCGGAGTGGGAGGCACTCGCGGCGCTCACCCCCGACAAGCACAGCCCGGTGCTGGACTACGGCGGGGGCATCGGCCAGAACACCATTGCGCTCGCCGAGCGAGGGTTCAGGGTCAGCTACTTTGACATTTCCGTTCTTCAGATGGATTTCGTGATTTTTCGTGCCCACAATCGAGGTTTGATGGTGGACGTCATCCCGCCGTTCTATAATCGGCGCTTCAACTTCATGGATTGCATCCCGACCGGGTTCCGCGCCATCGTGCTCCAGGATGTGCTCGAACACATTCCCCGCTACCCGCTGGTGCTGGAGAACCTGGTGGCGAAGCTGCTTCCCGGCGGGGTCATCCTGGAGTACAGCCCGTTCAACGGAAAGCTCCAGGGGAAGAAGATGCCCCGCTACAGCCCGGTTCATCTTCGGGAAGACACCCCGCTGGACAAGGTGATGCTGGGGCTTGGGATGGAGCGAACCGAGCTCGGAAAGTACCCTTCGACATTGTGGAGAAAGGCGGGGGCGTGAAGCCTACCATTCACATCCTGCACAACGAGCGGCTCATTGGCAACCCCACGCTCATCGAGTCCTCCGTGGTCAGGGGGAGCTTCAAGTTAACAAAATCCAGTCGGCTGAACCTGGACGCGGATCTCATCTACACCCAGGCCTATGCCTCTTCTGACGTGATCCACGCGCTTTCATACAATGAAACCCCCTATGTTGTGCACATGGGTGGGGATATTTGGTACGAGTTGGCCGAGGACCTGAAGCGGCTGTTCTTTGTGAACAGACTTCTATCTAAGGCTACCCTGATCGTGGCCAACAGTTCATTCCTTTACCGCATCGTGCGGGCGAACGGGTTCGAGAACTCCATCTTTCTACCCGGCGGACTGTGGGGACTGGATGAGTCCATCCATGGGATCATGCCCAGTCGGTTCAGGGCAAAGAAGCATGCCGTCGAGCGCCACCCGACCCTGTTGATGAACATCTCGACCAAGGTCAAAAAGAAGTACGTCGGGATCGAAAAATTCATGCGGTTGGCGCAGGGGTACTTGCGCTCGACCAATGCGCAGGTGATCTGTACGGGCGAGGTTTTCAACCAGGGGTATGCCAATCAGATGCAGCATGATTATGGAGTCCATTTTATCGGGAGGCGAAGGGACTGGTCATCGTATCTTCCCAACACCGCCACCGTGTTTGTCCACCCGTCCATGTTCGACTGCTTCCCACGCGCGCTCGCGGAGGCGAAATGCGCGGGCGTTCCCTCGATCGCCTTCCGGGTGGCGGGCAACGTGGAGGTGGGGGAGTCGCCAATTTACGTTGACCCCAACAGTGAGGTGGAGATAGTCTCCGCCCTGCGTTCGTTGTTGGAATGTCACGAGTTGAGATCGTACCTTGGTTGGTTAGGCCGAAGAAACGCGTTGCGTAAAACCGAACAGCACCGCGGAGACTATCCTTCTATTTTCAAAATCCTCCTGGACGAAGGCCCCAAGCGCCTGATCCGGGAAAGTAAGGAGGCCGTATCATGATCGCTCTTGTGACGGGCGCGGCGGGGTTCATCGGGCACCACCTGGTCCACAGGCTGCTCAACGAGGATGACGAGGTGGTGGGCGTGGACTCCCTCGTCACCAGCGGCATGGACAGGGTGCAGCCGTACCTAGACCGCTACCCTCGGCAGTATCGCTTCCGGCAACTGGACCTCGTGGATGCCGGCGCAGTGCAAGACCTCTTCTCCCAGCCGTTTGACGTGGTGTTCCACCTGGCGGCGCTTGGCTCCGTTCCACGCTCCATCGCTGACCCCTGCGGGGTGGTGATGAACAACGTCCTCTCCACCGCGAATGTGCTCTGGATGTCCCTCAAGACGAGCGCCAAGCGGTTCGTGCATTCTTCGTCAGCGTCGGTTTACGGGAACTCGGAATTTTCCAGGAAGGACGAGTCATGCTACCTGGAGCCGAGCAATCCCTACGGGGTCAGCAAGCTCGCAGCCGAGAAGATGGTCCGGGTGTTCTGGACCGTTTACAACCTGCCCACCGTGTCGCTGCGCTACTTCAACGTGTTCGGCCCGGGGCAGTTGGTGGGGTCGCCCTACTCTGCGGTGATCCCGGCATGGCTCGAATCGCTCGAGAAGGATGAGCCCATGTGCATCCACGGGGACGGCGAACAGAGTCGAGACTTTACCTTCGTCTCGAACGTGGTGGAGGCCAACATGCTCGCGGCGAGCTCGCAGGAAACCGCCTTCGGGGAGGATTTCAACGTCGGCTGCGGGAGGTCCACTTCTCTCAACACGCTGAGCCAATTGATCGGCAGGTATTGGGGACCCCCCGCCGCCGTCAAATATGTCCAGTCTCGCGCGGGAGATATCCGGGCGAGCACCGCGAACATCGCCAAGGTGGGGGTCATTCTGGGCTACGTTCCGAAGGTGCAGATCGAGGAGGGCGTGGAGAGGACCGTCGAGTGGTTCCACCGCCGACACGGGAAGGAGGACTGATGTCTCTTTTTTCCGTCGTGCTCACCGCCAGCAACCGGGGACTCCTGCTTCGCCGAGCTCTGACCTCGCTGTTCTCCCAGTCATTCAAGGATTGGCAACTGGTGCTGGTGGCCGACACCCCGACCGATCCGGTAGTTCTTGACATCCTGAACCAGTTAAAGGATACTGAGCGGGTCATTGTTATTTTTGTGCCATACGAAGTCGCCTCTGGTGTCAACGCCACCGGGGGCGCATTTTTGGATCCGACTCAGATCAAGCGGGTCGCCCTCGCGGTGAACCAGGGGCTCGACGCGGCCCGCGCCGAGTGGATCACCTACCTGTGCGACGATGACGTCTACCTCCCGAACCGCTTCGAAGCGTACTTGCCCTCGCTGGAGAAGTTCGACGCAGTGGTTGGAAATGCCCGGTTCGTGAAGATGAACGGGACGCTCCACCACCAGAACAAGTTCAAGTTCGGGTATCCAGAACCCACCCTGGCGGGTCACGCGGAACTCTTGCGAGACATCGCCCCCAACAATTTCATCTGTCATGACTCCATCTGTCACCGGCGAACCGATCTCCGATGGCCGCTGGACCTGCAGGACACCCCGAATGACTGGCGCTTCTGGCTGGATCTCCACCGGTCCGGGTTCAAGTTCTGCCGGATCGATTCCGTGATGGAGCGGGCCACGATGCCGGGCGCCTGGCGCGAGGGCGCGACCCAGAGCAGAATCCTGGCACTTACCGGAGAACCGATCCCCGGAGGAATCATGCGGAAGGTGACATACGCGAAGAACATCACCGATAAGCGGCAGGTCATATCCAGCAGCCTGAACCAGCCCATCACTGTTTACCCTGGCGAGCGGATCGACGCAGAACTGGTGTCCTACCAGAAGGACACCCGGGGCGTGAAAAGCGTCGTACTATTTCCTGGGTTCTCAATGTGCGGGGATTTTTCCTTCCCGGAAGTGGAGGGAGCGAAAGAGAAACCAAAGGCCCACATCACCCAACGGCGGAACCGAAAACCAGTGAACGATGAAAACGAACTCCTCGAATGCCCCAAGGAGGTGTCCTTGAAGGATGTCGTTCTCCAGGTCCCCGCCGAGCGTCTGGCCATCTGTGACGAGGCCCTGCTTCCCCCGCGAGAGTTCGAGCCGATAGCCAAGATCTTGGGGGGAACGGTGTTGACCCAGAACAACCACGAGCCGAAACACCCGTTCGATATCGATTGAGGAGGAACCATCATGGGAACTGTTCTCCCATCCACTTCCGCATCGGCCAACACGGTAGGCCCCAATGCCGAGTTGATGTTCTACCTCCAGGAGAAGCGGGCCTGGCAGGCCGACCGGGGGACCAAAGGGAACCCCACCCTCGACATCCTGCGCTACACCCAGAGCGGCGGGATGGCCTACTACCTGGTAGAGCCCACGTACACCCAGACCCCCGGGCTCACCGCGGTCCCCTGCTACTACGACGACCAGCCCGAGGAGTACAAGACTCGCTTTGGCTCCATGGTGGAGGCCGCCACCTGCGCCTTCGTTCTCTATGACCCGCCCGGCGGGGTGGGCGAGCACGACGTCATCCGCTTCAACCCGGGCGCGGGTCCAAAGGAGTACACCATCATGAGCGTGTGGTGTGATGTTGGCCCGGGTCGGTTCGAGGTGCTGGCCAAGCAGCTCCAGGACCTGTGAACCTCACCAAAGGTTGACTTCCAGAACCATTGCAGGAGGTCCGCATGCTGAACTCCGTCGTGGTCAAGGCTCCCAAGCTCCGTTCTCGCCTGGAGTTCATCAAGAAGGCGGTCGAAGGCGGCTGGTACGAGGATGCCGAGGTCATGGGCCGGAGGGTCGTGGACTTCCTCCAGCGCAACACACCCCGGTCCGAGGGAGTCGGTTCCCAACGCGGCGAGCACATCGCCGACGGGTGGGAGTTGCACACCATCGGGGGCAAGGTGAAGAGCGGACGCGGGTTCCTCATGGTGGTGTTCAACCGATTCACCACCACCCCAGCCGGCAAGATTCTCTCGAAGGCAAGACTGGACAAGGTGAGCGAGGGTGGTGGATCTTCCAAGTCGGATTATACCTTGATGCACATCCTGGAATATGGATCTCGACCCCACCGGATTTTTCCAAACAAGAAGAGCGTTCTCAGGTTCATGGGCATGGGTGGCAAGTGGGTGTTCACCGACCAGGTCAATCACCCGGGCACGGCACCCACCGGGATGATCAGGCTGGCTCGCGCCCACGCGGTGCAATGGCTCGCGGAGTTCAAGGAGCGGTGGCGCAAGAAGCTGGGCCCCGGCTCCATGTGAGGAAAACATGACCGTTCCTGCGGACAGGAAGTCACTCAATGTTCGGCGCTCGTTCAACGCTTTTTTCAGGAAGTACTTCGAGGTGCCGAGCTCGATGAAGGGGAAGGTAAATTACGGCGACTCTTCGTTCGACGCTTCTCCAATGGACGAATGGGTCGTGATAAGTTTCCTGGCAGATCTGGCGGGAAAGAAGGGGTTCACCATGGTGCAGGTTGACGTGCTCTCCCTCGTCGCGGGCAGGCGATCCGGGGGTGACCGCTACGGAACAACCTGTCAGCAGTTAGCCGATAAAGTCCATTCAGCCCTCCACGTGGATGCAATGCCGTTGTACGATTTCACCTCGAACCCTTCTAGTCCCACTCTTTTGCCCGGGAAGAAGCTGGTCATCCAGAACAGCGCCGGCACGTTCCGGGAGCCCGAGGAAGTCCGGCAGCTAACCATGGAGGAGAACCTGAACAGGATCGTGCTGACCTACAGGTTCAAAATGCTGGGTGACTACGCTGCGGTGAACTCTTACTACGACTGAGGAGGAACCCGATGGCATACGCAGGATACACGAAAGAAGGGACCTACGACGAGACCGCGCTCCTCGTGGGTTCCTGGAGCGAGTTGCTCGCGGTGAAGAACAGCACGGACTACCACATCGGAAACGTGCGGGAAGGCGTGCTCGAAATCGGCCGCGAGTTCTACGAGCACGTGGACTCGAGCTTCCCGCGCAAAACCGACCTCGTGGTGGCCACCAAGGTGTGGATGAAGTTCACGGGCACGGTGGAGGAGATTCACAAGCAGAACGTCTCCATGCTGGCCGGCGGCGTTCTGAACCCTGTGTCGAACTACATCTACATCGGGCCGCTTCAGACGGTGAACTTCTTCACCCTCTACGGCAAGCGCGTCCGCATCTCGGACGGGGTGGTGATCGAGTTCAGGATGCACAAGTGCATGACCCGAAACCTGTTCAGCCTGGGCTCCGGGGACGACGCGCAGGGCAGCCCGATGGAAATAGACGCCCTCGACGACACCGACGGGGACTACGGCGGGACCTCCACCAGTCCCATCGGCTGGCTCTGGGTGCCGAACAAGCATTGAGCCGTGTAAAAATTTTTTACACGCGACGGCCGTTGGTGCGTGAGTGACATGGAAAGAAATTGCGCCTGAGACGATGGGCATCCGCATCACGCACCGTGCGGGTGCCCATCCTTTTCCCGGAGGAGTTTTCGATGACAGACTACGCTGACTTTTTACCGAAGGTTTTGAAGCTGTACGTGGGGGCGCTGGAGCTGGACATCTCCGAGTACACCATCGCCAAGCGGGACGCCGTGCTGAAGCTCATCTTGTCGGGGCTGGATGTGGCCACGATCGTGAAGCCGTTCTGGGATGCCGCTCGGAAGCAGGACAATGCCGAGGTGGATCTCATCAGCATCGTGGCGCAGCTCAAGGACGTGCTGGTCCGGGTGCTCGGGAATGACCTCACGGTCGTTTCCTGCATCACGATCGACACCCCGGGCAACCGGAAGAAGATCGCCAAGCACCTGGGTGACGCCGAGGTAGAGAAAACCGAGGTCAACAAAGAGTTCGGCTACGTGTTCTCTGCGAAGGCGTACGCCTGGGTCAAGGAGAACCTCACCATCCGGCAGGAGTTCAAGCTGGTCGAGGACCTCCTCACCATCAACGACTTCGTAGGGCTAATAAAAAACTACATGTCCCTGGCCTCGGTAACGATGCAGGCGGCCAGGGAGCGGAAGGAAGCGGTGACGGTGTAAAGTGGACCTTCGTCGATCTCATTTTCGCGATCAGCGCACACCGCGGGATCTCCGAAGAGGAGGTTGTGAATTCCTACACCTACCGGCAGGCCATGTCACTGGTGAATTATATCGTCAGGGACAAGTTCGCGGTGGTGTCGGAATTGCTCAAATCGTTCAACCCCAGCATCAAGCCGTCGATGTCCTCCACTCATCCCTCCCCCCAAGCAGGTGGCCGGTTGCCTTCGTGGTACAAACCCAGATCCAACGCGCGAATCCGTGTTGTGGACCTTGATGGGCCCATAGAGGGGTTGACCCCCTTCTTGGGAAAGGGCAAGGTTCGACGCGGGAAGGCGCTGTAGAGGAGGGCATAGAATGGCCCAGTCCGATCTCGTCATCCAGTTTGAAGGCAAGGACGTCAACGTCGTCGCCATGCTCAAGTCCATCAGCGACGGCCTATCCACCCTGGAAAAGAAGTCTGCCGAAACCACCAAGAAGTTCTCCGACAACATCCGGAACATGAGTAACGCAGTTTCCAACACCACTCAAAAACTCACCGGGGCGCTGCGTGGCCAGGTGGGGATGCTCATGGGCATGGCCGGGATCGGGGGACTCACTGCGGCCATCGTCAAGGGCATCAAGTCGGCCGAGGACTTCGAGCACCGGATGACCAGACTCTCGGTGATGCTCAACGATGATTTTGGCGGCTCCATCGAGGGGGTGAGCGAAGCACTCAAGAAGCTTTCTAAAACAAGCCTCTTCACCGCACTGGAGTTGGCGAATGGGTTCCAGAAAATATCTCGCTCGGGTGTGAAAGGAACGAACGAGCTCAAGGGTGCAATGGAGGTCCTCGACGCGTCTCAGAAACTCGCCACCGCCACCAACTCGGACCTGGGTGCGACCGTTGAGGGTGTGTCTAGAATCATGGCCGCGTTCGGGATATCCGCCGACAAGGTGACAGACACGACGGACAGACTCTTTCTTGCCTCTCGCAAGGGCAAGATGGACTTCAACCAACTCTCCGGCGCGATGGCCTTTCTGGGGACCACGGCGAGTCAGGCGGGCATCTCGTTTGATGACTTGCTGGGTGCGGCCGTCGGCATGCAGAGAGCAGGTGTTCCCGCACGCAATGTGACCCTGGCGTTGAACGCGGCGATCCAGGGGATACTCAAACCGTCGAAGACGATGGCGATGAACTTCCAGGATCTGGGGACCAAGTACAAGGATCTTCAGGAATTGGTTCGGGCCGAGGGGTTGGGAGGGTTCTTCGGGACGTTGAAGAAGATGACCGGGGGCAGTCTGGAAAACCTTCAGAAACTCATCCCGAATTTTCGCGCCCTGAAGGGCCTCTCCAAGATGACTGGGCAGGGCCTGGATGAGATGAACAAGGCGATCCTGG
>Ga0315290_10002808_pt1 | contig 12364 bp, 11 predicted proteins | sample YL17G12_0_MG_FD_203627 | JGI IMG/M metagenome (GOLD analysis project Ga0315290, IMG submission 203627) | Sediment microbial communities from Yellowstone Lake, YNP, Wyoming, USA - YL17G12_0 | ecosystem: Environmental > Aquatic > Freshwater > Lake > Sediment | place: USA: Wyoming | collected...
GGCGTCGGCGAGATCGCGACGGCCATCGCCGCCAAATCGCCGCTGGCCGTGCGCGGGTCCAAGGAGATGATCACCTACGCCCGCGACCATTCGGTGGCCGACGGGCTCAACTACGTCGCGACGTGGAATGCGGCGATGCTGATGTCGGCCGATCTCGGCGAAGCGCTCGCCGCCGCGCGCGAGCGGCGGCCGGCGACGTTCCGCGACTGAACTCTGCGCACCCCTACCCTTCCGCCATCGACCCGCCCATGCGCCTCACGCTGATCCGCTGCACCGTCGCCGCCGCCGCGGGGCTGTTCGCGTCCGCCGCCACCGCCACCGCCGCCGACTGCGAGCTCGCCATTCGCCATGCGAGCGTCGTTGCCGAGCTCGGGGAACGGGCGTTCACGAGCCAGGGCTATGTCGCTGCCGGAGACACGGCGGCGAGCGCGCGGATCCCCTCCATCGACGCGACACGCCACGCCAAAGCCTGCGGCTGCCCCGAGGCGCTGCCCCACCTCGAAGATGCGACGCTCACCGCGGCCCGTGCCAATGTCGTGCTGAACGCGACCGGCGCGCAGCAGTACGGCGCGCGCCTCAAGAAGGACGCCGACGACGCCCTCGAAGCGCTGCGCCGCTGCGCCGCGCGCTGAGAGGCTGAGAGTCTTTCGATCATGCCCGCTCGTCACGCCAGACGACGCCCGCTCGTCGTTGCCAATGCTCGCCATAGCCCGGGCTATGGCTGCGCTTTGCGCCTCGATCGGCCGCCTTCTGGCGCGCTGCTCGGGCACGCTCGAAAAACTCTCAGCCTCTGAGTCAGAGCGTGGCCACGTCGACCCAGCCCCCGCTGCGCTGCGACGCGACGCACGCCTCGATGAACGCCATCGTGTGCGCGCCTTCCGCGATCCGCGGGTAGGGAAGCTCGGGCACGAGCTCGCCCAAGGCACGCGCCATCCGCTCCTGCGCCACCTCGACGTAGATGTTGGCGAAGGCCTCGCGCAGTCCCTCGGGATGGCCGCGCGGGGTGCGGCCGGCAGCAATGATCGCGGGCGGCAGGAACGGGTCGCCGCGGGTGATGACGCGCACGGGCTCGCCGTGCAGCGCGAGCCGCAGGTAGCTCAGGTCGCGGTGCGACCAGTCGAGCATCCCCTTCTCGCCGTAGACGCGCAGCCGGATGTCGTTCTCGCCACCGGCGGCCGCCTGGGTGGCGGTAAACGTGCCGCGCGCGCCGCCGTCGAACTCGATCAGCGCCGATACGTGATCGACGACCTTTCTTCCCGGCGTCAGCGTGCCGACGTCGGCGGCGACCCGCGCCGCGTTCATCCCCGCCACGAAGCACGCGAGGTGCTGCGCATGGCAGCCGATCGTGCTCATCACCAGCGCGAGGCCGCTCCGCTGCGGATCGAGCAGCCAGCGGAAGCGGTTGTTCTGCGGGCCGTCCTCGACCCGCGTCGCGAGCCCGCTCTGGATGTACTCGACCTGCACCAGCCGGATCGGCCCCAACGCGCCCTCGCGGACGAGCTGCCGGGCGTAGCGTGTCATCGGGTACGCCGAGTAGCCATGCGCGACGGCGAAGATGCGGCCCCGTTTCGCCGTGCGGGCCACCAGATCGCGGGCCTCTCCGAAATCGTGGCTGACGGGCTTGTCACCGACGACGTCGAGCCCGGCGTCGAGCGCCGCGGCGGCGAACGGATAGTGCGTGTCGTTCGGCGTCATGATGGCCACCGCGTCGATGCCGTCGGGGCGATCCTTCTCCCTCGCCAGCATCTCGCCGACGTCACCGTAGCTGCGCGTCGGATCGAAGCCGAGCGTGACGCCCGCCGCGCGCGCGCGCGCCGGATCGCCGGAGAAGACACCGCCGACGACGCGCCACCCGCCGTCCATCTCGGCGGCACCGCGATGCATGCAGCCGATCCACGAATCCGGCCCGCCGCCGATGATCGCGAGGCGCAGCGGCCGCCCGAACCGCTCTGCCAATCCCGTCATGCGGGTTCCACCCGTTCCCTATTTCCCGGTGTAGAGCGCCGGGAATCCCTGCTTCAGGTTGGCCACCTTCGGCAAGTCGTGGATGACGATGTACGGCTGGTTCGGATTGCGGGCCGCGTAATCCTGGTGGTAGGCCTCGGCCGGGTAGAACGCCGGCAGCGTCACCACCTCGGTCACGATCGGGCGCGAGAAGGACTTCGCCTGGCTGAGCTGGTTGATGTAGGCCTGGGCGACGGACTTCTGCTCGTCGTTCATGAAGAAAACCGCCGAACGGTACTGCGGGCCCGCATCGGGCCCCTGGCGATTGAGCTGCGTCGGGTCATGGGCGACGGAAAAGAAGACCCGCAGCAACTGGCCGTACGAGACCTGCGCCGGATCATAGGTGACCTGGACCGCTTCGGCGTGACGCGTCGCGCCACTGCTCACCTTCTCGTAGTCGGCGGTCTGCGCGGTCCCGCCAGCGTACCCCGACACGGCGCTGGTGACGCCCTTCACGTGCCGGAAGACCGCCTCCACACCCCAGAAGCAGCCACCCGCGAAGACCGCGGTCTGGGTCCCCTTTACCGATGACGCCGGCACGTCCATCGCCGGCGCCGGCAGCGTGGCCGCGCTGCCGGCAGCGCCACAGACACCCGCCACCGCCATGAGGCCGAACGCCAACAGCGCGGCCGTCCCGCTTGTGCATCGCTGCAACATGACCCGTCTCCTGTGCGGGCAAGAATCGCTTGCCCTTCGCTGCAGGGTTAGTCGCCGCCGTCCGGCTTTCCTTGCACCCTGCCCGCGGTACGACCATCGGCGGCGCGATTGGTTGCGCCCCGTGCGCAATCCGCGACTCCCGCGGAGGTTACCGGTTCAGGCGGGCCGGGAGGGATCGGATTTGCCATCGCCACCCTGCGGGCGGCCGTTTGCCGGTAGAATGTTGCGGTGCGGCATTCGCGTCGGCGGGATCCGTCCGCGACGTTGGTCACGGGGGGCACTATGCGCATCTGTGTGGTTGGAGCAGGCTCGATCGGCGGCCACCTCGCCGTGCTGCTGGCAACGGCGGGGCACGACGTCACCGTGATCGCGCGCGGCGCGAACCTCGACGCCATTCGCAAGGGCGGGCTGCGGCTCATCCTCGACGACGGCACCGAGCAGCTCGCGCGGGATATCGGCGCCACCGAATCGATCCGGTCGGCCGGCGCGCAGGACCTCGTCATCCTGGCGGTGAAGGCCACCCAGGTCGAAGCGATCGTCGAGGACCTTCCGGCGCTGTTTCACGACGAAACCGTGCTGATTCCGATGCAGAACGGGATTCCGTGGTGGTACTTCCAGCGCCACGGGGGCCCGCACGAGGGCTACTGCGTCCGCAGCGTCGATCCGCACTCGCGCATCATGAACACGATCGACCCACGGCGGATCGTCGGGTGCGTCGTCTACCCGGCCGCAACGCTTGCCGGTCCCGGCGTGGTGAGGCACATCGAGGGCAACCGCTATCCGTTGGGCGAGCTCGACGGCACCACGACCGAGCGCGTGTCGCGCATTGCCGCGGCCTTCAACGACGCCGGCTTCAAGTCGCCGATCCTCGACAACATCCGCGCGGAAATCTGGCTCAAGCTGTGGGGCAACCTCACGTTCAACCCCATCAGCGCGCTCACCCACTCGACGCTGGTCGACCTGTGCCGGTACCCGCACACCCGGGCGCTGGCCGAGAACATGATGGCCGAGGCGCAGGCGATCGGCAGCGCGCTCGGCATCACGTTCCGGGTGTCGATCGAGAAGCGCATCGCGGGCGCGGAAAAAGTGGGCAGGCACAAGACGTCGATGCTGCAGGACATCGAGGCCGGCCGCGAGCCCGAGATCGACGCGCTGGTCGGCGCGGTGATCGAGCTCGGCCGCCTCACGGGGATGGCCACGCCGCACATCGACGCGGTCTACGCGCTGGTCAAGCTGCTCGCGCACACGATGGCCGCGGAGAACCTTTGCGTTCGCGCGACGGCCGCCGAGGCGCCGCCGCGCGCGCCGCGGGTCGCGCCGCCGGACCACGTCGCCGACATGGTTTCGTCGTAGGCGGGCGCAACGCGTTTGCCGCAAGGGCAGCCGGCGTCGGGCGCGCCTGCGCCGCGCGCGGTGTCCGCAATGAATTACCATCCGACGCCATGATCCTGCTGCTGAAAGCTCTGACGCGCGTGCCGTTGCGGCTGCTCCACGGCACGGCGACGGTGATCTATCTCGTCGCGTTCTACGTCCTGCGCTGGCGCCGCGAATACACCGAGCGCGACATCGGCAACGCGTTCCCGGAGCGGAGCGCGGCCGAACGGGCGGTGATACTCAGGCAGTCGTACCGCTACGCCGCCGATACGCTGATGGAAGCGGTCTGGGGCTTCGGGGCCTCCGCCGACGCGCTGCGCGAGCGCGTGACCATCGACAACCCGGAGGTCGTGCAGCGCTGCGCGGATGCCGGGCGCTCCGTCGTGCTGCTGACCGCCCATTACGCGAACTGGGAATGGCTGCTGCTCGCCGCCGGCGTGCATTTCGACATTCCGATCGACGTGGTCTACCAGCCGCAGCGCGTCGCTGCCGTGGACGAGTTCTTCCGCACCGCGCGCAGCCGCTTCGGCAGCACGCTCATTCCGCGCAAGGAATTCATCTACGCGCTGATGACCCATGGCGCGCAGCCGCGTGCCTACGCGGTGATCGCCGACCAGACACCCAAGCCGCCGGACCCGAAACTCTGGTTGGAATTCCTGCACCAGGACACGGCGTTCTTCGTGGGCGCCGGCAAGATCGCGCGCTTTCTCGACGCGGACGTGGTCTACGTCGACATGCAGCGGGTCCGTCGCGGCCGCTATTCGGTGCGCTTCAGCGTGCTGGCGGAACCGCCCTACGAGGACGGAGCGGACGAGCTGATCGTCGAGCGGTATGCAGGAGCGCTGGAGCGCGCGGTCCGCCGCGATCCACCCTGCTTTCTCTGGCTGCAGAAGAAATGGAAGTACGCGCGGCCGGCCGGGCCCGCGCGCGTGCCCGCGGACGGCGTCGCGGCGCCGTGATGGCGCGGCGCCCCCACGCCGTGCCACCCGCCGCGAGGTCGCGTATCATGAACGGGCCAGGGGCCGAATGTCGAAGCCGCGACGCGGCAGACCCTGGAACGAAGGAGCGACCATGGCCAAGAAAAGTACCGGCGACGGCATCTACCGCGTCACCGAGGTAATCGGCACCAGCAAGACTTCCTGGGAGGATGCGGCGCAGAATGCCGTGACCGCGGCGAGCAAGTCATTGCGCGACCTGCGGATCGCCGAGGTCTCGAAGCTCGACATGAAGGTCGAAGGCGGCAAGGTCGTCGCCTACCGGGCCCGCGTCCAGGTGTCGTTCAAGTACGACGGCTGACGAGCGCGCGCCGGCGCGCCGGGGCACGGGAAGCCACCGCTTCCGCCCCGGCGTTCTTTTTGTAATGCAGCGTTCATCACGGATGACTCGCACATGCACCCACCCACCAAGGTCGCGATCGTCACCGGCGCCGGCACCGGCATCGGCAAGGCGACCGCGCTCGCGCTGCTGCACAAAGGCTACGACGTGGTGCTCGCGGGGCGCCGCCTCGAACCGCTGCAGCAGGTCATCGCCGACGCCGGCCTGTCCGGCGAGCGGGCGCTGGCCGTCCCGACCGACGTCGGCGATCCGGAAGCGGTGCGGGCGTTGTTCGCGCGCACCAAGGCCGCGTTCGGCCGCCTCGACCTGCTGTTCAACAACGCCGGCACCGGCGCGCCGCCGATACCGCTGGAAGACCTCACCTGGGCGCAGTGGAAGAATGTCGTCGACATCAACCTCACCGGGTCCTTCCTCTGCACGCAGGAGGCCTTCAAGCTGATGAAAACCCAGGATCCGCGCGGCGGGCGCATCATCAACAACGGCTCGATCTCGGCGCACGCGCCACGGCCCAATTCGGCCCCGTACACCGCGACCAAGCACGCAATCACCGGTCTCACCAAGGCGGCTTCGCTCGACGGTCGCAAGTACGACATCGCCTGCGGCCAGATCGACATCGGCAACGCCGGCACCGAAATGGCAGCGCGGATGGCGACCGGCGTGCCCCAGGCCAATGGCACGATCGCGGCCGAGCCGCTGATGGACGTTGCCCACGTCGCGAGCGCGGTCGTCTACATGGCCAGCCTGCCGCTCGACGCCAACGTGCAGTTCATGACGGTCATGGCGACCAAGATGCCGTTCATCGGGCGCGGCTGACATGCGCCGGCCGGCCCGATCCCGCGCGAGCCTGCGCACGAGGCGCCCGTCGCCGGTGCGCGGCCGATGGCATCCTCCGGTATCGGCCCGGCGATGAGCACACCCGCACTGCTCGTTTCCACGGGGACAAGGTGGCCCGGCACCGCGCGCATTCCCTGGGCCCTTGCCAACGCGGGATTCGAGGTCACGCTGCTGACGCCGCGCGACACGCTCGCGGAAAAGAGCTCATTCCTGGCGCGGGTCGGCCACCTGCCCGACAACCCCACCGTGCGGCAATGGCTTTACTCGTTTACCGCCACCGTGAAAGCCACGTCGCCGCGGCTCGTGCTTCCCTGCGACGACATGGCCTTCCGGCTGCTGCAGTCGGTGGTGCTCTCGCCGCCGCAGGATCTGCGGCCGGAACTGCAGCTCGAGCTGGCCGCGCTGATTCGCGAGTCGTTGGGCGATCCCGCGGGCTATCGGGCGAGCGTCGACCATACGCTGTGGCCCCCGGCCGCGGCTGCGCTCGGCATCCGGGTGCCGCCGTTCGTGATCGCCGCAGACGTCGGCGAAGCGGAGCCGCTGGCGGCGACGCACGGGTATCCGCTGGTCGTCAGGCGCCATTACGCATTTTCCGGCCAGGGTGTGGCGATCTGCTCGAACCGCGACGAACTCGCGCGCGCGTTCGCCGAACTGTCGCGGGCGAGTGCGTTCGACCTCGACGAGCCGGGCCCCGGCCGCCTGCTGGTCCAGGCGCAGCTCCCGGGACGCACCAGGCACTACGCAGTCGCGGCCTGGCAGGGCGCGTTGCTCGCCGGCTGGGCGGCGGACACGCTGGTCGCCGATCCGGAACCGGCCGGACGCGGCACCGTGTTCCGCTATCACCGCTCGCCGGAAACTCGCGGGTTCGCCGAGAAACTCGTCGGCACCTTCGGCATGACCGGCATCTTCGGCCTCGAATTTGTCGCGGACCCGCGCACCGGGGAATCCTCGCTGGTCGCGATCAACCGCAGCATCACCCCGGGGTCCCACCGCGGCAGCTGGTTCGATGTGGATCTGTGCGCCGCGCTCCACTCCGCGCTGCACGGCCTGCCGTCGCCCTCCCGCGCCGATCTCGGCGAAGGTGAAGAAGGTGTCGATGTCCGTTTTCCGGAGGAATGGCTGCGCGATTCCAACAGCGACTACCTGCGGACCTACCCGGTTGACGTGCCGTGGGAGGAGCCGGAACTGATCGAGGCCATGCTCGCCTTGCGGCACGAACGATGACCCGGCCGGCGATTGCGTAACCCTGGCGCTTGCGTAACCCTGGCGCTTGCGCAACCCGGCGCAGCGAAACCCGGGGCGACCGCACTCGTTGCCGCAACCACCCGGCTTTCGCTGCGCTCAACGCCGGGCTGTCTACGCAGTCGCCGGTCGACGCCGCCGCGTTACGTCTTGCGCGCTCCCTCTCCCATGCCTCTCGTCTCGCTTGCCCGCGCCCGCCTTGCGTTCGGTCATCATCAACTGCTCGACCGTGCGGACTTCCAGCTCGACCCGCGCGAGCGCGTCGGCCTGATCGGCCGCAACGGCACCGGCAAGTCATCGCTGCTGAAGGTGATCGCCGGCCTCGTCCACCTCGACGACGGCGAGACGTGGCTCGCGCCGAATGCCCGGATCGGCTACGTCGCGCAGGAGCCCGACCTCGACGCGGCGAGCACCATCTACGATGCGGTCACCCTCGGCCTCGGCGCGCAGGGCCGGCTGCTCGCCGACTACCATCATGCCATCGCGCTTCTCGGCGAGGACGAGCACGATCCGCGCCGGCTCGCCGATGTCGGCACGCTGCACGGCCGGCTCGACGCGGCCGGCGGCTGGGCGCTGGGCCACCGGGTCGATGCCGTGCTGTCGCGCTTCGAATTGCCCGCCGATGCGACGATCGGCACGCTGTCCGGCGGCGGGAGAAAGCGCGTTGCCCTCGCCCAGGGCCTGGCGGCGGATCCCGATGTGCTGCTGCTCGACGAACCGACCAACCATCTGGACATCGGCGCCATCACCTGGCTCGAAGCGCTGTTGCAGGACTTCGCGGGCGCCGTCGTCTGCGTCACCCACGATCGCCGCTTTCTCGACGCCGTCGTCACCCGCATCGTCGAACTCGATCGCGGGCGACTGCGCGGGTATCCGGGCAATTTCGCCGCCTACCAGGAAAGGAAGGCGCGCGAAGCCGATGAAGAAGCGGTGGCCAACGCGAGGTTCGACAAGGTGCTCGCGCAGGAAGAAGCGTGGATCCGCAAGGGCATCGAGGCGCGGCGCACCCGCAACGAAGGCCGCGTCCGGCGTCTCGCGGAACTGCGGCGCGAGCGCGCGGCGCGCCGCGACCGCCTCGGGCAGGTCAACCTGCGCGTCGACGACGGCGCGCGCTCGGGGCAAATGGTGGCCGAGCTCACGGGCGTCGCGAAGCGCCACGGCGACCGGGTGCTGATCCGGGATTTCACCACGCGCATCCTCCGCGGCGATCGCATCGGCCTGATCGGCCCGAACGGTGCCGGCAAGTCCACGCTGCTGAAACTCTTCCTCGGCGAAATCGCCCCGGACGCGGGCACGGTGCGCCGCGGCGCCAACCTGTCCGTCGCCTATTTCGACCAGTTGCGCGACCGCCTCGACCCCGACGCCACGGTGCAGGACACGATCAGTCCCGGCGCCGATTGGGTGGAGATCGGCGGGGAGCGCCGCCACGTGATCACCTACCTCGGCGACTTCCTGTTCGCGCCCGAACGCGCGCGGTCGCCGGTCAGCGCGCTGTCCGGCGGCGAGCGCAACCGGCTGCTGCTCGCGCGGCTGTTCGCGCAACCCGCCAACGTGCTGGTCCTGGACGAGCCGACCAACGACCTCGACATCGAGACGCTGGAGCTGCTCGAGGCGCTGCTGCAGGACTACGGCGGAACGATCTTCCTCGTCAGCCACGACCGCGTGTTCCTCGACAACGTGGTGACGCAGGTGATCGCGTTCGAGGGCGACGGCGTATTGCGGGAGTATGCAGGAGGCTACAGCGACTGGGCGGAGTGGCACGCGCGCCGTGCAAGCGCCGCCCGGGAAACCGTGCGGCCGCGCGAGCCGCGCACCGACCCGCGACCGGCCCCCGCAGCGTCCCCGCGTGCAGCCGCCCGGCCGGCGCGCGCCGGACTGACCTTCAACGAGGCGCGCGAGCTCGCCGCCCTGCCCGCGCGCATTGAAGCGCAGGAAGCGCGCGTCGCCGCGATCCGCGCCCGCTTTGCGGACCCGACGCTCTATCGCGATCCGGCGGAGGTCAAGGCGCTGCACGCCGAGCTGCCGCAGGTCGAAGCGGATCTGGCGGCCGACTATGCGCGCTGGGAAGCGCTGGAAACGCGTGCCTGATGTCCAGACGGCCATGGCCCGGGTGGCAAGGGTTGCGCATCCCGGGTTGCGTAGCCCGGGTTGAGCGCAGCGAAACCCGGGGGGATTTCGAATGGGCATCGGTCCCCGGTTTCGCTCGCGCTCAACCCGGGCTGCGGTTGTGTGCAACGGATTTTGGGATAATGACCGTGAGCGTCGATCGCGACGCACGTTCGAGCCCGGACCTCGGGAAGGAAGATGACCATGCACGCGAAGAACGAAAAGATCGCCGCGCTGATCCGCCAGCTGCTGATCGAGCTGGGCGAGGATCCGTCGCGGGAGGGGCTCCTGAAGACGCCCGAGCGCGTCGCTGCGGCGTTTGCCTTCCTCACCTCCGGCGAGCGCACCGATCCCGTCAAGCTCATCAACGGCGCGGTCTTCACGCAAGAGACCAACAGCATGGTCATCGTGAAGAACATCGAGGTCTACAGCCTGTGCGAGCATCACATGCTGCCCTTCTTCGGCCGCTGCCACATCGGCTACATTCCCAGCGGGCGCGTGTTCGGCGTCAGCAAGCTCGCCCGGATGGTCGACATGTATGCCCGCCGGCTGCAGCTGCAGGAACGGCTGACCGAGCAGATTTCGCGCGCGATCATGGAGTCGATCGACGCCAGGGGCGTGGGCGTGATGATCGAGGCGCAGCACCTGTGCATGATGATGCGCGGCGTCGAAAAGCAGAACTCCGTGATGATCACGTCGTCGGTGCTCGGAACCTTCCGCGAATCGCAGGCGACGCGCGAGGAATTCCTCGCCCTCATCGGCAATCGGGCGCCGTGAGCGCGGGACGCCCTGCGCACCGCGGCCGGCGGCCATTCGCTCGGTCACCCGGCGTGCCGGCGCACCCTGGACCGGCATGACCCGCATCGAAGCGCCCTTCAGCGTGCGCTCGAAGCTTCCGGCGACCGGCACCAGCATCTTCAGCGTCATGTCCGCGCTCGCGCAGCAGCACGGCGCCGTCAATCTGGGACAGGGCTTCCCCGACTACCCGATCGACCCGGTGCTGATCGACCTCGTCACCGCGGCGATGCGCGCCGGGCACAACCAGTATCCGCTCTCACCCGGCGTGATGGCGTTGCGCGAAGCCATCGCCGGCAAGGTCCACCGCCTCTATGGCCGCAGCTACGATCCCGAGCACGAGGTGACGGTCACCAGCGGCGCGACGCAGGCCATCTTCACGACCATCGGCGCGCTCGCGCATCGCGGCGACGAAGTGCTCGCGTTCGAGCCGGCGTACGACAGCTACCTCCCGGCGGTCCGGCTCGCCGGCGCCACGCCGGTGCCGTTGCCGCTCGCTGTCCCCGGTTACCGCATCGACTGGGCTGCCGTGCGCAACGCCGTCACCCCGCGCACCCGGATGATCCTCGTCAACACGCCGAACAATCCGGGCACCAGCGTCCTGTCGGCGGCGGACTGCGCGGAGCTGGCGGCGCTCACGCACGGCACCGACATTGTCGTCGTCAGCGACGAGGTCTACGAGCACATGGTCTACGACGGCGCGCGCCATGAGAGCCTCGCGCGGCACGACGAACTCGCGCGCCGGAGCGTGGTGATCGGCTCGTTCGGCAAGACGTTTCACGCCACCGGCTGGAAGGTCGGCTATGCGCTGGCGCCGCGCGCCATCACCGCCGAGATCCGCCGGGTGCACCAGTTCACGGTGTTCACCGTGCACAGCCCGACGCAGCACGCGCTGGCGGAATTCCTGCGCGAGCCCGCCCGGTATGAGGCTTTGCCGGAGTTCTTCGCCAGGAAGCGCGACCTGCTGCGCGCGGCGCTGGCCGGGACGCCGCTCGAACTCCTGCGGTGCGCGGGCAGCTATTTCCAGCTGGCCCGCTACGATCGGGTCAGCGACGAGCCGGCCGCCCTGTTCGCGCAGCGGCTGGTGCGCGATTACGGCGTGGCGACCATTCCGCTGTCGGCGTTCTACGAGGACGGAACCGATCACCGCGTCATCCGCTTCTGCTTCGCCAAGCGCGACGAAACGCTGCTGGCGGCTGCCGAGCGGCTGCGGCGGCTGGGAGGGTGACGTTCGCGCCGGTGCCGGCCCCGGGTTTCGCTTGCGCTCAACCCGGGCTACTCCCACAGGTCGACGCGCTGGCCGCGCGCGCGCATCCGTTCGGCGCGGCCCTGGATGTAGCGCTGAAACGAAGGTTCCGCCAGGTAGGCGCCGTCGGCCACGTACTCGAACGACGAGGCGAGGTGAAACGGCCGCAGGTAGGCTTCCATCCGGAAGACCTCCTTGCCGCGCGTGTCGAAGAAAAGGATGCTCGGCGTGTAGGTCACGTTGAGCTCCCGCGCCCACACCGCCCCGGTCGTCGTCCGGCCGTCGGGTGTGGTGAGCCCGGCAGGCGCGCCAAGCTGGAGCTGCGCAACGTCGAAGCGCCGCAGGAGTGCCCGGATCTCGGCACGCTTGAAGCCCTCGCGGTGCAATTCGTCACAGGCGCCGCAATAGGGCGTTTCGAACACCACCGCCAGCGGCTTGCCGCCACCCCGGCGCGTGAGATCGTGCGGCGGCCTGATGAAGAACGGCTCGGCCTGCAGCTTGGCACTCGCCGGCTCCTTCGTCGCGGTCGCGAGGTACTCGCCCAAGGGCTGCGTGCGCTCGAGCCCGCCGGCGACGTAATCGAGCACCGGCTCCAGCCGGTGCGGCGGGTAAAAGCCGTTCAACCGCGCCACGACGGCACCCCTTTCGTCGAAGAACAGCAGGGTCGGCGTGAATTGCACGCCGAGTTGCCGCGCGAGCTCCTTCTCCGTCATCACCTTCCCGTCGACCCAGGTGACCTCGCGGTCGCCCCAGAGGTTGAGCGCGATCGCG
>Ga0315290_10002812_pt1 | contig 12354 bp, 10 predicted proteins | sample YL17G12_0_MG_FD_203627 | JGI IMG/M metagenome (GOLD analysis project Ga0315290, IMG submission 203627) | Sediment microbial communities from Yellowstone Lake, YNP, Wyoming, USA - YL17G12_0 | ecosystem: Environmental > Aquatic > Freshwater > Lake > Sediment | place: USA: Wyoming | collected...
GGCGGTTGTTGTCGTTGATGTCCGACGGCGCGAGCAGGTGGACGTGGTTCTGCGCGAGGTACTTCCGGGAGCGCTCCAGGATATCCGCGTGCGTGAGGCCGGGCACGGCCCAGCGTGCGAGAGTCGGCTCCGTGATGGTCAACGACGTCCCGGTATAGACGACCGTCGATCCGCCGTAGGCGCGTCCGAAGGCGATCGACATGGCCCGGTCTTCGGTCAGGAAACCGCCCTCGTCCACGTAGAGGCGTTTCGCCATCTCGACTTCGCGGCCGGTGAACTCCTCCGCGCGGAACTTCGGACCTTCCTCGAGGATGACGGAGCGCGCGCCCTCACGGCAGAGCGGCGCGAGGGCATTCGCCGCCGTTCCGCCGCCGGCACCGGAGCCGATGATGACGATGTCAGCGTCGCGATCGAGCATGGAGCACCGCGTTGCCGTCGGCGGCCGGGAAGTAAGCGACGTCGGGCCCGACGTCGGGACGTCCGTAGTAGCCGATGAAGATCAGGGTGCGGACACCCCAGAAGCCGCTGCGGACGGTCTGGAACGGGCAGTCCTGGAACCAACGCAGGACGGCGTCCTGGCGCCGTGGGTCGAGGCGGTCGAGCGGGCGGAGGTAGCGCAGCAGGGGCGCCCAGCGCAAGACGATGAGGAACCGGCCGAACTGCCGCTGCATGGCCGGCGGCCGTGCAGCCAGGGCCTCGTCGATCAGGAAGAGCATCTGCGCGCGCGGGGAGCCGGCCATCGACGCGGATTCCGGCACGACGCGCGCGGCGAGACACACCAGCAACTGGCGCTGGGTATTGGTGAGGGCGCCCACGGCGAGTATTGGACCAGAGTTGCGGCCGTGACGCAACGGCGAACCACCCCGAGCGCAGGGAGAACTCGCCGCCCCGGTCGGCGACCCCGCGGGAAAAGGGGCCAGGCCCCTTTTCTCCGTCATGTAGACTACGCCGGTGGACACGCCCGACACGGCGGTCGGCGATGCGGCGGTTGCCGGGTGGCTGTCGGCGCTCGAGACGCGGCATCTGGCGAATCTGCGGCCCGTGGAGGTGGCGCGCGCCCTGCGCGCGCTGTCGTCCGCCTACGTCGAGCGGCGGGACCGGCTGGGGCGCGGTGCCGCGCTCGACGGCGCCGGCAAGCGCGCCGCCTTCGCCTTGTTCTACGGGCCGCTGCACTTCCTCCTGATCCGCGCCATCGTCGGCGCCATCCCGGCCGCGGAGGGACCGCTCGATCTCGTCGTGGATCTGGGCTGCGGCACGGGCGTCGCTGGTGCCGCATGGGCGATCGCATGCGCCGTAAGGCCGCGGGTGCTCGGGCTCGAACGCCATCCGTGGGCTGCCGACGAGGCGCGCTGGACCTTCCGCACGCTCGGCGTGGCCGCCGACGTGCGCTGTGCCGACATCGCGAGAATGCGCGTGCCGCCGCGCGCGTCCGCCATCATCGCCGCATTCACCGTCAACGAGTTGCCCGACGCGACACGGGCACAGCTGTTGCGCGAGTTGCTCGCGTTCGGGGCGCGCGGGACACGCGTCCTGGTCGTCGAGCCCATCGCCAAGTCGATCGCGCCCTGGTGGGGCCGTTGGAAAGACGCCTTCGTCCACGCGGGCGCCCGTGAAGACCAATGGCGGTTCCCGGCACACCTGCCCGGCATCGTGGGCCGTCTCGACCATGCCGCCGGGCTGGACCATCGCGAGTTGACCGCGCGATCGCTATACTTGGGCATCCAATAGCCCCGGGGCTCACGTGTGTTGAGTGCGTTCGCCCCGGGCACGCGGGCTGAAGCCCACGTGCTCCATTCCCGGCGCATGCTCAACACGACGGAGCGCCGGGCGTAACGCGCCAACCGAGCCGTGCGAGAAGGGACCCCCGTGAGAAGAACCGCCTGGCTGACCGGCATCCTGCTGTGTGCGACCGCCTCCTGGGCCCTTGCCGCGGAGTACCCCGCCCCGGTTCAGGGAGAGTACGTCATCCGGGGGTTCTCCTTCAACGCCGGCGGCACGCTGGCGGATCTGAAGATGCACTACCGGACGATCGGCCAGCCTCGCAAGGACGCCTCGGGCCTCGTCCGAAACGCCGTCCTCGTGCTGCACGGGACGACCGGATCCGGCGCGCAGTTCCTCCGGGCCGACTTCGCGGGCGAGCTGTTTGGAGCAGGGCAACTGCTCGACGCCACGACGTACTTCATCGTGCTCGTCGACAACATCGGTCATGGGCAATCGAGCAAGCCGAGCGACGGCCTTCGCGCCGAGTTCCCGAAGTACGGGTACCGCGACATGATCAGCGCGCAGTACCGGCTGTTGACCGAGGGGCTGGGTGTGAACCATCTGCGGCTGGTGATCGGGACGTCGATGGGCGGGATGCACGCGTGGCTGTGGGGCGAGATGTACCCGGAGTTCAGCGACACGCTGATGCCGCTGGCGAGCCTGCCCGCGCAGATCTCGGGGCGCAACCGGATGTGGCGGCGAATCGCGATCGACGGGATCCGCAACGATCCCGAGTGGCAGGGCGGGCGCTACACCAGTCAGCCGCGCGGCCTGCGCGTGGCGGCGGGGATGCTGGCGCTCGTCAGCAGCAATCCCGTGCTACGCCACCATGAGTCGCCGACGCTCGCCGCCGCGGACCGGTGGTTCGACGACTACGTGAACAACTACGTCCGCACGTCGGACGCCAACGATGTGCTCTACGCGCTCGAAGCGTCGTGGGACTACGACCCCGGCCCGGCCCTCGGGCAGATCCGCGTGCCGCTGGTGGCGGTGAACTTCGCCGATGACCTGGTGAACCCGCCGGAGTTGGGCATCCTCGAACGTGAGATCGCGCGCGTGCCGAAGGGACGCGCGATCGTGGTGCCGCTCAGCGAGAAGACCAGAGGCCACGGCAGCCACACGGTGGCCCCGCTCTGGAAACAGTACCTGGCGGAGCTGCTCGCGGCGTCCGATCAGCAGGGCGGGCCACGATGGAAATCGCGGAGGTCCCCTCTCAATCGGGGTTGAAGCGGTTCGCGGCATTCTCCGAGCGGTTGGGCTACGTGAAGGACGCCGGCTGGATAGAATACCTGGTCACCGAAGCCTCCAGGAGTTTCCACAGCGTGGTCTTGTCGTCGGAGCGACAAATCCGGTACTACACGAAGGCCTTCTTCGGCTTCCTGAATCACGAATACGTCAAGATTCTCCTCGATGGGGACGGCCGCGTGGCGGCCTTCGGAGCGGCCATGCCGTCGTTGTCACGGGCCCTACAGAAATGTCGGGGCCGGCTGTTTCCGTTCGGGTTCCTCCATCTGCTCCGGGCGTTGAAGCCCACCGACGGGCTCGACCTGCTGCTCACCGCGGTTCGACAGGCCTTCAGAACAAGGGCGTCAACGCCGTCCTCATCAACGAGATGTGGAAGACCAGCCTGAAATACGGCATCAGGTTTGCACATACCGGTCCGGAGCTGGAAACGAGCGACAGGATCCAGTCGCGGTGGAAACACGTCGGGTCACGTCAGCACCGGCGGAGACGGTGCTGGCTGAAAGCGATCTGAACGGTGATGACTTCCTGGGGTATCGCCCGCCGCCTGTTAGCCATCGACGTGCTGACCATGGCGTTCATGTCCGCCCTGGCAGCGGGAACCATCGCGCTGGCAGCGCAGATCCCCGAATGGTGGGCGGTCGTGGGCCTGTGCGTCCTGGTGGGCGCAGGCGTGCCGCTGTTGGCCTGGCTTCGCGCGCACCTCGATCTGGGCGTAGTACGTTTCCTGCACGACTGGTCGTTTCCTCTGAGCGTGTACGTGATCTATCGGGCCGTGCTGCTCGCCGCCGGCTCCAGCCACGGGGGACACGTGTACGACGGGGGGCTCATCGTGGCCGACCGCTGGCTGTTCGGGACCGATCCCACCGTGTGGCTCTCCCGGTTCACGCATCCGGTCGTGACCGAACTGCTCCAGCTCTCCTACGCGTTGTTCTACCTGCTGCCGGTGGCCGTCGGCGTGGAGCTCTACCTGGGCGGCCGCGAGTCGCAGTTCCGCCGATGGGTGTTCGTCTGCGGCTGCGGCTTCTACCTCTCGTACGTAGGCTATCTCGTGCTGCCCGCCGTCGGCCCGCGCCTCACGCTGCATGATATTGGCGCGACGGCGCGGGACCTGCCGGGCCTGCCGGGCCTGTGGCTGACGTCGTCTCTGCGAACCCTCATCGATGGAGGAGGCATGGTGCCGGCCGGGATCGCCCCCGAGGTGGCGATACGCCTGGCCCCGAGAGACGCCTTTCCCAGCGGACACGCACTCATCACCATCGTGACCATCTTCTGGGCCTGGCGTTTCAGGATGTGGGTGCGCTGGTTCGTCACCGTGTCCGGCGGACTACTTCTCCTTGCGACGGTCTACCTGCGGTATCACTACGTGGTGGACGTGCTGGCTGGAGCTGTTCTGGCCGCGCTGTGCGTCGCGCTCGCCCCGGTGGTGCACACCTGGCTCGCGCGTCAGTTGGGGACGATTGACGCCCAACTCAAGGAACACTAACGCACCACGCGTGCCGGTGCCGGGAGGTGCGGCTCTATCTCCGCGATCTCTCCTTCCGACAGGCGGAACGTCCCTGCGGTGATCATCCCATCAACCTGTCCCGCGTTCCTGAACCCGACGATGGCTCCGGTGACGGCCGGCTGGCGAAGCGCCCAGGCGACGGCCACGGCCCCGGGCGACGCCCCGTAGCGCGCGCCAATCGTGCGCAGCACCTCGACCAGGGCGAGGTTGTGGGTCAGTTTCGGTTCTTGCAGTTCGGGATTGCGCGATCGCCAGTCGTTCGCCGGCAAGGCCGCGGCGCGCTCCCGCGTCATGGCGCCGGTCAGGACGCCCGCCGCCATCGGCGAGTAGACGATGACGCCGATCTGGTTGGCCTGGCAGTACGGGATGATGTCCTGCTCGATGCCCCGGCGCAGCATCGAGTATGGCGGCTGGAGGCTGGCCACTGACACGATGGCACGCGCGCGCTCGAGTTCCGGGACATCGAAATTGGAGACTCCTATGTGGCGCAGTTTGCCTTCCTTCTTCAGCTCGCCGAGCGTGCTCCAACCCTCTTCGATGTCCGAAGCCGGGCCGTCGGACCCGAACATCTTCGACCAATGGATCTGGTAGAGATCAATCACGTCGGTCTCGAGGCGGCGCAGGCTGTCGTCCACTTCATTCCTGAGCGACGCGGCCTTCAGCGAGTGCGATATCGTCCGCTGCTCATCCCACACGAGCGAGCACTTCGTGAAGACGTAGGGCCGCCGCGACGACCCGAGCGACTTGAGCGCGTGCGCGATCACCCGTTCCGAGCGCCCCAGCCCGTAGATCGCCGCCGTATCTATCCAGTTGATGCCGCCGTCAACGGCCCGATGGATGGCCGCCACCGAGTCGGCGTCATCCTGGGGTCCCCAGCCGAAGGCGTAGTCGGGGCCGCCGATGGCCCATGCGCCGAAGCCGATCGGCGTGATGCAGATGTCGGTGTTGCCGAGTTGCCGTGTCTGCACGGGGCTCCCCTACGGCTTCATCGCCGCCTTGACTCTGGCGGGCGTCATCGGCAACTGCAGCACGCGGGCGCCGACGGCGTCGAAGATCGCGTTGGCCACCGCCGCGCCGAGCGGCACGATTGCCGGCTCGCCGCAGCCCTGGGCCGGAACATCCGGCGCGTCGATGAAGACCGTGTCGATCTTCGGGACCTGCGAGAAGCGGGGAATCGCGTAGGTGTCGAAGTTCTTGTCGAGTACCTCGCCGCCCTTGAAGCGGATCTCCTCGCTGAAGGTATAGCCAAGGCCCATCGTGATGCACCCCTCGACCTGCTGCAGCGAGCCTTCGGGGTTGACGATCACGCCCTGGTCCTGGGCGCAGACGACACGCTTCACCTGCACCTTGCCGGTGGCCTTGTCCACCACGACCTCGACCATCAGCGTGTCATAGGTGCCGGCGTCGATGCCGCAGGCCACGCCCACACCACGGCCGCTCGGCGCCGCCTTCGGCGCCCAGCCGAACGTTGCGGCGGCGGCCTTCAGAGTCCGGATCATGCGCGGGTCGGTCAGGTTCTTGAGCCGGAACTCGACCGGGTCCATGCCCGCCTTCGCCGCCATGACGTCGATGTGTGACTCGCGGGCAAATGCGTTGGTGCTGGCGCCGGGCGCACGCCACGGGCCGATAGCGAAGGGATGATAGCCGGCGGTGCCGCCGCCGCTCCATCCGCCGTACACCGTCGTCTTGTGATGGGCGATGTTGTAGAAGTGCGCCGCGCCGCGCTCTCCGGCGGCATACACCTGATAGTCCCAGAACACGATGGCGTTCGAGGCATCGACCCCGGACCGGATCTTGATCACCGCGGCAGGCCTGAAGGTGTCGTAGAAAAACTCCTCGTCACGGCTGAACACCACGCGCACGGGCTTGCCGGTCAGCGTTGCGAGGCGCGCGGCTTCCACCGCCTGGCGCGACGCCGACTTGCCGCCGAATCCGCCACCGACGTACGGCGTGATGATGCGCACCTTGTCCGCCGGGAGGCGCAGCGCCTGCATGATCTGGTTCTTCACCGGGAAGGGCGTTTGCGTGCCTGCCCAGACCGTCACCTTGCCGTTCTCGACGACCGCGACGGCCGAGTGCGTTTCCATGGGCGCGTGCGCCATGTAGCTGTCGAAGTACGTCTGCTCGAACATCCGGTCGGCGGGCCCCGTGAAGCCGGCCGCGTCGCCGCCTGACGCCGCCGTCTGGCCCCGCGGTGCGTTCTTGACGAGGTGGTCGAAGATGGTCGCGTTATCGACGGGCGGATCGTTGCGCGTGAATTGCGCCTTGACGAGAGCGAGCGCCTTGTCGGCCTCGTCACGATGCTCGTGGAGCACGGCCACGAGATCGCCGTCGCGGATCACGCGGACGCCGGGGACCTTCTCGGCAGCCGACGTGTCGACCTGGGTCAGCGTCGCGCCGTGTGCCGGAAGCCTCAGGATCCTCGCGTGAAGCGCCCCGGCGGGCGCAATGTCGCCGGCGTACTTCGCCTTGCCGGTCACCTTGTCGCGCGCGTCGCGCCGGGCCGCGGACGTGCCGACGATGGTGAAGGCCTTCACCGGCTTGAGGGCGGGCTTGGGATCCAGCGTGCGCTCGATGCGCTTGCCTTCGGTGAGCTGCCCGTAGGTGACCATCCTGGCCGCGTCACCCACCACCGTGACGACGCCGGCTTTCGCGCCGAGTGTCTCGATCGGCACCTGGAACCGCTCCGACGCCATCAGCAGCAGGACGCCGCGCGCCTCCGCCGCCGCCGCGCGCAGCACGGGCCCGAAGGACCGGATGCTCAGCGATCCGAACGTGCCCATGTCCCACGGGCACAGGTCCGTGTCGCCGCACACGATCTCCACCGCCGACAACGGGACGTCGAGGTCTTCGGCGAGCAGTTGCGACAGCGCCGTCATCGACCCCTGCCCAAGCTCGACCTTGCCCACAAAGCACGTGACACGGTTGTTTGCGCCGATGTGCAGGTACGCGTTGACATCGGTCGGATAGCCCTGCCGGCCGGTCTGCGGGCGCGCGGTTTCCTGCAGGCCGTGCGCGGCGTCGACCGCCATCAGCACAAGCACGCCCGTGCTGGTGAGCTTCAGGAAATCGCGCCGGCCGACGGGAAAGGTGGTCGGGCCATCGACGACGAGTTCGTTGCCATCTTCCTGCCAGTCCATCACGCGCCTCCCTTTGCGGTTCCGGCCACGGACTCGATCGCCTGGATGATGCGGAGGTGCGCGCCGCACCGGCACAAATATTCATCCATGTGCGCAATGACTTGCGCGCGCGTCGGTTTCGGATCCTTGTGGAGGAGCGCATACGCGCCCAGGATCATCCCCGGCGTGCAGTAGCCGCACTGGAACCCGAGATGTGTGACGAAGGCCTCCTGGATGGGATGGAGACGGTCGCCTTTCGCGAGTCCCTCGATGGTGACGACCTGTTTCCCCTGCACGTCCTTCATGAGCGTGGCGCAGGAGCGCACCGCCTCGTTGTTGACGAGCACCGTGCAGGCGCCGCACAGGGCCTGCCCGCAGCCGAACTTCGTGCCCGTGAGCCCGAGGTCGTCTCGCAGGACCCACAGCAGCATGCGGTCCTCGTCGACTGTCAGCCGCGTGGGCTTGCCGTTCAGCGTGAATGACACCAGTCGCATCAGCAGACCCTCCAGGATGGGCGCCCCGCCGTGGCCGCCTCCGCGAAGTGATACGCCCGGACGCGGCCGTTGTCAACGGGTAGGTGGTGTGGCCTCCGCCTTCGCGGGCATCTCGTTCCAGACGGGCGGCGTGACGCCGAGCAGGTGCTGCACGAAGAAGTCGTAGCGCTTGCGTTCGCCGTAGGTCCCTCCCGGACCGTGGCCGGCGCCCGGAATCACGAGCAGGTCGAAGGTCTTGTTCGCCTTGATGAGGGCGTTCACGACCTGCATGGTTGACGAGGGATCCACGTTGGTGTCCATCTCGCCGACGACGAGCAGGACCCTGCCCTGGAGGCGAGACGCGTTGTCCACGTTGGACGAGGCCGCGTACTCGGGGCCGATTGGCCAGCCCATCCACTGTTCGTTCCACCAGATCTTGTCCATCCGGTTGTCGTGACACCCGACCGCCGAGACCGCCGCCTTGTAGAACTCCGGGTGGAAGAGCAGGGCGCCCAGCGAGCTCTGACCGCCGGCGGACGTGCCGTAGATGCCCACGCGCGAGATGTCGTAGTACGGGTATTTCGCGGCGACCGCCCTGTGCCACAGGATCCGATCGGGAAAGCCCGCGTCCTTGATGTTCTTCCAGGCGACGTCGTGGAAGGCCTTCGACCGGTTCGATGTCCCCATGCCGTCGATCTGCACGACGATGAACCCGAGCTCGGCCTGGGCCTGCATCTGGCTGAAGGCACTGAAGGACTTCGGCACGAACGAGCTGTGCGGCCCGGCGTAGATGTTCTCGATGGCCGGGTACTTCTTCCGCGGGTCGAAGGTCGTGGGCCGGTAGATGACGCCCCAGATGTCCGTCTGTTTGTCGCGCCCCTTCGCGGTGAAGACCTCGGGAGGACGCCAGCCGGCCTTCTGCAACTCGGCGAGATCGGTCCGCTCCAGCACGGTGACGAGAGAACCATCGCTGGTACGCCGCAGTTCGGACACCGGTCCCATGTCGACTCGCGAATAGACGTCGACAAAGAAATCCGTGTCCGCCGAGAAACTGGCGGTGTGGTTGGCCTCCGCGGCCGTCAGGCGCGTCAGGCCGGAGCCGTCGACGTTGATGCGGTAGTAGGAGACGAAGTACGGGTCCTGCCCGGGATACATCCCGCTGGCACTGAACCAGATCTGCCGCTTTTCCTCGTCGACCTTCGAGACGCCCCGAACCACCCAGGGGCCCTGTGTGATCTGGTTCTTCACCGCGCCGGTGGCGCCGTCGTACAGGTAGAGATGATTCCAGCCGTCCCGCTCGGACATCCAGATCATCTCGCGGCCGTCGCCGATGTCCTTGCGGTACTTCTTGCCGGAGTAGGTGAAGAAGGTCTTCGGCTCCTCCGAGATCACGGTGCGCGCCGATCCGGTGACGGCGTTCACCTCGATGACCCGGTACACCTGGTGGCCGCGCTGGTTGTACTCGAAGGTCAGTGCCGCGCTGTCCTTGCGCCACTCGAGGCGCGACACGTCGAAGGGGTTCGGGAAGAGCGCGTTGTCCACCGTGATCTGCGCCCGGGGATCGAGCTGGAAGATGACGGGCTGTTCCAGGTCGAGTACGTCACCGGGCTTCGCATAGAACCGGGTCGAGTCCTTCGGCTGCAGCTGATCTTCGGGCGACGACTCGACGTAGTGGACCAGGCGCCGGTACCCGGGCTTCACGCGGTAGGCAGCCAGCTTCTTCGAGTCTGGTGCCCAGGCTATGGTGTCGAGCTCGTAGCAGTTGGCCTCGGAGCCGTCCATGCTGACGCGCGCAAGCGTCCGCGATCCCGGTTCACGCAGGGCGATGTTGTAGTTGTTGACGACGGCTTCCCACTTGCCATCGGGCGACACGCGCGGCTTCGCGTCCGGGCCGGGCGGCGTGCAGGCCGGCGGAGGCTGGCGCTGCTCGAACGCGCCGACCGCCGGGGTCTTCGTGCAGGCGTAGTCCGCCACGCTGCACGTCCACACCGCGCTGTCGAACCGCAGTTCGAGCGAGCGTTCGCTGTCGGTGTAGGTGATCGCATTGAAGGGCAGCGTGATGGCCGAGATCTTCCGCCCGGTCATCTTCGCCAGCACGGCGGCGAGCCGCTCGTGGTCGAAGGCGGGCCGCTTCTGGCCGGTCTCGGCATCGACGATCAGGAACTCGTTGCCGCCTTTCACGGTCCTGCGGTACCAGAACCGTCCGGTCTTCTCGATCCAGGTCGCCGGGCCGGGTGCATTGAGGACCAGGCCCTCGTACTTCTCGCGCAACGCGCCGGCGCGCTGGTAATCGGCGAGCGTGCCTTGCGCCGCGACGGGGGCCGGCAGCACGCACAGGCACACAAAGACGGCGGTGACTGACGAGAGAACTGTTCTGATCATGGTGGGATTCTACACAAACATCCGCGACCCGGGGTCTGAAGACCCCGGGCTCCACCGGATAGGCAGCCCCCGGGCTCCATCTTACGAAGGCCGCGGGGCTCCCTGGCAGTACGTGACAGATGGAGGCCGGGTCTTTAGACCCGGCGTGCAGCCGAGGACGGGTGGGGCTGACCGGCGACAGGACCCGCAGCCCGCTGCGCCCACGCATGCGGGTGCGGGCGTGCATGGATTCCCGCTTTCGCGGGAATGACGAGGGGAGTGAATCCCGAGCCCCGAGCCCCGAGCCCCGAGCCCCGAGCCCCGAATCCCGAATCCCGAGTCCCGAGTCCCGACAATGGGTCAGCGCCCGGCGGGCGAGGGCGGTTCGGGCCGGTCGATGTAGATGTCGATCGACTTCTCGATGGCGTGCAACGTCGGCAGTTCGTCGGGCGCCACCAGCGTAATCGCAATCCCCGCCGTCTCGGCGCGACCCGTGCGGCCGACGCGGTGCACGTAGCTGTCGGCCGAGTGCGGCACGTCGTAGTTGATGACGTGGGCGATCCCCTCGATGTCGAGCCCGCGCGCCGCGATGTCGGTGGCCACGAGTGCCGTGTGGCGGCCCGCGCGGAACCCCTCGACGGCAGCCGTCCGGTCCTTCTGCGTGCGGTCGGCGTGCAGGGCGGCGCACCGGATGCCCCTGGACGCCAGGCTGGACGCCACCCGGTCCGCCGACCGCTTGGTGCGCACGAAGATCAGCGACGGCGCGTGAGAGCGGCGGAGGAAGCGTGTCAGCCACTCGACCTTCTCACCCGTCGGCATGACGTGCGCGATGTGCGAGATGGTCGTGGCCGGGCCGCCTGCCCGGCCGATCTGGATGAACCGGGGGTCGCGCATCACCTGCTCGGCCAGGAGCACGACATCCGAGGAGGTCGTGGCGGAGAAGAGCAGCGTCTGGCGCTTCTCCGGCAGCGAGGAGACGATCTTCCGCACGTCGGGCCAGAAACCCATGTCGAGCATGCGGTCGGCTTCGTCGAGGACAAGCACCTCGACCTTGCTGAAATCCACGATGCCGCAGCTCATGTGATCGAGCAGGCGCCCCGGCGTGGCCACCACCACGTCGGCCCCGGCGCGCAGGGCGCGGGCCTGGATGTCGCCGTCCACGCCGCCGTAGACCGCGATGCTCGTGAGGGTCGTGTGGTAGGAAAACCCGGTGAAGTCGTCTTCGATCTGCACGGCCAACTCGCGCGTCGGCGCGAGCGCGAGGACCCGGATGACGCCGGTCATCGGCGTCGCGAGCAAGCGCTGCATGATCGGCAGGAGGAACGCCGCGGTCTTGCCGGTGCCGGTCTCGGCGCACGCAATCAGGTCGGAGCCCTTGAACACGATCGGGAACACGGCACTCTGGACCGGCGTCGTCCTGACGAACCCCCGATCCTCGACCCCGGCGCGCAGGCGGTCGTCCAGCTCCAGTTCGGAAAACTCAATCGGCGTCGCGTCGTGGGGCGCCACCTCGAAGGGCACCGGGGTACGAGGCGGGAGGGTGGCCGGGGCGTGGCCCGTACCGCGTCGGCCCGGTCGTCCGGGACGGCGCCCATGAGAAGAATAGTGTGTCGTAGTCAATGTCTGGTGTGTCCGAGCCTTACGAGGCGCGCCCGATGAGGAACAAGCCCAAGCGACCTCCTCATATTATGACACGGAATCCGCTTCGTGCTTGCTCTTCCCCATCGCGGCGTTTTGATACGCTCCGCAGGGGCGAGTACATTGCGAATCGCCCCTCGCCTTCTGCCTTCTGTCTTCTGTTTTCTGTCTTCTCGCCCCTCGTCCCTCGCCCCTACTTCTTGTCTCCCTTCTCCGGGTTCTTCACGTACTTGTCGAGCCACGCGGCCCATCG
>Ga0315290_10002814_pt1 | contig 12349 bp, 8 predicted proteins | sample YL17G12_0_MG_FD_203627 | JGI IMG/M metagenome (GOLD analysis project Ga0315290, IMG submission 203627) | Sediment microbial communities from Yellowstone Lake, YNP, Wyoming, USA - YL17G12_0 | ecosystem: Environmental > Aquatic > Freshwater > Lake > Sediment | place: USA: Wyoming | collected...
TGTCGCCGTGCCACGCGACGCCCTTGAGGTTCTTGCTGCCGAACACCGCCCCGGGGCCACCGCGCCCAAGCTGGTGCCATTTGTTGTTGTTGACGCAGGCGAAGCGCACGAGGTTCTCGCCGGCCTGACCGATGACGCACGCCTGCGCCTTCTTGTGCGCGGTACGCGCAAGGATGCGATCCTCCGCCTCATAGGCGTCCAGGCCCCACAGGTCCTCGGCGCTGTGGAACGCGACGCCATTGTCACTGACCTCAAGATACACACGGCCGTCGGCCTTACCCTCGACGATGACGACCTTGTAGCCGGTCCTGGCGAACTGCGGCGTGAGGTTGCCCCCGGAGTAGCACTCGCAGTACGCGCCGGTGAGCGGTGAGACGAAGAAGAGGCCGTAGCGATTGCTGCCCAGCATGGTGGTGCCGGCCATGGGGCCGATGGCGAAGATGAGCTTGGCCGCGGGACCGAGCGGCTCGACCTCCGGGCCTACCTCCTCGCAGAGGTAATGGGTGCCGAGACCCTTGGCGCCGATGAGCTCTTTGATGAGCTCGGGCGGCACCGTCTCTTCGGTGGACGTGCGCGTCGTGAGGTCGATGCGGAGAAGGTCGCCCATTCATGCTCCTTTGCCGTGCCAACGCGTCCCGGGCGCCCCCCGCGCCAGGTGACCGCCCCCGGTCGGCGGAGCCGGCCCCGGCGGGACGGCGAAGCGTCCCGCTACGGAAGGAGCCGCGTGCGGACGTGCGTCCGAACGCGGCTCCATTCTGGCATGTTCGGCGCAGCGCGGCCAGTGGCCGCGGCGGAGCCGAATACGGTTCTAGGCCAGCACTTTGTCCAGCGGCGTGTACTTCATCTTGTGCGCCTTGGCCACCGACGGGATGGTGAGCTTGCCGCGGTAGACGTTGACGCCCAGCGCGAGAGCCGGATCGTCCTTGACGGCCTGCTCGAAGCCCTTGTTGGCGATGTCGAGGCCGTAGGGCAGCGTCGCGCCGGCGAGAGCCATCGCGGAGGTGCGAGCAACGGCGCCCGGCATGTTGGCGACGCAGTAGTGGATGACGCCGTCGACCACGTAGGTCGGATCGCTGTGCGTGGTGGGCTTGGAGGTCTCGAAGCAGCCGCCCTGGTCGATGGCCACGTCGACGAGCACCGAGCCCGGCATCATGTGCTTGAGCTGGCTCTTCTTGACCAGATGCGGCGCCTGGGCGCCGCCGGGGAGAAGGACGCCGCCGACGACGATGTCGGCGTCGACGATCTGCTCCTCGATGGCAGCCTCGGTGGAGAGGACGGTCTCTATGCTGCCGCCGAAGACGTCGTCAAGGTAGGTCAGGCGCGGAGCGTACTTGTCCATGACGACCGTGCGCGCGCCCATGCCCACGGCGATCTTCGCGGCGTTGGTTCCCACGGTGCCGCCGCCGATGATGACGACCTTCGCCTTGTGAACGCCGGTCACGCCGCCGAGGAGGACGCCGCGACCGCCGTGGTTCTTCTGCAGGTGCGTGGCGCCGGCCTGGATGGCCAGCTTGCCGGCGACCTCGCTCATCGGGAAGAGCAGCGGGTGGGCGCCGTTCGGCAGCTCCACCGTCTCGAAGGCGATACCACGGATGTCGGCCTTGAGCATGCCCTTGGTCAAGTCCTTCGCATAGGCCGCGGCCAGATGAAGATACGTATAGAGGATCTGGCCCGGCTTGAACATCGGCCACTCCTGCGGGAGCGGCTCCTTGACCTTGTAGATCATGTCGGCCTTGGCGAAGACGTCGGCGACGGGGGCGAGCTCGGCGCCGGCTGCCTTGTACTCCTTGTCGCTGAAGCCCGAACCGACTCCGGCGCCGGCCTCGACGATGACCTTGTGGCCGGCACGCACGAAGTCCTTGACGCCGTTTGGCGTCATGGCGACGCGGTACTCCTCGTTCTTGATCTCCCTGGGGACACCGACGATCATGACTCCTCCTCGCTCTTCATCCCGATGATCACGCTCCCTGGGCGAAAGCTCGCACAGGCGTACACGAGTTGGCAGTCTAGCACATGAGAACACCCAGATAAGCCCAGAAAGTAAACAAAACGCGCAGAACTGAACGGAGTGTGAAGCCGTCCTCGTGACAGGATCGACCCGCGCCCCGGCGTCAGGCGCCCTCCTCCGTCGGCAGCGGCAGCGGCCACGCTGGCTCAGGCCCACGCCGCTCGTATATGTTTACCACAGCCGACGAAGCGAGGCGTTGCATGGCCAAGCCCGAGCGCGTCCACGACAGGATCGTAGCCATCTCCTCCGAGCTCGGCGGCACGGTGGGCGTGGCGGCCCGCAATCTGGCGAGTCAGGCGAGCGTCTGCGTTAACGCCGACGAGCTCTTCCCCATGGCCAGCTGCTTCAAGATCCCCATCATGGTCGAGGTCATGCGCCGCGTGGACGCCGGCGCTCTTCGCCTGGACGACCGCCTCACCCTCACCGAGGCCGACAAGAGCCCCGGCAGCACGCTCATCCACTGCCAGGAGGGCCTGCGGCCCTCGGTCCGCGACCTGCTCTATCTCATGATCACGCTCAGCGACAACACGGCGACCGACATGCTGTGGCGTCACGTCGGCCTCGGAGCCGTCAACGAGACGCTGCGCGAGCTGGACCTCGCGACCATCGACTGCTTCATGCCCAACCGCGAGTACTTCCTCATGGAGTGTGGGGCCGGCAGCGACTGGCGCGGCCTGAGCGGCGCCGAGACCGTCGCCAAGTGGCGCTCCTTCGAGGCACGCGACGAGCGCGAAGACGCTTTCCGTAGAGTCCTCGATGAGAACGCGCGCCTCAACGGAGCCGGTTTCCAGCATCTCTGGGACCAGCGCTGGGGCTTCGACGAATCGCGTGGTTACGACGACGCCTTCGCCATCGACCAGGCGCTCGACAACCCGGGCTCGCCGCGCGACATGGCCGAGCTGCTGGCGATGATCGTCGAGAGCCGCTGCGCCTCGGCGCCCTCCTGCCGGCTCATGATCGAGATCATGAGCCGGCAGGAGTGGCGCGACAAGATCCCCGCCGGGCTGCCGCCGGGCCTGCTCGTGGCCAACAAGACCGGCGGCGTGTCGGGCACCAGCAACGACGCCGCGCTCGTGTACACGCCGTCCGGCGCACCGATCGTCATGGTCGTGTACTGCAAGGGCCTGAGCTACCAGGCAGGACAGCGCGCGTCCCGAGCCATCGCCGGCATCGCCGCCGAGCTGTACGAGCATCTCGGGGAGCCGGCGTGAAGGTCGCCGGCGCCCGCATCCTCGTGGTCGGCGGCGTGCACCGGCTCGGCCGCGCGCTGGCCCTTGACCTTGCGGCGCACGGCGCCGCCGTGTGCGTGTCGTCGCGGGCGGCCGGCGAAGAGGCCGACGCGCAGGTCGGCGCGCTGCGCGCGGCCGGCGCGCCGGCCGCCGCCGCGGTGGCCGGCGACGTGCGCTGGCCTACGGCGGCCGAGAGTCTGGTGGCCGACGCCGCGGCAGCTCTCGGCGGCCTTGACGGGCTGGTGTATGCCGCCAGCGGCCCGTTCGTGCCCAAGCCCCCCGAGGGAGTGGGCGAGGCCTCGTGGGATGCCTCGCTGGACACCATCGCCAAAGGGTTCTTCTTCACGGCGCTCGCCGCCCGCGGGCGCTTTCTGGCCGGCGCGGCGTCGGGCGGCGTGATCGTCGCCATCACCGACTACCTGGGCCTGCAGCCGTGGACGGCGTTCGCGGCGCACGGCGCCGCCAAAGCGGCCCAGATCCACCTCGTCAAAGAGCTGGCGCGAGCCTGGGCCGCCGACGGCGTGCGCGTCTGCGGCGTCGCGCCGGGACCGGTGGACCTGGAGGATGACGAGCATAGGGCGGCCACGCTGCGGGCGGCCGCGAAGGTGGCGTCGGAGCGCCTTGTGGCTGCGGCGGACATCGGCGCCGCCGTGCGCTTCTGTCTCGAGACCGACGCCGTGACGGGCGTCAACGTCGTCGTCGACAACGGCTCGCTGCTGATGTCCTAGACCGTCTTGCCCCTCCTGGCCTGGTCGATGAGCTCCTTGGCCTTGAGAGCCAGCCAGAACTCCATGCGGTCCTGTGACTGGTCGAGGTCGCGGCCGGTGATCTCCTCCACGCGCTTCATGCGGTAGCGCAGCGTGTGGCGGTGCACGTAGAGCTTCTCGGCGGCGTCGCCCCAGTGGCCGTTGGCCTCAAGGAAGCAGGCGAGGCTCTTCACGAGGTCGCTCGAGTTCTGCTCGTCGTAGCCTTGCAGCTTGCCGAGCACGCTGTCGTAGAAGACCTGCAGTGACAGGGTGTCCTGCAGACCCAGCAGGAGCCCATAGGAGCCCAGGTCGTCGAAGCTGGCGATGACGCCCGGCTCGCCCTTGAGCCGGCGGATCTTGATGGCGTAGCTGGCCTCGTAGTAGCTCTGGCGCAGGTCGATGAGCTGGCGGTGCGGGCGGCCGACACCGACCGACACACTGATCTCGGGGATGAGCTGGTCGATGGCCCCTTGGAGCTCTCCGGCAAGCGCGACCACCGCGCCCCCGTCGAGCTTGCCCGGCTGCACGAGGATGACCACCGAGTCGCTGCGCGACGCCGAGATGAAGAGGATGTCACGCTTCGCCATGAACTCGTCGACCGCCCAGTGCAGCCGTTCCTTGACGTCCTGCACCACGGTCTCCTGGCGCTCGCCGCGCGCGTCGACGGGCGCCTCGAAGCCGTCGATGTCGAGAAGGACGATGAGGTGCGGGGACTGCGGATCGAGGCCGAAGAAGGCCAGACGGCGGGCGATCTCCTCCTCGTAGAGGTCGCTGGCGATCAGCTCGTCGAAGAAGTCGCCGGCCAGCCGCTTCTCGGTCTCGGCGACGGCCTTCTTCTTCACCAGTTCGAGCGCCGTCACGGTGACCACGCTGTGCAGGATGATGCGGTCGTACTCGCTGAAGTCGCCGCTGTCCTTGACCACGGCGAGGAACGCGCCGATGCGATGCGACGCCACCACGGGGTAGACCTGCACGCCCGAACCCACGCCCTCCATGCTGAGGGCGAAGTTTTGGCGGTTGGCGCGGCGGTCGCTGATCGGGCCCCAGAGGTCGGCGATGAGCTCGCCGCCCAGGTGCCTGCGGTAGGCGGCTTCGCAAAGCACCACGCCGTGGAAGTCGAAGAGGACCGCCGAGCAGCCCACCAGGGCCGAGAGCGTCGAGAGGATGGCCTCGAGGCCCTTTTCTTCGAGGACGATCTTGGTGAGCTTCTCGTGCACCGCGAGGCTGCGCTGCAGGAGCGAGTACTGCTCGTTGACGATCTTCGAGGCCACGGCCTCGGTGATGGCGATGAACGGCACGTGGTACGGCACCTCGAACAGCGGGAAACCGTACTCCTCGGCGACCCTGATCAGCGCCGGCGGCACCTTGTCGAAGCTGAAGCCGGTGCCGAAGCCGAGCCCGGAGAGGTTGTGATCGATGAGCAGCTTGAGCTGCTCGATCTGCCGGTCCTCCTCGCCGACAAAGCCATAGCCGGTGGTAAGGAGGAGCTCGCCGCCCTTAAGCCACTTGGTGGGGTCGGGGACCTCGGTGATGTGCACCCAGCGCACCGGATTGCTGGTGGACTTGGCGCCGGCCAGCAATCTGAGGTTCAGGTCGGGAATCTCGAGGATGTCCTGGACGCTGATCATGGCTCGCGGATTCTACATCATGTCCAAGTACAGCGCGAGAGCACGCCACGTGATGACGGATGGCGCTTTGTACATTCTGGCACCGCCGAAGACGCGCCGTTCAGCCTCGCCGCAGCACGCGCCCGGGCAGAGCCCCAGTGTGCTCGCCTTCGGCGATCACCGGCTCGCCGTTGACCAGGACCCAGTCCAGGCCCTCGGGGTGCCGGGGCGGGATGTTCTCGAACGGATACGCGTGCGGATACAGGTTAGTGGCCCGGTCGCGCACCTTGTCGAGATCGAAGACGACGATATCGGCGCGCAGGCCGGGCCGCAGGACGCCGCGGTCGAGCAGCCCGAAGCGCTGCGCGGGGAAGGAGGTCATCTTGCGGATAGCCTCCTCGAGGCGCAGCACCGGCTCGTCGCGCACGTAGCGCTCGAGGACGCCGGGGTACTCGCCGTAGCTGCACGGCCAGTACAACGCCGGGTCGTCCAGGGTCTCCACCGGCGGCATCACCAGGCCGTCGGACGACACCATGGCCAGCGGGCTGCGCAGGAGCACGCGGATGTCGCGCTCGTCGACGTAGTCGAAGATCCCGACGATCTGGTCGTCCTCCTCCACGATGAGGTCGAGGTACGTGTCCAGCGGCGCGCTGCCGCGGTCGGCCGCGAGGGCGGCCACCGACCGCCCCCTCAGCTCGGGGTGCCGCGCGGCGTACAGGATGACGATGCGCTCGAAGCGGCCGTGGCGGACCAGACCCGTGTAGCCCGCGCCGGGCAGCACGTCGTCGGCGATCGCCCGGCGCAGATTGTCCCGCTCGCGAGGGTCGCCGAGCAGCGCCATCAGCGCCTCGTGCCCCAGATCGAGCACGGGCTGGGGCAGCGCGCGGGACAGGCGCGGCGCGAGATCGGTGTGCACGTCGTTGTCGGTGGTGACGTCGAGGCCGCCGCGGCGCGCCTCCTCGATGAGCGCCAGGTTGGCGCCGGCGTCCTCGCGAGCGCCCCACTTGGGGGCGTTGTGCGAGACCTCGACGGCGACGCCGCACTCGCGACCGATGGCGAGGGCCTCGGCGACCGCCTCGAGGATGGTCTCGCGCTCGCCACGGATGTGCGTCGTGTACAGCGCCTGGTGGCGGCCCACGACGCGGCACAGCCGGACGAGCTCGTCGGTGCCCGCGTAGCAGCCCGGCGGGTAGACGAGGCCCGTGGAGAGGCCGTGGGCGCCGGCGCGCAAGGCTGCGTCCAGCAGCCGCTCCATGCGCGCCAGTTCCTTCTCGACGGCGGGCCGCCCGGCAAGGCCCATGACCGCCAGCCGCAGGGCACCGTGGCCGACGAGCGGGGCGATGTTGATGGCCCCGCCCGCGAGCTCCAGCGCCTTGAGATACTGGCGGAAGCTCGTCCAGTCCCAGGCCACCCCGCTGATGTCCCAGTAGTGCGCCCAGTTGTGCAGCGCCTCGTCGCGGTGAGCCGCGCTGAGCGGCGCCGGCGACATGCCGCAGTTGCCGGTGACGTGGGTGGTGACCCCCTGCCGTACCACGGAATCCGCCTGCGGGTGCTGCAGGATGGAGATGTCGGAGTGCGTGTGCGGGTCGACGAAGCCGGGGGCGACGTAGCGGCCGCCGGCATCGACGACGGTGCGGCCGTGCAGCGCGCCCGCCGCGCCGATGGCGGCGATACGGTCACCGCGCACGGCCACGTCGCCGTAGTACCAGGGGTTGCCGCAGCCGTCCACGATGCGGCCGCCCGCGATGACGAGGTCGGGAGTGGTCACGCGCGCTCCGGGCCCTACATCTCGTACATCTGGTAGGGGTTCTCGCAGGGCGGCCCGGCGCAGACGTAGATGCGGCGCTCGTCGAGGTCGCAGATCATGCTGCCCACGGTCATGCCCTGCTCGGCCGGCGGCTCGCTCTCGTCGGGATGCCCGCAGATGGCCTGCTCCGGGGCCGGGCCGTGGCAGCGGAGCGCGCGGGCCACAAGCTCGACGGGGTCGTCGCCGCCGGCGATGCCCTCCGCCAGGATCCCTTCCGCCGTGGCCAGGCGGAGCGGCGATTCCTCGTAGGTCGCCGCCTCGAACGGCGCCATCTCGGCGGCGACGTAGTGATTGGTGTGCGCCATGTAGCCGGCGGACGAGTGGTCCCTGAAGGCGCTCGCCGTGGCGGAGGTCTCGAGGTCCCAGAGGCGGCCGCGCGTGTCGGCGAGGAAGTGGTTGCTCCCCCGGGCTCGCGCGGCCAGCAGGCCGCGGTCGCGAGCCGCCTCGAGCGACACGCCCTCGAGGGAGGCGCGGCGCACGAACGCGTTGGGCACGCCCACGCGATTGTCGTTGCTGTGCACCGAGTTGCTCACGTTGCCGACGCCGTGCGAGTTCATGGCGAGCATCAGCAAGTAGGGCGCGCCGGCGATGCCCATGACCCGCGTGCCGTCCGGCACCGTCAGATCGAACATGACGTTGTTGGGCGCGTCCACGACGTACCAGTCCATGTTATGGCCGATCACATGCCGGCCGCGGGCCGCGACCGCGACCGCCGTACAGTGGTCGCCGCCGCCCGGCGCCGGCGCCCGCCGGCCGCCCTCGCCCGGTTCGTTGGCGGTGAACTCCTCGCCGCAGTTCGGCACGAGCAGCTCGGAGAGCGGCAAGCCGGCCCCCTCGGCGACCCCCTCGAGCTCTTCGAGGTGCCGGGGCGCCCAGCGGCGGGCCTCTGCGGCGTACGCCAGCGCCAGCCGCTCGGCCGCGGCGAAGCTGAGCCGGCCCTGGGTCATGGCGCAGAGGTTGTCGCGGAAGAAGGCGAGGGAGGCGTGGATGGCGTCTCGGGCGCCCTCGCCGACGGCGCGGCCGAGCTCCCGGTAGGAACCCCGCGCCTGGACGTACACGAAGGGGATCGCCATCCTCTGCATCCTGTCACTCGCCGCATGCAACTGCCGGGCCGGCGCCCTGCGCCACCCGCCGGCCTCTAGTCTACAGCCCGAGCGCGCGGCGAGGGTCTGGATACTCGTGGACCCCGGTCTCGGCGGCGCAGCCCGCGATGAGCCCGCACAGCCCCTCGAGAAGGTCGTCGGGCAACCCCACCGGCTCGCGTCTTACGATAGCGGCGACCTTCTCGCCGGCCAGGTCCACGACGCCGCCGCGCCCCGAGGCCAGCCACTCGTTGAGGCCGCCGCGATAGCTGAGGAGCGGCGCGACGAACTCGCTGCGGATGTACCGCCGCGTGTGCTTGGTGCCGAGGAAGCCACGCCCCGAGAGCACGCCGTCGACCATCGCCTCGACGTCCAGGGCATCCGCGTCCCAGGGCCTCTCCGCGACGGCGTAGAAGACGTTGTTGAGCACCTCGTCGTCGATGACGAGCACTTCGAGGCAGCTGGACACACCCGCCTGGATCTCGCCGATGCCCGAGAGCAGGCGCGGGCGGGCAGCGACGCCGAGCAGGGCGTTGACCGCGCGCTCGTAGCCGAACTGCGCGTCGACCACTTTGCTGTCGCTGCAGGGCCCGTAGCAGTCGCAGGCGAGACCGTACCTGCGCGCCAGAAGCACGGCGGCCACTGAGGCGACGCCGGTCTCGGGCGTGCCCGAGACGACGACGCCGCTGCGGGGGTCGACGGCGCTCAGACGCGGCCCGTAGTACACGGGCGTGCCGGGCGCGGCGAGCTGCGTGAGCACCACGCCGGCCAGCACCTCGGCGTTCTGCTGCGCGATCGCGGCCGAGAGGGCGCCCGGGGCCGTCGTCGCGGCCGCCGGGCAGGGCAGGATCTCGACGATCGCGCCGCCGCGGCGTACCTGGGCGACAAGGGCGTCGGTGACCTCGCCGCCGAGCACGAGAGGGCTCACCGGCGAGAAGGCGAGGTCCACCGGGTAGACGCCGTTGGAGCCGTCCGCGCCGGTGACGACCACGGCCATCTCCTGAAGGTACTGCGCCTGGAGCGGGTGCGAGATGCCGGGACCGCCGATGGCCTTGTCGGTCTCGTGGGCGAGCACGAGGTACGAATACAGCGGCTCGAGTAGGTCGGGCACATCTTCGGGCTGCCACAGCGATGTCACCTCGCTCTGGTTGACCAGACTGTGCATCACGCGGCAGGCGAGGACCTGGTCGCCCAGCCGGGCGCGCCGGCCGGCGCCGCTGCGCGGGTCGATGACGTCCCGCGCGCCGCCCATGTTGTGGACGTAGGTGACGCCCGGCTCGGCGTCCAGGACCAGCGACTTCTCCGGGTCGCGCGCCGCCAGGCTGTAGGACGCGGGGCAGGCGGCCAAGGCGTCGTCGACCACGGCTCGGGGAACGAGCACACGGTCGGCGGCGGAGACCGTGCAGCCGGCCGCCAGGAAGAGCTCCCTGGCGGCCGGCGACTCGACCTTGACCCCCGCCCGCTCAAGCAGAGCCATCGAGGCCTGGTGCATCGCCTCGATGGCCTCGTCGGGCCAGAGGTCGATCGCGGCGTTCGCCATCTCCCGGATCACGCGTCCTCGACCGCCCTCGGCCGGCGTCGCACGATGACCACCGCGAACACGACGGCGATCGCGGCCGCGGCGGCCAGGACGTAGACCCACGGCCAGCCGCCGCTCGGCGCCGCGGCGACGCCGGCGACCCGCGGCTTGAGGTCCAGGTAGGTGGCGCGCGTCAAGTTGAAGAACGGCGCCCCGTCCTTGACCGGCACCGTGCCGTAGCCCGTCCACTTGTCGGTGCGGAACGCCTGCAGATTCACGTTGTACCAGAGGATCACGTACGGCGTGTCGCGGTAGAGGATGGCCTGCATCTTGTCGGTGACCGCCTTGCGCGCCGCGGGGTCGTCGGGCTTGGCCGGGTCGAGGGCCTCCGCCTGGGCGACGAAGAGGTCGTCGTACTCGGGGTTGGAGTACTGGCTGTCGCCCCAGTTGAGGATCTGCGTCGTGGTGAACGTGGACAGCATGAACCCGGGGTCGATGTCGCCGCGCCAGCTCCAGATGAACAGGTCGTAGTCGGCGTTGTCGTACACCTCGTCGCCGAACGCGCCCTCGTCCTTCTGATCGAGGCGGAGCTTGACGCCGATGTCGGCGCACCAGGAGACGATCATCTTGCCGGCCGTCTGGTCCTCGGGGTACTCGTTGAGGGTCACAAAGCGGAAGTCGAGCCTATGGCCCCGGGCGTCCTCGCGCACGCCGTCGCCGTCGCGGTCCGTGTACCCGGCGTCCTCGAGGATCTGCTTGGCCTTCTCGGGATCGTAAGCGACCTTCTGCCCGGCGGGCACCTGCCAGTGCCAGAGGCCCTGGACCGGGGAGATGAGCGACGTGCCGGGGACGGCCAGACCCGCCATCGACGCGGCGTTGATCCTGTCCTTGTCGACGGCCAACGCGATCGCCTGCCGCACGGCGACGTCGCGAAGCAGCGGGTCGCCCTTGGACTTGGAGCCGGCCCAGCAGTTGAAGCCCAGCTCGTGGAAGCCGATGGCCGGCGCCGCGACCGCCGTCGTGCCGGGCAGGCTCTTGAGGATCTTGTAGTACGTGGCCGGCCAGTTGACGATGCCGTCGAGATCGCCGGCCTTGTAGTCCTGGATCATCGAGTCGGTGTTCTGACTGATGACGAAGTACACCTCATCGATCGCCGGCGGACCGCCGAGCTCCTGCGGGTAGGCTTGGTTGGCCGCGATCATGATCCACTTGCTCTTCTCCAGTTCGGCGACCCTGAACGGCCCGGAGCCGACCATCGGCCAGTTCTTGAACCCGCCGAGGTTCTCGGGGTCGGCCCTCTTCCAGATGTGCGCGGGCAGGATGGGGATGTAGAGAGCCAGCATCCCGGCGTTGGGCGTGCGTGTCTTGATGACCAGCGTCTTGTCGTCGGGTGCGGTGACGCTGGTCACCCCGGTGAGGTACTGGGCGTAGGCGGCGTCCTGCGTCTCGAGGATCAGGTTGTAGGTGAAGGCGATGTCGCGGGCGGTCAGCGGCACGCCGTCCTGCCACTTCATCCCCTCGATGATGTGGAAGGTCCACGTCTTGCCGTCGGCCGAGGTCTCCCAGCGGCGCGCCAGGTCGGGGACGGGCTTGTACTCCTGGTCGTACCAGGTGAGGAAGTTGTAGCCCAAGCGGAAGCACTCCCACGACGGGCCGCTCCAAGCGCTGAACGGGTTGATGCCGTCGAAGTCCTCGAGGATGCCGATCCGGTAGACGGTCGCGGCGCTCGGTGACGGCGAGGCCGACCCCGCCGCGGCGACAGGGACGACCAGCAGCGCGGCGAGGGCGATCGCGACGCCCGTAGCGGTCAGACAACGTCTCATGCTGGGCTCCTCACGGCGCCCGTGGCGGCGGTCGCCGGCCGGCGACCGCCGCCACGTCACTCCTGCCTTACTTGTCGATCCTGATGCAGGCCGCGTAGTGGTCGCCGCTGATGTGCACGTCCGGCGGGTCGATCTCCTTGCAGGCCTCGATGACCTCGGGGCAGCGCGGATGGAAGCGGCAGCCGGAGGGGATGTCGACGGGGTTCGGAGTCTCGCCCTTGAGGATCACGTGCTCGCGCTTGGCCAGCGGGTCGGGCACCGGGATCACGCTGATCAGGGCTTTCGTGTAGGGATGCTTCGGGTTGGCGACCACCTCTTCGGTCTCGCCGATCTCGACGATGCGTCCCAGGTACATGACGGCGATGCGGTCGCTGATCACCCAGGCCAGCGAGAGGTCGTGAGTGATGAAGATGTAGGTGACGCCGAGCTTCTCCTTCTCCTCGACCATGAGCTTGAGGATGTCGTTGCGGATCGAGACGTCGAGGGAGGCCACGGGCTCGTCGGCGACGATCATGTCGGGCTCGAGCA
>Ga0315290_10002815_pt1 | contig 12349 bp, 11 predicted proteins | sample YL17G12_0_MG_FD_203627 | JGI IMG/M metagenome (GOLD analysis project Ga0315290, IMG submission 203627) | Sediment microbial communities from Yellowstone Lake, YNP, Wyoming, USA - YL17G12_0 | ecosystem: Environmental > Aquatic > Freshwater > Lake > Sediment | place: USA: Wyoming | collected...
GCGAGATCGGGACGGCGACGGGCACGACCTACAACGACACAGGTCTCGTCGCGTCGACGAGTTACCTGTACCGAGTTCGCGCGCAGGACGGCGCCTCTAACCTGGGCCCGTACTCCAACACGGCGCAAGCCACGACCTCGGCACCGCCTCCTCCCCCGGACACGACGCCTCCAACGGCGCCGTCGAACCTCACCGCGACCGCAGCGAGCAGCACGCAGATCAACCTGGGGTGGGCCGCGGCCACCGACGCCGTCGGGGTCACCGCCTATCGTGTGGAGCGATGCCAAGGGGTAGCTTGCACGACGTTCAGCGAGATCGGGACGGCGACGGGCACGACCTACAACGACACAGGTCTCGTCGCGTCGACGAGTTACCTGTACCGAGTTCGCGCGCAGGACGGCGCCTCTAACCTGGGCCCGTACTCCAACACGGCGCAGGGGACAACCGCGGCCCCGCCGCCTCCTCTTGCGGGTGCGTGGGGATTCAACGAGGGCACCGGAACGCAGACCGCCGATGCGTCAGGAAACGGCAACACGGGAACCCTCTCCGGCAACACGTCCTGGGTCGCATCCGCCAAGCACGATGCAGGGCTTTCGTTCGACGGATCCGGCGACCTGGTTCAGGTTCCGAGCTCGAGCTCCCTCGATGTCGCGGGAACCACGATCACGGTCTCGTTTTGGGCATGGATCGATGCGTCGATCGCAACGGATGGGGTCTTCCTCGAGAAGCCCTGGACCGCCGGAAGCCAGGGTTCGCCGCCCTACCAGTTCGGAGTGGAGTTCGGCAAGGGAACCCAGGCGGCGAATTTCTATTTCGGGACGACAGGCGGCGTTCCGAACGGACCGTTCTCGGTGCCTCTGCCGACGGGGACGTGGACCTACATCACGTTCACTTACGACGGGTCCTTGGTGCATGGATACCGAGACGGCACGCTGGCCGTCTCGACCGCCGCGGGCGGCTCGATCGTCGCGCGCGGAAACCCGCTTCGGATCGGCGTGGACTCCATCGGGGCCCAGGGATTCAAAGGCCAGCTGGACGACGTCCGGATCTACTCCCGAGTTCTGTCGGTAGCGGAAATTCAGTCCGATATGAATACAGGCGTCCGTGTCGTAGCCGACACGACGCCGCCGGCTACGGTGGAGAGTCTCCGTAGAAGCGATACGAAGCCGTAAGATGACGTCGAGGTCGCGGAGGGCCGTCCTGAAGTTCCTGTAGCTCGCCATCCGGCGGCACGTGTCTTCAACGTCGGCCTGGCGGACGACCTGGCAGCGTCGGCGGGCATCGTGGGTGGTGGCCAGCACCCAAGCTTCGTGGGCGGGCTTCGCGGCGCAGTGGCAGGTCGGCCTGCCGCAGGAGCGCTTAAGGAGGACCTCGCCTTCCGCAAGCAACTCCGCGAGGGCGCCACTCCCGTGCGATGGCGCAAGATCCATCCACCTTCTCGTGCTCTCATCGAGAGGAAGCGGCCCGCCCTCCAACCGCTCCGCCAGCGTCTGACTCTCGAAAAGCTCCATCACCAACCCCCGGATGCCGTTCGCCTCTTCGAGGCCGAAGATCGAGGCGATGTTCGGGTGATGCAGCTGGGCCAGGACCTTCGCTTCCCGCTCGAATCGAGCAAGCCGCTCGGGGTCCTCGGTAAACGCTGCCGGAAGGACCTTGATCGCAACCTGTCGATCGAGCTTGGTGTCGGTGGCGCGATAGACCTCGCCCATGCCACCGGCGCTCAAGGGGGCGACGATCTCGTAGGGGCCGAGGCGGGTGCCGGAAGGGAGCGTCATGGAGCCCGGGCGTATGAGCGCTCGAGGCTCGCCGAACCGTACTGACGGTCTTCCGGCGAATGGGGAGATCGCCCAGAACGGAGAACGGGCTTCGGAGCGAATCGCTTCACTCAGGCGGGAGGTTTTCACGTGCTTGGGACGACTCCAGGACGCCCGCCCGGTTGGGTTGGGGCGATGGAATGATCTATCGGCGGCCTTTCGCCGCGTCGTCTCGCTCCGCACGCATCTGCCCCCCGATATACTCCGCTTTCGTGAACCCCACAGTCACAGATCGCGAGCTGGTCGTCGCCGTCGTCTCCGGCGACCCCGAAGCCGCGGCGCTCTTCGTCGAGCGCTTCTTCCGGTTCATCGTCGCGATCGCCGGGCGTTTCGCCGGGACTCGAACGTCTCTGACACACAACGTTCCCCAGATCGTGATCGAGCAGCTCTGGAACGATGACTTCCGGGGGCTGCGCATGTGGAGCGGCCAGGGGGACTTCGCGTCGTACCTGGCGCCGATCGTCAAGCGCAAGTCGGTCGACTATCTGCGCACCCCATGGGCCCGGCGCGTTGTCGTGTCGGGATTGCCGGGTGGAGACGAATACGGGACAGGGCCGTTCGGACTCCCCGATGACGGACCGGATGCGCACGATGCGCTGCTCGCCGAGGAACGGCGGCGCTCGCTGGTCGCGGCGATGGACAAGCTCGGGACGAAGGATCGGGACGTTCTCGATCGCCGATGGATCCGCGAAGAGCCCGTCAGCGAGATCGCGGAGGCGCTCGGGGTCAAGGAAAACGCGGTGCATCAGGCGCTGCATCGCGCGTTGCGGAACCTGCGGGAGCAGTTACGGGAGGATGCTCCCGGCCATTTCGGCGAAGCGTTCGACGCGTACGACGGCGACCGGCCATGAGGGCGGGACATCTGACCCCCGACGAACTGGAGGCTTTAGCCCGCGGCGAAGAGACCGAATCCCAAGTCCTTAAGCACCTCGGGGTTTGCGCCCCGTGCCGCGAAGCGGCCCGGGAGGGGATGTTCGCGACACGCTACGTCCGGCCGCTCGCCAGCGATCATCCGGACGAGCACGTCCTGACGGCGCTTTGGTCGAACGCGCTGTCCCCCGCGCGAAAGGAGGAGGTCGAGCGGCACGTGGCGACGTGCTCGCGCTGTCGCGCGCTCCTGGATCGGCTGGTGCGCGCGACTCCCGCCGAAACGAGCCCGCCTCTCGTCGGCCATGGGTGGTTGGACGAAACGAGAGCCTGGGCCGCCGCCTCGACGTCACCGCGGCGGGCGACCCTCGTCGTCCGGAAGGCCGATTCGTCGGGGCCTTTGCAGGCCGCCTTCGAGTCGATCACCGAATCGCTGAGACGCGTCGCGTTGAAACCGCCGGCGCTAGGCGACGGCAAGCACTCCTTCCGATTCAAACCGTATCGCGAGGGGGCCGCGGCGCGCCTCGCCGTCACCTGCGTCCAGATGCATCCACTCGCGGCAGCTACCGCGATCGGGGTCACCTTGACTTCCGCCAGCAGTCCCCCGCAACACGCCGAGTTTCGTGCCGGCGTCGAGGCGAGCTTCGAGCTCTCACCCGGCACGTCTGTCCTCTCGCTCGAGCTCGGGCCCCGGTGGGAGATCGAAATTCGCTTCGACGCGTAAGAAGCGGTCCACTCATTCCGTCTTGTGAGTTGGAAGCCGGCGCCCACAACGGGCGACCGGCGCAAGATGGAGACCGAGATGGAGATCGTTCGGAAGACCCTGAAGGAAGCGAGGCTGGGCGCGCCACGGGCCCACGCGAACCTCGCCGTATTCCCCCTCTTTACGGCGGCCCCGGCCGACCGGCCGTACATGACCCTGGACGAGGCGCTGAGCTCGGGGAAGGTGCGCGTCACCGAGGTGTCGCAGCACGGGCGCGTCCCCGACCTGTGCCTCGTCAACGACGCCGACCGGCCGGTGCTGCTGCTCGACGGCGAGGAATTGCGCGGCGCCAAGCAGAACCGCGTTTTGAACCTGACGATTCTCGCGCCGGCGGGAAAGACGATCGTCGTGCCGGTGTCTTGCGTCGAACAGGGACGCTGGGCGCACCGATCGGCGGAGTTTTCGAGCTCGGACCACATACTCTATGCGCGCTCGCGCGCCGCGAAGACGGCCGTCATCACCGGATCCCTCGCGCACCGCGGGCAGGCCCGCTCCGATCAAGGGGCCGTGTGGGCCTCGATCAACGAGAAGATGGCCCGCCTCGGCACGCCCTCCCCGACGCACGCGATGGAGGACATCTACGTGGCGCGCCGCATGGGCATCGACGCGTTCGTCGCCGCGTTGCGCCCCGAGCCGGAACAAACCGGTGCCGTCTTCTGTCTGAACGGGAGAGTCGCGGGGCTCGAGCTCTTCGACCACCCCGACGCACTCGCGAAGATGTTCCCGAAGCTCGTCCGCAGCTGGGCGCTCGATGCGATCGAAGACTCGCCCGACGATGTTTCCGCCCCTCCCACCCAGGCGGCGCGGGCCTTCCTCGACCTCGTCGCCGAGGCGGAAATGCAATCGTTCGCCGCGGTCGGCCAGGGGATCGACGTGCGCCTGAGCGCCGTGCAGGTGACCGGCGGCGCGGTCGTCGATGGCGGCCGGGTCGTGCACCTGAACGCCTTTAGGCGCGCTGCCGAGCGAGACGGCCGCCGCGACCCCGGCGGGCATCCGGCCGGAGAACGTCAAGCCCCGCGCGAGAGCTGGATCGTTCGCGCGAGCCGGAGGTTCAGGAGGCGATGAGGCCGCGGACGATCAGCGCACGCTCTTCCGCGACGGATCCTGCGCGTCCCAACCGTCGAGCACGACCATCTCGCGCGGCGTGGTCGAGGCGGGCTTGGGCTTGACCATCACGAGGCGGCCGTCGGGACCGACGTCGTAGTTGCGCGACGTGGGAAGGCTCAGGGCGAACGGCCCGGTGAACAACCTGCGAGGGGGGCCTGCGCGGAAGACGTCCTTCGTGTCGACGTCGACGACCATCAACCCATCGCCAGCGACGAAGTACAGCTCACGCCCATCGTGCGACCAGACCGGCGAGAAACCACCCGCCTGGGACACTTTCCGCGTCCGGGCGGATATGTTTCGACGAAAACCTCGTCCGTCCCGGTTTCCGTCGTCGTGTAGGCGGCATAGCGTTCGTCGGGCGAAAACGCCGCGGCATACTCGGCCGCCGTCTCACTGGCGAAGAGCGGCGCGATCGTGCCGCCGTCGGCACGCTTGGTGAACAACCCGATCTCCCCGCTGCGCCCCTGCGTGAACACGAGGGACTTCCCGTCGGGGCTCCAAATCGGCGCGGCGTGTCCCTGCCCGAAGGTGAGTCGTTGGGACCGGTCATCCGCGAGGTCGAAGAGATAGATGTCGTCATCGGAAGCCGCGCCGCTGCCGACGCTGTAGGCCAAGCGCCTGCCGTCCGGTGAGAAACGCGGGCGGTGGAACGACGCGGCGGGAACGGGGAGCTCGGTCTCGTGGCCGGCGTGGTCGACCAGAACGAGCACGCTCTCGTTGGGGATCGCCGTCTGCGGCGAGAACGCCAGCAGCGTCCCGCCGCGCTGAAAGATCAGGTAGCCCGCGGGCGAGTAGCGGGCCATCCGCCCCCCTCGAGCACCGTGCGTCGCTCGCCCGTGTCGAGGCGCACGGCATCGATGTTCGCACCGTCCTAGTCGCCGGGACTGGTGGAGAGGCCGACGGTGAAGATCACCGTGAGTCCGTCGGGTAGGGCCTGCGGCCAGCGATGGGTGCGCTCTCCCTTGGCCGTGTCGAGGGTCGTCACGGCGACGGGAGCGCCGCCGGTCGCCGGTACCCGCCAGAGCCCGCTGTTGTGGAGCGGCGAATACACCAGCGAGCCGTCTTTGACCCAACTTGCCCCGCGTGGCGCCCTCGCGTCGGCCAAGGCCACTGCTGCTCCCCCTTCGGCGGGGATCTTGCGCCGCGCGCCGTCGGCGAAAAACGCGATGAAGCGCCCGTCCGGTGAGAGCAGCGGATGCGTGGCGCCTTCGCTGCCTTCGATGCGTGCGATCGCCAGCCGATCCAACGAACGTCGATAGATGCAGGACGTTTGCGCGCCCGCGGCGACGAAGATCAACGTCCGGCCGTCGGCCGACAGATCGAGCAACGATAAATCCAGACTCGGAAGGAAAGTCTCCGGCGGCACCAGGATTCCGAACGCGGTGGGCGGACGCTCGATCGACGGCGTTGCCGCTCCGTGCGGACGCAGCGCGAATCCGATCGCCGCGACGACGGCAAGTGCGGCGATCGCCCACGGCAACACACGTCGCGGTGCCGACGTCCGTGTGCCGGCGGAGACGACGCCGGGACCGTCGGTCTCGCCGCGGGAGAGCTCGTCGAGCACGATCCTGGCGTCGGCGATGTCGTGGAGGCGATTTTTCGGATTGCGCTCGAGGCAGCGGCGCAGCAACTGGCGCAGCGCACTCGGCGTCGCCGCCGGAAGCGCCTTCATGTCGAGCTCGCGTGTGAGCACCGCGGCCAACGTGTCGGACACCGTCTCGCCGTGGAAGAGCTGCTCGCCGGTCAGCATTTCGTAGAGCACGACGCCGAAGGCCCAGATGTCTGCGCGCTTGTCGACGCTCTTCGCGCGCGCCTGCTCGGGGCTCATGTACGCCGCCGTGCCGAGGATCATCCCCGCCATCGTCGCGGCGTGCGTCACCGTCGGGGAGTTCCCCGAGTCGATCCCGCGGTTGCCTGCCGCATCGGCCGAGTACGCCTTCGCCAAGCCGAAATCCAGGACCTTCACCTTCCCGTCGGGCGTCAGCTTGACGTTCGCTGGCTTGAGGTCGCGGTGGACGATCCCTTTCTCGTGTGCCTCTTCGAGGGCGAGAGCGATCTGTTTCGCGAGCTCAACCGTCTTGTCGAGCGGGATCGCGCCACGCTTCAACCGGTCCGCGAGCTCTTCCCCTTCGACCAGCTCCAGCACGAGGAACAGTTTGTCGCCGGCTTCGTCGAGGCCGTAGATCGCGGCGATGTTCGGGTGGTTGAGCGACGCGAGCACCTGCGCTTCCCGCTTGAAACGCGAGAGACGCTCCGCGTCCTGGGCCGCGCCAGGCGGGAGCACCTTGATCGCGACGTCGCGGTTCAACTTGGGGTCGCGGGCTCGATAGACCTCGCCCATGCCGCCGGCGCCCAAGGGGGCGACGATCTCGTAGGGGCCGAGGCGGGTGCCGGCGGGTAGAGTCATGGAGCCCCGAAGTATGGGCGGGCGCCCCCGAATTCCACTCACTTCCGGTCTTCCGGTGAGGCGGCAGGACCCGGCGGATTCGCGTATATCAGCATCCGTCACATCTCTGGAACGGACTACCTCGCGTCACTCCCTCCGGTCGCGCGGCCCGTTCCTAAGAACATCGCCGAACCCGTCAGGGGGTAACCATGAGAGTGATTCGCGGCCCGGTCGCGGCGGGTGTCATCGTGTGCGCGGTGCTGTCGTCCACACCGGCATCCACACGTTCCCTCAGCCTCGAGGAGCGCGTCGCAGCGCAGCGCGCGATCGAGCAGGTCTACTGGAACCACCGGATCTGGCCCAAGGAGAACCCCGGGCCGAAGCCCGCGCTCGACGCCGTGCTCCCCGACGCGCAGCTCCGCGCGCGCGTGACGGACTATCTGAAGAAATCGAACGCTCTCGCCGAGGTGTGGCAACGCCCGATCGGAGCGCAGCAGCTCCAGGCCGAACTCGACCGGATGGCCGCGGGCAGCCGCGCACCGAACGTCTTGAAAAAGCTCTACACCGCCCTCGGCAACGATCCCTTTGTGATCGCGGAGACTCTCGCGCGGCAGACCCTGGCCGACCGCTTGACGCGCAACTGGTACGCCCGCGACGAGCGCGCTCACGGCGCGCTGCGACTTCGTGCGGAGGCCGCCTTGGCGCATGCGTCGTGCGCGGCGGACCTGTCGAAGCTGGCAGCGACCTATTCGGAGACGATCTGGAAACTCAGAGGCCAAGACGACGTCGCTAAGGAGTCCAAGGCGAACGAGATCATTCTCGATGCCGACGAGTGGCGCGAGACGCTCACTCGGGTCGAGGCTCTTCCTTTGATGAAGGTGAGCGGCCTCCAAGAGACAGACGAAGCCTTCTTCGTCACGGCGGTGCTCGCGAAGGGGACCGACACCGTCACCGAGGCAACCGCGGCGTGGCCGAAGACTCCGTTTGACGTCTGGTGGGCGGCGCGGGGCGCATCGACGCGCGACGAGCTTGCGCCGCCAGCGGGGAATGAGTACTCGCTCGTTGAAGTCGCGATGGCCGGCCCGTGTTCGCCGGATACCTGGACGCCAACCAGCTTCGCCGCACCCGATGCGCGTTACAACCACACGGCGATCTGGACGGGCAGCGAGATGATCGTCTGGGGCGGCTATCCGACGACGATCACCGGCGCCCGCTACAACCCCGCCACCGACAGTTGGGTGGCGACGACAATCACCGGTGCGCCAATCGCGCGTTACTACCACAGGGCGGTATGGACGGGGAGCGAGATGAACCGCCGCCTTCAACACGGGCGGGCGCTACAACCCCTCGACCTACAGTTGGCTGCCGACGAAGGCCGGCCCCCCGAGCGCTCGCTACCGGCACACATCGTTGTGGACGGGCGTCGACATGATCGTCTGGGGCGGCTACCCGTCGACGAATACCGGCGCGCGCTACAACCCGTCGGCGGATACCTGGTCGGGCACGACGATCACCGGCGCCCCCGCGCCGCGACAGAAACACGCGGCGATATGGACGGGGAGCGAGATGATCGTATGGGGGGGAAACGGCAACACCGGCGGTCGCTACGTTCCAAACACGGATACCTGGGCGTCCACGACCACCGCCGGTGCTCCCGTTGCACGATGTTCCCCCTCCGCGGTGTGGTCCGGAAGCGAGATGATCGTCTGGGGTGGATACGACTGTTCCACGACCGTCTTAGCCACCGGCGGGCGCTACAAGCCGTCCACCGATAGTTGGGTGGCGACGCCGACGACGGGCGCTCCCGCCGCTCGTTACTTGCATTCCGCGGTTTGGACGGGGAGCGAGATGATCGTCTGGGGCGGCTCCCCGTCGACGAATACGGGAGCGAGGTACAACCCCGTCACCAATAGCTGGCTGGCAGCGACGCTCTCCGGCGCGCCGAGCGCCCGCCAGGAGCACACCGCGGTGTGGACGGACAGCGAGATGATCGTTTGGGGCGGAATCGGGACGGCCAGCTTCGACACAGGCGGGCGTTACAATCCCTCGACCGACAGTTGGGTGGCCACCACCACCACCGGTGCGCCTGCCCCCCGATACGCCCATTCCGCGGTGTGGACGGGTAGCGAAATGATTGTCTGGGCGGCATTTCGGTCGGGCGCGGGGGGTGGAATCATCTCCGCCGGCGGCCGCTACTGCGCTCCATGCGGCAACGTGTACCGCGACCTCGACGGCGACGGCCACGGCAATCCCGCCGTGACGTGGTCGCTATGCGACGGCCCCGCCCCCGCAGGCTACGTCGGCAACAGCGACGACTGCGACGACACCGACGCCAACAACTTCCCCGGCAATATCGAGCTATGCGACAACCGCGACAACAACTGCGACGGCCAGATCGAAGTGCCCGGGCCCGAGGCGTGCGACAACCGCGACAACGACTGCAACGGCCTGATCGACGAAGGGATCGCCGCGCAAGGGACCTGCGTGAGCGGCCAGCCCGGCGTCTGCAATGCCGGGCACAACAAGTGCTTCGGCGGCGCGTTCACGTGCATCGCCGATCGTGGCCCGGGAGCCGAGATCTGCAACGGGCTCGACGACGACTGCGACGGAGCGATCGACGAGGCGACCGACTCCGACCGCGACGGTCACGCGAACTGCTCCGACAACTGCCCCGACGCGTACAACCCCACGCAGACCAATGCCGATGGCGACGCATACGGCGACGCGTGCGACTGCGCCGTCAACGATGCGACGAACGGGCGCGCGCCGGCGGTCGCGAACTCACTCAGGTTGTCGAAGACGGGTGCGTCGACCGGGCTTGCGTGGCAGAGCGATGGCGTGACCGGAACGTATCGTCTTTATCGGGGCTTCCGGAATCCGGGCTCGGCGTTCGCCTACAACCAGTACTGCACCGGCGTTGCCTGGCCCTCCACGAGCGCTAGCGATTCCCTCGCTCCGAGAGTGGGCACGCTCTTCTTCTACCTCGTCAGCCGGAACGGCTGCTCGGAGTCCGCGCTCGGCTACGGCGTGGCCAACGCCGAGATCCCGAACGCCGATCCCTGTCCGTCGGCGGGCACCGACGCCGACGGGGACGGGATCGAAGAGGCCGTCGATGTCTGTCCTGGATTCTGGAACGGCTCACAGGCCGACACGGATGCCGATCAACGTGGCGACGTCTGTGACAACTGCCCGAGCAATGCGAACGCGTACCAGGAAGACATGGATCTCGATGGTCTCGGGGATGTCTGCGATCCCGATCTGGACGGCGACGGATTCGCCAACGCGATCGACAACTGCCCCTTCGTCGCGAACGCCGATCAGGCGGACATGGACACCGACGGCATTGGCGACGTGTGCGATCCCGACCGCGACGGCGACGGGATCCTCGAGGACGGAGACGCGTCAGGGACTGCGGGTGACAACCCGTGCACCGGCGGCGTCACCGTCAACTGCGACGACAACTGCCCCAACGTCGCGAACGCCAACCAGGCCGACGCCGACGCCAACGGGATAGGAGACGCCTGTCAGTAGGGGGCGCCGATCGCCCCACGCCTTCGGCCCTTCAGCTTGCCTCGCTCGATCTCGTCTCGGCCCAGCGTTTGGCGAGGGCAGCAAAGTCATCCGAGACGTCCGGCCAATCGTGAAGCGTGGCGGGATCGAAATCGGCGCCGTTGGGCCAAACGAGCGTGTGGACCTCGGGATCGAGAGCTACCCGATTGAAGAAGTCCGGCTCCCGCAGCGGGCCGTAGAGCTCGCCCTTGAGAACCGGAAGGAAGTCGATAGTTCGCGTCAGACCATCCGCGAACGTAACTGCCAGCGTGTGTGGCCCGACGATCTCGAAGAACGTCACCCGATGGATGGCATGCGTCATCGCACAAACACCAGACTAGTGAAGCGGTTGGATCTTGAAAGGGGGCCGTCCAGCTTGAAGCCGCTGCCAGTCTTCCTGCAGTTCGGCTCGGTGAATCTCCGCCCAGGCTTCGACGAGGCGTCGCTGGCGCTGAGGTAGTTCTCCGCCGAGCACTTCGATGGTATCGAAGGCAAAAACGGCAGCGGCCTTCTGGTAGTACGCGTGGAAGTGCGGGCGGCTATGCTGCGCCGCGGGTTCAGCAAACATGCGGATGATGATCCCAAAGAACCTGGAGATCTCGGGCATGCCTTTCGACTCCTGATGAGGCATCGGGAACCCATGACTCGATTGTATACCGGGCGCCGGTAGGCGCTCGTCCTCATATATGATTCCGCGCTCCATGCCATTGACACCTGGAACGCGGCTCGGGCCCTACGAGATCGTCGCGCCGATCGGCGCCGGCGGCATGGGAGAGGTCTATCGAGCCAAGGACACCAAGCTCAACCGCGACGTCGCGATCAAGGTCTTGCCGGAGCACTTAGCACTCGACCCGGCGGCGCTCGCGCGCTTCGAACGGGAGGCCCAGGCGGTCGCCGCCCTCTCGCATCCGAACATCCTTGCGATCTACGACTTCGGCGTCGCCTTGGTGGGGACAGGCACCGCGGTGCCTGTCCCCAGCGCGGCCTACGCGGTCACCGAGTTGCTCGAAGGCGAGACGTTGAGCGCGAAACTTTCGGGCTCGGCGCTCCCCGCGCGCAAGGCCGTCGAGTACGCGCTGCAGATCGTCCACGGGATCGCGGCCGCGCATCAGAAGGGCATCGTCCATCGCGACCTGAAGCCGGACAACATCTTCGTCACCCCGGATGGCCGGGTGAAGATCCTCGACTTCGGGCTGGCCAAGGCCGCGCCTGCTCCCGCCGGCGAGGGCACCGCGACGCAGATCGGTCCGGGGACCTCTCCCGGCACGGTGATGGGCACCGTCGGGTACATGTCGCCGGAGCAGGTGCGCGGGCTGCCGGTCGACCATCGCACCGACATCTTCTCTTTCGGCGTCGTGCTGTACGAGATGCTCGCCGGGCTGCGGCCGTTCCGCGGCGACTCGCACGTCGAGACCATGAACGCGATACTCAAGGAGGATCCGCCGGAGTTCGCCGCGTCCGGTGCGAACGTTCCGGCCGGGCTCGATCGCATCGTCAGGCGTTGCCTCGAAAAGAGCTCGGACGAGAGGTTCTACTCCGCCCACGACCTCGGCCTGGCCTTGGAGTCGGTATCCGGATCGTCGACGTCGGGACAGAGCGCCGCGTCGATGGCGGCCTTGGCCCTTCCGCCGGCGCGGCGACGTGCGACACCGTGGCTCGTGGCCGCGGGCGTTGTGGCGATTGCGGCCGTGGCGTTTTTCGCCGGCCATCGCGCGGCCGGGCCGTCGGTCTCCGCCGCTCCCGAGTACCACCGGCTGACGTTCCGGCGCGGCAACATCTCCTCGGCGCGGTATGCCGGGGACGGCAAGACGATCGTCTACTCGGCGGCGTGGGAAGGCGAACCGCGCCGGTTGTATTCGACGC
>Ga0315290_10002817_pt1 | contig 12344 bp, 11 predicted proteins | sample YL17G12_0_MG_FD_203627 | JGI IMG/M metagenome (GOLD analysis project Ga0315290, IMG submission 203627) | Sediment microbial communities from Yellowstone Lake, YNP, Wyoming, USA - YL17G12_0 | ecosystem: Environmental > Aquatic > Freshwater > Lake > Sediment | place: USA: Wyoming | collected...
CACGATACCTAAAAGATAAGACAGTGCATAAAATCGAAGCTGAAAAGGTGATTGAAATTCTAAAGAGAGGACCAAATGTCAATAGGCAAGCCTGACCCCATGGCCTGATGACCCATGGCCTGACCCAAATAATAGTCCTCATATTTTATGCAACCTGTGAAAATAACCTGACTTCTTTCACAAGGCGCTCACCGAGTGCATCGGCAGTAACATCAAGGTCGTATTGAGACTGCAACCCAATCCAGAACTCCGAGGATATTCCGAAGAACCGTGCAAGTCTGAGGGCTGTATCGGCAGTTATTTTTCTCTTTTCGAGGACTATTTCGTTTATTCTCCGTGCAGGCACACCGATATTCAATGCCAGTTTATTCTGACTCAACCCCATAGGCTTAAGAAATTCTTCAAGAAGAACCTCTCCCGGATGTATGGGGTGCAATTTTTTCTTTTTCATATGCTTACTCCTTAATGATAGTCGGTTATTTCGACATAATAGGCGTTATTATCTTTCCATACAAAACAGATTCGCCACTGGTCATTAATTCTTATGCTATGTTGCCCTGCTCGATCTCCACTCAGTTTCTCCAATCTGTTCGATGGTGGTATTCTTAAATCATTTATATTCTGAGCATTATTGATCATTCTCAGTTTTCTCAGGAAAATTTGTTGTATATCTCCGGGCAATTTTGCTGATCTTTCCCTGAAATATACCTTCTCGGTCTCTTTGTCCCTGAATGATTTTATCATTTTCTTAGTTTATAACGCCATGCGTTAAACGTCAAGGTGCAAACAGTGCGGACATCCTCTAATTTTGTTGTTCCAAAATACGGGGTGCAGGTCATGGAGATAGGGCTTCCGTCACTACGCCGGTTCTCTACTCTACCCGAACAATTTTAGTCCGTCCCTGAAGAACAATATTGCAAACAATAGCAACACAACTCCCAATGCCCTGATTATGTAAATATACGTCCTGCTTTGCAGGAACTTTTTTGATTTATCGACGATCAGAGCCGTTGTGATTTTTGAGCCTACCAGAAACAGATAGAAACCGAGTATGAACGAGAGAGCCGATATCGGACTAATCCTGAAAGCTTTTAACATAGTAGGAGCGCCTATCGTCATCCAGAAGAGATATGGATGCGGACTTAAAATGTTCGTTATTATTCCTTTCCCGAGAGATTGTATCTTAATATTTTGCAGATCTAATTCAATGCCTTTTATGGTAAAGCTTTCATATGCCAGATATGCTATGAAGAATGCCCCGAGGATAGATATTGACCCAAGTACAAAGTTAAAGCCCGATAGTTTTTTTAGAATAAAAACAGATAGCAATATAATCGGAACATCCGTTAAAACCGGAGCGCTTGCAATAATTATCCCCTCTTTTCTGCTATGTTTCAAAGTTTCGGAAATGACCAAAGTCAGCAACGGCCCCGGCGATATTCCGGCTGCCAGACCAAGGAGCGCTCCCGATATCAGGAATGTCATGGATTCAAACACGTTTAGATTTTAATGCGGTTCTAAAATGCATAGGAAAAAAGATTATACCTCGAATGCGTCTATGATATGCTCTATCTGTTTTTGACCGTTATCAGTATACATTATACTGAGGACGTCGAAACGTATCGGAATCTCTTCGCCCTGCTTTTTCATGTAAAGCAACGCAAGGTTTCTCAGCTTCAGCCTTTTCCTGCTATGCACCGCTTCAAAGGGATAGCCGAAGGAATCGTTTGCCCTTGTTTTGACTTCAATGAAAACAGTGGTCTCGCCGTCCCGGGCAATGATATCTATCTCGCCGACATAATTCTTGTAGTTTTTAGCAATGATCTTATAACCCTTTTTCTGAAGGAATATTACCGCGAGGTCCTCGCCTTTATTGCCAAGCGCTTTCATTTCCTTCGAGCCTTTTCAGGAGCTTGGGTATCCCTTCAATATGACAGATTTCTTTCTGGCAGAGTATTTTAAGGAGTTCCCTGAATGAGGCAAATTCCTCCCAGATTCCTTTTAGATGCATGGATAATGCTCTGTTGAGTTCATCTCCTTTTTTGTCCCAGTCCATAAGCAGAACTACTCTGTTGAATTGCCGCACAACGTCCTCGCAAAAGTCATAGAGATTTTTACCGCCGTGAAGTTTGATAATCTCGCCGCTCAGTCCGAGTTCTCTCAGTGCGAGCGCATCTTTTTTACCTTCAACAATAACAGGGGCGCTCTGATTGATATCATGCAGGATTTCAAATACCTCGCGCAATCTTTCAGCCCTTTCGAGGTCAATGGCGGAGGGAAAGTTTTTGTGCGTATTAAGCATGTCAAAATTATGATACAGGATATAGCTTGCAATTTACAAATTCAGGCTAAAATAGCTCAAATCTGCTATTATATTTAAGAGTTTCCAGCTTATTTTTAAGCTCGTTGCTTGATTGACATTCATAACAGTTTAATATATGTTTTAAACATGGCGACAAGATTAGGTCAATTACTTACATCATCAAAAATGATCACCGAAGATCAGTTGAAAGAGACTATCAGTCTCCAGCGGAGAGAAGGCGGGAGGCTGGGGACAAACCTGATCAAATTAGGATACATAACCGAGGAGAAACTGGTGTCCTTTTTGAGCAAACAGTGGGGAGTCCCTGCGGTCACCCTTTCCGATTTCATGGTGGACCCTTCGGTCTTAAAGCTCATACCGTATGAGATAGCGAGAAAATACCTGATCGTGCCTGTTGCGAGGGTAGGCGCTACGCTGACTATCGCGATGGCGGACCCGTCGAATGTCTTTGTTATCGATGATGTGAAGTTCATGACGGGTTTCAATGTCGAGGTAGTGGTCGCCGGAGAGTCCTCGGTTATAAATGCCATAAATTCATATTACAAGGGGACAAAAGAAGCTCTGGTTACATCTAAAGAACCTGCCCGGAAATCGGAACTGAAGGCAAAAGACTATACGATATCAGAAGACGAATATAAGGATGACGTCCGGTCTGCGGTTTTTGACGAAAACCCTTTGGTTGACGTTGACGAGTTCGATAAAGTCGTAGGCCAGGCCTTAGACGATGTTGAAGTCATCGACGATAAAGATGAGGAAGCCATAGGTGAAGTTGAACGGCCTATAGTAAAGCTCGTAAACGGGATACTTATCAATGCAGTAAAGGAAAAGGCAAGTGATATACATGTGGAACCTTATGAGAATTCCTTCAGGATAAGGCAAAGGGTTGACGGCAAGATGTACACTGTCATGAACTTGCCGGTCAAGATAAAGAGCGCCGTAACCTCCAGGCTTAAGATAATGTCGGGTCTTGATATTGCCGAAAGGCGGCTGCCGCAGGACGGACGTATTAAGCTGAAAATGGGGAAAAAGAGGGAGATAGACTTCCGCGTCTCGACAGTGCCCTGTCTTTTCGGAGAAAGGACCGTTTTGCGGCTTCTTGATAAATCAAACCTCCAGGTAGACCTTACAAAGCTCGGCTTTGAAGAAGAGGTGCTCAAAGACTTTATGAGCGCCCTTGACAAGCCCTACGGGATGATACTTGTTACCGGCCCTACCGGAAGCGGAAAAACGACAACGCTCTATTCGGCCCTGCAGTACCTGAACAAGATAGGCGTCAATATATCCACTGCAGAGGACCCGGTTGAATATAATTTTATGGGAATAAACCAGGTGCATGTTAGAGAAGATATAGGTCTTACCTTTGCCGCGGCCTTGCGGTCTTTTTTGCGTCAGGACCCTGATATTATTATGGTCGGTGAAATCCGCGACTTTGAGACGGCGGAGATCTCGGTGAAGGCGGCCCTGACAGGCCACCTGGTTTTGAGCACCCTGCATACCAATGACGCCCCGAGCACCGTAAGCAGGTTGTTGAACATGGGCATTGAGCCTTTTCTTGTCTCGGCCTCCGTTATTTTAATCGTTGCCCAGAGGCTTGTAAGAAAGGTCTGTACTGAATGCAAAGTTGAAGAAAATGTGCCCTTACCTGCGCTGATACAGCTTGGGTTTTCGGAAGAAGAGGCCCCTTCCATAAAGGCGTATAAAGGAAAAGGCTGTCCCGTCTGCAACGGTTCGGGATACAAAGGCAGGGTAGCATTATATGAAGTGATGCCGCTTAAGGAAGAGCTCAAGGAGATGATTCTGGAAGGCGCCTCTGCGGATGAACTTAAGAAGACTTCCATCAGGCTCGGCATGAAATCATTGAGAGCGAGCGGTTTGGTAAAAATCAAAGACGGCGTTACTACTATTGAAGAAGTGCTCAAAATCACCTTTGGAGACTAAAGGGAAAAGATGGCTTCGAAATTAGGACAATTACTGGTAAATTCCCGGATCATATCCGAAGATCAACTGAATGAGGCTATCGGTTTGCAGCGAAGGGAAGGCGGTAGACTGGGAATGAAGCTTATTAAATTAGGATACATAACCGAAGAAAACCTGGTGTCCTTTTTGAGCAAGCAGTGGGGAGTCCCCGCGATAAACCTTTCCGATTACAGGATAGACCCTTCGGTCTTGAAGCTTATACCATATGATATAGCAAGAAAATACCTGATCGTGCCGGTTGCGAGGGTAGGCGCTACGCTGACAATCGCGACGGCGGACCCGTCGAATGTCTTTGTTATAGACGATGTGAAGTTCATGACGGGATACAATGTTGAAGTTGTTGTTGCAGGCGAATCCTCGGTCACAAATGCTATTTCTTCATATTATAAGGGAGGGAGCGACGCGTTAATAACAACCAGGGAACCCGTTTCCGCAAAAATGCTTCAGGCAAAGGATTATACCTTTGGCGATGAGGAGTTAAAGGACGATGATAATACCACCACCTTTGATGAAGGTATGACCGTTGACGTCGATGAGTTTGACAGGGTTGTCGGAGACGCCCTTGACAGTATAGAGACATATTCGGAACAGGATGATTATGGAAGCAGTGATATTGAAGAGCCGATCGTGAAACTTGTCAACGGCATATTTATTAATGCAGTAAAGATCGGCGCAAGCGACATTCATATTGAACCTTATGAGAATTCCCTGAGAGTGAGGTATCGTGTTGACGGCGTTCTGTTTAACGCGATGAATCTGCCGCTGAAGATAAAGAACCCCATAACCTCAAGAATGAAGATCATGGCAAAACTCGACATTGCGGAAAGGAGACTTCCGCAGGACGGAAGGATAAAGCTGAGGCTCGGCAAGAAAAGAGAGATAGATTTCCGCGTTTCAGTGCTGCCCACCCTTTTTGGAGAAAAGACGGTGCTCAGAATCCTTGATAAAGCGAACCTGCAGGTAGACCTCACGAAACTCGGTTTCGAGGAGGACTCCCTGAAGAAATTTCTTGATTCACTGACTAAACCCTACGGGATGATACTCGTCACCGGCCCCACGGGGAGCGGCAAGACGACTACACTGTATTCCGCGCTGAACTATCTGAACAATCCGGACCTCAATGTTATGACGGCTGAGGACCCCGTGGAATACAATTTTATGGGAATGAATCAGGTGCAGGTTAAAGAAGAAATAGGCCTTACGTTTGCCGCCTCGCTGAGGGCTTTTTTAAGGCAGGCCCCGAATATTATCCTGGTAGGAGAGATACGCGACTTTGAGACCGCGGAGATTGCGGTCAAAGCCGCCCTGACAGGCCATCTCGTCCTGAGCACCCTGCATACGAATGACGCCCCGAGCAGTATAAGCAGGTTGTTGAATATGGGCATCGAACCGTTTCTCATTTCAGCGTCCGTCATAATTATTGTCGCCCAGAGGCTTGCCAGAAAAATATGCGCCGAATGCAGAGAGGAAGAAAAAGTGCCTGTGCCGGCTCTTATACAGCTTGGCGTTCCCGAAGAGGAGGCAGGTGCGTTTAAATGTTATAAAGGCAAAGGATGCACTACATGTAACGGTTCAGGGTATAAGGGAAGGACGGCGCTTTATGAAGTTTTGCCGGTCAGCTCAGAAATCAGAGAAATGGTGCTTGAGGGCGCATCGTCGGATGATCTGAAAAAGACCGCGATACGGCTCGGCATGAAATCATTGAGGATGAGCGGGCTTACTAAAGTTAAAGAAGGCGTAACCTCCATAGAAGAGGTAATGAGAGTTACTTTTGGAGACTAATAATAAAGGGGTGAGTTATGGCTACACTTTATGATTTATTAAAGATGATGATAGAAAAGAAAGCTTCCGATCTCCATGTTACTACAGGCAGTTCCCCCAGGTTGAGGATTGACGGAAAGCTTGTAAATATCGATCATCCTTCTCTGGCGCCGGCAGATACAAAAGCGCTTTGCTATAGTATTCTGACCGACGCCCAGAAACACAAGTATGAAGAAAACAATGAACTGGACCTTTCTTTCGGGGTCAAGGGGTTAAGCAGGTTCAGGGCAAATATCTTTATGCAGAGAGGCGCCGTGGCAGGGGCCTTCAGGACCATCCCCTTTGAAATCAGGTCTTTCAGGGACCTCGGGCTTCCGGACATCGTCGGTGAGCTTGTTAAAAAACCGCGCGGCCTGTTCCTTGTTACAGGGCCCACGGGAAGCGGGAAATCTACAACACTTGCAGCCATGGTTGATAGAATCAATTCGGAAAGGTATGAACACATCATCACGGTGGAAGACCCGATTGAATACCTTCATCCCCATAAAAAATGTCTTATAAATCAGAGGGAGGTGAATGCCGATACGGTTTCTTTTAAAGCTGCTTTGCGGTATATCCTCAGACAGGACCCGGATGTGGTCCTTATCGGTGAGATGAGGGACCTTGAGACGATTGAAGCGGCGCTTACCGTCTCTGAAACAGGTCATTTGACACTTGCTACACTGCATACAAATTCGGCGGTCCAGACGATAAACCGTGTCATTGACGTTTTTCCGCCTCATCAGCAGGAGCAGATAAGGGTCCAGCTTTCTTTTGTCCTTGAGGGTATTTTTGCCCAGCAACTGATCCCAAAAAAATCGGGACAGGGCAGGGTCCTTTCCGTTGAACTGCTTGTCCCCAATCCTGCCATCAGGAACCTTATAAGAGAAGATAAAGTACATCAGATATATTCAATGATGCAGACGGGGCAGTCGAAGTTTGGAATGCAGACGATGAACCAGTCTTTATATGATCTCTATTCCAAGGGACTGATAACTTATGAGGATGCTATCGGAAGGTCGTCGGTACCCGACGAATTGTTACAGATGATTCAGAGAGGTATGCCGGCAAACACAGGTAGAGGGAGGACATAAACATGGCTACGGTATTCCAATGGTCGGGGAAGACGGCAAAGGGAACTATTGAATCCGGTGAGATGTCCGCCGGCACAAAAGACGAGGTCATAGCTCAACTGCGGAGAAAGAATATTGTCGCTACCGTCGTTAATGAAAAGGCGAAAAAAGTCGGCAAGATGAGCTTCGGAGGAGGAGTAAAAGATAAAGATATCGTAGTCTTTACAAGACAGTTTGCCACTATGATAGATGCGGGTCTTCCGTTGGTGCAGGCCCTCGAAATTCTGTCGTCACAAGTCGAAAATAAAACGCTAAGCAAAACTCTTCAGCAAGTGAAAGCCGACGTGGAATCGGGCGCCACTTATGCCGACGCCCTTAGAAAACATCCGAGGGTTTTCACCGAATTGTATGTCAACATGGTTGCCGCAGGCGAGGCCGGAGGTATCCTCGACACCATACTAAACAGGCTGGCAACATACATTGAAAAAGCCATGAAACTCAAGAAGAAGGTCAAGGGCGCAATGGTTTATCCTATCGTGGTATCGACGATTGCGGTCGGGGTCATCGCCGTTATTATGGTCTTCGTTGTTCCGACATTTACACAGATGTTTGCTACCCTGGGAGGGACCCTGCCCCTGCCGACAAGGATGGTCGTCAATTTAAGCCACTTTATTGCAGGTCCGGGAGGGATTCTGGCTTTAGGCGCAATCGTTGCTTTCGTCATTTTCATCGTTCAGATACGGAGAACGGAAAAGGGGAAGCATACAACAGACAAGATCCTTCTGAAACTGCCAATCTTCGGCCCTTTGATCAATAAAGTTTCGGTGGCAAAGTTCACGAGGACGCTGGGGACCCTGGTCAGCAGTGGTGTGCCCATATTAGACGGTCTTGAAATAACCGCAAAGACCTCGGGCAATAAAGTCGTTGAATATGCCATCATGGACGTCAGAAAAGGCGTTATGGCAGGTAAAACCCTTGCCGAGCCCATTACAAAAGCAAAGGTATTCCCACCCATGGTAACACATATGATAGCCGTCGGCGAGTCAACAGGAGCGCTTGATTCCATGCTTTCAAAAATCGCGGATTTTTACGATGACGAAGTCGATTCGGCCGTAAACAACCTTACGGCAGCTATGGAACCTATGCTGATGGTATTCCTCGGCGGCTCGGTAGGTTTTATCGTTGTAGCCATGTATCTGCCGATATTCAGGCTCATTACATTGATAAAATAGCGACCGATGTCTTCAGAATTTTCCGAGGGGTTGAAAAAAAAGATAAAGACCCTGATCGCCTTCAGGGTCGTCTTTATAACATTTTTCTTCGCTTCAACCTTCTTTTTCTGGGGGTTCAGGAAATTCCCCTATCTGCAGGCGTTAACGTTTATCATCGTAGCCCTCTATATCCTCACTATAATCTATGCGCTTTTACTCGGAAAAGTAAAAAAACTTGCAGCCTTTGCCTATACCCAGTTGATCTTCGATGTAATTTTAGAAATCCTGCTCATCTTTTTTACGGGCGGCATAGACAGCTGGTATTCCTTTACCCTTATTATAAGTATCCTGGCTGCGAGCATCGTCTTAAACAAAAAGGCCGGCTTTATTATTGCAACTATCAGCAGCCTTTTCTACGGTATGCTGATCAACCTTCAGTTTTATGGCGTGCTTCCTTTGGTCGACGATTACTTAGTGGATGCAAAGGAATACTTCTATAAGTTATTCATACACATTATTTTCTTTTATCTTACCGCATATCTGAGCGGTTATCTCTCGGCCCGGCTTGAAAAGACCGAGCAGAAACTTGAGGAAAAGGACCTCGATATCAGGGACCTTGAATTTTTTAACCGGGAAGTTATAGAGAGCCTTCCCAGCGGCCTTTTCACGACCGATGTTAGCGGCAGGGCAGTGATGTTCAACAGGTCGGCGGAAAAAATAACGGGAACAGGCAGGGAAACGGTCATCGGCCGCCATATTGACTCTGTCCTGCCCTTTTTCAAGCTCCCTTTTTCGGAAGGGCGCAAAGAAGAAACGATAACCGTTGACGGGAGACGGAAGATAATCGGTCTTACAATCTCGGGACTGAAGGACTTCGCCGGTTTCACAAAGGGTTTTATCGTCGTCTTTCAGGACCTCACAAAAATAAAACAATTGGAGGAAGAGATCCAGCGGAAAGAGAAGCTGGCTGCAATAGGAGAGCTCTCCTCAAATATCGCCCATGAAATCAGGAACCCTCTGGCGTCTTTGAAGGGTTCTATTCAGATGCTGAAAGAAGATTCCGTTACCGCGATTTACAAGGAAAAACTAATGGAGATAGCCCTGAAAGAAATGGACCGTCTCAACCGGATTATAACGGATTTTCTCGCCTACTCGCGTCCCGGAAAGCTGGAAATTATGCAATTTGATCTGCACGGACTGCTTGATGAAACGGTTGAACTCCTGAAAAATATGGAACAGACCAAGGGGCGTCTATCAATAAAAAAGGAATACAACGGCGCTATGGACGCGACTGCAGACCCTCAAAAAATGAAACAGGTGTTTTGGAACCTTGGATTAAATGCTATTGATGCAATGTCTGAAGGCGGGGAGCTTACTATTTCTACGCGCAACGCGGACACTTATATCGAGATAAAATTTAAAGATTCCGGCGCCGGCATAGAGGAGAAAAATATCGGGAAAATCTTTTATCCCTTTTTCACAACAAAAGAACATGGGACGGGGCTTGGCCTTGCCATAGCATACCGGATTATTGAGGAACATAAAGGCAGTATGAACATGGAGAGCGTCCATGGAATTAGTACAACCTTTACAGTTATACTACCCAGGATTTATGAAACAGCGTAAGGGCAGAATACTTGTCGTAGAAGATGAAAAGAGCATGCGGGAACTCCTCAGGATACTCCTTGAAGGCGAGGGTTACGATGTGGTCTCCGCATCCGACGGCCTTGACGGGTCTTCATATATTGAGAGAGATATCTTTGACCTTGTTATAACGGACATAAAAATGCCGGGGCTTGACGGCTTTGAACTTCTGAAAAAGATAAAAGATATATCTCCCGAAACCCTGGTGATTATGGCGACGGCCTTCGGAACGAGCGAGTCTGCTATTGAAGCCATGAAACTCGGCGCCTATGACTACATCAATAAGCCTTTTAATGTTGATGAAATACGGCTGATTGTACGCAAGGCCCTTGAAAAAAAGAGATTGAGTGAAGAGCTCTCTCTCTTAAGACAGAAAGTCGAGACAACCTATGCCCTTGAAAACATCATCGGCCAAAGTCCTAAAATGCAGGAGATGTTCAGGCTTATTCCCAGGATAGCACAGAGCAGTTCCAATGTCCTGATAACCGGCGAGAGCGGTTCGGGCAAGGAATTGGTTGCGACGGCCCTTCATAACCTTAGCCCGAGAAAGAACAAGAATTTCGTGGCAATAAACTGCGCAGCCTTTCCGGAAGGACTGCTCGAATCCGAAATCTTCGGATATATGAAGGGGGCCTTCACCGGAGCTATGGTCAATAAACAGGGGTTATTCGAGATTGCCGACAACGGGAGCATGTTTCTTGACGAGATCGGTGAAATGCCTATTAACCTTCAGGTAAAACTCCTCAGGGTCCTTGAGCACGGGACATTCAGACGTCTGGGCGGCACGACCGATATAACGGTAGATGTCAGGGTCATCTCGGCCACTAATAAAGATTTAAAAGAAGAGATCAAAGGCGCCAGATTCAGGGAAGACCTTTTTTACCGTTTAAATGTCTTCCCTATCCATATACCCCCCCTGAGGGAGAGAAAAGAAGACATACCTTTGCTTGTCGTGCATTTTCTGGAAAAGGCGTCAAAGATTCCCAAGAGGGTGTCTGCGGACGCCATGCGGTTATTGATAGATTGTCCCTGGAAAGGCAATGTAAGGGAACTCGAAAATATCATTGAACGTGTTGCGCTTCTTGTAGATAAACAGGAAATATCCATGTCCGATCTTCCGCTGGAGATAACCGCTATAGCAGGGATTGCCGGTGAAACAGGAGACCCGCTTGAATTTTCAGGCAAAGATGTCAACCTCGACGATATCATCGAGGAAATAGAAAAAAAATATATTTTAAAAGCGCTTGAAAGAACAAACGGCGTTAAAACGGAAGCGGCAAAACTCCTCAACCTGACCTTCAGGTCCTTCCGCCACAGGCTGCAAAAGTACGGCCTTAAATAGGCTGCATTCCTTTACAAAGTTCTCTTTGAGTTGTTACTATAATAGTTCTTACCGGAGGAGAGGTGGCCGAGCCGGTCGAAGGCAGCCGCCTGCTAAGCGGTTGTGGGGGTAACACTCCACCCAGGGTTCGAATCCCTGCCTCTCCGCCAGAATAAGATTTAAGAATTAAGATTTTCAAGGAGGAAAAGGTGAAAAAATTATTTCTAATTCTATCGGGACTTATACTTGTGTTTTCATTCATGGCCTGCAAGAAAAAAGAGGAGACGCAGCCTTTGCCGCAAACACAGGTGCCTCAGCAACAAATGCCTCAGGAGCAGCCTATGCCAGGCCAGATGCCTCAAGGTCAGCCTATGCCGGGACAAATGCCTCCGGGGCAGATGCCACAAGGTCAGGCCATGCCGGGACAAATGCCTCCGGGAAAAGTTATGCCGGGACAAATGCCTCCGGGAGGACAGGAGATGGGGAAACCTGGAATGATGCCGGCGCGCGGAAAGTCACAGATCGTGGTGCCACCCTCGGTTAAAGGCCAGTGGAGCGGGGCTAAAATAATCGTTGAAGATAAAACTTCAAAAGCAAAACAGGAATATACTGTGAAATTAAACAACGATTTTAAGATCCCCAATAGCAATCTTAAAGTCCATGTAGGTGAATTTCTCCCGGAAATTTTATTTGAAGGACAGACCATTACGTCCAGATCGAATGAGCCGAACAATCCCGGACTGACTATCCGCGTTTATGAAAATGATAAACAGATATTCCCCGATCTAAAGACCGGGAAACAATGGGCCTGGTTGTTTGCAAAAGTGCCTTCCATGCATGCCTTTGTACATCCCAAATATGGCATTATACTTAAAGAGGGAGTCAAAAAGGGATAAAGAGTTGCGCCCATAGCTCAGCTGGATAGAGCGACGGACTACGAATCCGCAGGTCGGGGGTTCAAATCCTCCTGGGCGCGCCATTAATATGTCGTCATT
>Ga0315290_10002819_pt1 | contig 12338 bp, 10 predicted proteins | sample YL17G12_0_MG_FD_203627 | JGI IMG/M metagenome (GOLD analysis project Ga0315290, IMG submission 203627) | Sediment microbial communities from Yellowstone Lake, YNP, Wyoming, USA - YL17G12_0 | ecosystem: Environmental > Aquatic > Freshwater > Lake > Sediment | place: USA: Wyoming | collected...
GCACAAGGGACACGACCGGCTGTTCCAGGCCTACGCCACCCTGCGTCGGGATGGTCGAGTCCAGGAACGGCTGGTGCTGACCGGCCAGCAGACCCGCCTCTGGGAGCGCGAGCTCCTGCCGCTGGCAAGGCGCCTGGGCATCGAGCACGACATCTCCCACCTGGGATTCGTGCCGCACGCCCAGGTGGCGCCGCTCATGGCGGGCGCCAGGGCGGTGCTCTTCCCCACGCGGTACGAGGGGTTCGGCCTCCCGGTGGTCGAGGCCGCAGCGGCGGGCGCCCGCATCGTCGCCTCGCGACTCGAGGTGTTCGACGAGATCGGGCTGCCAGGGGAGAGCCAGGTGGACTTCGCGGATCCGGACGAGGTGGCGAGAGCGCTCGAGCGCCCGGCGCCGACGAGGCTCCTGCGTGAACCGCTCTCGTGGGTCGAGGTGGCGAGAAGGACGATCGAGGTGCTCCGCGTGGCCGGAGCTACGGGCGGGAGATCGGGCGCCCCTCGATGACGTCCTCGAAGTGGGAGAGGTAGGCGCGGGCGGTCTTCCTCCAGTCGTAGACCTCGGTCACGCGATCGCCCGCTCGGCGGGCCTCGGCCCGGGCCTCGTCGGGATGCCCGAGTACCCAGGCGATCTGATCGGCGAGCGCCGCCGGGTCGTGCGGGTCGAAGGAGCGAAGGACGCCGCCGAGCAGGCGGTTCTGCTCCTCCAGCGGGGGGATCGACGACACGATCGTCGGGCAACCCGCATGAAGCGCCTCCAGGCTGGGCAGCCCGAAGCCCTCGTAGAGGGAGGGCAGGACGAAGACCGTGGCGAGCGCCTGGAGGTTGCGGACCTCCTCATCACTCACGAATCCCAGCACGTGGAAGTCGCGGCCGTGCTCGAACCGGGCCTCGCGGAGTGCCGCTCTCACGCGCCCCGCGTACCCCTCTGGAAACCCCATCTCGCGCGGCTCGCGGAGGTGGAGGGCGTTCGGACCGACGAAGACCACCGGGATGGACCTGCCGCGCTGGCGGAGGCGCACCAGCGCGTCGATCAGGGTGAGTTGGTTCTTGTGCTCCATCACCCAGCCCGTCATGAGCACGAACTCGGAGGGAAGCCCCCGCGCCTGGCGGAAGCTTTCCAGGCTGGCGGGGTCCGGAGAACCGCTCCGGACGTCCACTCCCAGGCGCACCACGCCGGCCTTCTCCGCGAACTCCGGGTAGAAGCGGCGAAGTTCCTCCCGGACCGATTCGGTGGTGAGGAGGATCCGGGCGGAGCGCGCGAGCCAGGCACGCGTCACCGTCTCCTCCCGGCGCCGCCAGGGATCGGTCTCGGCCAGGAGATGCTTGAAGTTGAAGTCCTGGGGCGTCGTGACCATCGGGACCGCGACGTCCGGAACCCCGAGCGCGACCGGATAGGGGAAGCAGAGCAGGTCGAAGCGGGCGCTGGCCCGGGCGATGAGGGCCCGGGGATCGCCGAGCCACGCCCGCCAGGCCTCGGGGCCGGAGCTGCGGGCCAGCCGGGCCAGGAGGAAACCCCCGGGCTTCGAGAAGGGCAGCCCCCAGAGCCCCTGACCGCGGGCGAGAGGGTCGACGAAGCGGCTCGTCGCCGATCCGTCCCCGAGCCATTCGACCCGGAGGTTCGGCCCGGTCAGGCCGGCGGGCCACTCGCACCGGTGGTAGGCGGAGTTGTACCTGGCGAGAAGGAAGGTGATCTCCCAGTCGCGCGCCTCGGGGATCTCGAGGAAGGCCCCGGCCAGGCCGCGCAGGACGCGCTCGAGGCCGCCCGCGCTCATCACGTACTCGACGATCGCGAGCCGCCGCATCGGGGATCTTCTACGACATGGCCGCGGCAATGCCAACAAGGGCGCATCCTGCGCGTGCTATAGACGCCCCATGCCCTGGCGGTACGACGTGGTCGGCTTCCTCGGCGGCGATTTCGGGCTCGGGGTCGCGGCCCGGAACAGCGTGCGGGCGCTCGAGGCCACCGACAGGTTGGGAAGATCCGTCCCGGTCGAGGTCCGGCCGCCTTCGCGTTTGACCGACCGCGTCCGCTCGCTCTTCCGGCCAAGGGTGCTCGGCGAGCCATCCGGAAGGGGCCGCGGCGAGTCATCCGGAGCCCGCCGGGCCAGCCTCTTCCAGATGAATCCGCTGGAGATCGCCTGGTACGCGAGCCAGTGGCGCGGCGACGTCGACCCGGCGGCCCCGAACGTCTGCGTGCCCTTCTGGGAACTTCCGCTCGTGCCCCGGAACTGGCGTTCGATGCTGAACGCCATGGACGTGGTCATGGCCCCGACTCGCTTCGTCCAGGCGGCGTGCGCGCGAGCCATGCCCGAGGAGCGCGTTCTCCACTACCCGCAGGCCGTCTTCCTGCCCGGCGACGTCCGCCCGGAACGCGAGGCCTGGGGCGTCGGGGGCAAGCGAACCGTGTTCATCATCTCCTTCGACGCGGGGAGCGACATCGACCGGAAGAACCCGTGGGGCTCGCTCGAGGCATTCCAGCGGGCATTCCCCGTCGACCCGGAAGTGGCCCTCGTCATCAAGACGAAACCCTGGGCGAGCGTGCCCCAGTACGTCGCCCAGGCGGAGGAGCTCCGGGCCAAGGTCGGATCGGACCGGCGCGTGCAGATCGTCGATCGGACGCTCACGTATGCCGAAGTTCTCTCCCTCTACGCGAGCTGCGACGCGATGATCTCCCTGCACCGATCCGAGGGGCTGGGGCTGCACCTCATGGAGGCGATGAGCCTGGGAAAAGTCGTGGTGGCGACCAACTGGTCGGGCAACACGGATTTCATGTCTCCCTCCAACTCGATCCCGGTTGGATACCGACCCATCCCCGTTCGAACCAGGCACAGCCACTACCAACCGGAGGTGGGTCGCAAGGGGCAGGAATGGGCGGAGCCAGACGTCGGGGAGGCGGCGGAGACCTTGCGGGCGATCCACGCCGACCCGGCCCGCCGCGGGCAGCTCGGTGAGGCGGCGCGTGCGGACATGGAAGCGAGGCGCGCGTCTCTTCTGCGAGGGGATGCCTTCGCAGCACTGGAGGAACGGCTCGGCCAGGCTCCGGCCCGGGCTGGAGCGCTGACTCGAGCGGTCATCCGGACGCGAGTCCATGTGCTGACTCGCGGAGTCCGCGCCATGGGGAGCGACCTGGTGGCGAAGACGCCCTTCGGCCGGTGAGGGCCGGTCGGCGGCGCCGTCAGCCGCCGCGCCGGATGACCAGCCCGAAACAGGTGCAGGGAAATCGCCCGACCGTCATCTTGAGGTGCTCGGGCTGCCGCCCCCAGATGTCCTCGGGGGCGCCGTCCCAGGTGTAGGGCGGGACGTCGATGAACCGGTCGAGCACGCCGCTCCCGGTGGAGAAGTCCAGCTCGCCAACCTGGTGACCGCTCGCCTCGAGGCGCCGCCTCAGCTCGACGAAGTGCTTGCGAAGGAAGAGCACCGTCGACCCTTCCTCGACCGTCTCGTCCTCCGACAGGTAGTTGAACTCGGTCGTGTGGACGGCCACGCCCCCCGGCTTCAGGGTTCGCATCGCGTTCTCCACGAAGCGAAGCCCGTTCTCGATCGAGCCAAGGTGCTCGAGGGCGCAGATGGACCAGCAAAAATCGTGACGCCCGTCCAGGGCAGACGGGATCCGGTTCATGTCGACGTACTCGAGCCTGACCAGCTTCGAGAACCGCTCCTGTTCGACGAGCTCGGGCTTGAAAGCCTGGTCGAGGGCGCTCGTGTGCTGCCCCGTCTCCACCCAGCCGCGCCCCACCGACTGCGCGGGATCGAGATCCGTCACCGTCACCTCGACCCCGCGAGAGGCAAGGTAGGACGCGAGAGGCTCCTCGCCGCACCCGAATCCGAGCCCCCGCATCCCCGAGGTGAGCCGACCGCGCTCCCAGAGTACCTGCAGCGCAAACGCGAACTCCCAGAGCTTGCGGTGGTAGATCGGCGCGATGCGCAGCTCCCGGCACCAGTGGGCGAACCAGGGACTCTCCATGTCGGCCTGCGTGGTGGGCTTGCTCGTGAGCCCGTGATTGCGCGGCTCCCCCGTCGGGTCCACTCGAGCAAGACGGGGCGCGAGGTCTCGCGCCAGTTGATACCCGAAGTTCTTGACGTTGAGTCGAATCGGATCCAGCCGGCTGCGGTCCGGATCGAATCCCCGCGCGAGCTCCAACAGCCGGTCTCCCAGGAACCACGCGCGGAATTTCGATGCCCAGCGTCGAATCATGATCGCGCCCTGGTCGCCATCGTCACGAGTCGCCATCCCATGGCCGGCAGCAGCAAGCCCGACACGATCACGGCGGGCAAGGTCATGGAGACGACTGCTCCGAGTACCCCGCCACGCGGCGCGAGAACCCAGGTCAGCCCGACCGTCAACAACCCCTGGAGGAAGACTACCCTCACGAGCGGCCAGATCCGGTCCAGGATGGTCATGAGCTCCAGGAAGCTGCTCACCCACGCCGACACCATCACCAGGAAGCACAGGGTGAGCCAGACCCAGACGTCGAAGCGAAAGTCGGCGCGCCGAAGCCAGATCCGCAGCAGCGGGTTTCCGAAGAGCAGAAAGGCCGCGCAGAGAAGCGCCGCCAGGGTGAGCCGGATCGCCACCAGCCGCCAGAAGGTGCGTCGCATCCACGCCACGTCTCCACGCTCGTGCGACTCCCGGAACGCCGGGATGAACGAGGCCGTGCCGACGGTGATGACGGTCGTGCTCATGACGAAGAGGCGCATCAGGAGGTCGTACTCGGCGACCGTGGCGAGTCCTGCCCGGTTGGCCAGGAGGGGGCGCTGCGACTGGTTCACCAGCAGGCCGCCGATCTGCAGCACGTAGAGGGGCACGGCGCTTGCGAGGAGCCGGCGAAGGGAGCGCAGCGAGACCTGAGAGGTGGATGGGCGTAGCCAGGGAAACTGGCGCGACAGAAGGTAGCCGGTCCCGGCGAGCGCCGCGAGGAGCCCAGCGCCCCCCGTGGTCCCCACCACGATCGCGAAGGAGAGGCCGAGCCGCGTGGCCGCGAGGAGGAAGGCGAGCGACAGCAGGGCCGCGAGAGCGGTGGCGACGGTCCACCAGTAACTCTTCTGGTAAGCGGCGCAGGCCTGGGCGGCGGTACCGAGCGGCAGCATCAGGAGAGCGAATCCGAGGGCGACGGCAACCCCGGCCCTCGTCGTCGAGGCGGGGATGGCTGGCGGAACGTCGAAGAGGCCGGACCAGTCCACCCAGGGGAGGAGAACGGCCAGGACACCAAGAAACAGCGCCGAGACGGCCAGCAATGCGAAGAAGGCGGTCGAGAAATAGCCGCGCGCGGCGGCGTGGTCGTCCCGGCCATGTGCCTCGGAGAGGGCGATCACCAGGCCCGCCACGATCCCCATGTCGAAGAGCGACACCCATGGAACCAGGGAGTTCACGGCCACCCACAGACCGTATTGCTCCTTTCCCAGGTACCCGATGGTGATGGGGATGGCGATCAAGCCCACGATGGTCATCACCGCGGTACCGGTGATGCTCGCGACCGTGCTCAGCATGATCCGGCGATAGCGCTCGGCGGAACGTCCCTCCGGAGTCGACGTGTCGAACGAGCCGAGGCGAGCGACCTGGATCACGCTCCGGATGTCCGCGCGGATCTGGGGCAGGGGAGACTTCATCTGGAGGGGGCGAGAATACGGGCAAGTCTCGGCCGGTCGCAACGCGCGACCGCGGACTGGAACGCGACGCCGTGACGGCATGCTCTATAATCCCCGAAATGGGCTTCAAGACGATGCTGGTCCGGATGCGGGACATCCTGGTGGAGCCGCTCCAGGCGCCCCTCGACCGGATGGAGAGCTCGGCGGCGAGATCCCGGCTGGCGAACATCGCGAACGAGGAGCGCTACGCCGACCCGAAGTGCCTCACGAGGCGCGGTTACCGCTGCTTTTCCCAGTTCGACGAGGACGGTCTCATCGACGAGACGTTCCGGCGGATCGGGACGACCAGCCGATCCTTCGTCGAGTTCGGCGTCGGGGATGGGCTGGAGAACAACACCTTCGCCCTCCTGCTCGCTGGATGGAGTGGCCTCTGGATCGAGGCCGACCCCGCACAACAGGAGCGGATCCGGAGCGGCTTCGCGGTTCCCCTGGAGACCCGCCAGCTCACCCTCGCGGGAGAGTTCGTGACGGCGGAGAACATCGAGGCGCTCCCCGCCCGGGGAGGCATGCCGGAGGAACCGGACCTCGCGTCCATCGACATCGATGGAAACGACTACTGGGTCTGGAAGGCGATGAGGCGCTTTCGCCCGCGCGTCGTGGTCATAGAGTACAACGCAAGCCTGGGACGAACTGCCAGCGTCGTCCGTCCATACGACCCCCGGGCATGCTGGGATGGCTCCTCGGGCACCGGCGCAAGTCTCTCCGCGCTCGAGGCGCTGGGAAGGGACAAGGGATACTCGCTGGTGGGTTGCACCATCGCCGGGGTGAACGCCTTCTTCGTTCGTTCCGATCTCGTCGGGTCGCGCTTCCTCGAGCCGTTCACGGCGGAGATGCACTACGAACCCCCCCGGTTTGGCTCCCCCCTTGCCGGCCACCCGCCCAGGTGGGCCCGGTTCGACCCCGCCTGATCGAAGGATCCGCCACCATGCCCCGCGCCCTCATCACCGGAATCGCCGGCCAGGATGGCTGGTACCTCTCGAAGCTCCTCCTCTCGAAGGGCTACGACGTCGTCGGCTGCGGCCGCCCCGGCACGCTCCTCGGCCCCCGAGGCGGGCCCCTCCGTGAACTGGGCGTGAAACTGGTCGAGATGGACCTGCTCGACCGCTACCAGACGCTCCGCGGCGTGGCGGACCTGTCCCCCGACGAGGTCTACAACATGGCCGGCCACTCCTTCGTGCCCCAGTCCTGGGAGGACCCGGCCACCGCCATCCGCATCACCTCCTGGCCGGTCATCCACCTCATGGACGCGGTGCGCGAGGTCTCGCCCCACAGCCGATTCTACCAGTCGAGCACCTCCGAGATCTTCGGCCTCACCACCTCCACTCCCCAGACCGAGGCCACCCCGGTCGCGCCCGCCAACCCCTACGCGGCCGCCAAGGTATTCGCCCACCAGCTGGTGGCGCTCTACCGCGCCCACTACGGCCTCTTCGCCTGCTCGGGCATCCTCTACAACCACGAGTCGCCGCGCCGGCCGCCGCAGTTCGTCACCGCCAAGGTGTGCCACGCCGCCCGGGCCATCCGCGCCGGCCGCCAGCGGGAGCTCTGGCTCGGCGACCTCGACGTCACCCGCGACTGGGGCTTCGCCGGCGACTCCGTCGATGCCATGTGGCGGATGCTCCAGCAGGAGAAGCCGGAGGACTTCCTCATCGGGACCGGCGTCGCCCACACCGTGCGGGAGCTCTGCGAGCTGGCCTTCCGGCGCGTCGGGCTCGACTACCGGGAGCACGTCAAGCAGGACCCGGCCTTCATGCGGCCAGGCCAGCCGTCCCGTCTGCTCGCCGACCCGTCCAAGGCGCGGCGGGAACTCTCCTGGACGGCGACGACGAGCTTCGAGGAACTGGTGGCGATGATGGTGGACGCTGCGCCGGCTTGAGCTGCGCTACCCACCCGCCCGGATGGTCACGAACCAGGCGCTGCCGCCCCGCTCGGCAGTCACTTGCTGCACGATGCGCTTTCCCGGTGCCACGGTGACCCGCGACTGGGTCCGCGACGCCGGCGCACTCACCTCGAAGGTCGCCGCGCCGCTCCGGGACTCGATGAGCGTCACCGTCACCGACTCCCCCCCGGGCAGCGCCACAGAGACCGGCTTCTTCGGGAGCATGGACGCCTGCACCTCGCCGGCCTGCTCCCAGCGGACGTAGGCCGTCGCCGAGAGCTGGCCGCGCAGGTCTTCCAGGCCGGGTGGCACGCCGGGCGTTCCCTGGCGCGAGCCCTGAAGCACCCGGATGCGCACCGGGAGGGGCGAATCGGCCGCCTCCGCGGCCGTCGAGGCCAGGAGGAGAGCCGCCACCGCCGCCACCGCCGTCCGCGCGCTCCGCATGCACCCTCCGTCAGGTCCCGTCCGACGCCTCGCCCACCAGGATGATCGGGCCGTCGCTCGTGTCGAGGACCATCGGCGCGAGATCCTCCGAGGTCACCTCCACGCTGAACTCCAGGGGCCCCGTCCCGCTCGTCCGGCCAATGTACAGGTACAGCGCGAGGGCGGCCAGCGCCGGGGCGAGGGCCGAGGCGGTCGCCAGCACCCGGTGGCGGCGGAGGAGCTCGAGCACCCGCCCGAGCAGCCCAGGTGCCGGCGCGCCTCGCCAGGTCGCCGCGGGGATGCGGGCCATGACGCCATCGGCGAATGCGGAGAAGTCCCGCCGGGCGGCCTCGCCGAGGAGCCCATTCTCGACGACGCGCGCGAGCGCCTCGTGGTCGGCCTGCCTCGCTCGGCAGGCCTCGCAGCTCGAGAGGTGGGCCGAGAGGGCGGCCTCCTCCGTGGGGTCGAGCTCTCCCGGCCGGGAGCCGAGAAGCGGGGCGGCGCCGGCGCATTTCACGAACGGTCACCCGATCCGGGCGCGTCGATCCCGGCGTACCCTGCCAGCATCGCCTGCATCTTCTTGCGGGCGTGGAAGAGCCGGCTCATCACCGTGCCCCTGGGGATGGAGAGCCGCTCGGCCAGCTCCTCGTAGGAGAGCCCGTCCATCTCGCGGAGCACGAGGACGGTGCGGTGCACGTCGGGCAACTGTCCGAGTGCCTCGGTGAGCCGCGCGGCCAGCTCGCGACGCAGCACGGTCTCCTGCGGGTCGGTCCCGAGCGCCGTGGAGAGCACCCCCGGAGCCGCCTCCTGCAGCACCGGCTCCGGCACGTCGGCCACGTCGCTCCGCCGGGACGGCCGCTCCTTGCGGAGCACGTCGATGGCGACCCGGGCGGTGATGCGGTGGATCCAGGTGGAGAACGACGATTCGTCGCGGAACTCGGAAAGGTGCCGGTGGACGCGCACGAAGGCGTCCTGGGAGACGTCCCAGGCGAGATCACGGTCCTTCACGATGCCGAGCGCCACGGCGTACACCCTTCGCTGGTGCCGGACGACGAGGTCCCGGAACGCCTCCGGGTCGCCGCCCCTGGCTCTGTCCACCAGCTCGAGATCGAGGAGAGCCATGGGAAGGACGGGGCAACGGCGGGGAAATTCACCGCAGCCCGGGAAAGCTACCACACCCGGTTGGGGGTACTCGCCGCTTGTGCCTCGGACGGGATACGCATAATTTCGCGAATTTCGCGCCCCCTCTCCTCTGTTCCCGAGATACGTGCAAGGGCCGTACTCCGAGATCTCCCGCGTCCTCGATGGCGCCCGCCGCCGGAGGCGTGCGGTCGTGGCCGCCTCCGCCGTCGGCTGGGGGGGCGCCGCCGTGGCGGCAGCCCTGCTCGTCGGCGCCGCCGGATTGGGGATCGGGCCCGGGGGGATGGCCTCCTGGCTACGCTCCGCGGCGCTCGCCGTCTCGGTCGTTGCGGCGCTCGCCGCCGCGGGCTGGGCCGGCTGGTCTCTCTGGCGCACGGCCTGGGGGGCGCCGGAGGCTGCAGTCACGGTGGCGGGAGGCGACGACTCGCTCCGCTCGGCGCTGCTCTCCGCAGTCGAGCTGGCAGGCGACCGGGCCGAACTCGATGCCCGCGGCCTCTCGACCGCGCTCGCCGACGAGCACATCGCCCGCACCGGGGAGCGAGCCCGCGCGATCGACCTCTCCCGCGCGGTGCCCGACCGTCCGGCGCGCCGGGCCGGCCTGGCGCTCGCCGCCGGGCTCGCGGCCTGGGGAATCGCCGCCTTCGTGCTGGGGCCGAACCTGGGACGCGGCTGGTCGCGCCTGGTCGCTGGAGTCGCCCCGGCCGTCGGGGCGCCCAGGGCCGAGCCCATCACCGGCGACGTGGAGATCACCTACCTCTACCCGGCCCACACCGGCCGCTCCGAGCGGAAGGTCCCCGGCAGCGACGGCGCGATCCAGGCGCCGCGAGGAACCGAGGTGCGCCTCTCGACCCGCTCCGACCGCCCCGTGAAGGGGGCCCGGATCGCCATCGAGGGCCCGAATCCGGAGCAACGCCGCGCCGTGGCCATGCAGGTGAAGGACCGGCGCGACCTGATCGGTTCCTTCGTCGTCGAGGAGCCGGGCAGCTACCGGTTCCAGTTCACGGATGGGGACAGGGTGGTGGTCGCCGGGCCGCCCATCCCGGTGACCGTCGAGGCCGACGCCTTCCCGGAGGTGCGCATCACGGCGCCCGCCGGCGAGGTGGAGGTGGCGGCCGACGCCCGGGTCCACGTCGAGTGGAGCGCCTCGGACGACTTCGGCCTGGGCGACCTTGCACTGGTGGTCAAGCCGCCAGCGGGCGAGGAGGAGCGGCGCCCGCTCCGGTCGCTGGCCCCGGCACGGCGCGACTCCGGCGCCTTCGATCTCGATCTCGCACCCATGCGCCTGGCCGAGGGGGAGAAGCTCCTCTACTGGCTGGAGGTGAAGGACAACGACACCGTCTCCGGCCCCAAGCGGGCGGCCTCGGCGACCCGCGCCGTGAAGATCTACAGCGAGGCGGAGCACCACCAGCGGCTGCTCGCCGAGGCGCGGCGCCACTGGGAGGAGATGGTGCGGCTGCTCGGCGATCGGATGGAGCAGCTGCCGCGCGGGCAGCCGCCCGACCTGGCCCGGGTGGCGAAGGGGCTGGTCCTCGACGGGCGCACGCGCCAGCTGCACGAGCGCCTGCGCGTGGCGGCCCAGGTCATGCGGAAGGAGAAGGCGGCGCCCCGGGAGCTCGCAGCGGCGCTCGCCAACGTCGCCCAGGGAATCCGTGAGCGGGAGGGGATGGCCAGCTCGGCGCGCCAGACCCTCTCCCGCCAGCTCCAGTTCGGTCGCCCCGGCGACCTGCTCGTGACGCGGCGGGTGGACGAGCAGGACGACGCGCTCGATCGGGAGCTGGAGAAGGACGTCCTGTATCTGGAGCAGCTCTTCGACAAGCGGCGGGCCGAGGACCTGGTCCGCATGGCGAAGGAACTGGCCTCGCGGCGTCGGGAGCTGGCGTCCTTGCTCGAGAAGTACAAGCAGGCGCCCAGCGAGCAGGCGAAGAAGGAGATGCTCGCAGAGGTGTCGCGGCTGCGCGGCCGGATGCAGGAGATGCTCCGGCAGATGTCGGAGCTGGCCCGCGGCGTCTCGGACTCCCACATGAACGCAGAGGCCATGGCGGAGCTCGGGAAGGGCAAGGACCTCGACCAGGGAATGAAGCGGGTCGAGGAGATGCTCGCGAAGGGGGACGTGGACGAGGCCATGCGCGAGCTCGATGCGCTGGGGAGCGCGCTGCAGGACATGCTCTCCTCGCTGGAACGGACCGCCGGCAGCCCCGACGAGCGCACCGCCGCGCTCTCGCGGCAGATCCGGGAGTTCCAGAAGGATCTGGCGTCGGTGGAGCGCGAGCAGGAGAAGGTGGCGGAGGAGACCGAGAAGGTGCGCGGCGAGTATCGCAAGGCCATCCAGGAGCGGCTGCGCCGGGCCGAGCCGGCCGTCCGACGCATCGAGGAGCTGGCGAAGAAAGCCCAGGAGGAGCTTCGCCAGTCACGCGCCGGGACGACGCCTCGCTCCGAGGACGACTTCGCCCAGGCCCGTGAACGGCTCGACGATCTGAACCGAGCGCTTGCCGGGCGCGACCTCGACGCCGCGCTCGACGCCTCGAGGCGTGCGCTCCCGCCGATGCAGCGGCTCGCCACCGGCCTCGACGACGAGGCCCTCATGTCCGAGCGGTTCGCCCAGCTGCGCAGGCGCGATCCGGCCGAACTGCGGGAGGCGGCGCGCCACGCCCGCGACGCCGTTCCGCCCGCGCGCCAGGCGCGCGACGAGCTGGAGAAGCTCTTCCCCGATGCGCGCAACGTCCTGCCCAAGGGGGAGCAGCAGAAGCTCGACCGGCTGGCCCGCGAGCAGCAGGGACTCGAGCAGCAGGCCGGCCGCCTCCAGCAGAAGCTCGGAGAGCTCTCGCAGGAGGCGCCCATCTTCCCGCCCCAGGCCATGCAGAGCCTGGGGGAGGGGCGGGGACACATGCAGGCCGCCGCGTCGGAGCTCGGGCAGAAGAACCCGCAGCGCGGCCTGGGGCAGCAGAGAGAGGCGCTCTCGGCGCTGGAGCGGCTGCGCAAGGGGCTCGAGGAGATGGGAAAGGGCGGAGGGAAGGGAGAAGGCGGCTTCCCGTTCCCCTTCGCCGAGGCAGGATCTCCGCGTCACGACGGCGCGGAGGGCGATCCATCGCGGGAGAAGGTGGAGATCCCGCAGGCCGACGCCTCGAAGGTTCGCGAGGAGTTCCGCCGCGACCTGCTCGAGGCCATGAAGCAGGGCACGCCCGAGCCCTACCAGGGCGAGGTGAAGCGCTACTACGAGGAGCTCGTGAAGTGATCCGAACCGCCCTCCTGATCGCGC
>Ga0315290_10002821_pt1 | contig 12337 bp, 13 predicted proteins | sample YL17G12_0_MG_FD_203627 | JGI IMG/M metagenome (GOLD analysis project Ga0315290, IMG submission 203627) | Sediment microbial communities from Yellowstone Lake, YNP, Wyoming, USA - YL17G12_0 | ecosystem: Environmental > Aquatic > Freshwater > Lake > Sediment | place: USA: Wyoming | collected...
TATCCAACTGCTAATACTGACGTTGTCGTTAATCAACTATGCATTGATAATGAGATGTCACGAGAGGAATTCAACTTTATCTGTAACATAGAACGACAGTTGTTCGAGGATATGATGAGTTCTTACAAGCGTGCCAGGAAGTCAAAAGAATGAGTGCCCCACCAGCAGGAGTTCTAGAACTAGACGAGGATTTGAAGCGTAGTGCAATCAGCAGCGCCATTGCTAATCTCACTAGAGAAGAGTTGGAAGAGTTCATTGAAATACAGACTGAACTTACCACACGTAGCAAACGCAACGCTATGTCGCAATACTTTACAGATTCTAGCGAATCTACAGCCAATACACGCGACCACTACCCTAAGCACATAGAGTTCTTTAACAGTGGAAGAGATTACAAGTTCCGCTTATTCATGGCGGCAAACAGAATTGGCAAAACGCTTGCTGCATCCTATGAACTTACTTGTCACTTAACTGGCAACTATCCTCATTGGTGGACTGGCAAACGTTTCACTACTAACACAGAGTGGTGGGTTTGCGGTGTTGACAGCAAGCTTATCCTATCAACGTTACAACCTATGCTACTTGGTCCCATTGGTGACTTTGGCACAGGCATGATACCCTATGACAGTCTAGACTTTGACACACTTAAGGATGCTAAGAAAGCCGATACAGGCGTGGGCATATTTAGAGTTAAGCATAAGAGTGGTAATTTCAGCACAGTAGAATTTAAGTCATACGAATCCGGTAGAGAAAGTTTTCAAGGTACTGCTCGCAGCATATGGCTCGATGAGGAACCCCCATTATCAGTATTCACAGAATGTCTCCTAAGAACTGCAACAGGTGACAACTGCATGATGATGACGTTCACTCCGCTCAAGGGCATTAGCGAAACAATCTTGAACTTTCTCGATGGAACACAATTCCGTGAAGGTCCTGTTGGACTTGGCAAGTATGTAACAATGGCGTCGTGGGATGATGCTCCACACTTATCCCAAATAGACAAAGACATACTAATGGCAAGCATTCCGCCATTCCAGCGTGATGCACGTACAAAGGGTATTCCCCAACTTGGCGCTGGTGCTGTGTATCCTGTTCCCGAGAGTGAATACCAAGTTGATCCATTCGCTATCCCTGCACATTGGAAAAAGTATTACGGTATGGACGTTGGCTGGAACAGAACAGCAGTAATATGGTTTGCAATCAATCCTGACACTAATGTTCACTACGGCTTTCATGAGTATTACAAGGGTGAGGCAGAACCAAGTATTCATGCTGTAGCAATCAATGCACCTGGTAAGTGGATACATGGAACAATTGATACAGCAGCACGTGGACGTTCACAAGTGGATGGTGGACAACTTATGAACATGTACAAGGACTTAGGACTCAACCTGCACGACGCTGACAAGAGTGTCGAGACTGGACTTTACAAAGCGTGGGAAGGGTTAAGCACAGGACGCATTAAGATATTCAAAACACTTGGCAACTTCATGAATGAAATTCGCTTGTATCGCAGAGACGAAAAGGGCAAGATTATTAAGGCTAACGATCACTTAATGGATGCATTCCGCTACGCATTTATGAATGGACAGGACTTTGCTAAGAGTGAAGCAGACAGCATAAGAGTGCGCCCAGCAGGTGCGGGGATGCCAAATGCCAATAGAAGTTACGCATAAATACAGCATAATCAAGGATACAACCTATGAATGAAAAAGATAAAGAAATATTAGAAGAAGCCCTAGAACGCTTCAAATCAGCAATTGATGCTGAACAAGACTTTCGCAGGGAATTCAAGTCTGACATGGAGTTCGTATCCAATGATCAATGGGATCCACTTGCTAGGCAACAACGCACTGAAAGTTCACGCCCCTGTTTCACTATTGACCGTATCAATCCTTCACTGAGACAAATCGTCAACGAGGAACGACAGAACCGTCCAGCCATTCAAGTTGATCCTACAAGTGGTGGTGCTAGTCAAGACGTTGCACACATTATGGCAGGTATGATCCGCAACATAGAACAGGATTCCAATGCTGAAGCAGCATACGACCAAGCAGCTTGGTATGCAGCAGCAGGTGGACAAGGCTGGATGCGTATCCGTTCAGAGTATGAGTCAGGTGAGAGTTTCGAACAGAAACTATTGATTGAGAGTGTCGCAGATCCAATGAGCGTATTCGTTGACCCAAGCACTGTCAAGTCCGATGGTGCTGACTTAGATTGGGGATTCATTGTTGATACTCTAAGCAAGGATCAGTTCAAAGCACGCTATCCAGAAAGCAAAATGCTCAAAGAGATGGACACTATTGGTGGTTGGACACTCTATGACTCTAGTGAGCCTGATTGGCTAGACGATGACTACATCCGCATTGCAGAGTATTTCTACAAGGACTACGAGAAAACCACACTGTATCAAGTATTGGATAACAACACAGGCGAGATTGTTACAACAGAAGAAAAGCCTCCACAGCAACTTATCGATGCTGGCATTGTTGAGATAGTCAAGACACGCCCAAGCACACGTATCGTTATCAAGTGCTGCGTAATCACAAGTGAAGAAATCCTACACAAGAGTACATTCCCGGGTGAGCACATTCCGCTTATCCCAGTGTATGGTGAGGAATATTTCGTTGACGGTAAGAAGTACAAGTGCGGCGCAGTTCGTAGAGCAAAGGATGCACAGAAGTTATTGAACTTCACAACCAGTCTTCAAGCAGAAATAATTGATCTGAATGCCAAAGCACCGTGGATCGGCGCAGCAGGACAATTCGACACTTTCGAGGATAGCTGGGGCAATGCTAATGCTAAGAACTTCGGCTATTTGGAATACAATGCAATTGACATCAATGGCACACCAATTGGAGCACCTACACGAAATGCAGTAGAAGCACCAATCGCAGCAGTGCAGCAAACTAAGATGCAAGCAGCAGAGGATATCAAGGCAATCTTTGGAATCTTTGATGCAAGTCTAGGTGCCAATGGTAATGAAACAAGTGGCGTGGCCATCCTAGCAAGAAAGGCACAGAGTGGAGTCAGTAACTATCACTACTATGATAACCTAGTTCGTTCAGTGAAACACATTGGACGTATTCTTGTTAATGTCATTCCAGCCTTCTACGATACTCCTCGTATGGTACGCATTGTCAAGCCAAATGGTGAGCAGGAAATGACTGCTATCAATATGATTGGTAAAACAGGTAAGATTGTTGATCTATCAGTTGGAAGGTATGAAGTTGTCGTACAGACAGGACCAGCATACGCAACACGCAGACAAGAGATGGTAGAGAGCGGTATTGCACTTATTCAAGCATATCCAAACAGTGCTCCACTTATTGCTGACATTGTTGCTGATCAAATGGACTTCGAAGGTGCTAAGTTGATGGCAAAGCGTCTAAGAGCAGCAGTACCACCAGAAGTATTGGCAAGTACCAATGAAGAAGATGGTATGGATTCAGAAGCAATGGTACAATCCTTACAAGGACAACTGCGTCAAGCAAGCCAATCACTCCAAGCACTCAATGAGCACGCTAAGAATGTTGAGCAAGAACTGAAGATCAATAAGGAAGAAATGATTCTACTCAAGATGAAACAAGATGTAGAGTTGAAGAAAGCTGAGATGGATCAAATGGTTAAGATGAAGGGCTATGAACTTGACGAACAAAAGACTGAACTAGAGTTTCTAGTAAAAGAACAAGAACTTATTATTCAGCAGCGTCAGATGGCACTAGAAGAAGCCAAACTTAAGATGATGGGCGTTCAAGCAGCCGCAAGTATTGATGACAAAACATTCCAGCGTACAGTTGAGCACGTAGAAAGAGTTGCTACTATGAGACCAGGACAAGGTGAACTTTCATTGGATGCTGTAGATATTGCACAGCCAAGTGATATGATGGCACCACCAAGTGGAATAACTGGCCGCACACTAGAGTGAGAAGATTGATCCTATGGAGTGGGGGAGTGGAATCAACGTCCCTCCTCAAGCAGTATCTTAGCGAAACGTCCGATGACATATTCGCACACTACATAAGGATGGTAAATCCTGAGGGTCGATTAGCAAGTGAAAATCAAGCAGTGATCACGTTGACACCACTGCTACGTGATATTCGCCCCTTCAATCTCTCCTTTAGTGATATTTCAATATGTAGTGGAAAGGCATTACCCAATGACATTAAGGTTCTAATGATGATTGGTAGTGCAGCATTCTATTACCATCAATGCGATACAATGTATGTTGGATGCTCATTCGAGGATCGTGACATACGCACAACTGTAAATGGAGTTCACACAGTAATCAAGAGACCAGATACATGGTGGAATGATTTTCAAAGTCTCCTACAACCGCTACTCAAGCCAGAACACAGTGCTAAGGATATTCTACCATATCATCCAAGTGGTGATTGGCCAAAGAAGCAACATATGGAATATCTAGGAGAACTTCTACAATACACCCATAGTTGTCGCAGACCAGAGAAAGGCTTATGCGGTAAATGTCATTCATGTTTGGAACGCAATGGACACTAGTAACTATTTCTATCACACAGGTATTGAAAGTCAATGCAAGGATAAACTTCTTAATATCATTGAAGGTGATTGGGATCACGACAAGGTAAGTTTCGTATCGGCTAAGCCTGTTATGTTATCACTACTCGATGATTATCTACTTGACCTTCAACAGAGATTTAATGGAGTAGCACTACTAATCAAGTTACCAGCACACAGTTTCTACGCTTGGCATACAGATCGTCGCAGACTGTGCTGTATGAACTTGGAACTAAATGACACAGGCTCAACCACATACTTTGGTAAGCGTACAGATAAAGACCTCCCAGGTAGGGACATCTATGATAATCTAGTGAAACTACCTTACGATGGCAAGTATGTGCTACTGAATACAACAGAGCATCACTGTGTAGCAAATATTGGAGAAGAACGCATTCTATTCAGTCTAGGCTTCAATAATACACGTTATCAAGAGGTATTAGCATATTTAAATGCTAAATAGTAGTTGAACGGTACTGGTAACGCATAACCAGGTAAAATACAATCTGAAAGGATTTGGCATGTTTGGACAATTCAATGATAGTCCGGTCGTAGAGACCAAAACTGCGCCCACTGAAAAAGAGGGTGAAACTACGCAAGTAGAAGTAGAATCAGAAACTACAGAAAAGGTTGAAGAGCAAGCCGCTCAAGAGACAACTACAGAGGACACTGGTAGTGAGGACAGCGATGTTCAAGAGGCTGAAGATACAGACGACGAAACGGTAAAGAAGCCCAAGAAGGGATTCGAGAAGCGTATTGAGCGATTCAATCATAAGTTATCCTTAAAGGATCAAGAGATTGAATACTGGAAGAAAGCCGCAATGGGTGGTACCACTGCTGAGGTTCGACCAGTACAGAGTGCCCCACAGGGCAAACCAACTTTCGCAGAGTACAACGATATCGAAACTTACACTGAGGCACTCACTGACTGGAAGGTAAGTCAAGCGTTAAGTTCTAGGGATCAACAAACACAGACAAAATCTGTAGTTGATACATATGGACAGAGGCTAAACGAGTTCAAAAAGGTAACTCCAGACTTCCAAGATGTTATGGATGAGTTTGTAGATGAGTATGGTGATAGACCTATTCAAGAAGTTGTTCAAGTAGCAATGGAAAGTGAATATGGTCCACAGATAGCATATTATCTAGCAAAGAATACCAATGAAGTTGATCGTATTGCGTTACTTCCGCCGCACCGCAGACTCTTAGAGTTGGGTAAATTGGAAGAAAGGCTGTCACAAGGTACTAAAACTAAAGAAGTAGTGCCAGAGACAAAAAGAATTTCGAAGGCACCCGAGCCAATTGAGAAAGTAAAGGGAACTGGTAAGGTAGAGACAAATGATATCTACGCAGATCTTCCATACGAACAGTGGGTTAAGGTAAGAACGAAAAAGAAATAAACTATCATAGGAATAAACAATCATGGCTAATCAGCTACTCACAATTTCGATGATCACAAAGGAATCGCTACGCGTCCTTACTGGTTCATTGAAGTTCGCAACACAAGTAAACAACGGCTACAATAGCGAATTCGCTATCAAGGGCGCTAAGATCGGTCAGACAGTAAACATTAGAAAGCCAGCACGTTATGTTGGTCGTACAGGTCCTGTCGTATCGCTTGAAGCACAAACAGAAACTTATGTTCCACTAACATTGGACCAGCAATACGGTGTTGACTTATCGTTCACATCCGCAGAGCAAACAATGTCGTTGGACATGTATTCAGATCGCGTTATCAAGCCTGCAATGGCAAACATTGCTAACCGCGTTGACGGATACGGTTTCAACTATCTCAAGCAATGCTACAACCAAGTTGGCGCACCAGGTTCTCCTGTTTCTTCACTAAGCACATATCTTGCTGCTGGTGTAAAACTTGACAACACATTAACCCCACGCGATGGACTACGTGTAATGGTCACAGACCCTAACACTCAAGCCGTAGCAACAGGGCTTGGTGTGAACTTGTTCAACCCACAGCCAGTTATCAGCGAACAGTACAAGACAGGTCAGCTTGCTGACGCACTTGGCTTCCGTTGGTTCATGGACCAAAATGCCCCAAGTCAAACAAATGGCACATACAGCGGCACACCACTAGTGAACGGTACTAACCAAACAGGTTCTTCGCTTATTACTAACGGTTGGGGCTCTGGCGTATCGGCAATGACTGCTGGAACTGTATTCACAATCGGCGGAGTATTTGCTGTAAATCCACAGACTAAGGCTACACTTGGTGTTCTACAGCAATTCGTTGCATTGACAAACACTACAGATACAACTGGTTCGATGACATTGAGCGTAAGCCCAAGCATCGTTGCAAGTGGTGCATTCCAGAACGTGTCGCGTGCTCCAACTACTAGTGACGCAATCACTGTAGCAGGTGCTACTGGCGTTACAACTCAACTAAGCGGTGCATTCCACCGTGATGCATTCGTAATGGGTGTTGCTGATCTTGATGTACCAGGCGGAACTGATATGGCATATCGTGCAAGTGATCCACAAACTGGTCTCAGCGTTCGTGTCATCCGTGACTACAACGTTGTGACCGACCAATGGATTACACGTTTCGATATCTTGTTTGGATTCAACACATTGTACGAGCAACTAGCTTGCCGCGTAGCAACATCGTAATCAACAATGGGGGTAGAAATGCCCCCAATAACTTAACATAAGGAAAACATAACATGTCAGCACCAAATATTGAAGGCACAACCAATAAAGCAGTAGTTACAGGTGGAACCGCAGGAACAAAGGTAGCTAATGCTACTTCAGAAGTTCTTGGATTCTATGGTACAACTGGAGTTGCCCAACAAACTGGAGTCGCAGTATCTGCGGGAGGAGTCCATGCAGCACTAGTGGCACTTGGATTGATTACAGCCTAATAGGCAATGAAGGACAAAAAGGGCACGCAGCAATGTGGTGCCCTTTTTGTACATAAATACATAATAATTTAGAGGTATTCATAATGGCAACAAGCCCAAACATAATGATATCAAACAACCCCGCCGTTTTGGATGGTGGTGAGTTTGGTACAATCATAGAAGGTAATGGTATTACAATTGATGGCGGCCCAGTTGGGGTAGCATTGACTGGACCAGTAACTATTGATGGTGGTGCTGTATTCGCAGGCGGCACAGTTGGCAATACTACAATTGCTGGTAATCTTGTAATAAGTGGTGCAAGTAGACTACTTCAAGCAGATTGGTCTAATGCTACACAAAATAATAGAGTAAAATTACAAACAAGTACAACTAACGGATCAACCAGTGTTGAAGTTGTGCCAAATGGTACCAACACCACAGCAGGTTATGTATGTGAAAATAATAGCACCATTGGTAATAATGCTGCTGGAATATTCAATATCAATAACTCAAGAGTTGCAGTATTATGCACTGTAAGAGGAACTGGAACAGTATTACCACTTTATTTTGCAGCAGGTACAGGAGCAAACGTATCACTTGGAATTGATATCAATGGTAACGTAATTGCTGGAGGTAGTTTCAGCGCAGCATTAGCAACTAATGCCACAAATGGGTTCTTATTCATTAATAGTTGCGCTGGAGTTCCAACTGGAGTACCTGCAGGATTTGTTGGTGCTACTGGTAAAGTTCCATTGGTTATTGACACTGTTAATGATAAGATGTATTTCTATTCAACAAATACAAATGCATGGATAGCTGTTAACTAATGACAACCCCAAGAGAACTAATCACTGGAGCACTGCGTCTAATCAACGTAGTGCAAGCCAATGAAAATCCAACTGCTGCTGATATGGATATCAGTTTTGAAGCACTCAATAGCATGCTGGATAGTTGGAGTACGGAAGAACTATCTATCTTCACAATGAACCCATTTGAGTTCCAGTTTGCTGCAGGGCAGAAGGAATACACACTTGGAGCAGGTGGTGATTGGGATACAGCACGCCCAATGGAACTACAGCGCATGTATGTAATGTATTTGGATGGTGGAGGGGATTGTCCTATTCCACCTGCACCACCAATATTGTACACACGATATGGTAGTTTCAGTGCAAGAAATGGATTTGATGGTGATGTTGGCATCACTGGTTACATTGCAGAGAGTAATCCATTCTACAGTCCATTCAGTGTAAGTCTTGGATATGATCAGACAGTCCCTGATACAGCATCAAGTTATCAGTTTTTAACATCAGCATTCCTTAGCGGTGATTTCAATTGTGGTGGTGGATTGGACACCGATGCCGCTGGATTAGTTGGACCGCTGCCACTTGGATCAGTAAGATCAGGAACATTGATATCAACAAATACATACTACAATAGAACATTTTGGGTACCAATGAGAACGGGTGATCAAATATGGGTTCATGGTACAAACTTTCTTGGATATGGTGATTATTTTCAAGTTGATGTAGTGGTAGGTCCAGATGTAACATCAGGTGAATACTATGTATGTACAGGAAATAGTGTGTATGATTATGATGCATTTATTTCCATTGAAAGATTAGCATGGGCAGGAGATAGATAATGCCAGTTCCAAATTATGTACAGTATTCAGTAAATGGTAATATCAATACTACTATCAATGGCGCTGCCCCATTTGCAGTAACATTTGTCAATACATCATCAACTCCAAGTTATGGAACTACACTAACTTGGTTATGGGATTTTGGTGATGGTAATACAAGTACACTAGAGAATCCAGGAGTACATACCTACACAACAGGTGGAACATTTGTTCCAACACTGACTGAAACATTCAGTGCTAATCCTCCTGTAGATTCTACTGGAAATACTTCAACAGTGATAGTTACAGCATCTCCTGTAGTGGTATTACCAAACTATGTCGAATTACCAGTACAGAAACTAACTGCTGATCAATATGGCGCTATTGGCACAAAGAATATCACTGCTGCATTTCCATACAAGTTCTATGAAAATGGAAACTATCCACTACGAACAGTAACAGTATGGCCAATCCCAAATAGATGTCACTTGGTGAAACTGTGGTTATGGCAACCACTTATTAATGCTGTTGATTTGGATACAGATATGCAATTCCCACAAGGATATGAACGAGCATTGCGTTTCGCATTAGCAGTTGAACTAGCAGCAGAGTTTGGTAAAGAGGTTCCCGCTAATGTACGCAGCATAGCAAAGATGGCTAAGGCAACAGTGAAGAGACTTAATAGCACTCCACAGATACTCAAGGGTGATATTGCTATCGCAAGTGATCAGAATAATATGTTCAATTACATTACGGGTGACACAATCCCAACGAATATGTGAGATAATATGGCAACAATAAGAGAACTGATAACTGGAAGTCTAAGACTCATCAATGTGGTGCAGGCTAACGAAAGCCCAACTGCTGATGATATGAATATCAGTATGACTGCGCTGAACGCAATGATTGATAGTTGGAGCACAGAAAGACTTTCGTTGTTCTTGTTGCGTCAATACTACTTTCAGTTGGTAGCAGGACAAAAGGAATACACTATTGGCGCAGGTGCTCAATGGGATATTGCACGCCCAATGAGTATTGAGAAAATCACAACAACTCTTTGGGGTACAATAACATACAATCCATTAACAGGATTGAACGAACTTGGTAATAACCCAACCATATTTGATGTCCCAATGGAAGGACTAACTGATGCTCAATACGCAGCAGTACCAGTAAAGAATCAAACGGCACCATATCCTCTAAAATGGTATGATAATGGAAACTACCCAACAAGAACAATCAGTATGTGGCCAGTTCCAACAACTAACCCAGTAGTGACATTATGGATGTTTCAACCACTTGCTGATTATGCAACACTTGATGATGTTCTAATGTTCCCTAAAGGATATGAGCGTGCATTGCGCTTCAACCTAGCACTTGAGTTATCAGCAGAGTTTGGTAAAGAAGTGCCAGAGGATGTCATCAGAACAGCAGTGTTCAGTAAGGCAAACTTGAAGCGCCTAAATAGCAGAGTTTACATTATGCGCAATGACTTGGGTATCTCAGCACCAGGACCTGGCGTGTACAACTACAACCTAGCAACAACTATCCCTAACTAATATGCTTGCAGCACCAACACCTGAAAACTACAAAGAATGGTACGCTTCAAGACTTATGCGTACAATGTCTGTAATGGAAAAGCAAAAGAGCATCACAGGTAGACAAGTGCGTGAAGAAAATCTATCAATGAGATTATTGTATGATACAGGATATGTGTTGAACAACGCCACTGATACAATGGAGAAGAAAGATGTCTGAACGTAAGCAAAGAATGCCAGGCTTCGTTGGCCCAAGTTACCAATCAAGAGCAAAGCGTTTCGACAACCAACGACTTGTAAACTACTACATTGAGATGGATGAACTTGGTGGTGGTAAGGGACAAGAGCCAGCAGTATTGATTGGCACACCAGGATTGAAGTTCTTACAATCCATTGGTGCTGGTCCAATTAGAGCAACATACACATTATCAAACCAACAAGTATCTATTGTGGTTACAGGTAATGAAGTGTATCAAATAAGTGGTTCACTTGGTATCCCTGTTGCTATTGTTGGTAACTTGAACACTTCAACTGGTCCAATCAGTATTGCTGACAATGGTGTACAATGCCTTATGGTTGATGGCACAGATGGCTACTACTTTGATATTGGAACACCAATACTGAATACAATAAGTGATCCAAACTTCTATCCTGCTGATACAGTAACATTTCAGGATGGCTACTTCATTCTAAACCAAAACGGCACAACGAACTTCTTTATCAGCGATCTCTACAGTGTGGACTTCCTTCCTCTAAACCAAGCAGCAAAGGCTGGTAACAGCGACATCTTGGTAGCAGTAATATCCAACAACAGGCAGCTCTATCTACTTGGTGCAAACACCTTGGAAATCTGGTATGACGCTGGTGTCAGTGGTTCAACTCCATTCCAAAGGCAGGATGGTCGTTTCAGTCAAGTAGGATGCGCAAGCCCATTCACTCCTAAGATATTGGGCGAGAGTTTCTTCTGGCTTGGAAGTAATGCACAGGGTGGTGGAGTTGTGTACACGCTTGAAAATGCAATGCCACAGAGAGTATCAACACACGCAGTTGAGTATGCTATTCAGAACTATTCTAATCTTGCAGGCAGCACTGCTTATTCATATCAGCAGGAAGGCCACTACTACTTCTGTCTAAATATTCCTGGTAGCAATACTACTTGGGTCTATGATGTAAGTTGCAAACAATGGGCTGAACGCCAATCAACTGAACTTGGCAATACTGGTCGTCACTTTGGCGAAACTCACTGCGTATTGAATACACAACATATTGTTGGTGATTATCGCAACGGCAATATCTATGAATATGATTTAGATACTTACACTGACAATGGTGGTATGATATTGCGTATTCGTCAAAGCCCACATACAAGTGAAGTTGGTAATAGAATGTTCTACAAGTTGTTTGAGGTAGACTTTCAGTTTGGTGTTGGACTACCAGATGTAATAGATATTGAAACTGGAATATCTACAATAGCAGCAGCAAATCCAAGAGTAACACTTGAGATCAGTAATGATGGTGGCCAATCCTGGAGTAATCCAATATTCGCAAGTATGGGTGCTATTGGTCAATGGAATCACAGAGCACGTTGGCAGCGACTTGGAAGTAGCAGAGATAGAATATTCCGTGTGGTAAGCAGTGAACCAGTCAAGACACAGATGCTCGCTGCGTGGCTAGATGTGGAAGTTGGTAGCGCATAAATACAGCATAATATGAACATAACAACCCAAGAACCGTTGGATTTACAAACATTTACAGTAGGTCCGCAACTACGAGACATATTCGCG
>Ga0315290_10002825_pt1 | contig 12326 bp, 6 predicted proteins | sample YL17G12_0_MG_FD_203627 | JGI IMG/M metagenome (GOLD analysis project Ga0315290, IMG submission 203627) | Sediment microbial communities from Yellowstone Lake, YNP, Wyoming, USA - YL17G12_0 | ecosystem: Environmental > Aquatic > Freshwater > Lake > Sediment | place: USA: Wyoming | collected...
AAATTATTTTCAACCCACATCTGAATCTTACACTCCGTTCAGGAATGGATTACCAAAATATATATATGCATGACCAGGTTAAAAGGGGCAGTCGCGCCAATTACCCCAATGAGACCGGACACGTAGGCAATTCTATTCATAATATCATGGAATGGAACAGTGACATTCTGGCTAATTACAGTGTGAAAGTTAAGAAAGACATTAACTTAACTTTCAGCCTGGGTGGAAACTACCGGTACAATAACCACAACAGTATTTCACAAGGAGGCGGTGATCTGAGAATCAATGATTTTTATGCCATTTCAAACTGCGCAAGCTACTCTACCTGGGAAGAATTTTCGGAGAAAGCAGTTGCTTCAGCATACGGGCTTGGGTCGGTTTCTTACAAGAATTATCTCTATTTTGATTATACTCTCAGGAACGATTGGTCCTCAACTCTTCCCGCTGAGAATAACTCTTATTTCTATCACTCTGAAAATTTAAGCTTCCTGTTTACCAACGCTTTCAAAATAAAGTCAGATATCCTTTCTTCAGGAAAACTCAGGGGATCATATGCCAAGGTTGGAAACGATACCGGCCCTTACCAGACACAACAGTATTACAGTGTAATGCAAACACCGTATCCATATCCGATGGGTGGATTTGATGATGTTCTTGCCTCATTCAATTTGCAACCCGAAATAACCACTTCCTGGGAAGTTGGGACAACCCTTGGTCTGTTCAAGGACATTTTAACACTTGATCTCACATACTATAATAACAACTCCGACAACCAGATCATGAACATCCCCTTGCCTCATTCGTCAGGTTTTTCAAGTGTGAGAGCAAATGCAGCCCAACTGAAAAATAAAGGATATGAAGTGCAGGCAGATGTAAAAGTGATCAAGGATACACCAATCACCTGGGATATAACAGCCACATGGTCAAAAAACATATCAAAAGTTGTCAGTTTATACGGTGATCTTGAATCCATTATTCTCGAAGATTCATGGATAGCCACCATACAGGCCCGTCCCGGAGAGGAATATGGCGCAATATATGCCTGGGATTATAAACGGGATAGTTATGGAAGGAAATTAATTGATAATGAAGGCTTTTCCCAGAAGGGTGAATACAAGAAAATGGGCTCTATAAATCCCGACTGGATCGGAGGTATTTCAAACAGGGTGTCGTACAAGAATTTTTCACTCTCATTCCTGATCGATATCAGAAAGGGAGGAAATGTAGCATCAATGGGAAAAGCTTACCGGGCACTTTTTGGTACTTCTGCCGAAACATTGGAAGGAAGACAGGAATGGTATTCTACTCACGATCCGGATTACCTGTATTCAGTTCCGCTGGCTGGTGTTGAACCACAGGGGTTTGTTGAAAGCGGGATTAACGAGACAACCGGTCAGCCAAATACAGTGCCGGTAGATCCTATTTACCGCTGGTACAATATCTGGGCTAAAGAAATTGGTACCGAATGGATGCTCGATGCAACAAATGTCCGCCTGAGAGAAATGGTGTTTTCATATGCCATGCCTAAGACACTACTTAACAAAACCCCTTTTACTGATATACGGATTTCCCTTGTTGGACGAAACCTCTTCTTCCTTTACAATGCCATGAATGATATAGACCCGGAATCAGGGTATAACAGTGGTAATACCGGGGGAGGTTTTGAGCATAACGCTATACCAACAACCAGAAGTATGGGTTTCAATATTAATATAGGCTTTTAATTAACAGAAAGATGAATTCAATTCAAACAATAAAACTTATGAAAAGAACAATATTTCTACCTGTGTTAATGCTTGTGACGATGCTATTCACCGCATGTGATGAAAAATTCACAGAAATGAATACTGATCCGCTGAGACTTTCTGAATTGCCTGATGAATATCTTTTCACTACCGCAGTACGCCTTGCCATCAATGATTTACACACCGAGATTGATTCAAGATTTGGATGCCAGTATGCCCATATTTACGTTCATAATACAGAATTCAGGTCAGCTGACGCATACCAGGATTTCCATTCAACGGATATCTACAAGGAAATGTATAAAAATATGTATACCGGCCCCTTAAGATACATTAATAAGGTTGTTAATATGACATCATACGGAGAGACAAGGAACCCGGTAAGAAATGCCATAGCAAGAGTATTATCAGTTATGGAATACTCCAGGGTAACCGATTGTTGGGGAGATATTCCGTACTTCGATGGTGCAAGGGGGATGGAAGGCATTATGTATCCTAAATATGACAGGCAGGAGTTGATATATCACGATATGATGGATCAGTTAAAGAGTGCCGTCGAGATTCTGAAAACAGCAAATCCCGCAGATGGATTTGTTGGAGCTGACCCGATATATAATAATGATCTGAATAAATGGAGACGTTTTGCTAACTCCATGCGCCTGAGGCTGGCAATGAGAGCCAGGTTTGTTGATCCTGCCGGCAGTGCTGCTGTGATAACAGAATGCATGAAAGAACCGTTTATTGAAACCAATGATGAAAACTTCGGACTCAAATTCCAGGTAAGTGACAATGGCGCACTTTATAATCCCTGGTACGAAACACGCAAACGCCAGAATTGGAAAATGAGTGACAAATTTGTCGAGTGGCTTAAGAGTAGCAATGATCCCAGGCTCAAAACTTTCGTTGATACCACAACAACAGGTGAATATAAAGGATTTATGAATGGTCTTAATGAACAGGAACAATCACAATACCTGTGGAGTAATTTTTCAAATCCCAAACCGGCACTTTACGCAAAAGATATGCCTATAAATTTTATGTGTGCCTCTGAAGTATGGTTCCTGAGGGCAGAAGCCGCACTTTATAATCTTGCTGGCGGCGATCCTCAACTGCTTTACCAGGAAGGAATCAGAAAAAATATGATGCTATGGAATGTTCCTTTGGCTGAAATTACTGAATATCTTTCTACAGAACCGGAGGCAACACTTAGCGACTCCGAAGAAAATAAATTCAGGCAGATATCAACCCAGATGTGGATCGCTTTTACACCCAATTTCGTAGAAGCCTGGAGTAGCATACGCCGTACCGGATATCCCGTGATAGCTCAGCGAACAGATCCCGATATTTACAATCTGGGAGTTACTAATGGCATTTTGCCAAAAAGATTCAAGTATTCATCACATGAATACCTCACAAACAATGAAAATCTTCAAGTGGCTATTAAAAACCAGGGACCTGATAAGATTGATACCCCGGTATGGTGGGATGTAAGGGGAAAGTAACTGATTTCCCGGTAATAAATTTTTAATGCAAATAAAATTCAATTCACTATTAATTAAAAATAAAAGTTATGAAAAAGAGAATGCCTTTATACCTTTTAGGTATAGCCATTACAGCAAGCATGTTCAGCTCATGCAAAAAAGATACCCCGGCACCGACAGCCGAAATTTTTGCGACAATCGAAGGTTACAAAGTAACTTTTACACCTACAGTTACTGATGTTAGCACCTATTCCTGGGATTTTGGCGATGGTACAGCTTTTAGTACAGAATCAAAACCTGTACATACCTATGTAAGTTTCGGCGACTATATCGTTAAGTTGACTGTAAACGGCGATGGAGGATCATTTACCACAACAAAAACCATCAGCATTGCGGCTACCTCAATTAAAGACTTGCTAACCGGTGGCCTGAGCGCTACTACCGGAAAAACATGGCTATTAGATCGCGCCTATACAGTAGGTGACGGCGGTGGACCAGTTACAAACTCTCCTTTTACCATTGCAATTCCCAGTGCAGAGAACGTTCTTGATATGTTTGGGCTGGGCGACGAGTATGATAATGAATTCACATTCTTTTTCGATGGTAAATATTCGGTATCACCAAAGAATGGTAAAGTACTTAGCGGTGCAGTATTTGGGATTTCTTCAGCGACAATTTCAGGTGACCCGTCATGGGACCTAGGATTATGCGCCGCTACATGGTCTGCACCTGCTTCAGCAACATGGGCACTTAGTACATCTGACCTGGTTATAGATGCAATCTCAGATCCAAATGATACGAACATTCCTCCTGCCCACCAGGTTGTAACAATTACCGGGAAAAACGTTATAAATATCACTTCAGCTGATTCAAAAGCCTTTTTTGGGATAAAGGATTTCCCTTCAACAACTCAATTCCTAATTAATGAGATTACTCCGAATAAAATGAGAGTAACTTTATTTATGTGTGGTTATGGCGGCTACGACCTGAATTCGATATATAATAAGATGCCTTCAAATATGTTTCACCTCTCTTTCATTAAAAAGTAGAGTTAAACGGAGATGTTCTTGTAATTCCAGGCAAACTTCCGCAAAAAATATACAACAATCTAATTATCAGGATAGTGAAGATGCTTATGGCTCTTCACTTAACCTGATGATACGGAGTTTTTTTGCCTTGCCTGTGGAAATTTTGTATCATCTGAATAAAAAAATTTAACCCGCCTGTAATGAAAATTAACACGATATTGTTGCTCTTGCTTGCATCAGTTGGATGTTTTGGTCAGCCTACCACAGCAAATTACAATTTTAGCGGTAACATAAGCGAAGAGGTGCTACGCAATTATTTAAGCCGTTCAGTTACCATGGCTGAAATTTGCACTTCGCCAAAATTTAAAGGAGATGGTGAAGACAATGCGTTGGCGGATGATATCCGTTTGATAAAAAATACAGGAGCAAAATTTATTGGAAGGGCAATATTCCGCTGGGGGAGTGAGCAAAACTTAAGTGATCCTGGCTTTCTGCCTTTCGCTGAAAATGTTATTAAGGAAGTTCATGCGTTTGATCAGGATATCATTTTCCAGGCGGCCATCTTTGAAGCGGTATCAGAAAATGTTGAGAAGATAGCCATCCCTGCACAGGTTTTTAAAGCCTTTGGGTTGCCTGTAGAAGAACGAAACTTCGATTATGAAGCAATGCTCTATACCAATGGTTTATACAAGGATCAATGGGGGAAAGGCAAGAGTGTGCCCGACGTTTCCAGAATAGAGACAAAACTGTGGTTGTATTATTTGGCAACCAGGTACATCGATGCAGGATTTGAAGGGCTGCATTGGGGACAGGTAGCGTTAATGAATGCAAATGATAAAGATTTAACGCATTGGTTTGGTATGTTAGGCAAAATCAGAGCTTACGCAACAAGTAATGCACGTCGCCATTTTGTATTAAATGATGCTCATGTCCCCGGTGGTGGTTTTGTTAAAGACGGTAAGCTGTTAATGGATTTCCATTCGTTCCCTCTGAGGATCAAAGAAGACGAAAGTCGGGAAATGAAAGGGGTTCTGAAAGAAGGTTATTCGGATGCTTTGTATAATAAAAGCAAAGGTGGCATAACACCAAGTGGATGGAAATGTAAAAGTTTGCCATACGTGGTGGAGTTCGATAATTTTGGTGTAAGCAATAAACCGGGAAAAGCCCCTTCGGCAAGTCCTTTTGTTTGGGGCTATGATGAAATTACCTGGTTCAGTAAGCTAACTCCTGAAAGCCAAAAAGAATGGCTGGAATATGCCTATAAGTGGGTTCGGATGACTGACAACAATGGTTACCTTCAGATGCCTGTCTGCCGAATGGTAGTAGATGGTAAATCTCCTGTGCATAAATATAAAGCCAATAATAAAAGCGATGCATGTCCGGATGGAACAGGACTGGAGTGTAAGATAAAGGAAATCTGGAGTATAACTCCATAAAAAAGGAACCAGGAATTTTCATGTGATTATGCTTGAAATTTAACTGAACAATAAATATTGCAATAAGAAAATTAATATGAAACGAATAGTTATATCAATAATGATAGTTGCGTTTGCAATTTCAGGTTATGCTCAATCCAAAAATGATTTTGTTAATGTTAAAAAATATGGAGCCAAAGCAGATGGTATAGCAGATGACACGTATGCAATTCAAAAGGCTCTTAACGATGCGCCAAAAAAAGGAGGAATTTGTTTTCTGCCTGCAGGTAGGTATCGCCTTAATGGTAGCCTTATCGTTCCGGAAGGGGTTACGCTCAAGGGTAGCTATGATGGTGTTCCTCATACATCGCATCCTATTGGAACTGTATTGCTTATATATGGTGGTAAGAACAATGCTCTTGCTGCACCAGCAATTAGCCTGAAAAGCAATGCCTCAATAAAAAATCTAATAATCCATTATCCCGAGCAACAAGCCCCGCCTAAGGTTATACCTTATCCATGGACCATACAAATTGAAGGCGTAATGTGCCAGGTTGTGGATATAGCCATGACCAATCCATATCAGGCCATTGATGCCGGATCAAAATGGAATGAGCTCCATTTATTGCGCAATATATTTGCTTGTCCGCTTAAAATTGGAGTTTATGTTGATCAATGTACTGATATTGGGCGTATAGAAAATGTTCATTTTAATCCTAATTTTTGGAAAAATATGGGTTTTGAGCAAACTCTACCAGTACCACCTACTGATTACGAAGGCGGTAAAGATAAATTCTGGAACGATATATTAGCTCCTTATCTCAATGAAAACCTAATTGGTTTTAAAATTGGCAGAACAGATTGGGAATACATTAGCAACAGTTTTGTGATTTTTGCCAAGCAAGGCTTTCTATTTGATGATTTTGGCTTTGGAGAACCCAATGCCCTGGTTACGCAGTCGGGTTCAGATATTGGCCCTGTAGCCGTTCAGGTAAACAAAGTTCAGAAGGCATCCGGGGTTCAGTTTACCAACTGCCAGTTTATGTCAACTGTTAAAATTGGCCCAGAGAATACGGGTCCTGTGAAAATATCAAACAGTGGTTTTTGGATTATTAAAGATACCTATGAACAGATCGTTCAAGAAGGCACTGGCACCCTTATTCTGAACGCCTGTCATTTTAGTGACTGGGATATCCCCAATGCGGGTAAACCCTGCATCCGCGCAAACAATGGGCGGCTAATAGTAAGCAACTGTGAATTTGTGAGGCCTTGGACGGGCGACATTTATGCAAAGAAGCAAGCTGTATTATTCGAAAAAGATTTTATTTCAGGTGTTATTACAGGCTCTTTGTTTCATAACGATACAATTTCAAATATCTCAAAAGGTAAGGTAGAACTAATGGCGAATATCATTGAAGATGCAAAACCTAAAATCGACTTAACCAAAGCTAAATTAAAAGACATTTGCAATATGTATGAGTTGAATATTACCGATGTTTTAATTATTTTAAAAAGCCAAGGTATTAAAGCAGAGCCTAATATGACTATTGAAGACATCGCAAAAGAAAACAGAATAAGTGCAGTGGATGTATTTAATACATTGACGAGCCATCTCAAGGATATGAAATAAAAATTAAGAGAATATATTTAAATCAATTGTCAATGAATAAGAAAAAGATTTTATCTGGAATCGTGTTTGTTTGTTTAGTGATTAATTTATTTTCACAAACAATCAACATTTCTATTTATAAAGACCTGTCAAAAGACTTTGAAACGCGTACGGCCGATCTGGTAAGACAAATGACGCTTGAAGAAAAGATTTCGCAGCTGGGTAACGATGCACCGGCCATTGCCCGTTTGGGTATTCAAAAATACGACTGGTGGAATGAAGGCCTGCATGGTGTTGCCCGTGCCGGGAAGGCCACTGTTTTCCCTCAGGCCATTGGTATGGCTGCTTCCTTCGACACGGATTTAATGTATAAGGTAGCTGATATTATTAGTACCGAAGGGCGTGCCAAACATCACGAAGCCCTTCGGAATAACAATTTCGACCGTTATTATGGCCTAACATATTGGTCGCCCAATATTAATATTTTCCGTGATCCGCGCTGGGGGCGTGGTCACGAAACGTATGGCGAGGATCCATACCTGACCGGCCAAATGGGTATTCAGTTTGTAAAGGGTTTACAGGGGAATGACCCTAAATACTTTAAACTGGTGGCAACAGCCAAACATTTCGCTGTTCATAGCGGTCCCGAAGCGGAGCGTCACACCTTCAATACAGTACCAAATATTCGTGATTTGTGGGAAACTTATCTGCCCGCTTTTGAAGATCTGATAGTAAAAGGGAAGGCCTATTCTATTATGGGGGCTTATAATCGTGTAGATGGTGAATCGGCTAGTGCCAGTTGGATGCTTTTACAAGATATTCTTCGCAACAAATGGCGTTTTCAAGGTTATGTTGTTTCCGATTGTGGGGCTATTTCTGACATCTACAACCAACATAAAATTGTTAATACAGCAGAAGAAGCAAGTGCGCTTGGCATACGCAGAGGTTGTGACCTGGAGTGTGGCAGTGAGTATCAGAAGGCTTTGTCGAACGCCGTTACATTAGGTTATATTGATGAAAAGGAAATAGACTTAGCCGTCTACCGCTTAATGTTGGGGCGCATGAAACTGGGAATGTTTGATCCGCAAAATAGTGTGCCTTATGCTCAGATTCCTATGACCGAGAATGAAAGTGAGGCACATGATAAAGTTGCTATGCAAATGGCTCATAAATCAATGACCTTGTTGAAAAACAACGGGCTATTGCCACTGAATTCAGCAAAAATTAAAAAGATAGCTGTTGTAGGTCCTAACGCTAATAGTATTAATGCGCTATATGGTAACTATAATGGTGTGGCATCGCATCCTGTAACCGTAATTGAGGGTATTCGGAAAGCAGTTGGTGATAAAATTAATGTGCAGTATTTCGAGGGGTGCCCATTGGTTGTAAAGCTCGAAGATATGCAATATAACACTATTGAAGAAAAATACCTTTTTAGTATTTCAGATAAAGGTGAAACGGAGGCGGGATTAAAAGGAGAGTATTACCTGGGTAAAAATTTAGAAGGCAAACCATCTTACATCCGGCAGGATGCAAATATTAACTTTAACTGGGAAGATCAGTCGCCTTTAAAAACTGAACTTGCTCAAGGTATCATCAGTCCGGAACAGTCCATAGAAGCTGATAATTTTTCAGTCAGATGGACAGGAAAAATAAAAGCGCCTTTAACAGGGAAATACACCTTGGGTGTGATGTCAGATGATGGTAGCAGGCTATGGATTAACGGTCAGTTGATTGCTGATGGATGGTCGAACCATGGCATGGAAGCATTTGTAACAGAGGTTGAAGGGATAAAGGATGAAGTGTATGATGTGAAAATTGAGTATTACGAAGCTACTGGTTCTGCGGGTGTGCGCCTGGTTTGGGAAATACCGGGAGCAATAAAAGAAAAGGCGAAAAACGAGGATAAACTTTCTGCGGCAGAACTGAAAATTGTTAAGGATGCTGATGTAGCGATTTTTGTAGGAGGTTTGGATGCCAGCTGGGAAGGTGAGGAAATGAGTGGCAGAAAGGATATTGACGGATTTGATCGTGGCGACCGGACTAAGATAGAATTACCGGAAGCACAATTAAAGGCAATAAAAGCAATGCAGGAAACAGGAACGCCCGTGGTTGTGGTATTAATGGCCGGAAGTTCTATTTCATTTAATGGGCTGGACGAAAAACTTCCTGCGATTTTAATGAGCTGGTATCCGGGTCAACGCGGTGGCGATGCCGTGGCCGATGTTCTGTTTGGTAAATACAATCCGGCAGGGCGCTTGCCTGTAACCTTCTATAAATCAACAGAAGAACTGAGCGATTTCAGAGATTATAGCATGAGAGCCGGCAAGGGACGTACCTACCGGTATTATCAGGGCGAACCATTGTATCCGTTTGGTCATGGACTGAGCTATACAAACTTCGTTTATTCAGATATCAATGTTGACAAAACAACCTTATCCGCCAAAGATGAGTTAAAGGTTTCGTTAAAGGTGAAAAATACCGGCAAGTATGATGGTGAAGAGGTGGTTCAGCTATATACAAGGGATGTTAAATCCGACCTTTGGATGCCGGTAAAGCAACTGCGTAAATTCCAACGCATACCTTTACGTAAAGGAGAAGAAAAAACTGTGGAATTTATAGTAAATCCCTCAGAAGATATGCGTTATTATGATCCGATAAAACGCAGTTTTGCGGTAGAACCCGGTGCTTTCGAAATTCAGGTTGGCGCTTCAAGTGAGGATATTCGCCTGAAACAAATAATCAATATTGAATAATGAAGTTTTCAATTAACATGGTATATCAGAGCAATAAATAATTCAAAGGAATGACAAGCTCATTAAAATGAAAAATACAATGCAACAATTCATTTCGAAACTACTTCAAAGTGCTGTAGGCATAATGCTTTCAGTAAATTTAAGTCATGCACAAAATAACCCTTTCATTAAACACATGTACACAGCCGATCCGTCAGCACATGTATGGAAAGACGGTCGTCTTTATGTGTATGCTTCGCATGACATTGAACCAGCTCGAGGCTGCGATTTTATGGATCAATATCACGTGTTTTCTACCGATGATATGGTAAATTGGAAAGACCATGGAGAAATTCTACGTGCCAGTCAGGTGGAATGGGGACGGCCGGAAGGTGGTTTTATGTGGGCTCCGGATTGTGCGTACAAAAACGGGAAATACTATTTCTATTTTCCGCATCCAAGCGATACCAAATGGAATGACTCCTGGAATATTGGTGTAGCTGTTAGCGATAATCCGGCAAGCGGATTCGAATCAAAAGGGTATGTCAAAGGACTCAAATCGAGAATAGATCCTTGCGTTTTTATTGACGACGATGGACAAGCTTATATTTATTATGGTGGCGGTGGCACCTGCGAAGGTGGAAAGCTAAAAGACAATATGACAGAAATTAACGGTTCTATGAAAAAAATGAAAGGACTGGTCGATTTTCACGAAGCAACATGGGTGCATAAACGAAATGGCATTTATTATTTGTCGTATTCAGATAACCACGATAAAGATGGCAAACACAACCGGATGTGTTATGCTATGAGTAAAAATCCGCTTGGCCCATGGACTTACAAAGGCATTTACATGGATCCGACTGATAGCTATACCAATCACGGTTCAATAGTTGAGTTTAAAGGGCAATGGTATGCTTTTTACCACAACAGTTCGCTTTCTAATTTCGACTGGTTGCGATCTGTTTGTGTCGATAAATTATATTTTAACGAAGACGGAACGATACAAAAAGTTGTTCAAACCAAATAATGCGAATTAAGAGTTGAAATAGCCATCTCGTCATAAGGATGACGAGACCAACAGAAAATGAAATTATCTTCAATCTGGCGTATTCCATGTGACCCATAAAAAATAAATAATAACACATGAACATAAAACATGAGTTTGTCAATTATAAAATCCTAGATATGAATAAATCATTTTTACTGTTACTGTTAATACACTTTTCTTATAACAGTATCGCTCAAACTAAGTTTAACCGGACTTTTGCCCCACAGGAGGGGATTGTGAAGGACGTTGAAAAGCCTTATCGCGATGAAATATGCCTGAATGGTTCCTGGCAATTTATGCCTGTAACCTTGCCTGATGGAAGTACACCCGATGAAATTAAATCTCCAAAGTTGCCAACAAATGATAATTGGGGAAAAACACCGGTTAAAGTTCCTTCTCCATGGAATGTAAATGGCTTTGAACCTGATGGTGGTGGCGATTTTAGATCATTTCCAAGTTATCCGGGAAATTGGATTCAAGTGAAGTCGGGATGGTTGAAAAAAGAGGTGAGAGTTCCGGCTGAATGGGCAGGCAATCGTATAGTACTACACTTTGAAGCGGTTGCAGGTTATGCAAAAGTATTTGTAAACAGTCAGTTTGCAGGCGATCACTTTGATACTTTTCTTCCTTTTGATGTTGATATAACAGAACAGGCAAAGCCCGGAGAAATGATTGAGGTATTACTATGGGTAGCTCATGGCAGCCTTTTCAATACTCCCGGGAAATACGGAATCAGAAATCATGTAGCAGGATCTTTCTGGGGAAATTTCATTGTTGGCATTTGGCAGGATGTTTTCTTACAGAAACTTCCCGGCGTTTGTGTAGCAAGCACTTTTGTAAAACCATTGGTCGACAAGGATGAACTTGAACTTGAAGTTACCATTAAAAATACAACAGACAAGACAGTTAATATATCGGTTGCTTCAGATATTTATCGTTGGATCAGTAAATCAGGGAAATCAGTGCTTGAAGCACCGGAAATCAGCTGGGAATTGGGTCAAAAAAGTATGTCATTGTCAAAAGACAATTTTGTATTAGAACCAAATGCAGAGCAAACATTCACCTTTTCGTCAAAAGTTAATGGCGCGCTGGATTTATGGTCGCCCGAAAGTCCCAACCTGTATGGATTAATCGTGTCTGTCAATGGGGAAAAGGGGGTATTGGACAAAAGCTATTCACGCTTTGGATGGCGGCAATTCAGCATCAAAGGAAAAGAATTTTACCTGAATGGTAAACCAAAGGTATTAAAAGGCGATTCGTGG
>Ga0315290_10002829_pt1 | contig 12318 bp, 13 predicted proteins | sample YL17G12_0_MG_FD_203627 | JGI IMG/M metagenome (GOLD analysis project Ga0315290, IMG submission 203627) | Sediment microbial communities from Yellowstone Lake, YNP, Wyoming, USA - YL17G12_0 | ecosystem: Environmental > Aquatic > Freshwater > Lake > Sediment | place: USA: Wyoming | collected...
AAGACGCAGCCGAACGCCTGATCGCTGCGAGAGAACTACTGCTGTTGTCTCCAGAATTAAGGAGAAACTCCCTTCTCCCTCCGGGATACCCTGGCGCAGCCCGGAGTACCCGTTTAGAAGGGCTGGGGATGAGGGAACATTTCCCGTCGCCTTCCGCATTCCCGGATTTCGAATCGCTGGCCCTGCAAGCCGGTCTTAATCGCCACGACCTGCGCTGCCTCGCCGAATCCGGCGCGCTCGAATCGCTGGCCGGACATCGCCGCAATGCGGCTTGGCTGGTTGCCGGAATCGAGCAACGCATGCCGGTGCTCGCTTCAGCGCCGATCGTCGAATCGACAGTCGAGCTTGCAGCGCCGAGCGAAGGCCAGGACATCCTTGCCGATTACGCCAGCCTGGGCCTGACGCTGGGCCGGCACCCGCTGGCACTGCTGCGCCCGCGGCTGAAAAAACTGTCCATGATTACTGCGCAGGACTTGAGCACTACGCCCTCCGGCACGCCGGTGCATGTTGCGGGTCTGGTCACCTGCCGCCAGCATCCCGGCACCGCCAAAGGCGTCATCTTCGTCACGCTCGAGGATGAAACCGGTCAGATCAATGTCGTGGTCTGGGAAAGGCTCGCGCAGAAGCAGCGGCGCCCGTTATTGGGCGCAAGACTACTGGGCGTGGATGGCATTCTCGAAAGAGAAAGCGGAGTCACTCATCTGATCGCGGAACGCCTCACGGATCATTCCGCGCTGATCGGAGACCTCCTCACCCATTCTCGCGATTTCCACTGACCCGAAAAAATCCGAGTACCGCTTCCCTGGCGTACCCCTCATGGGGGTATTGAAAAGAATCCTTGGCGTCCTAAAAGGGTACTCCGACGTGCTAAAAGGGTACTCCGACGTGCTACGCACGTAGGGTATACGCACGTAGGGTATTCGCGGTCAATGCGTTTCGCTCTCCTACCGCCGTTCCCTGGTCCTTGTGCTCTAATACCAGTCACTCCGGGAGAGAACATTGAAGTTTGACTTCGACACCCCGATCGACCGCAGCGGCACCGCAAGCGTCAAGTGGAACAAGTACGGCGGCCGCGACATCATTCCGATGTGGGTCGCGGACATGGATTTCGCCTGCGCGCCCGTCATTGTCGAAGCGCTGCACCGGCGCATCGACCATGGCATCTTCGGCTACAGCGAACCGCCGGCCGGCCTCGTCGAAGCGACCATTGTCCATCTGCAAAGCGAATACGGCTGGAGCGTCGAGCCCGACTGGATCGTCTGGCTGCCGAGCCTGGTCGTCGGCCTCAACGTGGTCTGCCGTGCCTTCGGCCGCGAAGGCGCCGACGTGCTGACCGCAGTGCCGATCTATCCGCCTTTCCTGTCCGCCCCGGTAAATGCCGCGCGTAATGTGGTGCGGGTGCAGATGATCGAATCCAACGGCATCTGGCGCTGGGACATGGCCGCGCTCGAACGGGCGATGACGCCCAGCTCGCGCCTGCTGCTGCTGTGCAATCCGCACAATCCGGTTGGCCGCGTGTTTTCGCGCGATGAATTGCAGGCGATCGCCGACGTATGCGTGCGCCACAACCTGGTTCTCTGCTCGGATGAAATCCACAGTGGCCTGATCCTCGATGCGGACAAGCGCCACATTCCGGTCGCAACCCTCGGTGAAGACATCGCGCAGCGGACAGTGACCCTGATGTCGGCCAGCAAAACGTTCAACCTGCCGGCGCTGGGCTGCGCCTATGCCATTGCCGCCAACGCGGAACTGCGCGCCAAGCTCAGGAAAGCGATGGCGGGAATCGTGCATCACGTCGGCTTGATGGGATACATCGCGACGCAGGCGGCGTATCGCGACGGCAAACCGTGGCAATCGGCGCTGCTCGATTACCTGCGCGTCAATCGCGATCTGGTCGAGCGCTCCGTCGGTTCGATGCCAGGCCTTCGCATCTGGCACGCGCAAGCCACTTATCTGTCGTGGATCGACGCGCGCGCGCTGCATGTGAACGACCCCGTCAAATTGTTCACCGATGCAGGCGTGGGTCTGTACGACGGCGCGCCATTCGGCGCGCCGGGTTTCCTGCGGCTGAACTTCGCCTGCCCGCGCGCCACGCTGGAAGAAGCGCTGGAGCGGATGTCGCGCGCGGTCAGGGCCCCACGCAAGTAGCCCGGCAGAGCCTGGAAATATCCCGTCAGCGCAACTCTTGTCTCCATTCTTACGATTTTGGGTAATATCTCACCCCGAAACGAAAAGAGGATACCCGGATGGATCGCTTCACCATTTCGCTGAACGAAGATCTCGCCAAACAATTCGATGCATTGATCGGCCAGAAGGGCTATCAGAATCGATCCGAGGCCGTGCGCGACATGGTCCGCAATGAACTCGAGTCGGCGCGGCTGGATCGGCAGGAAGCGCCTTACTGTGTTGCTTCGCTTTCGTACATCTACAACCATCACGCCCGCGACCTCACCGAACGCCTCACCGATCTTCAGCACCAGCATCACCACCTGGTGCTGTCATCGATGCACGTTCATCTCGACCACGACAACTGCATGGAGACGGTCATTCTTCGCGGGGCAACGGCGGAAGTCAGCAAGTTCGCCAACGAACTGATGGCCGTGCGCGAGGTACGACACGGCAGAGTCAATGTCGTCCCGGTGGAAATGGACGACCACGCCCATCGGACCCACCAGGATCACGTGCACACGCGCCCACGCACTTAGGGAATCTCTGAACAGGTGTCTTCCCCGCGAAGCTTGTCCCCGAATGATTCTATCGGGGAGCGGGCAACCAGTTTTCTTTACAAAACATGGATCCCCGCTTTCTCGGGAATGACAAATCAGGACATGTTCAGAGGTTCCTTAGGAGATTCAAGCGCCGTGAGAGCGTGTCTTTAAATATGCATTCTGCCCAAGTCAATCCCACCGAAAGGAAGTTCATGGCATCAAGACCGCTTTTGTTCACGCCGATCACTCTGCGCGGCGTCACCCTGAAAAACCGCGTCGTCATTGCCCCGATGTGCCAATACTCCGCGCAAGACGGCATGGCCAATGACTGGCATTTCGTCCACCTCGGCAAGATGGCCACCGGCGGCGCCGGGCTGATTTTCTCCGAAGCCGCCGCGGTCGTGCCCGAAGGCCGCATTACTTACGGCGACCTGGGCATCTGGTCGGATGCGCACGTACCGCCGTTGAAGCGCGTTACCGATTTCATCAAAGCCAACGGCTCGGTACCGGCCATTCAGCTCGCGCACGCCGGCCGCAAGGCCTCGATGCAAAGGCCATGGCACGGCAACGGTCCGATCAACGACAGCGATCGCGCACGCGCAGAAGACGCATGGAAAGTCGTGGCCCCGAGCCCGATCCCGATGGACACCGGCTGGTTGGTGCCGCACGAGCTCAGCGCAGACGACATCCGCGCGGTGCAGGCGCGCTGGCGCGAGGCGGCGCTGCGCTCGCTCGCGGCGGGCTTTGAAGTGGTCGAATTGCATTCGGCCCACGGCTATCTCGGTCACGAATTTCTCTCCCCGCTGTCGAACAAGCGCACCGATGGGTACGGCGGCGACTTGCAGGGACGCATGCGCTATACGCTCGAGCTCGCCGAAGTCCTGCGCGCCGCGTGGCCGCAGGACAAGCCGCTGTTCGTGAGGATTTCCTCGGTCGACGGCATCGAGGGCGGCTGGACACTGGATGACTCGGTAACGCTGGCCAAAGAACTCGCGGCTCGCGGCGTGGATGTGGTCGACTGTTCTTCCGGCGGCCTGCTCGGCTCCGCAACGGCAGCCCGCATCAAACGCAATCCCGGATTTCAGGTGCCGTTCGCCGAGCGCATAAGAAAGGAAGCCGGCGTCAAGACGATGGCGGTCGGATTGATTCTCGATGGCCCGCAAGCGGAACAGATTCTGCAGGATGACCAGGCGGACCTGATCGCCATCGGCCGCCAGTCCCTTTACAACCCGAACTGGGCGCTGCACGCGCAGGTCGCCCTGGGCGCGCAGGGCGAATACGAAGCCTGGCCGGTCCAATACGGCTGGTGGCTGGACAAGCGGCAACACATCCTCACGGATGAAGCGAAGCGCAGGATTGCTTAAGGGCCGTGACGGCGAAAAGGGCCGTGACGGCGTGACGGTCGTGACGACGTGACGGTCGTGACGACGTGACGATCGTGACGGTGTGACGGTCGTGACGATCGTGACGACGTGACGGTCGTGACGACGTAGAATTGCGCAGGAGCAACCTTATTAATACTTGAACGCGACGTCGCATGCCTTGGCTTTTCCGAAGAACGCGGCATACTCTTGACTCTGTTTCCGTCACAACCGTCACGTCGTCACGATCGTCACGGCTTTTTTCCGGAGTTCGCAATGGCCATTGATGCAATGAATCACTTCACGGTGCTGACCAAGGATCTCGACGCCACCCGGAAATTCTACGTCGGCATTCTTGGATTGAAAGAAGGTTATCGCCCACCCCTGGGCTTTCCCGGCGCCTGGCTGTATGCGGGCGCGCTACCCGTATTGCACATCGTGGCCGGCCGGCCTCTGCCGGACCCTCCGGCCGGCGTGCTCGATCACATGGCCTTCTCCGCATCGGATCTGCCCGCCATCGCGGCCAGGCTGAAGTCGAGTGGAATCAAGTACGATTTGCGCAGACAACCTGATTCCGGCGTCTGGCAATTGTTCTGCTTCGATCCGAGCGGTGCGCGAGTCGAGTTGGATTTCTCCGCGCACGAGGCCGCTCCCACCTGAGCGCTCCCGGATCCCGCAATGCGCCGTGATCTCACTCGGCGAATCAGCCCACGCGCAGCGCCGGGATCCTTTCGAATACTGCCGGGTGCTGCGACGGCCGATCCGCCCCCGCTCAGTGGGTTCCAGAAACACACTCACCGCGTCCTTGCGGTGAGTGCGCCTTCTTTCTTTCAGTTCTCCTTTTCCTTGGGCAACGCGCCGGACTCGGTTCGCCCGGCGGGCACAGCCCGCTCGGTGGGTGAAGCCACGGCCGCCGGCGCAGAGGGCGCAGCGGGCTTGCGCTGCTCGCCCTTGTAGTACTCGATCCAGTGATCGATGCCGCCCTCCTGCGCTTTCTCTGCAGCACCCTTCTGGGCCAACGCGCCGCTCGCACAACCCAGCGCCGCGATGGCCGCCGCCGTCACGATTCCTTTTCGCTCATGCATCCCTGATACACCATGTCCCCGAAGGACTGTGCCGTCGGTAATTTGCCGTTCCCTCCCTTCCAGCCGGCCAGCCTCGTGTAGGCGTCGGCGATAATCCTGTTCACCAAGCGGATTTCGTTCTGCGTTTCATCCCCGTGCCACTTGATGCTGACTTCCTCGCGCGGCTTGCCCTGCTCGAAGAAGTAGTAGGCCGCTACCTGCAACTGGGCGGTATAAGTGCACAACTCGTTCTGGTTCATCTGCGTGAAGCGATCGGCATAAACTGCCGGAGAGACGAGCAGCGCGCATACCAGGAAGAAATTCTTGTTCATCGGCACCCGCGGACAATCGGAAATTAGCTGCAGTGCAGCGTCGAAAGCAGTGTAGCAGACGCACAACTGCGCCTACAATTTGCGGTGGCAGGCCCGCGCGAACCAGCCGGGCGAGCGATCTGCAAAGCGAGTCTCGCCCAAGACCTGAAGTCAGTCGGCGCGATGTAGATGGAGACCACGATGAATCGAAATCTGGCTTCCGCAGTCGGCCTTTTTCTCCTGATCAGCATGTGGGCTGTTCAAGCCATGGCCCATCCCCTTACGCTGACCGAGTGCACCGAGGGTGGCGAGTTCATCCGCAACGCGGCCCTCGCACGCGATAACGGCATGACCCGCGAGATTTTCGTCGACAAGCTCACCGAAGACCTCGTCATGATCCAGTCGTTTCCTCCGCAACTGCGGTGGTTCGTCCAGGATTCCGGCGACGAAAAACTCCTCAGCGAGGCGGTATTCAAGGTGTTCGACGAGCCGTTGAACGCCGAACAGCACGAGGTTTCTTTCATCGGCGCGTGCCTGCAGACCGCAGAGGCCGGCGACGGCACGAAAATCTAACTCTTCACCGCCGAGGCGGTGAAGAGTTATTGAGTCCTTTACTGCGTCAAGCAGGCAAATGCTGGAGGATGCCGTCCAGCATTTTCTTGGCATCCCCGAACAGCATGCGCGTGTTCTCCTTGTAGAAAAGCGGATTGTCCACGCCGGCATAACCGGTCGCCATGCTGCGCTTGAATACCACCACGGTCTTGGCTTTCCACACCTCGAGCACCGGCATGCCGGCGATCGGGCTGTTGGGGTCTTCCTGCGCGCCGGGATTGACGATGTCGTTGGCGCCGATGACGAGGGCAACATCGGAGTGCGGCAAATCGCCGTTGATCTCGTCCATCTCGAGGACGATGTCGTAAGGCACCTTGGCCTCTGCCAGCAGCACATTCATGTGCCCCGGCAGCCGCCCGGCCACGGGATGGATGCCGAAGCGGACATTGATCTTCCTGGCGCGCAGCCGCTTGGTGATTTCGCTGACCACGCCTTGCGCCTGCGACACCGCCATGCCGTAGCCCGGCACGATGACCACTTCCCTGGCGTCGCTCAAAAGGTCCGCCACCTCCTCCGCACTCGTGGCGATCACCTCTCCCTGCAGAACCGCGGTGCCGGCACCGCCCGCCGTTCCGAATCCGCCCATGATGACGGCGACGAAGTTGCGGTTCATCGCTCGGCACATGATGTAGGACAGGATCGCGCCGCTCGAACCGACCAGCGCGCCGGTGACAATCAGCAAGTCGTTCGACAGCATGAAGCCGGTCGCCGCCGCCGCCCACCCGGAGTAACTGTTCAGCATCGACACCACCACCGGCATGTCCGCGCCGCCGATGGCGGCGACCAGGTGCACGCCGAGGAACAGCGCGATTCCCGTCATGACCATCAGCGGGATCAGCCCCTCCTGAGGCGAAGGCGCGGACAGGAATGCATAGCCGAGCCAGAGCGAAGCCAGGATAGCGACGAGATTCAGCCAGTGCCGGCCCGGCAACATCAGCGGTTTGCCGGAAATCGTGCCCTGCAGTTTTCCGAATGCGACGATCGAGCCGGTGAACGTGATCGCGCCGATGAACACGCCGAGGAAAATCTCCACTTCATGGATGGTCTTTTCGGTGCCTTCGAAATGCGCGCCGGGGTCCAGGAAGCTGGCGACGCCCACCAGCACCGCGGCAAGGCCGACGAAGCTGTGCAGCATGGCCACCAGCTGCGGCATCTGCGTCATTTCAACCCGGGAGGCCACGAACACGCCGATGAGCGCGCCGACGATCATGGCCGGGAACAGCACCGCATAGCCGCTCGTTTGAATGCCAACGATGGTGGCGACGATGGCGATGACCATGCCGATGACGCCGAAGATATTCCCGCGGCGCGCGGTTTCCTGCTGGCTCAAACCGCCCAGACTCAGGATGAAAAGGATCGCCGCGCCGATATAGGAAACAGTAATGAATCCCGCTGCCATGATTTTTCCCTCAGTCTCTGCTGAACATCTTGAGCATGCGCTGGGTGACCCAGAAGCCGCCGGCGACGTTGATGGTGGCGATCAACACTGAAATTCCCGCGAGAACCAGGACGATCCGGGACGGATTGCCGATCTGCAGCAGCGCGCCGATGACGATGATGCCGCTGATCGCATTGGTGACACTCATCAGCGGCGTGTGCAGCGCCGGCGCCACGTTCCAGATCACGTGGAAGCCGATGAAGCACGCCAGAATGAAGACCGTGAGGTGCTGCATGAAAGCGGGCGGCGCATAGGCGCCGACGAGCACAAGCATGAGCGCGCCCAGCGCCATTGCGATCAACGAGCCGTAGCCTTTCGAGGGTTTGGTCTCCTTTGCCGCCTTTGGCATCGCAGCGGCGGCGGGTGCCGGTGCAATCGCCCGCACCTTCAGCGGCGGGGGCGGCCAGGTTATTTTTCCCTGATCGATGACCGTGGCGCCGCGGATGACGTCATCCTCCATGTTGACGACGATGCTGCCGTCTTTCTTCGGCGTGAGGTCGGTCAGGAAATGGCGCAGATTGGTGCCATAGAGCTGGCTCGATTGCGTCGCCAGGCGGCTCGGCAAATCGGTATAGCCGATGATCGTCACGCCGTTACGCACGACGACTTCGCCCGGCTTCGTGTAGTCGCAGTTGCCGCCCTGCTCGGCCGCCAGGTCGACGACGACGCTGCCCTTGCGCATGGAATCCACCATCGCGCCCGTGATCAGCTTGGGCGCGGGCTTGCCCGGAATCAGCGCCGTGGTGATGATGATGTCGACGTCCTTCGCCTGCGCCGCGAACAGAGCCATCTCCGCCGCGATGAACTCCGGGCTCATCTGCTTCGCGTAACCGCCGCCGCCGGAACCTTCTTCCTTGAAATCGAGTTCGAGGAATTCCGCGCCCATGCTCTCGATCTGCTGTTTGACTTCCAGGCGCACGTCGAAGGCCCGCACGATTGCCCCGAGGCTGCGCGCCGTGCCGATGGCGGAGAGCCCTGCTACCCCGGCGCCGATCACCATGACTTTGGCGGGCGGTACCTTGCCCGCGGCGGTGATCTGGCCGGTGAAGAAGCGGCCGAAGTGCTGCGCCGCTTCGATCACCGCGCGATACCCGGCAATGTTCGCCATCGAACTCAGTGCATCGAGTTTCTGCGCGCGCGAAATGCGCGGCACCGCGTCCATCGCAATGACGGTCACACCGCGCGCCTTGAGCCGCTCCAGGAGTTCGGGATTCTGCGCAGGCCAGATGAAGCTCAGCAGCGTGGCGCCTTGGCGCAACAGTTCCGCTTCGTCCACGCCCAGTGCCGGGTGCGGCTCGGGCGCGCGCACCTTCAGCACGATGTCCGACTGGGTCCAGAGTGCGCGCGTGTCCGCCACGATCTGCGCACCGGCCGCGCGGTAAGCCTCGTCGCTAAACTGCGCGCCTTCGCCCGCGCCCGCTTCGATCGCCACCGTGTAACCCAGCTTGGCAAGCTGCCCCACCGTCTCAGGCGTAGCGGCAACGCGCTTCTCGCCCGCGTGGACTTCCTTTGGAATGCCGATTTTCATGTCGTTGCGCTCTCCATTCGTATCGCTGCTAGTCTTTCCCTAATTCACATCAGTAAATTCAGATCAACCCGCACCCTCTCCGCTATGCCTATGCCCCCTCTCCCTCCGGGAGAGGGCTGGGGTGAGGGAAACGCAGCCCCGGGACAGGACTGGGATTGAGCGTTCTAACTGTCATCAATCGCGAATCTCTCAATCAGTCAATCACCGATGCTTGTATTTGGCCAGCTCGAGCTTGCCGATCTGGTTGCGATGCACCTCGTCCGGCCCGTCGGCAATGCGCAGCAGGCGCGCGAGGGCATAGGCCACGCCGATGCCGTGGTCATTGCTGAGCCCGGCGGCGCCGAAAGCCTGGATCGCCCAGTCCACCACCTTGCATGCCATGTTCGGCACGGCAACCTTGATCATGGCAATTTCCGCCCTGGCGCCCTTGTTGCCCACTGTATCCATCATGTAAGCGGCATGCAGCGTCAGGAAGCGGCTCTGGGCAATGGCAATGCGCGACTCGGCGATGCGCTCCAGCGTCACCGTCTGCTCGGCAATCGGCTTGCCGAAAGTTACCCGATTCAGCGTGCGTTTGCACATCGCTTCCAGCGTGCGCTCCGCCAGGCCGATCAGGCGCATGCAGTGATGGATGCGTCCCGGGCCGAGCCGTCCTTGCGCGATCTCGAAGCCGCGCCCCTCGCCCAGCAGCATGTTGGACGCGGGCACGTGCACATTCGTGAACAGCACCTCGCCCGCCCGGTCCGGCATACCGTAGTAGCCGAACACGGGCAACGCGCGCTGCACCTCGATCCCGGGCGTATCGCGAGGCACCAGAATCATCGACTGCTGCTTGTGCCGGTCCGCGTTGTTCGGGTCGGTCTTGCCCATGAAGATGAAAATTTTGCAGCGGGGATCGACCGAGCCGGTGGCATACCACTTGCGCCCGTTGATCACATAGTCATTGCCGTCGCGAACGATCGAAGATTCGATGTTGGTCGCGTCGCTGGAAGCGACCCCCGGTTCCGTCATCGCGAAGCACGAGCGGATTTCTCCGGCGAGCATAGGCGCCAGCCATTTCTTCTTGTGCTCCTCCGTGCCGTAGCGGGCCAGCACTTCCATGTTGCCGGTATCGGGGGCGGAGCAATTGAAGGCTTCGGGCGCGAGCAGCGAACGGCCCATGATTTCGCACAGTGGCGCATATTCGAGGTTGGTCAGCCCGGCGCCGTGCTCCGAATGGGGCAGGAAAAGATTCCACAGCCCCGCGGCCTTGCCCCTGACCTTCACCTCCTCGATAACCGGGGCCACTTTCAACGGCCCGACTTCCTCCGCTTCGCGGAAAAAGCGCGCCTCGTTCGGGTAGATATGCTCGTCCATGAAGGAGAGCAGGCGCTTCTGAAGATCCTTCACTTTCTGCGGGTGTTCGAAATCCATGCTCCATCCCCTTTGGATCGCTTGGTGTGCCCAGCCGCGTTGCGCTTGAAGCCAACAAAAAAGGACCCGCTCAGGTCCTTGTTTTGTTGGCGGAGAGGGAGGGATTCGAACCCTCGATACAGGTTTAAGCCCGTATAACGCCTTAGCAGGGCGCCACCTTCGGCCACTCGGTCACCTCTCCGCAGTTGATCAAAATTACCAATATTGCGCGTGCCAGCTGGTTACCGTCATCACCCGTGGCCGCAGGTGGCGCAGGCGCCAGCAACTATATGTTGATGCGCCAGAGGCGCATATGTCCACTCGGTCACCTGTACCCGTGCATGCGTCCTAGCAGTGTTGGCGCAAGAGGGTGAACGACCCTCGCCTAAAGGCGAGGGCTTCAAATTACGGCTCAAGCCGGTAACAGTCGGCCTCGCGGCCGACTCGCGAAATCTCCCTTCTCCCCTCGGGATACCCTGGCGCAGCCCGGAGTTATGGTCGCAGACCGGTATCCCCCGGAACCCGTTTAGAAGGGCCGGGGATGAGGGAGCATTTCACATTCTTTGCCATCGTCCCTCACCCGCCGCTATCGCGTCGGCCTCTGCTCCGCTTCAAGTGTGCCCTTGTCCCGGAGGGAGAGGCAATACCACCGCACCCTCTTCTCGCAGTTCCCGCTCTTCTACAGAAATGCTCTCCCGTCGCCTAAAGGCGAAGGGTTTACGGATCCCCTGTCGGGGACTCTAAAACCGAGAGAAGCGAAGGATATCACCTCATCCCTCCCCTGTCAGCCGGACTGACTCTCGTCTCATCCCCCTGTCTTTGCTATAATTCGCCCGCTTCAAATGCGCCCGTAGCTCAGTTGGATAGAGTACTTGGCTACGAACCAAGGGGTCGTGGGTTCAAATCCTGCCGGGCGCGCCAAACAGTCAAGGGCTTGCGAGATCGCAGGCCCTTTCTTTTTCAGGCCGGTGACCAAATTGTATCCGGTCCGTCCTTAACGACGACACGCAAATTGACCCATTTTTTGTCACCCCCCACGTCGCCACGGGTTCAGGCCCGGTCATCCATAACAATCACCCACCACCCATCGCCGGCGTTAGGCCGTCACTTCGTCACCTGATTGAGTCGACAGTCGTCACTGGGCTAAGTCGTCACCCGCATCTAAATTTGTCTATGGCGGGATTAAGCGCGATACTCTCCCGGCATGTTCTACCTCGATCTATTCAGAACGCTTCAGGAGGAACGGGTCGATTACGTCGTGGTCGGAGGGCTCGCCATCAATCTGCATGGTGTCGAGCGTGCGACCATGGATGTCGATCTCGTTCTGGCCATGGACGAGAGTAACCTCCGCCGATTTCTGAGCGCTGCGACGAGGCTCAAGCTGAAACCCTCCCTGCCAGTTCCGCTCGAGGCGCTTTGCGACGCGAAACAAGTCGATACCTGGGTCCGCGAGAAACACTTGATCGCTTTTTCCCTCCAGTCCGGATCGCCCACCACGCCAACGGTGGACATCATCGTGCGCCCGGCGTTACCCTTTGACCGGATGTATCACAACCGGATCGAAAAGAACCTTGGCGGCGTGCGACTGAACCTCGCTTCCATAGACGACTTGATCACCCTCAAGACCGGCACCGGGCGCAAGCAGGACGCTTCCGACATCGACGCGCTCAAGATTGCTCGCCGGGTGGCGGGCGAAGGAAACTAGCATGGAAAAAATCGATTACGAGTACGAAACCACCGAGGAACGGATCCGGGCCTATCGGAAGGTTCCGGAGATTGACCGGCTGCGGTGGCTGGAAGAATTGTGCGTGTTCACGTCAATGGTGCGGCAGGCGCCCACGACGTACTCGCCCGGGCACGCTCCATCTGCGCCGCAGAAAATCGGCGCTGAGCCGTAGCGCCCG
>Ga0315290_10002833_pt1 | contig 12310 bp, 7 predicted proteins | sample YL17G12_0_MG_FD_203627 | JGI IMG/M metagenome (GOLD analysis project Ga0315290, IMG submission 203627) | Sediment microbial communities from Yellowstone Lake, YNP, Wyoming, USA - YL17G12_0 | ecosystem: Environmental > Aquatic > Freshwater > Lake > Sediment | place: USA: Wyoming | collected...
AGTCTTTGACAGCTCAATCATAGCGGTGCAGTCCACGGTGCTCGGCGCGGCCCGCCATAATTCCAAAAGGACAACGACGGCGTTCACTATGCCCTCGCTTTGCCTTGCACCTAAAAAATCAGCCGCAGCACGAAGCGTGACAAATTCAGCCAGAGCCTGCTGCAGGCCGGCCGCGATGGCCGCGGCATCGTCACCGGCAGACTCGATACCAGCGATGACGGTCGCCAGCGCTGGGTGAATCTCGCTGGCAAAAGACTCGCAGTATTCCGCTACCAATGGCGCCGATAGATCGCCTACCGGGGCTCGCTGTAGCGACTGCCTAGCACCCCCATCCACTTTGGCAGGTGCAGGCGGCGCTACCACTGGGGGCACAACCGGCGCAGGTACATCTCGGTACGCGGCCTCAACATAGGCATCAAGCGCTTTAGTCAACTGCGGCAGATCCAAAAGCCCCCTATCGACCAGAATCTCGCCGAGTGGGCGGCGTAGTTTATGCAACTCGTCATTGACTTGCTGGGCGATCTCTGGCGACCAAATACCTAGCGCTATAGCGCTGGCACGAAAGTCGAGGCTATGGATTTGCTGATAGGCCAGGATCTTGAGCAGCTCTGCTGCCGGAATGATCGCGTAATCATAGAGCACCTCTGCAGTCGACGGCACAGCGCGCAACTGATCGATTAGCGCTACGAGTATATCCTCGGCAGCAACGAGGTTATTTTGAATCAAAAAATCACCAAAAAGAGTCGCCACAATAGCCCTCATTTTACCATTTGAAGCAAACTATTCGCACATTCACTGAGATCACCCATTGCATCGAACGCCCCAGCCGCGTGCACCGAGCCTGGCATCCCCCAAACCACCGATGAGGCTTGATCCTGGATCATAACACCACCCGCGGCGCCTTTAATCGCTTTAGCACCGATCATACCGTCCTCGCCCATGCCAGTCAGCACAAAGACCGCGCAAGAGCTACCGTAGGTCGTTACCATTGACTCAAAAAGGCTATCCACCGCCGGCCGCACCGAGTTGCGTTTGGGCCCTTGATCCAACTGAATTAGCACTTCGCGCTTATCGATACTGAACGCCACGGTCATATGATAGTCGCCAGGAGCCACATAGATGCACCCGGGTTTCACTGGTTCCCCATGCTGACCTTCCCTGGCCTCATGCCCACTGATCTCGCCTAGGCGCTTAGCCAAGCATTTAGTAAAGTTGGGCGGCATATGTTGCGCAATAAGGATTGGAATGGCCAGAGGCTGATGTAGTAGATGAGCAAATACCGTATCTAAAGCGGTCGGTCCACCAGTGGAGGAGCCGATACCCACGATGCGGGGCTTAATGCTGCTCAGCAGGCGCTTCGCACCGGTTGCTGGCTTAACCTCCGGCAAAGTCATGCCTAGCCGCGGGCCTGCACCCGCTGCTCCCACACCATCTGCTAAAGTCCTTTTTTCTATCCGGGCCTTAAACTGCAGAATCTTCGGAACAAGCTCCTTCTTGATACCGGCCAGCGCCTCATCTAGAGAGCCCGCTGAGTTTGGTTTAGCGATAAAGTCTGCGGCTCCAGCCCGCAAAGCCTCCATCGCCAAGGCCGCACCGGTAAGTGATGGCGCGGCAAAGACAATGACCGTCTGCTTTAGCCCGCGCTTATGCATTTCTCCGAGCATCTCCAGGCCATTCATCTCTGGCATTTCCAGATCTAGGATGACGATATCAACGCTCAACTGTTCGAGGCGTTCCAGCGCAATTTTGCCATTCGCTGCTGAGCCCACTACGGTCATGCCGTCGATACCATCAATCGCCGCCTTAATCTGCGAACGAAAGACCACAGAGTCATCGACCACTAAAATGCGCATAGCCCCGCCCCTTGCCTTAAGCGCTTGATCCGGCGCTGACCCCATAGTGGTCAACGCCGGTTGCTTTCGTTCACTGCTCCCGGCTCGCGAGGCGGGATTTCTACTCCATTCAATCTAGACTTCGATGCGCTTAACCAGTGCTTCCAGGCGCGCGGCGAGTTCGCTTAGGGATTTCGCTGCAGTAAGCACCTGGTTCGATCCAGTATAGGTCTCTTTAGCCGCTGACGACACGATCTTGACGTTGTCGGTGATGCTGGCCACACCCTTTGATGATTCTTGCACAACCCGGGCCACTTCATTGGTGGTAGCTGCCTGCTCTTCGACCGAAGCGGCAATGGCACTGGCAATGCCGTTTAACTTCTCGATCGTCTGTCCGATCGCATTAACAGCGTCGACGGAGAGCTTGCTGTCCTGCTGAATGCCCGTAATCTTATTGGTGATATCCTCAGTCGCTTTGGCGGTCTGCTTGGCCAGCTCTTTCACTTCATTTGCGACCACCGCGAAACCGCGACCGGCGTCACCGGCACGAGCCGCCTCAATCGTAGCATTAAGTGCCAACAGGTTAGTCTGCTGGGCGATAGAACTAATCACCTTAATAACATTACCAATCTCTAGGCTGCTCGCGCCTAGCTTTGTGATCGTAATGTTCGTGGCCTGGGCTTGCTTCAGGGTCGATGCACTGGTCGTCGATGCCTCGGAGGCATTGCGTGCAATTTCCTTGATCGCAGCCGACATTTCTTCCGTATTCGTGGCGACTGTCCGCACCCCTTGAGACACCTCCTCAGATGCCGCGGCGGTGGCGTTGGCGACAGAGGTAGACTTCTCGGCATTGCCACTCATCTGAGTAGCCGTTGCATTCAACTCAGCTGATGCGGCGGCCAATTGCCGTGAGGCCTCACCAATATTCTCAACTAGTTCGATCCTGTCTGTAATGACCTCCCATGTAACCATCGGACCAATATAGTTCTTGTTGACGTCATAGGTGCCTGACACCAATAATGCCAGCGTATTGGCGCCTAGTTTAATCTTTGCGTGGTGCGGCAAATTGCGCTCATCGGCCAGAATTTTGCGCTGATACTGCGGGTTTTTGTGAAACACATCGATGGATTGTCCTTGGATCTTTTCCACCGCCATGGGCAGATCCTTTTCAATGCCCTTTAAGGTGTCTCGACTCCGTGGATTCATATAGATTAAGTTTAATTCACGATCGGCGAGTAGGACGTTGATCGGCATGTTGTCCATCATGCTCTGCGTTCTCGCGAGGTTCAATTCCTGCGCCAACTTCTTCGTCACGACATCCCAAGTCACCATAGCGCCTATATATTTTCCATCTTGGTCCAAAACCGGCGACACCAACAAATCGAGCTTTTCGGGACCGACACCAATGGTCGCCCGGTGTGGCAGATTCTTTTCGCTTGAAAGTATCCGCCGCTGATGCTCCGGATTTTTATGGAAGACATCGACAGACGAGCCAATCATTTGACTGACCTTGATCGGCATGTACTGTTCAATGCTCTTGAGAGTAGTCATACTCGCTGGATTGGCGTAGCTAATGACAAAATCCAAACCACAAAAAAGGACGTTGACTGGAACATTCTCCATCATCGACTGAGTGCGCGCTAAGGCACCAGCGGCCTTTAACCGCTCGGTCACGACCTCCCAAGTCACCATCGCGCCGATATATTCGTTTGCATCGCCATAAATGGCGGACACCAAAAGATCGAGCTTTTCGGGTCCGACGCCGATCACCGCGCGGTGTGGCAAATTCTTATCATTGGCAAGGAGCCGGCGTTGGTGCGCCGGAACTTTATGAAAAATATCGATGGATATACCCTGGATCTTGTCTACCGTGATCGGCAAGAATTGTTCAATGGTACGCAAGGTCTCCTTACTCTTGGGATTGACGTAAGTGATGTTGAATTCGCGATCACAATACAAGATATTGATCGGTGAATTTTCTGACATGCCGGCAAATTCGGCTAATTCCACTTTGGCTTTTGATTTGATACTTGTTACCAGCTCTGCCATGTTAATACCCGCTATTTTAAAGTTTATGATTCAAAAATTTATTGATCCGATCGACATCGATCGTACTCAGAAGCGAATCGGTAATTTTATAGATCCCCGACATAAATCGGCGGATGTCCCCAGCAACGGTCTTTGGCGTCGCTTCGTAATCGCCTTGAGCAACCTCAATCACATCGCCTATTTCATCGACCTGCAGCGAAATAAGAGTACCATCCACCTTGCAGACGACGTTCATAAACTCGTCTGGAGCCCCGCCCGTCAAGCCAAAGAGTTGGCGTAGACCAATCGCTGTGGCGACTTGCCCGCGCAGGTTGATCAGGCCACGTACATAGATTGGAGCTAGGGGGATAGGAGTCATCGGCATCGGACGCACAACCTCCTGGACCCGCGTCACGTCGATCCCGTACAGGCGATTCGCCACGTAGAAGGTCGAAAATTGCAGCGTGGCGCTACCTCTAACCTCCGACTTGTCGACCGTATTAGACGGCCTATGTTCAGCTGTTTGCTGCACGCTTTGCCCCTCCTTCTTGGCGACCAAGGAGGTCGTCGAGTTCTTTGATCAGCTTGTCCGGATCCAATTTCTCGAGGTATTTCGAAAAACCGGCCTTTTCACCAACTTCAGCATCACTCACACTAAATTTGGTGGTGATGGCGACCATCGGTATCTTGGCATTGGCCTTTGACACCCGCACCTTGCGCGCCAACTCGTACCCATCCATCACCGGCATTTCAATATCAGAGAGAATCAGTGAAAAGTGGGTGGGAGTAGCGCCTTCAAACAAGGACAAGCCGTCGGCGCCATCTTCGGCAACCTCAACTGCGTAGCCGGCGTCCTCAAGGATCTGGCGCGTATAATTGCGAAAAAACGCACTGTCTTCGACCACCAGGATGCGATGGTTGCGCCGAAATGCCACCTCATTTGAAAGCTTTTGCACCTTCGCGGTCGCACCTGGCGCCTGCGATCCCATCTCCAAACGTGCCTTGACTTGGTCGATCATTCCAAAGATATCGACCACAACAATGACTTTTTCTTGCGCGATGATGGTTCCTAGTATCCCTGGGCGGTCCTTAACGGTTTGATCTATGCGAGCCGCTAGCTCAACAATATCCTGGATATCACAAACCTCAATGCCGTAGGACCGGTCACCGCGCTTAATCACTACGACAGAAGTGCCTTCCTTGGCGGCAGTAGCCCGCCCCGCATCGGGTAGATGCAAAAATTCAGGGAGGGAGAAGACTGGCAAAAGCGCATCACGATAGCGCACGACCTTTTGCTCACCAGAGCGTTCGAATCGGTCCTGATCAAACATTTCTATGCGGCTGACGAGGCTAAGAGGGATGGCATAGCTACCGGTTGCACCAACATCGATGAGTAGAAACTCACAGGATTCCGCGCGGCGAGCACCAGATTTGCGGTCCGTTGCGGTCATGCCGGAACCAGCATCCATTGCCTCCCCGACCAGGTTAGCTGTGGTAGAAATTCCCGTAACATCGATGGTCAGGGCCACCGAGCCATCGCCCATAATCGTGGCGCCCGAAAATATCGTCAGGTCCTTCAGAAACGGCGATAGGCTTTTAACCACGATATCCGTTGAGTCATCAATTTCATCGACGATCATTCCGAACATGAGGCCCTCGCCACTTAGGATGACGATATTGGATGCGTGGTCCTCGCTGGGATGCCCAACACCGGACGTAGGCGCCGCATTCACCTGGACCCCCTGCGTGCGGAGTACCTCAGTGAGCGAGACGATGGGTAACAATTTCCCGCGTAAGCGCAGCACTGGTTTCCCTTGAAGGGATTCAATCTGCTCGGCGTCCCCATCATTCCCTTCAATCCTTAAAAGCTCAACCAGCTTGGCCTGCGGAATGGCATACCTCTGGCCACCAGCTCGCACGATGAGGGCCGGGACTATCGCCAGGGTCAACGGTATCTTGATTTTGATCGTGGTTCCGACGCCCTCGGTACTCGCGAGGTCAACCACTCCACCAATCTTCTCGACATTGGTCTTGACGACATCCATCCCCACACCGCGACCGGATATATTGGACACGGCTGCCGCCGTCGAAAAACCTGGCGCAAAAATCAGTGCCTGGACCTCCCGGTCGCTCATATTGGTAAAAGCGTCCTTAGTGATGAGGCCCTTTTCTATCGCCTTGGTGCCCAATCGCTCCCGGCTCAAACCGCGGCCATCGTCGGCAATTTCGATGATGACCTGACCGCTCTCGTGGTAAGCCTTTAGACGAATGAGACCAGTCTCGCTTTTACCGAGTTTTTTGCGCTCTTCTGCCGATTCGATGGCGTGATCAACGGCATTGCGGACGATGTGGGTCAACGGATCCTTAACCGCTTCAATGATGGTCTTGTCCAGCTCGGTCTCGGTACCGACTAGCTCGATGTCGATCTTTTTACCGAGATCCCGACCCATATCGCGCACGACTCGGGTGAATTTATTGAGGACATTGCCAATCGGCTGCATCCTCGTCTTCATCACTTCATTCTGTAACTCAGCAGTAACGACATTTAGGCGTTGGCCCATTTTGAGAAACTCGGTGTCTTCGTCGTTGGACTTCGAGTGCTGCAGCAGCTGGTTACGAATAAGGACCAATTCGCCAACCAAGTTCATGAGGCTATCGAGTAGGGTTACATGCACCCGGATGGTGTCCGAATGGGGATCCTCACTAGCCGGCTTAACCTCAGCCTTTGCTGGCACAGCAGGATCTTTAGCGGCGGCCGCAACGGGCTTTGCAGTCGGAGGGGGTACGGCCACTGGCTTTGCCGGCGCTGCCGGCGCTGCCGGTTCGACAGGGTCGTCAAATGACGAGAATCCAGGTATTTCTACGGAGCTTTTTTGGTCGATTGTCACAGAAGCCTCGATCACAGGATGGGAGTTTTGTACCTTCAAGAGACCAGCATCGCCTACCAGTTCACTACTCAATCGAACCTGCACTGGTTTCGCCCTGCGCACGGTGTCTTGGTCTTCGAGCGGCACCTCCTTATCCTTAGACGGAGGCAACGAACCAGTGATCGAGGCTTCTGCCATCGCGATCAACCGCGGCAGCAATTTCGTCAACGCTCCATTCATATTTGGTTCGTGTTTATTTTCGCGAATTCCAGCTAGCAAATTGGTAATGATATCACAGCCGTCGTAAAGCCTGTCCACCATATCGTGGGGCACCGTCATCTTACCCTTGCGCACTGGATCCAGGCAGGTTTCCATCGCATGCGCCAAGTGACCAATTTGGGAAAATCCAAAAAGCTGAGATGATCCTTTAATGGTGTGCATATCGCGGTAGACCGAGGCCAAGACGTCCTTACTTGCATTGCCCTTTTCGATAGTATTAAGACTTTTACCCAAACGCTCGAGCATCTCACAACACTCGTCGAGGTATTCTGAAAGCGCTTCGTTCAGCTGCGGTGCCGCCATCCCCATATGCTCAAAAGCTCCTGGTAGTGCTGATCTCAAACTCGCTTTGGCCTGCGCCCACGTAACCGGCTGGATGACCAAGGGAGGTCCTCATGCCACAGACTCCGATGTCATGGAATACTTTAATACTGCAGGAAGATCTAAAATGGTGACTGAGCGTTCATTGATAAAGGCATTGCCGGCAACACCGATGCGGTCGCGTATCGCGTCTGAAACCTTTTCACCGCTTGAGGCTATATCGATCACCTTAGACACCTCAAATCCGACATACCCTTCGTTATTGCGGGCAACGATCACCGCAATACGTTCCTTCTCCAGATCTTTAGTACCGTTGTCAGGCGCTGCTAGTTTCAGAAGCTTCTCAATCGAATAGATCGGCATCGCACAGTCACGGTAAATAATCACCCGCTTTGCCCCGCTCATCTGCACCTTCTTCGGATCTAACTCCTCCAAACGGAACACTTGGTCTAGCGGTGCACCAAATAGCGTCTTTGCACCAAAGCTAAACAGTAAATAGTCACGCGTCACAATCGGAATTTCCTGATCTATTTTAGACTGTTGCGACTCATGCGCCATGACGGCCTGCTCGGATGCAGATGGCGTGACGCCGGCAAGCACCGCTAGGCCAACGACGTCCAATATCAATCCGACGCTCCCATCGCCCATAAAAGTCGCACCAGCATAAACATTCTCCGGATTAAAACAGCTCTGCAGCCTCTTAACCACGATTTCTTCAGAATCCAAAATCCCGTCTACTCGCAACGCAAACAGGAGTGCACCGGCTCTTAAGATAAGGATTTCAACGATGCCGGTCGCAGGCGCCGCGTCTAAGGGCGGCGAGGGTAGCTGTAGGACATCTTTGAGATCAACGAGCGGGTAGATCGTATCATCACGACGCAGGACAATCCCGGTCGCGGCGTTTTGCACCATCTGATGATATTGTTCATGCTCGATGCGCAGCACCCGCAATATCGAATCCTGGGGCACGGCGAAGCAATGCTTGGCTGATTCAACGACGAGCGAGTTGATGATCAGCACCGATTTGGGTATCGGTAGACGCAACGTAAAAGTCGACCCATGTCCGGGCTTTGATTCGATGTTGATCTGGCCGCCCACCGCCTCCACTGAAGATTTGACCATATCCATGCCGACGCCGCGGCCGGAGACATCAGTGACTTTGGCGGCGGTACTAAATCCAGAGGCGAAAATGATGCCCAACGCTTGCTGTTCGTTCATGCTAGCAAGTTGGTCTGCTGTGAACAGACCCTTTTCTAAGGCCTTGGCTTTAATCTTCAGGTAGTCGATGCCGCGGCCGTCGTCAGCGATCGAAATATTCACGTGGTCATTGGCTTCAAAGCACTTAATGTGCACGCTGCCAGACTCTGGCTTGCCCGCGGCCAAGCGCTCGGCTGGTAGCTCAACGCCATGATCGGCGCTATTTCTCACCAAATGCACCAAACTATTGCTGCAAACCGCTGCCAAGGAGTTATCCACCCGCAACGCCTCACCCTCGATGCCAAGCACAATGCTCTTGCCTAAGTCTCGACTAAGGTCGCGGATCGTGCGCGGAATCGGCTTGAATACGGCCGCAAGTGGTACCTTTCTGAGGTCGGTGATCCGCACCTGTATCGTACTGTTTATTTTGTGCATTTCATCTAGAAGCTCACCAAGAGAGGTGAACTCCCGGTTGCCGACATACTGAGCTTCAAGTGAGCGTACAATTTTATTGACCATGTTGCGTATCACTGTGATCTCACCCGAGTACCCGGAGAGTTCGTCGAGCATATTAATCGGTACAGCGATGCTGTCTTTGGCCTTGGTCTTATGCGCATCGCCCTTCGCTGCACCAGCCGGACTTACTGCGGCTCGCTCCCCTGGCTTAGCAGCATCCGTACCGGAGCTACCTGAATTTAGGGATAGCTCCGGAAGAATTTCATTCAGGTTGTAGGTATGCAGGGATTTCGTGGCGACACTGGCGACCAACCCTTTAATCCGGTCAAATCCCTTAAGAAGGATTTCGTAGATCTCATCAGTGAGGGTGATCTGGCTTTTTTTAAGACCAGATATAATGTCCTCATACTTATGCACATATCTTGTAATCACATCAGAATCTAGGCAGCCGCTCGATCCCTTTAAGGTGTGTGCGCCGCGAAAGATTGCATTGATGGCTTCGGCATTGGTGCGATCATGTTCAAGTGACAGCAGCACCGGCTCCATTTCATCGAGTATGCTCAACCCTTCTTCGACAAAAATCCCTGCTAACGCCTGGCCTTCGCGAATCACCTCGACGCGAGGTGTTGCCTCCTTGGCAATACGTTCACAAAAATCCTGTTCTCCGGCAGGTTTGTCGATGAATGACGAAATTCGCAGATCAAGCGCTGTAAGCGCCATGTCCTTGTCGATAAAGCCTGAGACTATAACAAAAGGAACCATCGCACCGCCGGCAGCCATCAAGGCAGCACGCAACTCAAAGCCATTCATCTGCGGCATGCGGTAGTCAGAGATCACCATGACGATGCTACTCAGATCGGTTTTGAAGGCGTCAATGGCAGCTGTGGGATCCTGCATAAGAATCGGGGTAAAGCCCGCCTGAAGTACCAGGTCCTGGTAGATCTCCAAAATGGCTAGCTCATCATCCACGCAGAGGACTTTGAGATCTAAGTTCTTCACGGATGAATTTTCCATGGACGGATCTCGGCGGCAATATGGCGATTGGGCGGTATATGGATCATATGCCCTTCACCGTCCATTGTCATCACGTCTTATATTCAATTTTCATTTAGTATAGTGGCGACGAATAGTGACTGACCCATCTAAAATAGGACCATAGATTATCGAGAATAAATCATTGTTTTTGCGAAAACTCCCAAATGAACAGCCTAAAGTTTCGGCGCATCAAACCGACACCTAGGCCAACGCCATTCAAATATAAGGGTCCGCCATGAGCATTAATGTCACCATGATCAGAGAATCGTTCGCCACTGCTAAGCCCATCATCGATCAGGTCGTTTCGCGATTTTATGAAAATCTCGCCAGCGATTTCCCTGAGTCGACACCGCTGTTTGCCAAGGTCGACATGGTGAAGCAAAAGGCCGCACTGCGTCAGTCACTTATTACTGCCGTTGAGAACCTCGATAAACCGGAGATTTTGAGCAAGTTTTTGCTTGGACTTGGCGAGCGCCATGTCGCTTACGGGGCCGTAGACTTACACTACAGTTGGGTAGGCCAGACCTTGCTGAAAACTTTTGGACAGTTCTTTGGTGCAGCCTGGACCCCGGAACTTAGCTCGCAGTGGACCGAGGTCTACGGCGTTATTGCCGACGTCATGAAGAAAGGGGCCCTCGCTGCGACTACGGCCCAAGTGCGGTCGATCACAGGCAAGGAGCGTCTCACCAGCAAAGACACACCGGCCTTAATCACCGCCATCGAGGCGGAAGTTCCAGCGCTTTCGATCGCTATCAGGGAAGAGATCCGTCTCGTAGTGCGGGCCACCGTCTTGAAGCAGATCAAAGCCGAAGTAAAGAAGTGGTTTGACGAGGAAATGCGCGATATTGCCCGGACCGCCGCCGAGGAGTCGACGCGAAAAGCTGGATAGAACGGTGTACCGCAGGCGCTCCTTGCGGGATAATAACAGCGGCAGCCTTTGCCTTGTTGGAGACACCCAGAGTATAGGAGAAACAAACGCACTTTTCCCTTTAGGTTCGACCAGGTATGGGCACGGATCTAGCCTTCAAAATGCCAGTGATTATTGAACGCCGGGCCCTACCCCGCGGCCATGCATAGGCGCTCGACAACTGTGAACTTCCTCAATAAATCGGACACCCGGGATCCCCAAAGGACCCGCCCCCGAAACCCGACTCCCCTAATCCCGAAGTCCCCATCCCAGCGCAGCGGATCCCCATCCCGAAGCAGACGCGTCTATGATTCGAGCGGGACCTGGATCCGCTGCGCTGGGATGGGGTTCGGGATGGCATGGGGTTTAGGGGATCGGGTTTCCGGGATAGGCTCTTTGGGGATCCTGGGTGGCCGACGAAAAAGTCGAGGCCCATCTCAGCTATCCACACTTTTTGCGGAGAACCAAAAATATTTGACCAAAAGCTAGCAGGCCCCTAACAGCGCCGCCACTGCACCGAGTATATATGATGCAACTGCCGCACTTGGCCGTCGATAGAGTCCATGGATAAATAGGCATACCGCGAGCCTTGCGCGTGCGCCTGCAGCATGCCATCGATGATGAGGTCGCGACTAGAACTACGGTGGCACGGCGACCATTCCCGGCCGACACCGCCTTCTTCGTGCAGAAGAAAATCACTCACCCAAGGTCCGGCCATCGTCAGTAGCGCTGGCCGTTGCGGACCGCCGCCACGATAGCGGAAGCGGGCATGCACCTTCGCCCACGCGCCGGTGTCAATCGCGGCAAAACCGCGAAAATCAACCGTGCCGACGGTAAACTGCCAGCCATCTGGGTAGGATAAATCGACGACGACGTTACAGCTAGAGGTCGCCCGGGCACCAGCTAAACTGGATGACGCCAGCGCGGCAAATTTATCGAAAATCAGCGTGAATGCCTGCCGGTCCGCGGCGATCACGGCGCGAGCCGACCCATTCGGGCACCCAGACCCTCGGTAGGTTAATCCTGCGACTTGGACGCTAGGCGGTACCTCCGCTTTAGCTGGCAAGGTCCATAGACCAGCATTGATAAAGAGACAGGTACTCATCATTTTACTGAAGATGGTATTCATGAACTAAGGACCCATCCTAAACCAGTTTGAACGATCTGTGGATGCTGTGAAAAAACTGTGCCGATGTCGTATGAACCGTTACGGAAAAAGCCTGTTATTATGCCTCGCCGCTTCCGATCATCTCCATCGGCACAGTCCGCTGCTAAGCGCTCCTTAGCCCTCTAAATTAACAGTATCATCGCTACCGACATCGCTGCCGTCGGCCTCAGGCAAGTCACCATCGGTCGAAGAGTCGAACGCTGGGCACTTTTTCCATTGG
>Ga0315290_10002835_pt1 | contig 12306 bp, 10 predicted proteins | sample YL17G12_0_MG_FD_203627 | JGI IMG/M metagenome (GOLD analysis project Ga0315290, IMG submission 203627) | Sediment microbial communities from Yellowstone Lake, YNP, Wyoming, USA - YL17G12_0 | ecosystem: Environmental > Aquatic > Freshwater > Lake > Sediment | place: USA: Wyoming | collected...
ATGGGTACGGGACAAAAGCTCTGGAAGCGCGCGAAGCAGGTCATCCCGGGCGGAAACATGCTGTTGTCGAAGCGCGCCGAGATGTTCCTCCCCGAGCGATGGCCGGCGTATTTCAGCAAGGCCAAGGGCTGCAAGGTCTGGGACCTGGATGGAAACGAGTACACCGATGTCTCGATCATGGGCATCGGCACCAATATTCTGGGCTACGGCCATCCGGAAGTGGATGAGGCGGTCAGGAACACCGTCGATGCGGGCAACATGTCCACCTTCAACTGCCCCGAAGAGGTCTACCTCGCCGAGAAGCTGATCGAGCTGCACCCGTGGGCCGACATGGCGCGTCTGGCCCGAACCGGAGGGGAAGCGAATGCGATTGCGGTGCGCATTGCGCGCGCGGCATCGGGCAAGGACAAAATCGCCGTGTGCGGCTACCACGGCTGGCACGACTGGTACCTGGCCGCCAACCTCGGCGAGCACGAGAGCCTGGCGGGCCACTTGTTGCCCGGTCTCGAACCGAATGGGGTTCCGAAGAGTCTTCGCGGAACGATCTTCCCGTTCAACTACAACAAGTTTACCGAGCTCGAAGCCCTGGTGGCACGTCAGGACATTGGCGTCATCAAGATGGAGGTGTCGCGAAACAAGGGGCCGGAGGACAACTTCCTGCAGAAGGTCCGCAAGCTCGCGACCGACCGCGGCATCGTGCTGATCTTCGACGAGTGCACCTCGGGCTTTCGCCAGACCTACGGCGGGCTGCACAAGCTGTATGGGGTCGAGCCGGATATGGCCTTGTTTGGAAAGGCGTTGGGGAACGGTTACGCGATCACTGCGGTCATTGGCCGTCGGGAGATCATGGAGGCAGCGCAGTCCACCTTCGTCAGCAGCACCTTCTGGACCGAACGCATCGGGCCGACTGCCGCGCTCAAGACGCTGGAGGTGATGGAACGCGTCAAGTCCTGGGACATGATCACGGCGACCGGACTGAAGATTCGCAGAAGCTGGCAGGACTTGGCCGACAAGCATGGGCTTGGCATCGATCACTGGGGCTTGCCTGCGCTCACCGGGTTCACGTTCCGGGGTCCCAACGCACTGGCTTACAAGACCCTGATCACCCAGGACATGCTGGCCAAGGGCTACCTGGCCGGAAACAGTGTGTATGTCTGCACGGAACACACACCAGAAGTGCTCGCGGGCTTCATGGAAGCTCTGGATCCGATCTTCGGGCTGGTTCGGGAATGCGAAGAGGGTCGCGACGTCATGAGTCTCCTCGAGGGCCCGATCTGTCACGCCGGGTTCAAACGGTTGAACTGAGGTGACCAAGCGCGTCGTCTTCCGCGTGGACGCCTCGCCGCGGATCGGCAGCGGGCTGCCGCCGAAATTCCACGAATGGCTATTGGGGCGACGCGTCAACCGGGATGTCAGGAGGGAAGCGCCAGTGACTTCAACGATGATCGGGCGATCCAGGGCCGGCTTGCGCCTGGGATGGCGGCCATGAGCAGTCAGAAGGAAATCTTCAGGGCATCGGAGGCGGATGCCTGGTTCAATCGGAACCAGGGCCTGGTCTGCGGCGGAACGCCTCAACGATCCGAGGTCGTGGATCTACTGAGAGGAGCCGGAATCGCACCCAAGAAGGTGCTCGAGATAGGGTGCGGAAATGGTGTTCGGCTGGAACAGATAAGAGAGGCGTTCCACTGCGCCTGCTTTGGCATCGACCCGTCGACGGAGGCCGTCCGGGATGGCAAGACCAGGTTCCCGGCGCTTTCCTTGACAACGGGAACCGCGGATTGCCTTGATTTTAGAAACGACAGCTTTGACACGATATTTTTCGGCTTCTGCCTCTATCTGTGTGATCGGGCGGATCTATTCAAAATCGCCTACGAGGCGGACAGATGCCTCGAGGACCAGGGAACATTGATCATCACGGATTTCTCTCCCGGCTTTCCTTACCGCAACACTTACGCGCATCACGACAACGTCTATAGCTACAAGATGGACTATGCAAAAATGTTCAGTTGGAACCCGGGATACTCGGAAACGGCAAGGATAGTCCACGGCCATTCGGGATCGGGGGATTTCAACTCGGCCGATAACAGGGTCGGAACGATCGTGCTTCGGAAGAACGGCGCGTGCGCCTATCCAACAGATCCGTACCGCGTCACAGACGGGCCTACGCCGTAACTGAACTCGGGTGGGACTGCCGTCGTCCGACTTCGGGACAGCGGCGTTTCAACGCCATTTCAAGTGCCTAGATCGTAACCTGTCGGTCGCTGAGGCGCGGTCTGTCATCGATTCTCCTCAGCAGCGGAGCAAAGCGCGGCTGAGAGTCATTCGAGTGACCGGTCGGAGTCGGCCCTCCCTGACGCGGGGCTCCGGAGGCGGTGCGCTCTCGACGAAGCCGAGTCGATCGTAGAGCCTACGTGCCGCGACATTATCCGCGAAGAGCTCGAGGCGGATGAGCCCCATGGCCAGATCGGAAAACGCATAGCGGAGAAGCGCCTGCGAGGCCAAGAGAGCAACTCCCTTCCCACGCGCCGCGGGTTCGCCGAGGAGGATCCCATATTCGGCCTCTCCGCGGCCGAAGTCCAACGCGGACAGTCCGATCGTTCCGACCGGCTGCTCATCCAGCTCGATGATGAACTCGAGGCGATCGGTGCGTCGACAGAGCGTGTCGAACCAGGCGAGGTGTCCTTCGATCGTCGGCGCAGTCGCGCTGAAGAGTTCGGCGGCGACCTCGGGTCGATTGCGCCATGCGACCACCGCCTTCGCGTCGTCTCGCACGAGCGGACGAATCCGAACCGGCCCCTCGATCAGGCAGAACTCGTCGAGATCCGCCGCGGTGATCGGATGGTCGGCGGTCACAGGATGTCGGACCGATCGTCCCAGGAGGCGAACGAAGTCGCGGGGATGCGCGCCCATGCTCAGCTTGCCGCAGCGCAGAACGGCGCTGTTGCCGCGCGTCAAGGGCGCGCCCCGCTCGATCGGTCTCAGGGAGAAGACGCTCCGGCGCGCGAACCGGCGCAACTCTGCCTCTTCGGGCTGCGGTTCCTTTTCGCCCGAACCGAGCGTTTGCTCCACCTCGCGGACCTTGCCGATCAACACCAAGAGCTCTTCGGGCTCGAGGGCGTAGGCGTGGTCCGGACCGGGGAGTGTGTTCGACAAGGTGAAATGTTTCTCGATAACGCAAGCGCCGAGCGCGACCGCGGCCATCGGCCCGGGGAGCGGCTCCCGGGAATGATCGGAGAGCCCGACGAACACGCCGAACTCCGCCTGCATGCGAGCCAAGGTGCGGAGGTTGAGCGCGGAGAGTGGAGCCGGGTACTTGGCGGTGCACTGCAACAGCACGAGCGGGACCTGGCTGACCGCGTGCACCGCTTCAACGAGCTCGCGGACCTCCTCGAGGTTCGCGGTCCCCGTGGAGACGACGAGCGGCTTGCCCTTGCGCGCGCAGTGCTGCACCAGCCCGTGATGCGTCATCTCGTAAGAGGCGATCTTGAACAGCGACACAAACGGCTCCAGCGCGTCGGCCGAGGACTCGTCAAACGGCGTGGAGAGAAAGTCGATCCCCTGCTGGGTCGCATGTCGAGCCAACTCGGGGATCCACTCGAGAGGCATCTCCAGATCCTGGATGATGTCGTAGATGGAGCGACGTGCGTTCAGATAGTCGGAGGTTCCGGCGCCCCGCGGGTACAGCGCGCTGGCCTTGAAGGTCTGGAATTTCACCGCATCCGCTCCGGAGCTGGCGGCCACGTCGATCAGGCGCCGCGCCTGATCGAAATTGCGGTCGTGATTAGAGCCTGCCTCCGCGATGACATAGACCGGGTGGCCCGGCCCGATGGTGCGACGTCCGATCTTGAAAGCTCCCTGAAAGTCACCCACGCGATGTCTCCTATCCGCGCGCAGCACCCAACTCGATCAGCGCCTGGGCCGCTCGGACAGCGCCCTTCCCGTCCACGAGCGACTGCGCCGCATCGATCATCTTCTGTCGCTGCGGGAGGTCCGCAGCCAGACGGATCACGGCTGGCATCATCTCTTCGGAGGTGGTCTGGAGGAGGGTGGGGACCAGGCTCATCGCGGTGAGACTCCCGCGCTGGTTTTCCGCCAGGCAGAGCGCCACCGCCGGGACGCCCGCCGCGGCCAGCTCATAGGTCGTCTGCCCCCCAGCGCTGACCGCCAGATCGGCCTCGGTCATGAGCGGCGCCAAATCGTCGGGCGCGTGGTGCAGCCGGACCTCGTTCCCGCGTCCACTGCGGCGGACGACGGTCTCGAGATCAGCCGCGTCGCCGTAAAGCGGGCCCAGCACGACATCGAGGCTCGTGTCCGGGAGCGCTGAAAGGAGTTGGCGAGCCGCATCGAGAGTCCGGCGCGCTGGATCGGAACCGCCAAGAGTGAGGAGAACCCTTCGCACGCGAGCTGTCGCTTTCCGCTTGGGAAGGCCACGGAAGCTGGGGCGCAGGAGGGCAAAGCGAGGTCCGAGTAGCATCCGGCAGGCGGAGGGGACGCGGTAGCGCAGTGACGCCGCGTTCATATTGCCGTTGAGCACCAGATCGGCATCGAGCCCGCGTTCCGCCAGGTCGTCGATCACCGCCAGCGTACGGTGGGGCCGAAGTCGAGCGAAAGCCGCCGCCGTGAACGCGTAATCGTCGACGACGACGATGGAGGAGGGCAGCTCGCGAAGAGCGCTGAGGGTAGAGTCCAACGCGCCGTCGATCGACTTGGCGGCGAAACCGTGGGTAAGGGTCCACGAAACGCCCTCAGGATCTCCGGTCAACAGAAAGGTGCACGACGCGCTCTGCCGCGTCAGCTCCTGCGCCAGCGTGAGGCAGCGGCGCAGATGTCCCATGCCGACGGCTGGGCCATAGGTCGTGCAAAAGGCGAATCGCGCGTTCATCCCTCGTCTCGAAGCGCCTCTTGGACCTCGAAGATCACGCGATCGGCATCTGCGTCGCTCATGCCGGGAAAGAGCGGCAAGCTGAGGAGCTGTCGAGAGGCCTGCCATGCGATCGGCGTCGACGTGGGATCGTAGCCCAGCCGCCGGTAGAGCGGCAGATCGTTGACGGCGATGTAGTGCACCTGAGCACCGATACCGCGCTGGATGAGCCGGTCGAAAAGCGCCGATCGATCTTCGACCTTCACCCGGATCGCGAAAAGATGCCAAGCCGGCTCCACGCCGGGGGCGGAGGTCATCAGCTTGAGCCGCGGGTGAGCTGCGAAGGCGCGGTGATAGCGCTCCACGAGTACCGTGCGGCGTGCGACGAAGGCGGGCAGTCGCTTGAGCTGACTGCGGCCCAGCGCGCACTGGATGGCGGTCAGGCGGTAGTTGAAACCGAGACTCTGGACCTCGTAGTACCAGCTCCCCTCCTGTCGGGAGAGGCGCTGCTTGTCGCGCACCAGACCGTGGTTACGGAAGTCACGAGCGCGCTCCGCAAGCCGGCTGTCGTCGGTAAGGACCGCACCGCCCTCCCCGGTGGTGATGGTTTTGACCGGGTGAAAGGAAAAGGTCGTCAGATGAGCGAGCGAGCCCACCGGTCGCTGCTTGTATCGACCACCGATCGAATGCGCCGCGTCTTCGATCACCAGGAGATCGTGCTCTTTTGCGAGGCCCATCAGCCGGTCCATTTCGGCGGGGTGACCGGCGTAGTCGACGGCGGCGATCGCTCGAGTGCGCGGCGTGATCGCCGCCGCCACCCGGTCGGGGTCGAGGCACAGGGTGTCGTCGCGCACGTCGGCGAAGACGGGCGTCGCACCCATCGCGACCACCATGTTGGCGGTGGCGCTGAAGGTGAGGGGCGTCGTGATGACTTCATGCCCGGCCGTCACCGCGGCGGCGGCGTACGCGCAGTGCAGCGCCGCGGTTCCGTTGGCCACAACCACCGCATGGCGGGCGCCGCACGCCTGCGCCAGCTCCGCCTCGAACGCCTCGATCTCCGGTCCTGTCGTGAGGTAGTCGCTCCTCAGAACTCGGACGACTTCGGCGACATCCGAGTCGTCGATCGATTGGCGCCCGTAGGGCAAGAACGCTGCGGTCATGCGGGTTCCGGCGCACCGCCGCCGGATTCGAGCTGCTGGACCATGGCGGCGAGCTCTTCTCGGCGAAGCCACCGGTCATTGGTATCCGAGCCGTAGCGGAATCCGTCCGGGCACCGCGCCAGATCGCCGTAGGGGGGATCCTCGAGCCAGTTGAACTGCGGCAGGATCACGTAGCGGTCCGCGAGCTCCACCGTGTTTCGAGCGTCGTCCTCGGGAACCATCACTTCGTGCAGTTTCTCGCCCGGACGAATTCCGACGATCTCGGTCCGGCACTCAGGGGCGATCGCCTGCGCCAGGTCCATGATGTTCATCGACGGGATTTTGGGGACGAAGATCTCGCCCCCGTGCATTCGCCGCACGCAATCGATGACGAAGTCGACGCCCTGCTGCAGCGTGATCCAGAACCGGGTCATGCGCTTGTCGGTGATCGGAAGGACGCCGGTCTTGCGACGGCTGAGGAAAAACGGAATCACGCTGCCACGGGAGCCCACGACGTTGCCGTAGCGGACGACCGACATGCGGGTGGCGCGTCCGCCCACATACGCGTTGCCGGCGACGAACAGCTTGTCGGAACAGAGCTTCGTGGCGCCATAGAGGTTGATCGGATTCGCCGCCTTGTCGGTCGATAGGGCGATCACCCGGTCCACGCCCTGATCGATCGCCTCGTTGATGATGTTCTCCGCGCCGATGACATTGGTCTTGATCGCCTCGAAGGGGTTGTATTCGGCGGCGGGCACCTGCTTGAGCGCGGCGGCGTGGACCACCACGTCGATCCCGTCGAGCGCCCGGTGGAGTCGGTCCCGGTCTCGAACGTCGCCAATGAAGTAGCGGATCTTCGGCGAGTCGAGCTTCTGCTGCATCTCGTACTGCTTCAACTCGTCTCGGCTGAAAACCACGATCTTCTTCAGATCGAGCCGTTCGACCGCCGTGCGCACCAGGAGCTTGCCGAAGGAGCCTGTCCCTCCGGTGACCAGGAGCGATTTGCCTTGCAGGGAGAACATCGAACCTCCAAGGTGAATTCCAGATTTGTGAGACTGCCAAGTGGTCCCGACGATGTCAAGCCGGATCGGCTGAAATTCCTGGAGCGCTCTTCGCGCGGCCGCCCGGCGCGTGACGGCCTAGGCGTCGACGAAACGCACATCGCGCATGGGGTAGTGCTTTCGGTTCAAGGTCCAGAGGCGGAGGCCTGTCGTCGCGGCCGCTGCGGCGACGAGGGCGTCGGCGATCTCGACGCCGTGAGACCGTGCGTACCGCGCGAGATAGCTCCCCGCCCGCCGGCCTGTCGTCCTGTCGATGACGATGTCGCCCCGTGCGTGAAAGAATGACTCGGTCGCCGCTTCTTCTCCGACCCGAAGGCCGGCGAGAATCTCCGCGACGACCACGCCGCATGTGAAAGTCGCCACGCCGCGGGCCTCGAGCGCCAACAGCGCCGCGACGATCGCTTTGCGACCGCGAAGCACCTCGATGACCACGTCCGAGTCGAGGAGAACCCCCGTCAACTCGGGCGGAGACGTTTCGACCGCGTATCGCGCCGAAGTCGCCTCACGTACGCGCCGGTGGCCGGTAGATCTCTTCGGTGTTTCCACAGCCCCTCGATCGCCTTCAGCGAGCTCTTGCGCTCATCCTCGCGATCGGCCCCGTAGGCCTTGTCCAGGGCCTCGCGTACGAGGTCGGACAGCGATCGGCCCTGGCGGCGGGCCAACGCCGTGAGCCGCGCGTGGATCGCATCGTCGAGGTAGAGCTGGGTGCGTGTCATGCGATGTATATACATCGCGGTGGCTCGAGCGTCCAGCGCAGGGGGGGTGAGGAGTGGTCTCAGCGCTCGAAGATCGCCTCGACCGGGAGCGCCAGGCCAGGGAGCACATCCCCGCCATCGAGCGTCTCGTTCGATTCGAGGCGGCGCGGCGCGAGGAGTTCCCGGTAGGTCGTCACCGATTTCCGCACGGGATCGACGACCCAGACCATGCGCGCCCCCGCGGCGAGGTAGTCCGCGACCTTGGCGTGCATTTCGCCGCGGTGGTTCGACGGCGAGAGAATCTCGACGGCGAGGTCGGGCGCTCCAGAGAAGAACCGGGCGTCGTCGAAGTTCCTGAGGCGCTCGCGTGAGACGAACGACAGGTATCCGGGGAGCTTTGTTGCGCGAAAGGGACTGTCCCCCCTATCAAGACTCCGGTGACGGAACACTGACGGCCTGGGTCTACGTCGCATCCTTGTGCACGCCCTTGACCGCTCTCCCGCTGGGATCCGCGTTCGCCTTGAACGACGGATCCCACTCGAGGGCGGCGGCGGAGGAGCAAGCGACGCTGGGGCCGTAGGGGACGCACCCGGCCGCCGACGGGTGCGGGAACGACTCGTCGAAGATCGCGCGGTAGACGTAGCTCTCCTTCGTTAGCGGCGTGCCTACGGGGAAGCGCTCGGCGGCTTCGGCTAGCTCGCGGTCGGTGACGCGCGCTTCGGCGTGGGCCTTCAGCGAGTCGATCCATGAATAGCCGACGCCGTCGGAGAACTGCTCCTTCTGCCGCCACAGGATCTCGTCGGGAAGGGCGCCGCGGAACGCGTCGCGCAGGATCTGCTTCTCGATGCCGCCTTTGGCTACCATCTTGTGACGCGCGGGGATGCGCATCGCGACGTCGAGGAATCGCGTATCCAGGAAGGGGACGCGCGCTTCGATGCCCCATGCCGCCATCGACTTGTTGGCGCGCAGGCAGTCGTACAAGTGGAGCAGGTGCAGCTTACGCACCAGTTCTTCGTGAAAGGCGCGCGGGTTTGGCGCTTTGTGGAAGTAGAGGTAGCCGCCGAAGATCTCGTCGGAGCCCTCGCCCGAGAGCACCATCTTGACGCCGGTCGCGCGGATACGGCGGGCCATCAGGTACATCGGCGTCGAGGCGCGCACGGAGGTCGTGTCGAACGACTCGATGTGCCAGATCACATCGTGCAGCGCGTCGAGCCCCTCCTGCACCGTGAACTCGAAACCGTGGTGGACCGTGCCGATCCCTTCGGCCGCGCGCTTGGCCGCGACGAGGTCGGGGGAGCCCGCCAAGCCGATCGCGAACGAGTGCAAACGCGGCCACCACGCTGCCTCGCTGTCCCCCGACTCGACGCGTTTGCCGGCGTAGCGAGACGCCAGCGCGCCGATCACCGAAGAATCCAGGCCCCCCGACAACAACACGCCGTAGGGGACGTCGGTCATCAGGTGGGAGTGCACCGCGTCTGCTAACGCCTCGCGGATCTCTCCGCGGTCGACCTCGCGGTCCGGAACGGCGTCGAAGTCGAACCAGTCGCGGTCGTAGTAGCGCACCGGCTTCGGATCTCGGCGGGTCTGATAGTGGCCGGGGGGGAACTCCTCGACGTTGTCGCAGACGGTGACGAGAGCCTTCAGCTCGGAGGCCACCGCGAGCGAGCCGTCCTTTCGCCTGCCGATGTAGAGCGGGATGATCCCGATCGGATCGCGGGCGATCAGCCAGTCGTCCTTCGCCGCGTCGTAGAGGGCGAACGCGAACATCCCGCGCAAACGCCGGAGAAGGCGCGGCCCCTCGCGGGCGTAGAGGGGCAGGATGACCTCGCAGTCGGAGTCGGTTCGGAAGACCTCGGGGGTGGCGATTTCGGCGCGCAGCTCGTGGTGGTTGTAGATCTCGCCGTTGACGGCCAGCACGAGGTTCCCGTCGATCGATTGCAGCGGCTGCGCGCCGTGGAGGACGTCCACGATGGCGAGCCGCTCGTGGGCCAAAACCGCGCGATCGTTCGACCACAGCCCGCTCCAGTCGGGTCCGCGGTGGCGCAAGAGCCTCGCCTGCTTGAGCGCCAGGTCGCGCGCGGCGGGAGAGGCGTCTTTCTCGAGGTTGAAGAGGCAGAAGATGCCGCACATGGGGCGGGATGATAGCGCGTGAGAAAAAGTGCACCCCGCCGCGTGGGGAAGGGGGGAGACGCGGCGGGGTGGCGCGCCGACTCGCGCGCTTGTTAGTTTCCGGAAGCGGTCAGCGTGTTCCGGCCGTGGCGACGATCGCCGCAACGGGCGCCGCCGCAACGCCACCCAACGGCGGGTGAGAACTCGCCTGCCATGTCAGGCCCTGGCTCTTCAGTCGATAGGCGACGCTGCGTCCCGATTTCAGCACGGAGTAGCCGATTAACTCGAGGTTGCCGTCTGCGCCGTGCCTGAAGAGGATCTCCGGCGAGCCCAGCGAACGAGCCTCGGCGCTTCTCCTGCGGCTGACGAAAAGGCCGACGCTCGACCCACCCACGAGGATCCTGTGCAGGTTGTCCACCGGAGAAAACGTGCGACTGTCGCAAAGGGTCAGCACGCCGGCCGGATAGACCATCCCATCGGGAAGACGGAATGGCGTGTCCACGTGCACCGTCACGCATTCCCGGGAAGGAGCGGCCAGAGCGGGCTGCGTCGTTGTCATTGTCACGGCAACCATGGCGGTCAACACGACCAGCAGAATCGGAACCGGTCCCCCGACGAAGGTCGTTCTGTTCATTGCGTGCCTCCTCACCGGCTCGATCGCGACCCGTGCCCGGGACCCCACGACGCGCCGCGGCATCACCTATCGCAACTTCCGGACCTCCAGGCCAATCTGCGGCACGGCCACCGCAAGTCGTTGCACTGAATGGAATTCGGGTTGCTCTGCGATTGACCGAAGGGTTTTAGGTGTGTCTCAGTTCCGAGACTGTCCTGTCGACTGTCAACTTTTAACTGTTAACAGCTAAGAGTTTACAGTCAAGAGCAGACGAGGCTTCCACTGTGTCCCGATACCGAGACATATTTCGAGAATTGACGACGCGGATCCGCCCGAGCTGCCTCACAATCACACCATGACGCCGAAGGAAGGACCCATCGACCGCTATTTGTTGAAACGGATCCTCGGTGAGGGAGGAGCCGGGCGCGTTTGGCTCGTCGAGGATCGGCATCGGCCCGGCCAGGACCTGGCGCTCAAGGAGCTGGCACCCGCCGGAGCGCCGCAGCACGAAGAGGCCTTCCGTCGCGAGTTCGCGACCCTCGCCTGCCTCCATCACCCCAATCTCGTCGACGTGGACGAGTTCGACACGTCACCGGATTCCGGGTTACCACGCTTCACGCTCGAGTTCATCCAGGGGCGGGACATCGTCGAGGCCGTGCGCCACGAAGGGCCCGGGATCTTCTTGGATCTGACCGTCGAAGCGCTGCGCGCGCTGGCGTTTCTCCATGAGTTCGATCTCATCCACCGTGATCTCAAGCCCGCCAACCTGCTGGTTCGCGATACGCCCAAGCTCGGTTGCCGGCTGGTGATCGTCGACTTCGGGCTTTCGCTTTCGGCCAAGGACCAGCCCGCGGAGGCATTTCGCGTCGCCGGAACGCTCCCCTATGTGGCGCCCGAGCTGCTCGCCAATCGCGCGGCGAGCCGCCGCTCAGACCTCTACGCGCTCGGTGCGGTCCTCCACGAGATCGTTTACGGTCTGCCGCCCTCCCTCGTGAAGGAAGGCGTCTCGGGCGATGCGGTTTTGGAGCTGGTCGAGGCGCCACGCGCGTTGCCGCCGCTTCCGCCGGGCTATCCCGCCGCGCTCCCGGGCTGGCTCTCGGAGCTCCTGTCCTCGGAGCCGGAGCGGCGTCCGGCGAGCGTGGCAGAGGCGCTTGCTCGCCTGAACGATTCGTGCGGCAGCCAATACCCCGCGGAGACCCCCGCGACCCGCACGGCGCGCCTGCTGTCCGGTCCGCCCGCCGAGCGTGAGGCGAGCCTCGCGCAGATCCGGGAGGGGCTCGATCCGTCGGCGGGACCGCGGTTGGTGTGGGTCTGCGGCGGCCCCGGATCGGGGAAGTCCCGGATCCTCCGCTGGCTCGAGGCCGAGGCGATCCTGCGCGGATGGAACGTGGTGTCCGTATTCGGGCGCTTGCGCCACCGGCTTGCCGATCTGCGTGACGCGGCGCGAAAAGGCCCCACGCTCGTCCTGCTCGACGAGGTGCACGTTGCCGGTGCCGAGACGCTAGAGCTGCTCTTGCGCGTGGCGCGGGAGGGGGACGCCCCACCCTTGCAGGTCGTGGCCGCGCTGCGCGTCGACGCGATCGAGCATCCCGCGCTGCGCGCTTTGCTGCTCGCAACGGGCACCGTCCCGACGCTGCGGCGCGTGGACCTCGGCCGGATCGACGCCGACGGCGTCCGCGCCATGGCGTGCCGCGCGACTGGGGGGCTCGTCTCCGACGAACGGGTCGCGTGGCTGCTTACGGCGTGCGAGGGGTCGCCGGCGCTGGCAGAGTCTCTGCTCGTCGACGGGGCATGGGAGCGCGGAGGACGAGTCCGCGCGCCGGCCGGT
>Ga0315290_10002836_pt1 | contig 12302 bp, 5 predicted proteins | sample YL17G12_0_MG_FD_203627 | JGI IMG/M metagenome (GOLD analysis project Ga0315290, IMG submission 203627) | Sediment microbial communities from Yellowstone Lake, YNP, Wyoming, USA - YL17G12_0 | ecosystem: Environmental > Aquatic > Freshwater > Lake > Sediment | place: USA: Wyoming | collected...
TTCCCGTGCTTGGTGCCTACAGCAAGACCTGGCCGCTGGATTGCCCGAAGTCAAAGCGCATCATCGATGAGGCCGCAGCCTTTTATTCCAATCCGGAAAAATTCAAAGAGGGCGGCATTCCGGGCGCCCTCGGCTGCCTGTTCCTGCTTTCCACCGGCGATGACAAATATCTGCCACGGGTGAAAGCCTACTTCGATGCCTTTCCGAAGGATGTTAAAGCCATCGGTGACCACACCTGGAACAATGGCTACAACGGGATTGCCTGCGGTGAATACTACCTGCGCACCGGGGACAAGTCGGTATTGCCCATTCTGCAATACTATTGCGATGACGCGAAGGAGAGGCAGATGTTCGGCTGCGGCTGGACCCACTGGGGGCGCGGAATCTGGCCCGCTTATGTGGCGGGTGGTCTGATGAACCCGGCTGGCGCGCAGGTGCTCACCACGCTGCTGCTGGGCAAGGAATGCGGCGTGAATGTCGATGAGCAGACCTTGCTCGGGTCACTCCGGTTTTTCTATCGCTTCGCAGGTCATGGCACGGTCCCCTACGGTGATCACCGTGGTGAAGGCGGCCTCGGCTCCAACGGCAAGGACGGCATGATCGCTGCCGCCATGCAGATCGCCGCAGGTGCCAGCGGCGATGTCACCATCTATAAAAAAGCCAGCCAATATCTGGCTATGTCGATGATCGAAAGCTACGAGTCGATGGTGTGTGGCCATGCCGACGAGGGGCGCGGCGACGGCATCTGGCGCGGTATCACCACCTCCTATCTGATGAAGGAGAAGCCCGCCCTTTTCCGTCAGTCGATGGACCGCCTCACCTGGTGGCACGATCTGAGCCGCGAACCGGGCGGCAGTATCGGCATCGCGACGCTGGATTTCTACGGCAGCGCAGTCGGCTCCTCCGGTCCCGGCATGGGACTGTCCTACACCGCGCCGTTGCGCACACTGCGCATCACCGGTGCGCCGCGGACGAAGTTCTCCCGGAAATACACCCTGCCCGCAAACCTGTGGGGCACCAAGGCCGACCTGGCATTCCTCTCCATCGACCACAACCCAAAATACTTGAAATACGGCCCCGAGGATCCAGCGCATGTTCCCTATTATGCCTTGGGCGGCCAGTATCACCAACCGGAGAAGGACCTCAAAACCCTGCCCCGTGAAACGTTTCTCAAGAACGTCTATCACCGGAACGACATGATCCGCACCCAGGCGGGCAAGGCTCTCCGGGCGATCGATGCCTTCGATGACCTCGAAAAACTCCTGCAAGACCCAGACCCGCGCGTGCGCCGCGCCGCGCTGGACGGTATGATCGATTACAACTACTGGTTTGGCATCGGAGATAACACCATCCCCACCGACAAGTTCACCCCCGCGATGGTGAAAAGCATCACGAAAATGCTCTCCGATCCCAAGGAGGCGTGGTGGGTGGTCGACGGTGCGCTGCTGGCGCTCAAGTTCGCTCCGGCCAAGGACATCAAGCAAAACTACAAGCTCATCGAGCCATGGACGAAGCACTCGGACTGGTGGCTGCGCGAGGCGGCCTTCATGGCTCTCTCAGGACTTCAAAAAGATGATGCCCTATACGTCAAAATCCTTCCCACTCTTCTGAAGATCGCGACCAGCGAATACCACACCATGCCCCGCGAGCGGATGATGAATCACCTCAACGGGGTCCTGCAGCAAAAGAAACCGGAAAGCGACGCGGGCAAACTCATCCTTGCAGAGCTGCGGAAAGCCGTGGACACGAGCGAGATCAAGCCTGGCGACCGTTCCCCCGAGGGGGCTCACAACGTCATAGAAACCCTGAAGATTTGCCTGCAGAACGACCACACCCTTGCCGTTGTACTCGCAACTGCCCTGCAACTGCGATTCAGCGACTTGAAAACTGGCGATATAGTCGGCATCGTTGCAGCTCCAGGTGCAAATCCAGCCGGACAGCCATTTGGATTTTTCGCCGTTCTGGAAAAACTGGATTCCAAGCAACGCAAGGAGCTCACCGACATCCTCTTTACGGTTTACCGCCCGGAAATCGCCAAGCGACTTCGCTCTTACAAGGACTATGAAGAGGGCCATAAGGCGGGCATCGTGAGTACCATCATCGACCTCGCGAAACTCCGGAATCCCACCGCCGGTTGGAAACCGATCGGCAAGGTGCCATCGTCAGAGCTTGTCTGTCGCTACAAGTCTTTCGATCCAACCATCGAAAAAGACCAAGTCCCAACCCGCGAAAAAACACGCTTCCGAGAGATCCAGTTGACCGATGATTTGAAGGACTGGTTCAAGCCCGAGTATGACGACAGCAAGTGGAATTCGGGACGCGCGCCCATCGGTAAGGGTGTCTACAAAGCGGGCGATGTCTCCTTTACCAACCAATCCGAATGGGGCAAAGGGGAATTCATCGTCGCGCGCACGACCTTCGAGGTGGAAAAACTCGACTACGATTCCTACCGCCTGAGTATACTGAACCCGCAAGGCTTCCATGTATACCTGAACGGACAGCTGATCGCGGGCTACGGGTGGTGGCAGAACCATCCTCACTATGCTCCTTGGCCCCTCGGTTCTGGCGAGGTTGCACACTTGAAAAAGGGCACCAATGTTCTGGCAGTCTACAGCAACGTGGAATACGACGAGACGACGAAAGCCCCGTTCGGCCAGGTGGATTGCCTGATCGAGGGCTTGAAGCACTCGGACTTGGAGTGAAAAATGACAATGAAATATCTTCAGCATATGACACACATGAATGTAAAAAGAAGCTGCCAGAAAAAGAAACTCATTGCATCCGGCTCCTGGCTCGCGGCGGCGGCCACGGTATGGTTGGCTCTGGCGGCGGTCTGGCCCGTCAGGGCGGACGCCGCAACGGAAAAGGTAGAGAAAACACGGCGTTACATGCTTGCAGATCCAGACCGCACGGCACTGAAGCACAGTGTCACAGAGGGCAAGCTGACCATTGAACTTCCTGAGAAGGCGACTGACGAGATCGATTCCGTTCTGTGTATTGAAGTGAAGAAATAGAGCGAAGGGACTTTTTATATGACGACAAGAATAATTCTTTCGATGTGGCTGGCTCTGGCGTTCAGTGTCAATGCCGGTGAACCGTTGGTGCAGGAGAAGACGCTGCCCGACGGTCTTACGGAACTGAGGGTTGTTTCGGATGCTGGAAAAGACCTGGCGGTTTATAAGGTTGACCTTAAGACCCGCCACGAACCGGCAACGAACAGGACGGGAAATATAAAAGAATGGGAGAACTGGCGATACGGCGGTTTCTTCTGTTTCAACGATAACCAGTTCAACGGCGAGGAGTTTTCTAAAAATAAGGATGCGAAGCTCTTCAATCCGTCGAGGCTGGATATAGCAGGCTGGGCGAAGACGATGAAGAATGCCGGGATGAAATATGCGGTGCTGACAACGCGGCACACTTCCGGATTTCTCCTGTGGGACAGCGCAACGACCGAGTTTGACGTTGGGAACAGTCCCGGCAAAGCGGATGTTGCCGGCGAATTCGTTAAAGAATGCCGCAAGGCAGGGATTGCACCCGCGTTTTATTACTGTCTGTGGGGCGGAAAGGATTGGATGCCGCATCCCAACGCGCGTGCACTCATTCTTGCACAGCTGAACGAGCTTGCTACAAGGCACGATGAGATCTCTTATTTCTGGATTGATATGTTGCAGTGGGCGCCTGGCAATCTCTCACCTCAGGAAATATATGATGCTATTAAGAACGCGCAGCCAAATGCCGTGGTCATCCTGAATCAGGGCATGCAGGCTGGGCAGACGATACCATTCTTTCCCACGGATGTGCTTAACGGCGAGCAGGTTGTTCCTCTATCCGGAGGTCATCAGCCCATCCGCACGGTGAACGGCAAGCAGTATTACCTGCCGTTCGAGTTCGAGCCGGTATCGCAGGGGACATGGTTTACATATGAGACGAGCAAGCCGATAGAACCAAAGGTTTTGTTTGACTTGATCAAACGGGCATACGACCGCGGCTCCGCGAACGTGCTGCTGGCTCTCGCGGCGGATCATACCGGCAGCATGCGCTCGGGCGACGTGAGACAGCTCGAAGAACTGGGGAGGTTGCTTCGCAAGGCAGGATTGCTTGAGATACCCAAAGCCGCATTTTTTCAGGCAAGGTCACTTGCGCTGGGCAAACCAGCCAAAGCCTCGGGAGTATGGGAGAACAATGTTTCACAGTTAGGCGCGGCAATGGCGTTCGATGGCGATCCGGGAACTCGCTGGGGAGGCCCTGGCAACTCACGTTCCGGCTGGCTGGAGGTGGATTTAGGCAATGAGGTTTCTGTTTCTACTGCTGTCATCCAAGAAGGCTGGGACCGGACCCGAAAGTTTTCAGTGCAATACAAAGTCGGTGACGAGTGGAAAAATGCCGCAGAAGGCACAACCATCGGCGATGAACTGGAGTTGGATTTTGCACCTGTGAAAGCACAGGTATTCCGTCTCCACATCACGGAAGCCGCCGACGTGCCGACAATCTGGGAGTTCCAGCTGTATGCCAAATGAGGAGCGTAACAATGCTAGTGGAGAAAATTTATGAATAACAAGCCTATCACCATCATCCTACTGCTCGCCGCAACCACGCTGGCCTTGCGCGCTTTGCCTGCCGCCGAGTTCCACGTCGCCATCACCGGCAGTGACGCCAGTCCCGGCACCCAGACCGCGCCTTTACGCACGATCCAGCGTGCCGCCGACCTGGCCCAGCCGGGCGATACCGTCACCGTGCATGCCGGCGTGTACCGTGAACACGTCAATCCGCCGCGTGGAGGAATATCCGATAGCAAGCGGATCATTTACCAGGCTGCTCCGGGAGAAGAGGTCATCATCACCGGTTCCGAACCGGCGAAGGGATGGGTCAAAGAATCAGGCGACACCTGGAAGCTGACCCTGCCGAATTCGTATTTCGGAGAGTTCAATCCATTCGCGAGCACAGTCCATGGTGACTGGTTCTATCCGCGCGACCGCGTGCATCATCTTGGGATGGTCTATCTCAACGGCGAATGGCTGGCCGAGGCGGTCAGTGTGGAGGAGGTTCAGAAGCCCATGACCGCGACGCCGCTATGGTTCGCCAGCGTTGACACAACCAGCACCGTCATCAGGGCGCAGTTCAAGGATGTCGATCCCAATACGTCTGATGTCGAAATAGCCAAACGCTACACAGTGTTTACGCCCGAAAAGACCAATATCGATTACATTACTGTCAGGGGCTTCAAGCTCAAGAATGCCGCATCCAACTGGGCTGCACCGACATCAGGCCAACACGGTCTGGTCACTGCTTACTGGTGCAAGGGCTGGATCATTGAGGACAATGAGATCAGCTACTCTCGCTGCTGCGGCATAGCGCTGGGTAAATATTCCGACGAGTGGGACAACAAACGAGGCCATAAAGTAGGGTACGACAGTACCATCGATGACGCTTTAAAGACGGGTGGATGGCACAAGGATAAGATCGGCGGGCATAGTGTCAGGCGCAATCACATACATCATTGCGGGCAGACCGGGATTGTCGGAAGCCTTGGCTGTGCATTCAGCCGTGTGGAAAACAATGAGATACATGATATCAATAAGCAGGACATTTGGGACGGCGCGGAGATGGCCGGCATTAAATTCCATGGTGCCATTGATACCGTCATAAGCGGAAATCATATTTACCGATGCGGCGAAGCCGGCGGCTTATGGCTTGACTGGATGGCGCAGGGAACTCACGTCACAGGCAACCTTTTTCACGACAACGCAGATCGTGATATCTTTAGCGAGGTCAATCATGGGCCGTATGTGATAGCCAATAACATACTCCTTTCACCTGTTGCATATCTCTCCTGCTCGCAGGGCGGTGCTCATGCTCACAATCTCATTACAGGAGGACTTCATGATATGGCATATGAGGGCCGCGAGACTCCTTATCATAAGGCTCATAGCACCGAAGTTGCAGGGCGGCGAGACTGTCCTGTTGGTGATGTCCAGTGGTACAACAACCTCCTGGCAGGGAAGTGTAATCTTGCCGCATACGATAATGCCGCTCTTCCGGTAGCCGCGGCGGGGAATGTATTTGCCGGGGGCGCACAGTCCTCAAAGTTCGATAAAGCGGCTTTACTTAAACCCGACTTCGATCCAGGCATAACGCTGACTCAGCAGGCCGATGGCTGGTATCTTGAGCTGAATGTGGACAAAGCCTGGGCAACCGAGCAGAAACGCAGGGTTGTCGGAACAGAGATGCTCGGCAAGGCTGTCATCCCTGACCTTCCGTTCGAGAATGCCGATGGTTCGCCTCTGAAGATAGATACTGATTACTTCGGAAAGAAAAGAGACACGACGAATCCGTTCCCCGGTCCGTTCGAGGTCAAGGAAAGCGGAAAGCAGAAGATAAAAGTCTGGCCGCTTGCGTCTACGTCCGGCCGTGCCGGGGCGCCGAACTTCTGGGATGAGATTCCGCTTTCACCCAGCACCAGGATGCCATCCGTCGTTCTGGACGATTACTGGAACAGCGAATTCCAGAGGGTCAATCGCGAGGTGGCTGCCGCACAAAACACACGGCTGGTTTTCTTCGGTGATTCAATCACGTGGTGCTGGTCGCTCGGAGATTTAACGGGTCAGGCTGTCTGGAATGAGAACTATTCCAAATACAACCCCATCAACATGGGGAATTCCGGGGACATTACGCCAGTCATGCTCTACAGGGTCAATCATGGCAACCTGGATTTTGCAAGCGGGCGGCAGCCCAAAGTTGCGGTTTTGCTGTGCGGCATTAATAATTTCGGGGTATCTCAAAGTGCTGGCGGCAGGGAGCAGTGGAACTTGGGGACCCATTGTCCTCCCGTCGACATTGCCAATGGCAGAAGGGCGATTGCCCAGGTGTTTCGGCGCCGCCTGCCGCAGACGCGGGTAATCATGCTGGCGCTCCTGCCGGTGGCCGACGAGGGTAAATGGGCCAAGAGCAGGCAAGTCAACGCCAGCAACGCCGCCCTGGCTCGCAATGATAATGAAGTGGCTTATGTTGATTTGCAGGACACGTTTCTGCTGCCCGACGGCTCGATCAACAGGCAGCTGTTTACTGACGGCACCCATCTGACCCCGGAGGGGTACCGGGTCTGGGCCAAAGGCATCGAGCCGCTTGTTCTGAAATTCATGGAGGCGCCGCCGCTTAAACCTGTGAAGATCATGTTGATCGGCGATTCCATTACCGAGGGTGTTGATTCGAATGGTTCTTACAGGCGTTACCTGGACGGCATGTTACGCAGGGACGGACATCTGATTGATTTTGTGGGGAGCCGGAGGAAGCACAGCGATGACAAAACAGAACCGGATAACTATGAATACGATGTTGATCATGAAGGACACTGGGGTAAAAGCTCGGCATGGATGGCAGAGAATATGCAAAGCTTGCTGGCCAGTCACGTGCCGGATGTCGCGGTGATCAATCTAGGGACAGAGGATATCATTTCCAGCAAGCTTGCCACTGAGCCATTGGCCGACGGGATTGTGAAAAACATCGGCAAGGTGGTCGACACGCTTCGTGCAAGAAACAGAAATATGAACATTGTGCTTTCGACCATCATTCCGGTGGCGGGTAAGCAGGATGTGGTTAATCTTGTAAATCTTAAGATCAAACGTTACGTTCAAGCCAATGCCGCGCTTCCGAACCCTGTCGTCCTGGCGGACCCGTACAAAGGGTTCGATGTTTCGCAGGATCTGGCCGCTGACGGCGCGCATCCCAATGCCGCCGGGGCAGGAAAGATGGCGAGCGTGTTTGCCGATGTGATCCAGAGAATACTCAGAAACGCTGAACACGAAGAACGGAAGGATCGTAATGACTGAAAAATACCGGAAGAACAGAATAAATCAAGGAAAGGAATATGCCATGAAGAAGTTAATGGTAGTGCTCCTGGGGCTAAGTTTGTGCGGATCGCTGTCTGCCCAGACGGCAGCCGCCGCCACCCTGACCCATCTGCGCTGCGAATATCTCGTCGATCCATTGGGCATCGATGTGGTGAAGCCGCGCTTGAGCTGGGTCATGGAATCCGCTCGTCGCGGAGAGCGGCAGACGGCATATCAGGTCCTGGTTGCTTCAACGCCGGAATTATTATCGGGGAATACCGGGGATCTCTGGGACAGCGGCAAGACGATGTCGGACCAGAGCAGCCAGGTGGAATATGCCGGCAAATCGCTAACAGCGCAGATGCCCTGCCACTGGAAGGTCCGGGTGTGGGACAAGGACGGAACCACATCCGCATGGAGCGCCACGGCTAGGTGGTCCATGGGGCTCCTGCAGGCGGCGGACTGGGGCGGCGCGCAGTGGATAGGCGACGATGCGCCAAAGAACATCCCGTCGCCCCTGCTACGCAAATCATTCGTTATCAACAAGGCGGTGAAACGCGCCCTGGTCTACGCCACGGCGCATGGGGCGTATGAATTGTATCTCAATGGCAAACGAGTGGGCGACCACATCCTTGCCCCTGGTTGGACCGACTATCGCAAACGCGTCCAGTACCAGACCTTCGATGTGACCAGCGACCTACATGCGTCGGGTGAAAATATCATGGCCAGCGTTCTCGGCGACGGTTGGTACAACGCCTCCATGTTCACCTGGCCGGCTCGACCTGCCAATGGCAGTGATGCGCGGAAACTGCTGATGAAGCTGAGTATCGAACATGTGGATGGCAGCACCACGACGGTGATCAGCGATGCAAGCTGGGCCATGTGGCGCGACGGCTATATCCGAGAGGCTGCCATCTATGACGGTGAAACCATCGATGCGAACAAGTTCCAGAACGGGTGGGATAAGCCCGGTTACGATGCGACATCATGGGAGAAGCCCAAGGTCTATCCTGCCAGCAGCGCGCAGCTCGTTGCGCAGAACAGCGAGCCGATACGCGTGGTCATGGAACGCAAACCGGTTGCCGTGACGCAGCCGAAGCCCGGGGTGTTCATCTTCGATATGGGCCAGAACATGGTGGGCTGGTGCCGGGCCACCCTCTCCGGCCCTGCCGGCACCACGGTGACCTTACGCCATGGTGAAATCCTCAATCCGGACGGAACCCTCTACACCGCTAACCTGCGCGGTGCACGCCAGCAGGAGACGTTCATCCTGGATGGCAGCAGCCACCGCGTCTTTGAACCACATTTCACCTATCATGGCTTCCGCTATGTCGAGGTGACGGGGATACGCGATGCCACCGACATCGGACTGGTCGGGCGGGTGTTCTTCTCGGATTCGCCCATGACCGGCACCTTCTCCTGCTCCAATCCGCTGCTGGACACCATCTGGAACTGCGCCCTGTGGAGCCAGCGCGGCAATTATATGAGCGTGCCCACGGATTGCCCGCAGCGCGCCGAGCGCATGGGCTGGACCGACAATGCTTCGGTTTATGCCCAGACGGCGATATTCAACATGGACGTGGCCGCCTTCTATGGCAAATGGGTACAGGATCTGCGAGATTCCCAGTCGGAGGAGGGTGGATTCAAGAATTTCGCTCCCAGCTTCGAAACCGAAACGGGCGCTCCAGGCTGGGCCGATGCCGGGGTGCTGCTGCCCTGGCGGTTGTACCTGAATTATGCCGATACCAGGCTGCTGCGCGAGCATTACCCCTCGCTGAAGAAATATATTTCCCTGATCCACGGCGCCAATCCCAAACATCTCCGGCTCAACATGGTCAACGGCAGTTTTTCCGACTGGCTTGATGGTAGCAAGGGCAAGGTCGATGGCTATCCAAGTGGCGGCTCCATTCCGCCGGAAGTATTCGCCACCGCCATGTACTTTGACACCGTCCGGTCGGCGGCTGCCATCGCTGTCGTGATCGGCGAAACCGCCGACGCGACAACCTATTCCACATTGGCTGATGACATCCGTTCCGCCTTCAACAGCGCCTATGTCAAACCCACTGGCGAAATACACGGGAACAGCCAGGCCGGTTATGCCTTGGCGCTGCACTTCGACCTGCTCCCCGAAAACCTGCGTCCAGAAGCGGCGCGGCGCATGAACGATCTGGTGGTCACCACCTATGGCGGCCGCCTCTCGACCGGCGAACATGCCACGCCGCGTCTTCTGGTGGAATTGAGCCGCAGGGGATTCCACGAAACCGCCTGCACCTTGATGGAGAGCACGCGTTATCCGTCCGTAGGCTACATGATCAGCCAGGGTGCCACCACCACCTGGGAACGCTGGGATTCCATTCTCGACGGCCGGTTGGCAGATCCCAACGGCAATTCACTAAACCATTGGATGTTCGGCGCGGTCTGCGAATGGCTGTACCGGGTGGTGCTGGGCATCAATCCCGATCCTGCTGCGGCCGGCTACCGGAACGTCATCATCAAGCCTCAGCCTGGCGGTACCCTGACCTGGGCCAAGGGCAGCTATCGCAGCATCCATGGCCTCATCGTCAGCAACTGGAAACGCGACGGCGCGCAATTGATCATGGAGGTCACCATTCCCGCCAACACCACCGCGACGGTGCATGTGCCGGCAAAGGATGCAGCATCGGTCACGGAATCAGGCAAAGCCTTTGACGCGGCGGAGGGGGTCAAATTTCTGCGCATGGAGAACGGCGCCGCGCTGTTCTCCGTAGGATCGGGGAGTTACCGCTTCGGTTCCACCTGGAATAATTGATCAGGAACGTATCGGCAGTTTTGCCGACATGACAACTTTTGCGAAATGTGAGATACTATGCACCAATTCGTAGGTGCAGGAATGTTTTTGGTGTACATGGGAGATTGATTTTGTAATGATTTCCCATATTGGAAAGCTTGATAACAAACAGAAAAAGGGAACTTATGCAAAAAGCAATTTCTTGTAAGAATATGACGAAAACTCAAAACAGAGGATTTATGAGGCTTATACCTGCGGGTGTACTGATTCTAACGCTTTCATTCTTGGCTGGCTGTGCGACCTTTGTCAGCCAAAAGATGCCGTGGGAAGATCCTGGCTATGCAAAGGATATTTCTGCGACCCAGGCTGATTCGCGAGCGGGAGAAGGATGGACAGAGTTTATCAAGCACCACGAAGACCGCAAGAGGTGGGTGACCGAAAAGAAAGTGGATATTCTTATGATAGGGGATTCCATCGTATTCGGTTGGAGCCGCGAGGGACACGAGGTGTGGAACGAACATTATGGCAGCCGCAACGCTGTCAACATCGGCTCCAGTGGTGACAGAACCTCCCATATGCTGTGGCATATTCAGGACGGCGGACTGGACGGGATGAAAGACCGGAATCCTAAAGTCGTGGTCATCATGATCGGAACCAATAATCGCGGCGAGCCGGTGAACGAAGGGCGGGATACGGCCCAGGGCGTGTTGGCAATACTCAAAGAAGTCCATCATAGATTGCCCGATTCGAAGATTCTGCTCCTGGCCATCTTCCCCCGCGATTGGACGCCGAAGGACGAAGGCAGAATCCGCAACGACCAGGTCAACAGCATTCTGAAGACGTACGCTGACAACAAAACCATCTATTGGCTGGATCTTAAAGAAACGTTTCTTGGCAAGGACGGCATGATGCGCAAGGATCTTATGCCCGACGCACTTCATCCCAGCGTCGAGGGCTACCGTGAGTGGGCAAAGGCAATGGAGCCTATGCTGACCGAGTTGCTCGGAAAGTAATCAGTAAATTCAGTCATTATGAAATGAAACAGGAGCTCGGTTGATCATGAAGCAAATAATGATAGGTTTGGCAATGAATGTGGTTTGCGGTCTGGCGATTGCGAATACGGACAAGACGCTGGTGTCGTGGGTGTGTCTCGCAAACACGACCCAGCAGGGCGGCAGCGCCCTCACGATCCAGTCAGACGATCGATTTGACGGGATCGTCTTTGGCGAAAGAGTGGCCGGCAAATGGATGGCCGGCAGCGAAGGCTTCGCCCGAACTCAGGGCGACCAGCAGGCAAACGCTGTTGAGAACGCCGATGACAAGACCCTGGTCCAGATGGCCATTGTCTACAAAGGCAGCCAGATATCCATCTACCGCAATGGCGAGCCGTATGCGTCATACGAAGCAAGCAATGAAGACTTGCTGAAAGCCCAGAATCAAGCTGTCTTTGGTCTGCGGCATGAAGGGGCCGGGCCTACCCAGACGCTGAGGGGATCGATTGAAGATGCGAGGATTTATGATAAGGCTCTGTCGGCGGAGGAGATCAGGAAGCTGGAAACCAACAAGGAATCCGAAATCAAACCTTATGCGTGGTGGACGTTTGAGAAGGGCATGGAAACCGACAGGATGGGACGGTTTCCGCTTAATACGCTCGACGGCGGAGCTAAGATTGAGGGTGGGCGACTTGTTCTTGAGTCAGATGGCGCCAC
>Ga0315290_10002837_pt1 | contig 12302 bp, 12 predicted proteins | sample YL17G12_0_MG_FD_203627 | JGI IMG/M metagenome (GOLD analysis project Ga0315290, IMG submission 203627) | Sediment microbial communities from Yellowstone Lake, YNP, Wyoming, USA - YL17G12_0 | ecosystem: Environmental > Aquatic > Freshwater > Lake > Sediment | place: USA: Wyoming | collected...
CCCCAATGTGGCAGCGCGATGCGCATCATCGCCTTCATCACCGACGCCCCCACCGTGCGCGACCTCCTCGCCCACCTCAGAGAGCCAACCGCGCCACCCCGCATCGCGCCCGCCCGCGGCCCGCCACTGTCGGAGACGGCCAGCACCGAGCACGATCCGCTCCCCGATCTGGCGCTCCCGCCCACCCGGCCTACGAGTTCGACCAACGCATCGCTTGGTAGCCAGGACCGTCGACACTCCGTCGTCTCGGCGCAACGCTGGGCGGGCTCGCGCCGGTGGCCACCATGCTCGAGGCGCGGGCACGCCGGTGCACGCGCATCACCCGCACACAGGGCAAAACGGCCCCGCGGCGACCCCCGACCACCCCATCTCCCGGTCAGTCCGGTCGCATCAACCCGTGATAACCTGATCCGCTGGCCATTGAGATTACTATCCGTCCGTCGATTGAAATGGTGAAACTTTCAACGCAAAGTCGGATCATCGGATTCTCTCACTTCGGTGTGCGTCTGTGACGGTGCGCCGATAGTGACGCCCAACGTGTAAGGTAACCGGCGCGCCGTGCTGGTGCTTGACAAGTGGAAGCCATGGATCGGCGCGTCAGGTTGACCGTTGGGCGTCTGGCCCCGGATGTGTTGCAGAGAATTACTTGCGACCTGCCCAATGCGAAGGCCGCCGCCGCTGATGTGCGACCGCAATGACCCGAATTTCGTCGGACGTAACTTGATAGAAAATAGTGTAGGGGAACCGGCGAAGAACATAACGACGCCGGGTTCCACGGAAGACCGCGCCGACGTGTGGATTCACCAAAATGCGACTTACGGCTCGGTCAAATTCGGCGACGAACGCGAGGCCAAGCTCGGTATTCGCGCTCGCGGTATAGAAAGCGGCCGCATCGTGCAGTTCGCCAAGCGCAAGAGGGACAATGACCAGCTTCACTTCAGCGCAGCACGTACCCTCGCCAGAGCCTCCGCGATCGGTATGACCTGAACCGCTCCACTCTCGACTTCGGCAATGCGACGCTCAATCTCAGCCGCCCACGCATCCTCGATCTGCGCATCCTCGTCGAGGCTGGCCAGTAAACGTTGGGCGAGCGCAGCGCGCTCACCAAGCGTGAGCTTCAGCGCCTCTGATTCGAGGATCTCTAGCGGGGTTTCCATTTTGGAAGTCTCCAAATTGCTGTTTAAATTCTACGCCGATTGGTGGCAGCTGCCCAAGACGCCCAACGAATTACCATCCGTCCCTGACCCGCTGGCGCTCGGTGGGGTTGAATTGCCTGCCCGTAGGCGAGCTCGCCGGAATAGCTCATAAAAGCTGGTGACCGACCTGTCGATGATGCGACACCCTCAACTGGTGCTTTCGGCCAACTGCAGCCGTAGCGCATTGCGCTCCATTGCGGTCATCGATTGATGTTTGTCCGCCAACACCAGCAGGTCGCCATAGCGAGCCACGCCTCCTCATAGGCGTAGTATGGTCGGATTCCCAATCGTCTATGGGGTGATTTCATGGTCGATCGCCGGGCGTTCATCGGAGCGGTGGCCAGCGGTTTCCTCGGCGCACCGCTCGCCGTTCACGCGCAATCGGCGCAGAGGTTATACCGGATCGGTTTTCTGCGAGTGCGTGCGGTTCCCTTGCCGAAGTCGTTCTGGGATTCGATGCGGGGTCTTGGCTGGGTCGAGGGGCAGAATGTGAAGATCGAGCCGCGCATTGCGAGCCAACGGGATCAACTGCCCGCCCTCGCGGCTGACCTGGTGCAGCTCAAGGTCGACCTCATCATGACCGCCGGAACGCCAGCGACTACCGCGGCGAAGCGGGCGACCGCGACCATCCCGATCGTGTTTACCGTAGCTGACGATCCCGTTCAAAACGGGCTCGTCTCCAGCCTTGCTCGGCCTGGCGGAAATCTCACGGGGACTGTGGACGGAACCTACCATGAGAAACTGCTGCAAGTCCTCGCGGAGGCGCGACCCGGCATTGCGCGAGTTGCCTATCCTTTCTTTGGTGAGCCAGATGCCCGGTTCTCGCGTGCCGCACAGGCGCTCGGTATTCAGGTTCAAGGCATTGCCCTGAAGGGTCCAGACGAATTTGACCCCTTCTTCGCAGAGGCAAGGAAGGGGCGCGCGGACGCCGCGGTGATTCCCGACATCCGAGGGATGGTGGGTTTTATGGAACACATCGGCGCTGAGACGCTGAAGAACCGCCTGCCGGCGATCGGCTTCACTCAATCCTTTGCCGAGGCGGGCGGTCTGTTGTACTACGGCCCAACATATGATTACGAGGGACCGATCGTTGCAGCTCAGGTCGACAAGATCTTCAAGGGCGCGAAGCCCGCCGACCTGCCTGTGGAGCAGCCTACGACTTTCGACTTCGTTATCAACCTCAAGACCGCGAAGGCACTCGGCATTGCCATCCCACAATCGATGCTACTGCGCGCAACCATGGTGATTCAGTGATCGCAGCGTTACAGGTCGCTCGCGGCTTTGGCGAAACTCGCCGTAGTCGCTGGGCAACTTGACTAGCCTGCCGCTCGAATGGAGGGATCTCGATGATTGCTCTACTTCGCCGCGTTGCGCTGGCCTCGCTGCTCTGTCTGACATCGCTCGCCGTCGCCGCCGACGCACAGCAGGCGAAAGTCCAGCGCTTGGGAATCTTGAGTGCAGATTCGCCGGGGCCCCCAGGCGGGCGCTGGACATTCCGGGACATAATGCACGAGCTCGGCTACACCTTTGGGGGGAACTTACTCGTTGATCAGCGTTGGGCGGAGGGCAGGAACGAGCGTTTTCCAAGCTTGGCGGCGGAACTCGTTGCGCTGAAACCCGACGTCATTCTCGCTGACACCACCCCGGCGGTCATTGCTGCGATGCGTGCAACGGCAACGATCCCTATTGTTATATTGCACGTTACCGACCCGGTAGGCTCCGGGCTTGCAGCTAGCCTTGCGCGTCCCGGCGGGAACGTTACAGGCGCGACTGACTTTGGCTTCGAAATGGCCGAGAAGTCCGTGGACCTGATGCACGTCCTCGTTCCCAAGGCAACCCGCATCGCCGTACTACTTGGCGGCGACAACCCGGTCGAGGCTTTCATACTCGAAGCCAATCAGAACGCCGCGAAGGCTATCGGCCTCACGCTTCTGCCAATCATGGCCAGATCGCCTGAGGAATATGAGGAGGCGTTTGCGTTGATGGCGAAGAAGGGTGCCGAGGCGCTCATTGGGGGTGGGGCCGGAGCCAGTACCGCACGGAATCGGGACAAGCTTATCGAGCTCGCGGCAAAAGCAAAATTGCCGGCGATGTATGGGGCCCGCAATTGGGTAGATGCAGGAGGTCTGTTGAGCTATGGTCAGAACAGGTTGCAAAAATGGAGATATGCCGCCACCTACGTCGACAAGGTCTTGAAGGGTGCCAAGCCCGCCGATCTGCCGATCGAGCAGCCCACAACATTCGACTTGGTGATCAACCTGAAGACCGCGAAGGCGCTCGGCCTCACGATTCCGCAATCGCTGCTGTTGCGTGCGACCGAGGTGATTCAGTAATCGAGCGTTCCCGGTTGTTCGCGGCTTTCGCGCTCGCCGCAACCGCCCATCAAATCCGCGCCGGCCGGTCGCGTTTCCGAAGAGCGGGCAGGCGTGTGTCACGGCACCGAGGTGCTGCCGCGTTCATTTGCAGGGCGAGAACCACCGCCGCCCCCCCGAACCAGACTACGGGTTCGACCGGCGCGTCACCTGGTTGCCACGCACCCGCGGTTCCGTCCAGTGCGGTGCGTCACGATATTGGCCAGCCATTGAACGCGGACCTGTGACTACCGCGGGAGCCGTCGCCGTGCGCCATGCAGTCCCATTTTGATTGACGTTCGAATCCCGGGGGGTGTATGGTCCGACCGCACGCTGAAGGGGTAGAAGTCGCGCTGCCGGTACGGGTCCTCGGGGAGTACGGCCCATGCGATCTGAACGCTTCGAAGGCAACAGTACGCTCGTGCGCACGGCAAGTATCGTCGGCGCCACCGGGTGGCTCAGTGTGTCAGCGCTTGCCCAGCCCGTGCCGATCCCGCAGTTGACTCCGATCACGGTGACGGGTTCCAACATCCCGCGGATCGACGGCGAAACATCGCTGCCGGTGCAGGTGATCACGCGCGACGAGATCGAGCGCGCCAACATCCAGACGGCGGAGCAGCTCGTCAACACGATCTCGGCGACGATGAGTTTCAGTTCGGCTAACGAAACTCTGGGCGGCAACGGCCAACCGGGATTTGCGGCCGCATCGTTGCGCGGCATCGGTTACCAGAGCACCCTCATCCTGCTGAACGGCCGTCGAATCGCCAACTATGCGTTCACCACAAGGGGCGGTGACCTCCATTTCATTCCGCTTTCGGCAATCGATCGCGTCGAGGTATTGAAGGACGGCGCGTCCGCCATCTACGGCAGCGACGCGATTGCCGGCGTGATCAATTTCATATTGCGCAAGGATTACACCGGCGCCGAGGTCTCCGCGCAGTACACGTCACCCGAGCACACCGGCGGCTACGCCAAGCACTTCAATCTGGGGGCAGGCTATGGCGATCTCGCGGCGCAGAAGTTCAACGTCTACGCGATGGTCGACTATCAGCAATACGGGGGCATCGAGGCTCGAAACCGGCCGTTCGCGGCGACGAGCTACATCCCTGCCGAAGGCCTCGACCTGACGTCAATCTCCTCCTTGCCGGGCAACGTCGACACACCCGCCGGCGCGCGCAATCCGACTGGCGATCCTAACAACGGGTACAAGAACCCGTCGTGTGCCCCGCCGCTCTCGTTTCCCACCGCCGGCAGCGCCAACCAGTACCAGTGCCGCTGGGATGGTCCGGGCAATTCGACGATCGTCGATCCGAGCGAAACTCTCAACTTCGTCGGTGCGTTCACGTGGCAACTCAACCCCGACAACCAGTTCTTTCTCAACGGCACCTATGTCCGGAACAAGTTCACCTTCGCGACCAGTCCGATGCGGGTATCCAACCAAAATACACTGGGGGGAATCCAGCACTTCTTCCTGCCGCCGACGAGCGCCTTCTATCCGCACCAGCTCGCGCAATTCTACGGCATCGATGGCCGTCCGCTGAATATCTACTGGCGCGCGGTCGAGCTCGGAACGCGGACGATCGAGCCGATTTCGGAACAGTGGAACATCGTCGCCGGGATGCAGGGCAACGTCAAAGGCTGGGCCTACGACGGCGCGTTCAACTACAACCAGAGCAATGTCAACAGCCGCTACACCGACGGCTATGCGCGGGAATCGGCGTTGATCCCGATTGTTAACAGCGGCGTCGTCAACCCCTTCGGCCTGAATACGCCGGACGTCGTCGCGCTGCTGTCGACGGCGAAGATCGACCAGTCGCTGCGCACCGGGAAATCGTCGGTGACCTCGTTCGACCTGCATGCGTCGAATGACATCGTTGCGTTGCCAGCGGGCCCGATGGCGCTGGCGGTTGGCTTCGATGCGCTGCAGGAACGGTTGACGCAGGTCTCCGACCCTGCGCTGGCGGCAGGCGACATCCTCAACGTCTCGGCGATTCCCTCGCTGTCGGGTAGCCGCAGCGTCTGGGCGCTGTTTGCCGAAGCCAACATTCCGATCGTCAGGACGCTCGAAAGCAACCTTGCCGTGCGCTATGATCACTACAGCGATTTCGGCGGGACGACCAACCCCAGGTTCTCGCTCCGCTGGCAACCGGACCGGAGCGTGTTGCTGCGCGCCTCCGTCGGCACCGGCTTCTTCGCGCCGAGTCTGGCTGGGCTCTACCAGCCGCCGGTGCGTAGCACGACCTCCGGCGGCCCTTTCAGCGATCCGGCACGCTGTCCCGTCACGCAATCGCCGCAGGACTGCAATCGGCAGTTCCCGACGCTCGGCGGCGGCAACCCGCAGTTGCAGCCGACCAATTCCAGTCAATGGAGCGTCGGTGGAGTATGGGCGCCCACGCCGGAGCTGACAGTGGGCGTCGATTACGTCGAGATCCTGCTCGACAACAAGATCAATTTCTTTTCGAGCCAACAGATTTTCGCTCAATGCCCCAACGGCACCAACGGCACGCTGTGTTATCTCATCCACCGCAGTCCAGTTGATCCCGGGACACCCGGGCTGCCGGGCCCGATCGTTCAGTTGGACCAGTTCCTGACCAACCTGGGCAAGGCCAAGTTCACCGCCATTGACATCTTTGCCCAATACAGGACTGTAAGGTCCGATTGGGGCCAGTTCAAGGTGACATTCAACGGTACCTACAACATTCGGAATCTGCCGCAGCAGGCCAACGGCAGCTACCTAAACCAGGTCAATCACTACACGACGGCGGGCGGCAATCCTGGCGCCATCCCGTACTGGCACCATTACGTCGTGCTCGACTGGAGCTACGGGCTATGGTCGGTCACGGTCACCGAAAACTTCCAGACCGGGACCTACGACCAATCTCCCGGCCCGAACACCGGCGGCAAGCTCCGCATGATCGGCGACTACGACATCTGGAACGTTGGCGGCGCCTACAGCGGGTTCAGGAACACGACACTGTCCGTCGGCATCAAGAATCTGCTGGACCGTGCGCCGCCGTTCTCGAATCAGTCGCAGACCAACCAGAGCGGCTACGATCCCCAGACGGCCGATCCGCACGGCCGCCTCTACTGGGTCGGTGTCAGGTACGCGTTCAGGTAGGCGACATGGAGAATGCATCGCTTCACGCACGAAAGTGTTTTGTCTGTTTTGTTGTCGCCGCGGTGGTGTGGAGCGATGCCAGTGCTGCGGTGACGACAACCGTCGTCGACATTCCGACCCGGGGCGCGACGCAACGCTTCCTCTACGTCCGTCCGGACGCCCCAGTGGCAAACATCGTCTTCCTTCCGGGAGCCAACGGCATCATGGGCATCACGAACGACGGATCCATGCCCACGGTGGCCGGTCGGTGCGCCCCGTTCGCCCGCAATCGCGACGCGTTCGCGGCGCGTGGCTTTGCGGTGGCACTCGTCGACCAAACGTCGGACTTCAAGGTCCGGCTGTTTGCCGACATTCGCGAAGTCGTCCGTTACATGCGTGGCCGCGACAAGGTACCCACCTGGATTGTCGGCGGTAGCGCATCAACCTCGGCGGCCTTGAACTTCGCGGTCGACCTTTCGCTCGACGAGCCGATGGGCGTCATCATCTTCTCCCCATGGGAGCCCGACCTCTCGCGGGCCGGGCTCGTGAAGCGCCCGACGTTGGTGGTCTACCATATGGCAGATGCTCTATCCGTGCCGCTCGTTGACCCTCTGTTCGATGCGTTGACCTCTGCGCCGGCGAAGGAGCGCATTGGCCTTGCCGGCGGTGACAGCAGCGGGTGCGGCTACCACCTGTTCAGCGGCATCGACGCCGAATTCGTACGGGCGACCGCCGGCTTCATCGACAAACACAACCCAACGCGACCGTAGACATCGGTGGAGAACTGGCCGCAGGGCGATCGGTTCCAGTTGCAATTCGCGGTTTCGTTCTGAATCAATTGCTGCCGTTCTCGCATTCCGATGCGCAACTCCAGATAGGTTGATTCTTGGAAAAGTCCTCGCTGACGACCATTTGATCGACACGCCGACGTTGGACCTGCAATCGTGACAGCGGGCAGCGATGCGTACACAATACAGCGTCGCCGCAAACATCCCCCCAACGGAGCTATCGGTGGTATCGAGGCGGGCATTCGTCACATTCGTCGTTGGTGGATGCGTGCTTGTGCAGCGGACCGTTCGTGCCCAGCAGACGGGCAAGGTCTATCGGGTCGGCTATCTCCACCCGGCTACCGCGCAGGATCGGGCGGGTGCCTTTTCTGCACTGAAGCGGGCGCTCGTCGGTCTTGGGTATTTGGCCGATCGGAACATCAAGTTCGAGGAGCGTTTCGCTGGCGGCAAACTCGAAATGCTACCGATCCTCGCCACCGAGCTCGTGACGCTCAGGGTCGATGTCATCGTCGCGGTGTCGCCGTCAGCGATCCGCGCCGCGCGCGACGCGACTGCGACGATTCCCATCGTGATGGCGTTCAGCGGCGATGACCCGGTGAAGAGCGGCTTCGTTGCAAGCCTTGCCCGGCCCGGCGGCAACATCACCGGCATGACGACCCTCACCCTGGAGCTCGCGCCAAAATGGATCGAGTTGCTTCTGGATGCGATGCCGCGTATCAAGCAAATTGCGGTACTGAGGAGCCCGGTCCGGCTGGATCACAAGGAGCAGGTCGACGTCATGGAGGCCACCGCACGGTTGCGTGGCGTTCGACTCGTGGTCGTGGAAGCGCGCGATATCGAACAGTATGGAACTGCATTTGAAGACATGACGCGCCAACGCGCCGAGGCGGTCATCGTTCTCTCGGGACCGGAGTTCTCCCAGAATCTGGGGCGCCTCGCCGAGCTGGCAGCGATGCACCGGCTTCCATCGCTGTGGCAGTACAGGGACTTCGTCGTTGCCGGAGGGCTCCTTTCGTACGGTCCCAATATTCAGGACCTGTCAGCCCGCGCCGCCATTTTCGTTGACAGGATTCTCAAGGGAGCCAACCCAGGGGTTTTGCCCGTGCAACAGCCAACGCGATTCGAGCTGGCGATCAATCTGAGAACCGCCAAGGCGCTGGGCATCACCATTCCGCAGTCGCTGCTTCTGCGCGCGGACGAGGTGATTCAGTAATCGGTGACTCGTGTATGTCGCAGTTCGTCTACCTCCGGATGGTCGAGCTTTTCCGCCATTGCGGTCACTCGATGTCGTCAGTGGCCCTTCTAGATCGCGCCCGCCCGCGTTGCCATCGCCACCAGAAACGAAAAGCCCGCCACGCAGGCGGGATCGTATTCGCAGTGCGCGATGATCAGTTCAATCTGTGCCGGCTGAATCCGAGTCCGGCGAGGCCGAGGCCGCGCAGCGAAGCGTCAGACAGGCCGGGTTGCGACGAGCCGGCCAGCCCTTGCGTCTCGGTGAACGAGCCGAAGCTCATGTTGGCCAAGTTGGTGTTGAGCAGCTCGGCAGCCGTCTGAATGTTCGCGCGCTCGATCATGTCGGGGTGATGACCTGCAACGGCAAACCTGTCTCGGCAGTGACATTTGAAATATTGGTGCCGGTGACGGTGACCTTGTCAAGGTGCTCGATCGTGGGCTCTGGCATCGACAGTGTTTGACCGACCGCGAGTCCCGTCCAGGCGCATAGTGCGCCGGTGCCGAGTGCGTAGTCGATGGCCGAAATTGTCAACACGGAAACTCGGGGGCTCATCGGATAGCCTCCGCCTGCAGCAAGAGTGCGTTGGGGACGGTCAGTCCGAGCGTCTTCGCAGTTTCCATGTTGATTGTCAGCTCGAACTGCGTCGGCTGCTCCACCGGCAGATCGGCCGGCTTCGCGCCGCGGAGGATCTGGTCCAGATACTTGACGACGCGACGTTGGAGAACCGATCCGTTCGGCCCATAGGCCATCAGACATCCGGCCGCAGCCATTTCACGCCATTCGCAAAGAGTCGCCAGCCGATGTTTCGCGGCCAGTCCTGCGAGCAGGCGTACATCCGCGGGGAACGTCGGGTTGGCAACGATGAAGAGTCCAGGCGCGCGTTTGGCGGCGGCAATCAGAGCGCCCTCATAATCGCGGGAATCACGGACTTCGAACACGTCGACTTCGATGCCCAGGGCTTTTGCAGTCCGACGCGCGCCCTCCACCTGGCCGGGGCCAGCCGAATGATTGACCTGCGTCAGAAGGGCAATCCGGGTCGCTCCGGGAAGCATTTCCTTGAGCATTGCCAGCCGCTTGCCGGCGATCTCGTCGGCGATTATTGCCACCCCGGTGACGTTTCCGCCGGGTCGCCCGAGGCTAGTGACGAATCCGTTGCGGACGGGGTCGATCGAGGTGAATGCCATCACGATCGGGATCGTCGTGGTCGCCTCCTTGGCCGCCTGAATGGCCGGAGGGCTGGCGGCCGCGATTACATCGACGCGCGCCTCCACGAGTTCGGCAGCGAGTGCGGGCAAGCGATCAAGCCGACCGCCGGCGAGCCGGACTTCCAGCACCAGATTTTGTCCTTCGACGTATCCGAGTTCGCGTAGTCCCCGGCGCAAGTTCTCGGCGTCAGGCGCTGTTGTGAGGACGCCGACCCGGTATACCTTTTGCGGAGGTTCAGTCGCGCCCCGGAGAGGCGCCAAGAAAAGGGAGATCGCCGCGGCCGCCAGGAGCAGAGTGCGTATGCTCATGCTTCTCCCTCCCATGTCGACATGGCACGCCATCCGCATTCCGCGCTGTGCGGGGATAACGAGGCTGTAGAATAACTCCAGCCTACACGCAATGAAGTGTGAGCCTCTTCCAATGGCATAGGGGGCTGAAATGAGCGAGCTGGGTCGGCTACGCGGCGTGCACTTCTGTGCGCCCTTGGGGCGGGAGCACTGATTGCGGGCGTCTACCCAGTACGGGGGCAGCCGCCGTCGAAGATTCTACGCGTCGCACTGCTGTTCTTCGGCGCCCGAGCAAGGAATGCGGCATACGATGAATTGGCACGTTTCCGGGCGCGGCTGCGTGAGCTTGGCTACGTCGAGCGCAAGTCCATCCTAATAGACGAAAGATACGCCGAGGGGAATGCGCAGCGGTTGAAGGGATTGGTGCAGGAGCTTGCGGCGAGCAATGTCGAAGTTATCGTCGCATCAGCGGTCGCCGCGACGACCGCCGCACGACAGGCGACGAACACGATTCCGATTGTGTTGGTGCACGCAGGCAAGGCGGTCGGCGCCGGTTTGATCACCAGCCTGGCGCGGCCGGGTGGCAACGTCACCGGTACCACGAATCTGCCGCTCGGCGGCAAGCCTGTCGACTTGATTCGTGAATTCATTCCGCAAGCCATCAAGCTCGCCGTGCTGGCCAATCCGACAAACGCCGGCGCTGCCGGTTACTTAGCGTCCGTCACTGACGCTGCCGCAAGATACAACATCGGCGTGATCGCGGTCGAGGTGACCCGCGTGGAGGATTTTCCGGCTATCCGTCCCTGACCCGCTGGCGCTCGGTGGGGTTGAATTGCCTGTCCGTCGAACGTACGCCTGCCGCCACTGCCTCAATTGGGGTTAAGCAAAGTCACTTGTGTCCGCCGCAGCAGCTTCTTGAATTCCGTGTCGAAGGTGACGAGATGCTCGCCGAGTTGAATCACTGCTGCCGCAAGCCACGCGTCGGGAATGGCGTTAGCGGTCCGTTTCTTGTCTATGCAGAGTTGGCGAAGCATTGGCCACTCGGCGCCGAGAGACGGCACCTCAACGCCCGGCACGGCGAGCAGGGCATCCAAAAACCTCACGGCATCTTCTACGGGCGTGGGTTGAATAAATATCTTCGAATGGGTGACCAAGCGCAAGAAACTGGCAACAACCATCGGCATCAGCTTCAGACTTGCACCATCCGCACACGCAACCACGGCTTCATCCAGGCATGCAAAGGCGGCTTTGTGGTGCGGATGATCACTACGTGACGCCGCAACCAACACATTGACATCAGGTGTCATCGTCAGCGGCATCCAGCATCGCTTTATTGCTGCTCGGGTTCAGGCCAGCTACCAAGCCCCCGCGACCGCTGAAGACAGGAATCTTTCGTTTACGTGCCTTGGTCACCGGTTGTGCAGAACGAAGGCGGAGTTGCAGTCCTTCCTCTATCAGTCGCGTCAGGCTGGTCCGCTGCCGCACCGCCAACGCCTTGGCATTGGCTAGCAGCGAATCGTTGATGTCCAGTGTGGTCTTCATCGAGTGACAATACAGAAATCTGTATAGCGAGTCAATCGCAGGATAAAGGAAATCCGGCTGTTCCGCAAAATTGGTGGGGGCGGTGTGTTTAGTCGAGGTTTTCGAGGACGAATTGCCTGTCCGTCGACTCCCGCACCAAGGCGCAGAGTAGCCTGGCGTTAACCCAGCTGGCGGATCACGGTGAGAGGCGGCTGCCGCATCGTGCCGCGCGTGCCAAGCCAGCCGGCAAGCGTCACGAGGAGCGCGCCGCCGCCCACGCCGTAGAGCCACACCATCGGATTGGCCGAGAACGGGATCTGGAACACCTGGTCCGACAGCACGTAGCCCAGCGCCGTTGCACCTCCGGCCGCAAGCGCCCCCGCGAGCGCCCCCAGCACCAGGAACTCGGCGCTCTGCGCGGCAGCGAGCTGCGCCCGCGAGGCGCCGAGCGTGCGCAGGATCGCGGCATCGAACTGGCGCTCGTCCTGCGTCGCGGCAATGGCCGCCTGCAGCACGAGGAGCCCGCCCACGAGCGTGAACAGGAACACGAACTCGACCGCCTTGGCCACCTGCTCGATGATCGTCTGCACCTGCCGCATGATCTCGCCGACGTCGATCGCGA
>Ga0315290_10002839_pt1 | contig 12299 bp, 12 predicted proteins | sample YL17G12_0_MG_FD_203627 | JGI IMG/M metagenome (GOLD analysis project Ga0315290, IMG submission 203627) | Sediment microbial communities from Yellowstone Lake, YNP, Wyoming, USA - YL17G12_0 | ecosystem: Environmental > Aquatic > Freshwater > Lake > Sediment | place: USA: Wyoming | collected...
ATGTCGCAACTTATGACAGTGGAAACAGGTTTATCCATTACGGGCAGCAACGCTGATCAGCGTATTCCATTGAAGCCTTCTGCGATGCGCAATTGGATCATGATGATCCACAATGCCGTTAGCGCAGGAAATGCTTCGGGAGATGCGGACTCTATCAGCCAGATTGCTCAGAAACTGCTTAATGCCAAAGGCAAAGCACTGGTTGTATGCGGAGTGAACGACCTGAGTTGCCAGCTAATTGTGAATGCAATCAATCAAATGCTGGATAGCTATGGCAATACCATCGACCTCACGAATCCACTTCTGACGCGCCAGGCTAAGGATGAGGATATGGTTAAGCTCCTGGATGATATGAATAATGGCCTTGTAGGTGGACTTCTTATGTTCCAGGTAAATCCTGTATATGACTATTTCGATAGCGCCCGGTTTGTTTCCGGCCTGGCCAGGGTTAAAATATCTGTGTCGTTTGCAACCGCATCTGACGAAACATCAAAGACCGCTAAATTTATTTGTCCCCACAATCATTACCTTGAATCCTGGAATGATGCTCAGCCAATGAAAAATATTTACAGCCTTGGCCAGCCAACCATCAATAAGATTTATGCTACAAGGCAATTCCAGGAAAGCCTGCTCAAATGGATAGGAGTTGAACCTGACTTCTATGCCTATATCAAAATATACTGGGAAAAGAATATGTTCCCGATGCAATCTGTTTATACCTCGTTCAATACATTCTGGAATAACGCGCTACAACGTGGAGTTTTTGAGCCAGCTGTGAAGATTGAGAAGCAACCGGCTTATAGTGCTGCATTATTAGCCGAAGCACTTTCAAGCCTTGCAACGTATAAAGTAATTGATGGTATCGAACTTTCTCTTTACGAAACTATTGCCCTTGGAAATGGCAGTCAGGCCAATAATCCATGGCTTCAGGAATTGCCTGACCCCATAGCGAAAGTATGCTGGGATAATTTTGCAGCCATATCACCTGAATTGGCATCTGAGCAGAAAATTAATAACGGTGATGTGATCCGTATCGGCGAATCTCTCATGCTTCCGGCCTTGCTTCAGCCTGGCCAGGCTTACGGTACAATTTCAATTGCATTGGGTTATGGCCGCAAGGACACCGGAAAAGTTGCGGATGGCATTGGCCAGAACCTGTATGCTTATGCCAAACTTTTGAATGGTAACGTCCGGTATGAAGCAAGTGGATTAAAAATATCCAAAACCGGCGAAATTCATAAACTGGCGCTCACGCAGATGCACCATTCTATGGAAGGCCGTGCTATCGTGAGAGAGACTACCCTGGGAGAATATAAAGAGAATCCAACAGCCGGCAACGAGTTACACGAGAAATTCGAAAAGGAACACCTTACGCTATACAAGGAATTTCCTTTTATCGGACACCATTGGGCCATGGCCATAGATCTGAATGCATGTACGGGTTGTAGCGCCTGTGTTATCGGTTGCCAGGCCGAAAACAATGTCCCGGTAATTGGCAAAGAAGAAGTAATGAAAACCCGCATCATGCATTGGATACGGATCGACCGCTATTACTCTGATGAAATTGAAAACCCGTCAGTTTATCATCAGCCCATCTTATGCCAGCAATGCGACAATGCCCCATGCGAGAACGTATGCCCTGTTTCTGCTACCAATCACAGCAACGAAGGACTTAACCAGATGGCATATAACCGTTGCATAGGAACGAAATACTGCATCAATAACTGTCCTTATAAAGTCAGACGCTTCAACTGGTTCAGATACGCAACGAACAAGAAGTTTGATTACAATATGAATTCCGATCTTGGCCGCATGGTATTGAACCCGGATGTAACCGTCAGGGAACGTGGGGTGGTTGAGAAATGTTCTTTCTGTGTGCAGCGCATCCAGGAAAAGAAACTTCAGGCTAAGCTTGAAAACCGGACACTACGCGATGGCGATATTTTGCCGGCTTGCGGACAGGCTTGCCCTTCCAATGCAATTGTCTTTGGTGACCTGAACGATCCGGAAAGCCGTATTTCCAAGATGTTCAGGAATAAGCGCAACTACCACCTGCTTGAAGAGGTACATACACTGCCATCAGTGGGATATCTTACTAAGGTCAGGAATAGTGAAAAGGTTTAATTCTGGAGCGAAGTAAATGGCTATTAGTTATTTATTGGAACCTATTGGAAGAAGACGCACTTGCAGAAGTTCATCAAGAAGTGTAAATTTGTACAAAACATTGATATGCAAAGACTAATATCAGACAATATAGATGAAATCAATGCATTGTGTATTGCTCATAATGTTAAGACTTTATTTGCTTTTGGATCAGTTTGTACAGATAGATTTAATGATAAAAGTGATATTGATTTGCTAATTTCATTTAAACCTATGGATCATGGAGATTATGCAGACACCTATTTTGATTTAGCTGATAAATTTGAAAATCTGTTTCATAGACCTGTTGATTTAGTTACTGACAAATCTTTATCGAATCCATATTTTATTGAATCGATTAATCAAACAAAGACATTAATATATGGATATTGAGATTAAAAAGTATCTGTTTGATATGAAATTATATGGGGAACAATTGTAAGACATTTGCCTACTCTGAAAATTGAAATTGAAAATTTATTGAAATAAAAAAATCAATTAGCTGTAAAAATAAAGCTAAATGAAAAAGAAATTTTACCTTCTTATTTTAAGTGTGTTTAGCTTCACAGCGTTTGGACAATTTCCGGTTCCACTAAATTTCAATTTTTCATACGATTACATCATGATAGGCGATGCAGGATATTGCGGAAGTAATTATTTAATCGGACCTGCATATTGTTCTCATTTTTCATGGAATATGCCTGATACTACATTAACTTCTTCGTCTTTGTTATATTATAAAGTACATTATAGAAGTGGTACTTTAGTATGGAATTCCATCGATACAACATATAATACAACGGATACAGCTTTGGATTTAGAACTTGGTGTGATAGGCTGGGTTTGGGTATCTGCTGTTTACAGCAATCCTGATGGTGAATCAGACTCATCTAACGTTGCATATAATAATACCTTGCCAATTGATATTAATGAAATGAGTCCAAACAATGATAATTCAATAGTTTATTTACAAAATAAAAAATCATTAATTGTTGAAGATTATTTAAGAGTCCGGGAGATTAAAATATTTGATTTGACTGGTAAATGTGTAAAATCATTAGGATGCATTCAAAGAGAATTTTCTGTTGCTGACTTAAAAGCGAACATTTATCTCATTGAAGTATATGAAGAGAATTCAAAAAAAAATAGCAGAAAAATTTTAATTAATTAGCTGCGCTGGATTAATAGAAGGTACAATATTAACCTGATTAATGCATAAACCTCAATAAAGACAAAAGATAAAAGGTTAAAGATAAAAGGTTCAAAACATTATGAAAAAAATCATAAAAATCAACTTTACAAAAACAAATATTGAAAGTGGTTTGCAAATGCCTGACTTTTATCTTTTTACTTTTGTCTTTTATCTTCTGCATGAATAATGCAGGTTAAATACGACTGAGCACATTGATCATAAAAAAGAAATAATAAATAATATAACCATTCATTGGTATGTACAAAACTGAAGTAAGAGGGGCGCTGATACTCGGTGATAAGAATTACAACCAGGTCACCAGTGACATCATTGCTCCTATCGACCGCAAAACACCCGGTTGGTGGAAATTCGCCTTTACCATCAGCTTAATAGCATCAACATTTGGAATTGTTGCTATTTATGTGACGGTCGTATATGGAATCGGCACCTGGGCTGTAAACAACTCCGTCGCCTGGGGATGGGAAATCATCAATTTCGTTTGGTGGATCGGTATCGGGCATGCAGGAACAGCCTTTTCGATATTCCTGCTAATCCTGAGGCAAAAGTGGAGAACATCCATCAACCGAGCTGCCGAAGCAATGACTGTTATAGCGGTTGGCTGTGCCGCATTGTTCCCGGCAATTCACATGGGTCGCGTGTGGCTGGCTTTCTACATTTTCCCTTATCCTAACACACGTGGTTCGCTCTGGGTAAACTTCAACTCTCCACTCTTCTGGGACTTTATTGCTATCAGCGCCTATCTGCTTATTTCTGCTTCATTCTGGTATTTTGGGATGGTTCCCGATTTTGCATCTATCCGCGACCGCGCCACCTCAAAAGTTAAGAAAGTAGTCTACGGTTTCTTCGCCTTTGGCTGGACAGGTTCATCAAAGGAATGGCTGCGCTACGAATCGCTCAGCTATATCCTTGGCGGAATTGCAGCTGTGTTGGTTGTTTCGGTGCACTCAATTGTTTCTACCGACTTTGCCAGTTCAGTAATCCCAGGTTGGCACTCAACTTTGTTCCCTCCCTATTTTGTGGTAGGAGCTATTTTCTCAGGCTTTGCCATGGTGATGACGTTGATGATTATCATTCGTAAGCTATATAAATTCCAGGATTACATTACCGATTCCCACCTGAACGCCATTTCAAAAATCCTTATCTTCATTTCGCTGATCATGGGTACGGCTTATGCTACCGAGATTTTTCTGGCCTGGTACGGTGGAAGCGAATATGAAATGTTCACGTTTTTCCGCAATCGTCTCACCGGCGATTATACGTTCCAGTTTTGGACTATGATAACTTGCAACGCTTTAATACCGCAGCTTTTGTGGTCGAAAAAGATTCGTAAGAACCTTACTGTCGTTTTCATTATTTCGATAATTATCAACATCGGGATGTGGTTCGAACGGTTTAATATCATCGTAACATCTCTTTCGAAAGATTATCTGCCGTCGAGTTGGACAACCTACTCGCCTACGTGGGTTGAAATCGGGATTTATGTTGGAACACTTGGCTTTTTTAGTGTCGGAGTATTACTGTTCTTCCGCTATATTCCTATGATTGCCATAAGCGAAGTGAAAAGTGTTCTTCATCTCGGTAAAGGTCATCCAACACATTAAAAATAAAAGATCATGCGCAAAACGAACATCATAGGAATATTCGACAACGAAAATACCCTGCTCGAGGCTATCCATAAAATGAAGGCACGAGGTATCGCCATAAGCGACATATATATGCCTTACCCTGTTCATGAAGCCATTGAAGCCATGGGAAAGAAGTCGAAATTTACTTTTATCGCTTTCCTCTTCGGCGTATTTGGTGCTGTCTCAGTGCTGTCTTTTCTTTATTATACATCGGTTATCGATTGGCCGATAAACTATGGCGGCAAGCCTACCAATGCATTCCCTTCGTTTATCGTCATCACGATCGTTTTAACTATTTTTACAGTAACCATTCTCAGCCTGTTCGCTTTTTCGGCCAGGTCGGGCATCTATCCCGGGAAAAAATATACCATGCCTGATTTACGCTCTACCGACGATAAATTTGTGATGGTATTTGATAAAAACAACATTTCAATTGATGCCGTGGCTTTCAATTCATTGTTGAAAGAGAGTGGCGCTTCGGAAATTCTTGAGAACGAAGAAAAATAATTTTTAACGATGATGTTATCCAGAAACAGAATACACACGCAATACGTCAGCACGAATTACTTCCCCTGGAGGATTGCAATATTGGCGGTAACAATTGTGGCCGGCATGTCGTTGGCTTCCTGCGACCGCACGCGCAATGACAAGGGATATGAGTATTTCCCTGATATGGCGTATTCCCTGGCATATGAAACCTATGCTCCAAACACAAACTTCCCTGATGGCAAAACAGAACAGATGCCATTAAAAGGCACGGTATCCCGCGAGATGATCCCATACCAGTATCCGGCTTCCGAAGCAGGCCGTAAGCAGGCAGGGCTGGAACTCGCTAATCCGATGAAGGATTCACTTATGGACCTTGCAGCCGGCAAGGATCTCTATACCGTATTTTGCATAGGTTGCCATGGTGATGCCGGCGATGGCAAAGGACATCTTTATAAAAGCGGGAAATTTGCTGTACCTCCCGCTTCATTGTTATCTGCCAAAACAATGGCTGTACCCGCCGGTGAAATCTACCATGTAATTACCGTTGGTTATAATGTGATGGGCGCGCATGGACCGCAAATCAGACCAAATGACAGGTGGCAGATCGTGAATTATGTGCAGAATGTGTTGCAAAAGAAGGTTAACAAATAAAATCCGCTGAAATGGATACTCGTTTTAAGCTTACACCACGCTATACCTATATTGCAATAGGGTGTATTACTGCCGGAATGTTGGCGATGGCATACGGTTTTTACTCCTCAGCCGACCGTGCATGGGCCAACCTGCTGTTGAATAATTTTTATTTCCTGTCGCTGGCTATTGGTGCGAGTTTTTTCCTGGCGCTGCAGTACATTACCCAATCGGGCTGGTCGGCCATGTTCAGGCGGGTGCCAGAGGCCATGAGCGCTTACATACCATATGCAGGCATTGCCATGCTGCTGCTGTATTTCGGCATGCACAACCTCTATCAGTGGTCGCGCCCCGAAGCTGTTGCCAACGATATACTTCTCGCACACAAATCACCTTACCTGAACATTCCTTTCTTCTTTATCAGGATGATTGTTTTCTTTGGCGCCTGGACATTAATGACCCGGCTTATTCGCAAAGTTTCGCTCCGGGAAGATCATTTTGGGGGTAATACTTATATGGAGAAGAATGAATTGAATTCTAAAATCTTCATTTTCATCCTGGCCATTACCTTTTCCATGGCTTCATTCGACTGGATCATGTCCATTGAAGCACATTGGATAAGTACCATATTTTCGGTAAAGAATTTTGTTGCGGCGTTCTATCATGGTACCGCTATAATTCTACTTATTGTTATCCTGTTGAATGAAAGAGGCTATTTTAAAGAACTCAATGAAAGTCATCTGCTCGATTTTTCACGTTATCTCTTTATGCTTTCCATCGTATGGGGATATATGTTCTTCTCGCAATTTATGCTGATATGGTTTGGAAATATTCCGGAAGAAACCGTTTACTACGCCGGACGCTGGAACAATGGATGGCAGGTACTTTTTTACGCAAATATCACAATTAACTGGTTTATTCCTTTTGCGGTATTATTGTCGCAAAAAATGGATAAAAATAAGACCGTCGTAAAAATCATTTGCCTTTTTCTCATTGCCGGGCAATGGATAGACTTATACGATCAGATTATGCCAACGTATACAATTACGCCCAAATTTGGAATCATCGAGATCGGTGCATTTATCGGGTTTTCCGGTTTATTCGCACTGGTTTTCGGCAAAGCGCTTTCCAAAGCCGACATGGTGCCTAAAAATCATCCGTACCTGGAAGAAAGTTTATACCACCATGTTCACTAATTCTTGAATCAACATTTATCAAGTCTGCGTTTTTATGTATGTTTAAAGATTGCTGAATAGGCCATGAAAATAAATTTGAAATTCATTCTGCTGCAGTGCCTGTTCATGATAACGGGCGCAGCATTTTCGCCGCTATCTTCACAAACTGCTCTTGTTAAAGAACCAGAGATTGGTATAGTAGAACACCTGGATGAATTCCTGCCTGACGACCTGGTCTTTACCGATCAGGACAATAAGCAGGTAAATCTGAAAGACCTTATCAACAAACCTGCGGTAATTTCCTTTGTTTACTTCCGTTGCCCGGGTATCTGCAGTCCGCTGATGAACGGAATGGCCGAAGTAATGGACAAGACGCCCGACATGGTGCTTGGAAAAGACTACCAGGCTATTACAATCAGTTTTGATCCGACCGAAACTCCGGATTTAGCTTTAAAAAAGAGAGCCAATTATATATCGCGGATGAAGAATCCGGGGGAGAAGAACGGATGGATATTCCTTACCGGTGACTCGGCGAATATTGCCAGGGCTACCCACGCAATTGGTTTTAACTATAAAAAAGTTGGTACAGACTTCCTTCATCCGGGATGTATTTATGTGCTCAGTCCTAAAGCTAAAATTACCCGTTACCTCAGGGGAATTTACTTCCTTCCTTTCGAATTCAAGCTTGCTCTGATTGAAGCTTCGGAAGGGAAATCGGGAAGCACGATCAACAAAATTCTAACATTTTGTTACAACTACGACCCTGCTGGTCAGCAATATGTGTTAAATGTTACAAAAGTTACCGGAACAATTATCCTTTTCTTTGTTTTATTACTCTTCATTACCTTACTCATTCGCTCCAGATTTAAGAAAATCAAACTAAAATAATAGCACTTTATATATGTCAGCAGATCACAAATCACCTCGCTTGCCAGGTTATCTCGAATACCAGGGAAAACACAAAGGTTTGTTAGCCTGGATACTCTCAACCGATCATAAGCGGATCGGTTTACTTTATTTCTATTGTATGAGCACCCTTGCCCTTGCTGGTGTTGTTCTGGGTTTATTAATGAAATTGGAACTCATCGCCCCGGGTCAGACCATTATGACGGCACAGAGCTATAATGGCCTGTTTACACTGCATGGACTTACAATGATTTTCTTATTTGTAATTCCCGGTCTTATCGCGGTGTATGGCAATTTTATGCTTCCCATCATGATTGGGGCAAGAGACGTAGCTTTCCCAAAGATAAACCTGCTCTCCTGGTATCTTTACCTGCTGGGCGCTTTAATTGTGCTGGCTTCACAATTTTTAGGCGATGGACCGCCCGATACGGGCTGGACGTTCTATGCTCCTTACAGCCTTCAAACACATACCAATGTGCTGGCGGCTGTAACCGGGGCATTTATTCTTGGGTTCTCTTCCATCCTCACCGGGTTAAACTTTGTTGTAACTATGCATCAGATGCGCGCCCCGGGAATGGGCTTTTTCCGGATGCCGCTATTCGGATGGGCACTTTATGGAACAGCCTGGATCCAGTTACTTGCTACACCGGTAGTTGGTATCACGTTCCTGATGGTGGTTGCCGAACGTGTTTTACATATAGGATTCTTTGATCCTACGCTGGGAGGTGACCCAATCCTTTACCAGCATCTTTTCTGGATATATTCACATCCTGCAGTGTATATTATGATACTTCCTGCTATGGGAGCTATTACCGAAATTATCATAACATTCTCCAACCGTATTGTTTTTGGATATAAAGCCATTGCATTATCGAGTTTAGCAATTGCATTTGTAGGCTATTTCGTATGGGGACATCATATGTTTACTTCAGGGATGAGCGACACCGCACGCTGGGCATTCTCTTTACTAACTTTCCTTGTAGCCATCCCAAGCGCAATAAAGGTCTTTAACTGGACAGCGACGCTCTACAAGGGATCAATCGATTTGCAACCGCCTTTCTGGTGGGCGATGGCATTCATCTTTGTTTTTATGATCGGAGGATTTTCAGGCCTGGTGCTTGGGGCAATAGCCACTGATGTGCATGTGCAGGATACTGCATTCGTGGTAGCTCACTTTCACTACATTGTTTTTGGTGGTACAGGTTTTGCTTTTTTCGGGGCGCTGCATTACTGGTATCCGAAGATGTTCGGCAAGGTTTATAACCGCAGAAGGGCTAACATTGGATTGCTTATTTTCTTCATTGGTTTCAACCTCCTGTATTTTCCCATGTTTATCCTTGGCCTGATGGGTATGCCCCGCCGCTATTTCGATTACCTTCCTGAGTTCCATGCATGGAATATTGTATCTACAGCAGGATCATGGATACTGGCTACAGGGCTTATCTTTATAATAACCAACCTGCTCAAAGCAAGGAAAGGAACTTCCGAAGAAATTGATAACCCATGGAACGGACGTACACTCGAATGGCAGATTCAATCGCCTCCACCACCCGAAAACTTTAAAGAAATACCTGTAATTACCAAAGGTCCTTACGAAAGACATAATACGGTAGCATAAATGGAACAAACATCTTCTCATAGTATTGAGCACCGCGACGATACCGCCTCCAAACTAGGTATGTGGTTGTTCATCTTTACTGAAATCCTTCTTTTCGGAGGATTATTTATCGTGTATTCTGTTTATCGTTATAAATACCCTGTAGCTTTTCACCTGGCAAACCAGGAATTGAATAGAAGCGTAGGCCTGGTGAATACTATAATTCTGCTGATAAGCAGTATGACAGTGGCTATGTCCGTTTCTGCGATTCAACAGGGTAAGAAAAAACTTACGATTACCCTGCTTGCGATTACAATATTTCTGGCCTTGCTGTTCCTGGTAAACAAATATTTCGAATGGGGAATTAAATTTCAACATGGCCTATACCCGGGTTCTTCAATTCTGCATGAATTGAGCCATGGCGATATCCTTTTCTTTGGATTATATTTTTTTATGACGGGCCTGCATGCCTTGCATATTATTATCGGAATGACTTTACTAGCAGTTATCCTTGCTAAGGTTAAAAATGAACGTATTAATTCCGGTGATTTTGTACTGCTCGAAAATGGCGGTTTATACTGGCATCTTGTCGATCTGATCTGGATTTTTCTTTTCCCGTTATTCTATTTAATACACTAATCGCATGAGCGAAGAAAAACAACATATTGTGAGTTATAAAAACAATGCACTGGTGCTGGTAGCTTTATTGTGTCTTACGATGCTCACCGTAGCCATCACCAGTGTGGAACTCGGGCCATGGAACGTGACAGCAGCTATGCTTATCGCCAGCCTCAAAGTAGGTATCATACTTACTTATTTTATGCACCTGAAATTCGAACACGTTATTCTGCGGATGATGGTTATTATGGTAGTGCTTGTATTTACCGCATTGATCGTTATCACATTTTTTGATTATTTATACCGCTAAATCCTATGTTCTCCGGAGCTTCAACATTCGTTTCTGATGTCGATACAGCATTTGTGCTGATAATTGGTATCTCCATGTTTTTTTTGATAGGAATCACAGCCACCATCATTGTTTTCCTGGTTCGCTACAACAAAAAACGCAACCCTATAGCTACAGACATAGAAGGCAGTACCAAACTGGAAATTATCTGGACCGTAATTCCAACAATACTTGTGCTGATCATGTTCTTCTACGGATGGAATGGTTATACACCCCTGTCGCGCATGCCAAAAGATGCGCTGAAAGTGAGGGTTGTTTCGCGCATGTGGATGTGGACATTCGAATATCCTAACGGACTTGTAACCGATACGCTTTACGTGCCTGCGAGTAAAGCGGTTTTGCTCGACATGGTTTCCATGGACGTAATTCATTCCTTATACATCCCGGCTTTCAGGATAAAACAGGATGTGGTGCCTGGCAAACAGAATAAGATGTGGTTTATCTCGAATAAACCGGGCCGGTACGATCTCTTCTGCACTGAATACTGTGGTTTGCGCCACTCCTATATGATCACGGCCGTGGAGGTTATGCCGGAGGCCCGGTATACAGCCTGGTATAATAAAACTCCCGCAAACGTTGATGTTACTGCCGTAGCGAAACCCGGTGCTATCGGCAAAACTATTTATGAGAACAAAGGTTGTGTGGCGTGTCATGCACTTGATGGTTCCAGATTGGTTGGTCCGTCTTTCAAAGGTATTTACGGCCATAAGGCAATCGTTACAACAGCTGGTAAAGAACATGAGATAACCGTTGACGACGAATATATCGCCCGCTCCATAAATGACCCTGCTGCAGATGTGTTGCTGGGCTTTAAGGAAGGACTGATGGTTTCTTACAAAGGCCAGCTTTCTGACGATGATATAAAACAAGTTATCGAATTCATCAAAACGTTGAGTGACAAATAACATCATCTTCAATTATCTGAAGCTTTCGGCCGAACTGGGTAAAATCCGTATTTCAGTTCCGGTAGCACTAACCACATTTGCAGGATATATCCTTTACAAGGGAGCCATCGATCAGGGCATTATTTTGCCTGCGCTGGGTATTTTTCTTCTGGCTTCGGGAGCATCAGCACTTAACCAGGTGCAGGAAAAAGATATGGATATTCGGATGCACCGCACTTTCCGCCGTCCCATTCCTTCGGGCAGGATTACGGCTACAACTGCCCTGGCAATTTCTGCAATCTTCTTGTTTGCAGGCTCACTTGTACTTGGATTGGGCGTTGGGTGGCTGCCATTGGTTATCGGGTTATTTACCTTTGCGTGGTACAATGGCATCTATACTTATCTGAAGCGCTTTACCGCTTTTGCATTGGTTCCCGGTTCGGTGGCAGGTGCTTTGCCGCCATTGGTTGGGTGGACAGCTGCCGGTGGCTTGCTGAGCCACCCCAGTGTAATAATGATCGCCTTTTTCTTCTTCATCGGGCAGATACCTCATTTCTGGCTTATAATGCTTAAATACGGCAAAGAATACGAAATGGCAGGATTCCCTTCAATCACAGCTATTTTTACACCGACACAAATCAAACGCCTCACATTTACCTGGATTGCTGCTA
>Ga0315290_10002841_pt1 | contig 12294 bp, 10 predicted proteins | sample YL17G12_0_MG_FD_203627 | JGI IMG/M metagenome (GOLD analysis project Ga0315290, IMG submission 203627) | Sediment microbial communities from Yellowstone Lake, YNP, Wyoming, USA - YL17G12_0 | ecosystem: Environmental > Aquatic > Freshwater > Lake > Sediment | place: USA: Wyoming | collected...
CCAGGAGATCGTGGTGGGTCTGACGGGGCTGGCAGATCCGGCCCGCGGCCAAGTTGCCGTGGCCGCCGTCAAGCGGCGCGAAGAGATCTACCGCGGCGCTTATGCCGACGAGTCGCCCGACCTGCTGGTCTGCTGTGCGGAGGGATACCGGGCGTCCTGGACGACGGCGCTGGGCGGCGTGCCCGGTGATCTGTTCGAGGACAACGTCCGGCGCTGGGGTGGCGACCACATCGTGGACCCGGCGCTGGTGCCCGGTGTCCTCTTCATGAGCCGGCCCCTCCGTGGCGACGGGGCCGGACTCCAGGACCTCGCGCCGACGATCCTGGCTGCGCTGGGAGTTCCGAAGGGAGCCGCCATGGAAGGGACGTCTCTGCTGGCATGAAGATCCTGGTCATCGGCCTCGACTGCGCCACCCCGGAAGTCCTGCTGGCCGACGAGCGGCTGGTGAACATGCGCCGCCTGATGCAGATGGGCGCCTTCGGCCGGCTCGAGAGCATCATCCCGCCGATCACGGTGCCCGCCTGGATGTGCATGAGCACCAGCCAGGACCCCGGTTCGCTCGGCGTGTACGGCTTCCGGAATCGTACCGACCACAGCTATGCCGGTCTCGGCTTCGTTACGTCGCGTTCCATCCAGGAGCTCGCCATCTGGGATCAGGTCGCCCGCGAAGGCAAGCGGTCGGTCATCATCGGGGTGCCGCCCAACTTCCCGCCCCGCAAGATCCACGGCGTCTCGGTGGGATGTTTCCTGACGCCCAGCACGGTCAACGACCAGTACACCGCGCCGGCTGGCCTCAAGGACGAGATCGCGGCGCTGGTCGGCGAATACGAAGTGGACGTCAAGGGGTTCCGCACCGACCGGAAGGCCTGGCTCCGGGGCGAGATCTTCCGGATGAGCCGGAAGTACTACCAGGTGGTGCGGCATTACTTGGCCAGCACCGAGTGGGACTACTTCCACTGCGTGGACATCGGCCTCGACCGGGTGCAGCACGGCTTCTGGAAGTACCACGATCCCAGGCATGTCCTGCACGAGCCGGGGAGCGAGTTCGCGGAGGTGATCCGCGACTACTACGCCCACGTCGACGAGGAGATCGGCAGGATCCTCGAGCTGCTCACCGACGACACCGTCGTGCTGGTGGTCTCGGACCATGGCGCGCAGCGGCTCGATGGCGGCTTCTGCGTGAACGAATGGCTGGTGCGGGAGAAACTGCTGGCGCTGAACGAGTACCCGGCGGCGGTGACGCCGTTCGACCAGCTCTCGGTGGATTGGGGCAAGACGAAGGTCTGGAGCGAAGGCGGCTACTACGCGCGGGTCTTCTTCAACGTGCAGGGGCGCGAGCCCAACGGCACCATCGCGCCGGCCGACTACGAACACTTTCGCGACGAGATCAAGGCCAGGCTCGAGGCCACCGTACCGGGCACACTGGTCTTCAAGCCGGAGGAAGTCTACCGCACGGTGCGGAACGTGGCGCCCGACCTGATTGTGCACTTCGGCGGGCTCTACTACCGGTCCATCGGCGGCGTCGGCTATGACACCTTGACCATCGTCGAGAACGACACCGGCCCCGACGACTGCAATCATGCGCAGTTCGGGTCGTTCATCCTGGCGGCATCGAACTCGCCGCTGCACGGGGAGGTGACGGGCGCCCGCCTGCTCGACATCGCCCCGACCCTGCTCGAGCTGGGGGGCTACGACGTGCCGGGGTCCATGCAGGGACGCTCGCTGGTGACCGCTGGCAGCGCGGCGCCCGATCTCACCGCCGATCAGGAACAGATCATCAAGGATCGGCTGAGCGGGCTGGGGTACATCGGCTAGCGGCGTTCCTAGTCCCCCGCCGCGGCCCGCTGCGTTGCCTCGACGAGCGCGCGTGGGGCTTCCATGGGCAGGGCGTGCCCCACACCCGCCACCGTCACATGCTTCGCCGAAGGCAGGGCCTTCAAAATCCGCCGTGTGGCGTCGACCAGCGCCGAGTCGCTCAGCCCGCCCACCAGGCAGGTGACCGGGCAGCGGATGGCCGCGATCTGAGCCATCGAGAGGTACTCACCGGTTCCGGCATCGAGATCGGCCAGGGTCGCCGGCGCGGTGTCCAGCATCCGATCCTGCACCGCCACGGGTAACTGGTCGAAGGCACAGCCTCCGGAGGTATGGGAAGTGGCCCAGCGCAGGAACCGCGCGGTGGCGTGGCGCTCCGAGCCGAATCGGCGCAGCACCTGCACCGCCGCGAAGGCCCGGAACATCCCGAAACTCATGTGGCGTTTCGCGTGCAGGGGCGGCTCGATGATGACCAGCGCCCGGACCAGGTCCGGGTGGTGGATCACCAGATCCAGCGCGGTGAGGCCACCTCCGCTCCAACCGACCACCGTTGCCGGCGCCGCGTTCAGGGCCCGCAGCAGCCCCGCGGCGTCCTCTCCATGGCGGTGGTAGTCCGCGACCGGCGCGTGCCGCGACTGCTCGTACCCGCGACGGTCATAACTGATCACTCGGTGGGAAGCGGCAAGCTCCCCGAGGCTTGGGCCCCAGATGTCGGCGAACCCCGCTGCGCCATGAATGAAGAGGATCGGGCTGCCCGTGCCCTGTTCCTCGTAATGCAGGGCGACTCCATCTATGGCGATCGTCGGCATTCTGCCTCCGGAAGCAGGCTGGGATTCGACTGTCCACAGATGATGATCTGCACCCCGGCGGCGTTGAGCGCCTCGAGCAGGGGGATGTTGGGGTTGTCCACTCCGGTGATCGCCTTGTAGGCGTCGTTCTGCAGCAGGTTCTTGGCCGAATTCCCGTGGACCACCATCGCCAGCTTGACGTTCTTCCTGGGAATCCCGGCCTCGTCGGCCATGACCAGGAAGGTCGCCACGTCCTTGAACACGGGATCGATGTCGGCGGGGTTCTCGGTCCCCTTGTTGACGTCCCAGTCGGCCTTGTAGTCCGCGTCCTTGGGAACCGGGAAGCTGGGATTCGGGACCGGGGTGTACTTGGCGACGGACTTGAGCAGGGCCTCGCCGGTCTGGGCGGCGGCCGGCGCGGCGGCGACCAGGATGAGGGCGATGGTGAAGTAACGACGGGACGCCTGCATATGCGACTCTGGAGTTTGGGATTGCGACAAGAGTGCGCACCCCGGCACGCCGTGGCAAGAGGCGACTACTCGGCGGTCCGCTCCCGGCCGGCTTCGGCCACCCCCCGCTCCGGCAGGAAGTAGAGGGCCGGCACCAGGATGAAGATGAAATAGGAGAAGTAGACGGACAGCCAGGCACCCGCCACGGCAGTGAGGTAGAGCCCCACCGAGATCCAGTTCTTCCTGAGGATCTTGCCGTGATACTGGCGCATGTCCGCATCGCCGGCGTGCTGCCGGGCCACGGCGCCGCGCAGCAGGGAGAAGGACACTGATCCGCAGGCCAGGACCCCACCATAGAGCGCAATCGCCGCAGGTTCCAGCGGGTTCTCACCCAGGAAGTTGGTCGCGAAGGGGATCAACGACATCCAGAAGAGCAGGTGGTTGTTGGCCCAGAGCAGCCTCGCATCGGCCCGCCGGGCACTGCGCACCAGGTGGTGGTGATTGACCCACATGATGGCCACCACCATGAAGCTCAGCACGTAGCTCAGCGCCACGGGCCCCAGCCCGACCAGACCGTGCAGGCTCGCCTCGTGTGGCGGTCGCAACTCGAGCACCATGATGGTGATGATGATGGCGATGACGCCGTCGCTGAACGCCTCGAGGCGGTTGGTGCCCATGGGACTCCTCAGCGCTTCATCAGGCGGAAGCCGATCTCGCGGCCCCATCCCTGCTGCATGGCCAGCGTGATCCAGAGCAGCGCGAAGGGCTCGAGCAGGCGGGCCTTGGCGAGCGGACCGGCGTCCACCGCCTCGAACCCCAGGTCGGTCGCGAGTCCGTGGACGGTCTTCCTGGCCTCCGCGTCATCGCCGCAGTAGCAGAGCACCGCCGGCTGGCCTTCGAAGATCGGATCGGCCATGACGTTGAACCCGACGGTGTTGAAGGCCTTCACCACCCGGGCGCCTGGCAGCTGCGCGGCCAGCCGCTCCGCCCCGGATTCGCCTCCCGGCCCGAGGTCCAGGCTGAATCCTCTGCCGATGGGGTTGGTGGCATCGATCACCACCGGACGCGTGAGCCCCGCCAACTGCGCCGCAATCTCGGGCACCGCGCCCCAGGGCGCCGCGATCACCAGCACGTCCGCACCAGCGGCTGCCTCCGCCGCCTTGCCCCGCTCGGCGTAGCGGACCTGGTGGCCCCGCTCGGCCCAGCGGCGGCCCAGCGTGCCCCCTACGTTCCCGGAACCGACAATCGTGATCCGCATCCGTCCTCCTATCGGCCTACGGCCTCGATCACCTGCCGTGCGGTCGCCCGGCCGCAAATCCGCCACGCGCGCCTCCGCGATCGGCCGGGTGCTGTCCAGCATCGCCGCATGCTCCCGCGAGGTCAGGAAGCGCTGCGGTCGTGGGCACGGCGTTCCGCCGCAAGAGCGCTGAATAGCGCCGGCGGAGCACAGGGCTACATGTAGCCCTCGCGGCGCAGGGTCTCGAGCCCGCCGCCGTCCTCCTTGTCCTGGGCCCTTCCGCTGCGCTTCGCGACGTTGCGGAGCTGCCCCATGCTCAGCTCCACCACGAGGTCCCCCGGTGTCTTCGCCGTCGTAGCGGTGGCCATCGCCCTGGTCGTAGTAGGGCGAGACCGTGGGAATCTCCGGGGGCTGCTCGGCGACGTCCCACCGGCTCTCCACGGTGCACGGCGAAAAATAGCCTTGGAGCGGCTCCCTTCCTCATCCGCGCGTGCCCCGACGATCACCCAGGTAACGGGCCCGCGGGAGGGATCGGGCTCGTACCGGCCGGTCGCGTGGCTGATCCGCAGCCGCACGCCTTCGCCGCTCAGGGTCCGGCGCAGCGCATCGGTCTTGAGCAGCCGGCAGCAGGTGATCCGGTCCACCGCCCCGTCGGGGAAAGGAGTCCGCTTCGCCCCCCCCGACGACTGCAATCATGCGCAGTTCGGGTCGTTCATCCTGGCGGCATCGAACTCGCCGCTGCACGGGGAGGTGACGGGCGCCCGCCTGCTCGACATCGCCCCGACCCTGCTCGAACTGGGGGCCTACGACGTGCCGGAATCCATGCAAGGGGAAGTCCCTGATCACGGCCGCCGCCGCGGCGCCCGATCTCACCGCCGATCAGGAACAGATCATCAAGGATCGGCTGAGCGGACTGGGGTACGTCTAGGGGGCTGGCCCGGCTAGGGGCGGCGTGGTTCTTCGGTCAGCGCCGCTATCCGCTTCTTCACGTCCTGGACAAACGGCTGCAGTTCCGGATCGGCGTTCTTCCAGAGTGCGACGAACCTGCCGTAGTACTCCAGCGCCTTCTCCCGGCCGCCTCTCGCCTCATACATCTCACCCAGGCGCCGGAGAGCGGGCGCCAGGGGAAACGGTTTCTCCAGCGCATCCATCGATAGCGTCGAAACCACCTGCTCGTACATCGCCAGTGCCGAGTCGGGCAGTTGCATTGCCTCGAAGGCCTGAGCGGTCTCATAGAAGGTGCAGACACCGCAGTCCCCCAAGTCCCAGCCGGCGCGGAACTGGGCAACTGCCTCCGAGTGCCTCCCTCGGGCCATGAGCAGCAACCCTGCCACGACGGCCCGGTGGTAATCCCCTTTCCGAATCTCGGGCGCCACCACCCGGTCGTATTCCGCGACGAGGCGCTCGGCGCGATCGGGCTTGCCGGCGCGGGCGTAGAATTCCGCCAGCGGCAGATAGGGGCGGTCGGCTGGAGGAAGGGAATCGAACCGATGGGCCGCCAGCACCGAATCCACCCTACCGATGGCCGCATCGGGCCGGCCCCGGAAGATCCGTTCGTCATCCGCCCACTCCGTGGCGATGGCCAGTCCGTCGGAGCCGCTGCCGGCACTGAAATCGAGCCCCATAGCCGTCAGATCCTCCCGCGCGGCCTCCCCCAGGCGGCCCTGCACCCTGAGGATACGGCTCTTGAACCGGTGGCTGGCGCGTTGGGCACCTGGTGGTCCCCGCAGGATCAGCGAGTCGGCATACTGCTCGGCGGTGGCATAGTCCCCTTTGGCGAACGCCAGCTGGATACCTGCGCCCAGGCGGAACAGCGACGAAGGGATCACAACTCCCCAGCGGCCGAAGACGCTGTCCGCGCGGGCAAACTTGTTCTGAGCCACCAGGGCGGAGAGGGCATTGTCGTACAGCGTCCCCGCCCGGGGCGCGGCGGCAATCCCCCGGAGGGCCACTTCCTCCGCCTCGGCAAATCGGCGCTGAACGAGGAGCAGGAGGGCCAGGTTGTTGAGAGCGGCTTTGTCCTCGGGCCAGGTATCCAGGAGCTGTCGGTAAACGGCAATGGTCGATTCGGGCTCGGCCCGCAAGGCGAGTCGGTACCCGGCAATCGCCAACAGTCGCTCTCGTTCCGGGAGTCGATCCCGCAGTTCGTAGGCCCGCTTCGCCTCCGCCACCCGCAGGGTCCGTTCGGCCCCGACGTTGTCGAGGAGGACGCTGAGCTTGCGGTGTGCCATCGCGAAGTTGGAATCGAGGGCGATGGCGGCTTCCAGGAAGGCCAGAGCCTGCGGCGGCTGGCCCAGGTCGAAGGCCCGGTCGCCCTGGGAGTACTTCCGGAGGGCCTCGAGCGAAGATGTCGTCACCTGCTCCAGCGGCTCAGCGGCGCGGATCGACCGGAGTGATTCGCCGATCCCTTCCCTGAGCTTTCGCGAGAGCCGGTCGATCGCCTCGATCAGGTGGGCGGCGTCAGCGGCAGACTCCCGTTCGGCAAGCAGCGTGGCTCCGTCTGGAGCGCTGACCAGGCGGACCGAGAGCGAGAAGCCCGACCCGACGGCGGCAATTTCCCCCGTCACCACCGCCTTGATAGCCTCTCGCTCCGCGACTTCCCGGGCTACCGTCGCGGTCAGCGGCAGGGTGGGACTTCGTTCCATGCGCTGGAGCGCTGCGGCGACATCGGCGGTCTCCATGACCCGCACCACGTGGGAGCGGGAGAGATCGATGCGCAGGGCCTCGGTGACCGACTGTCCCAGCGTGGAATCAGCGGTGCGGTTCTCGAAGTCCGCCACCAGCAGCGGATCCCGCGCCTTGAGGGTACCGGCGGAGAGCAGTGTCGCGAAGGGGCTCACACCCAGGGCCCGGAGGCCCATGAAAAGCGCGGTGCCAATCCCCAGTGCCGAAAAAGCCAATCCGCCTCCGGCCAACGCCCGACGCCAGGTGAGCAGCCGTTGGACCGGAGATTCGTTGGAGGTATGGGGAACACCAGCACCGGCGCGTTTCCGCTCCTGGTGGCTCGTGGCCAGGATGATCGGCGAGCCGAGCACCAGAAGCCCCGCGGCTGCCAGGAAGACCCAGTCGGGGAGACCGAGGAGGCGGACGAGCAGGTACGCCACCACGAGGACGACCAGGGCAGCGCCCGCAAAGAAGAGGCCCGCACGGGGAAGGGGCATGCCCTGGCGCACCGCCGCAGGCGAGGTGACGCCGCTCGGCGTGGCAAGCGCGTCGAGTTGGGCCAGCAGTTCCGAGGCCGACGTGAATCGGTCTGCGGGCAGTTTCTGGAGGCAGCGGGTGATGATCGCCGCCAGCGCTGAAGGCAGATTGGGCCGCAACTCGGCCAACGGGGTTGCCGTCCGGGACAGGTGACCGGCGATAACAGCCTGGGTGTTGGGTCCCCGGAACGGCGGCTCCCCGGCCAGCATCTCATAGCCGAGCACGCCAAGGGCGTACAGATCGGCCCGATGGTCTATCTGCGCCTCACCCGTCGCCTGCTCCGGCGCCATGTAGGCGGGCGTCCCGACGGCCAGGCCGGTGGCGGTCAGCGTCACGGCGCCACCAGCGGCGGTCACGGCCTTGGCGATGCCGAAGTCGGTGACCACGGCGTGGTGATGGGTCAGGAGCACGTTGTCGGGCTTGATGTCGCGGTGCACGATCCCCTGCGCATGAGCCGCCACCAGCGCGTCCGCGACGTCGCGGAGGTAGCGCGTGGTCTCGGCCACGGGCAGCGCGCCCTCCCGGTCGAGCTTGGCGCGGAGCGACTCCCCGGCGACGAACGGCATCGTGTAGTAGAGGATGCCGTCTGCCGTTCCGGCGGTGAGCAGGGGAACGATATGCGGGTGCTGGAGCCCGGCCGCGAGCCGGACCTCGCGCTGGAAGCGCTCCGGGCTCAGGGCTCCGCCGAATTCAGGCGGCAGGACCTTGATGACGACCTGGCGGCCCAGCGCCGTCTCTTCCGCCAGGAACACGCGGCTCATCCCGCCGCCGCCGAGCTCGCGCTCGAGGCGGTACTGGGAGCTGAGACTGCGTTGGAGCTGGTCCTGGAGTTCGGACACGAATTCCCCGGGCGCGGAAGGCTCTGCAATGTACGCCCCGCTGGCAGTTACCTGCCAGCGGGATCAGCCTGCCGTGAACCCTCGCACAGACCGATCAGGACAAGGCCAGTCGAATCACAGCCTGCACCGCAGGATCAAGCGCTCCCGACCCATCGACGACCAATTCCGGGTGGTGCGGCACTTCGTAGTCCTGGCCGACACCCGTGAAATTCGGAATCAGGCCGAGTTGGGCCTTGCGGTAGAGTCCCTTGGGGTCGCGCTCCTGGCATACGGCCAGAGGGGTGTTGACGAAGACCTCATAGAACTCACCCGATGCGAACCGCCCTCGCACCGCGTCCCGGTCCTCCTGGACCGGCGAAACCAGGCCGACCAGCACCACCAGGCCGGCGTCCATCATGAGTCTGGCTACTTCACCCACCCGGCGGACGTTTTCGGCCCGGTCCGCCGGCGTGAAGCCCAGGTCCTTGTTCAGGCCGAGCCGGACGTTATCACCGTCGAGGACGTAGGTGCGGACGCCACGCAGGTGGAGTTCCTTCTCCACGTGGGCCGCGATGGTCGACTTCCCCGAGCCGGGCAATCCCGTCAGCCAGATGACCTTGCCGACGTGACCACTGAGCTCCTCTCGGGCGGCCCGGTCGACCTCGAAGCGCTGCTCGTGGACGTTGACTCCACGACGCATCGGGTGGACCACCAATCCCGCCGCGACGCTGTCGAAGTGGACCCGGTCGACCAGGAGAAAGGAGCCGGTATCTCTGACCTGCGAAAAGCTGTCCAGGACGATCGGCGTGTCGGTGGCGATCTCGACGTGTCCGATCTCGTTGATCTGCAGATCCCGGGTCGAGTGGAGATGCCCGCTTTCGACATCGACCTTGTCACGGACCGCAGTGACCGTGGCCGAAACCGTCAACGGTCCAGAGACGAGCAGGTAGGAGCGACCCCGGGCCAAGGGACGCTCATGGAGCCACACCAGTTCGCAGGAGAACCGGTCATTGGCCGCCGGGGCGTCCTCGGGCGGCAACAGCAGATCACCCCGGGCCAGATCGATCTCGCGATCCAGGGTCACGGCGATCGCCTGACCCGCGCTCGCCTCCGTGGCAGTTGATCCGGCCATGGTGAGGGAGGCAACCCGGGCCCGCACCCCGGACCGGCCGACAGACACCTCATCGCCGACCCGCAGCGCCCCCGACACGAGAGTGCCCGCGTAGCCACGATAGTCCGGGGATCGCAACACCATCTGCACCGGCAGTCGCGGCGGGGCGGAGAGCGCCATTCGCGCTGGCGGCACCGCCGCCAGCGCCGCCAGCAGCGTCGGCCCCTGGTACCACGCCATCACCTCGCTGGGCTGGGTGACGTTGTCACCTCGCAGGGCGCTGACCGGGATGGTGTGCACCTCGGCGATGCCGAGCCGGGCGGCCGCATCGCGAACGCGGCGGGACAGGGAGTCGAACACCGCCTCGTCGAAGTCGACGGCATCCATCTTGTTGATGGCAATGACGACCGTGGACACCCGCATCATGGCGCAGACGTAGAGGTGACGGAACGTCTGGGTCCGGACTCCACGGGCCGCATCGACCAGCAGGATGCCGACATCCGCCGTGGAAGCGGCGACGACCATGTTGCGGGTGAACTGCTCGTGGCCCGGCGCGTCGGCCACGATGGCACGCAGTGTGTCCGACAGGTCGAGGTGCCGGTAGGCGACGTCGATGGTGATGCCTTGCTCGCGCTCCGATTCCAGGCCGTCGGTGAGCAGGCTGAAATCGATATCACCCGCGGCTACCGCGGAGCCGGTACGCCTGGTCCACCGGGCGGACTCGAGGGTGTCCTCGGGCACACTGCCGGTCTCGGCGAGGAGGCGACCGATAAGGGTGCTCTTGCCGTCGTCTACCGAACCACAGGTGACGATCCGAAGCAAAGACCCTGGCATCAGAAATAGCCTTCGATCTTCTTGGCTTCCATCGAGGCACTGCGCTCACCATCGATGAGCCGGCCCGCCCGTTCCGACATCCGACTCTCCTCCAGCTCCCTGATGATGTCGTCCAGGGTAGTGGCCCCACTGGTGACGGCGGCGGAGAGGGGATAGCAGCCGAGACTGCGGAACCGGATCAGCCTGACCCGCGGCTCCTCGCCGGCTTCGAGTTGCATCCGCTCATCGTCGACCATGATCAGAGCGCCGTTGCGGACGACCACCGGTCGCTCCGCGGCGAAGTAGAGCGGCACCACCGGAATGCCCTCGCGCCTGGTATAGCGCCACACGTCGAGTTCGGTCCAGTTGGAAAGCGGGAAGACCCGCATGGTCTGGCCGGGTGCCAGTCTGGTGTTATAGGTGCGCCACATCTCGGGACGCTGCGAACGCGGCTCCCAGCGATGACCCTCGAGGCGCAGGCTGAAGATGCGTTCCTTGGCCCGACTCCGCTCTTCATCGCGCCGCGAGCCGCCAATGGCCGCGTCGAACCCATGGGTGTCCAAGGCCTCCCGCAGGGCCACTGTCTTCATGACGCGAGTGTATTCCTGGGCATCCCGGCTGAACGGGCTGATCCCTTCCGCCGCGCCTTCGCGGTTGGTGTGAATGAGCAACTCCACAGCGTATTCGGCGGCGATATGGTCGCGGAATCGGATCATGTCGCGGAACTTCCAGCCGGTGTCGACGTGCAGCAGCGGGAACGGGATCGGGGCCGGCGCGAAGGCCTTCCTGGCCAGATGGAGCATCGCGCCCGAGTCCTTGCCGATGCTGTACAGCATGACTGGGCGAGCAAAAGCGGCGGCGGTCTCCCGCAGGATCTCTATTGCCTCGGCTTCCAGGCCGTCCAGGACTCCGGAGTGGGTCAGGCTCACAGATCAGGTTGGGTGCGGCGCAGATAGCTGAGCATTTGCTCCACGGCAGCCTCGGTGCTCGTCTCCCGGGTGTCGATGGTCAGCTCAGGTCGCAGAGGCGGCTCGTACGGGTCGCTGATGCCCGTGAAATGGGCGATGTCGCCACGCCGGGCCTTGGCGTACAGTCCCTTCAGGTCACGCCGCTCGCATTCCTCGAGAGGCGTGTTCACGTGAACCTCGAAGAACGATCGGCACAGCCCTCGCACGAAGTCGCGCGATTCCTGATACGGCGAAATGAACGACGCGATCACGAAGACCCCGTTCTGCTCCAGTTTACTGGCGAGGAATCCGACCCGTCGGATGTGCTCCTCGCGCTCCGGGCGAGTGAACCCCGTGTCGGGGAAGAGGTTCCGGACGGTGTCCCCGTCCAGCCGCTCCACCCGGAGGCCGCGCTTCTCCAGCCGCACCGCCAGCTGGTCCGCGATGGTGGTCTTGCCCGACCCGTACAGTCCGGTGAGCCAGATGACGGCCGGGTCGACTTGCCGCTTGCCGAAGCCGATTCGGTCCCAGACTCGTTCGTGGAGCCAGAAGAGCCCGATCTTGGCGACGAACTCTGTCCCACCCACCGCCAGCGACAGGACCAGCTTCCGGGTGACGAAGAAGACCAAGGCCGCCGTGGTCAGGCTGCCAAGAATGCGCCAGGAGACTGCCTTGGCGACGGAACGCGCGTGGCTCTCGCGGAACATTCTGTCAATGTAGTCCCTTGGGTTGGGTGGCGCCTTACCCATAGATTCATCGGATGAAGCCCACCACTGACCCCAAGCCTGGCCGCCAGCCCTGGAGTGCCGGCAGCGTCCTCCTCGCCGCCGCCTGTTTCGGCCTCCTGACGGGGGCCGTGGAGGTCGGCGCACACCTGGTGCGGAAGCTGGCCCTCCACCGCCTGGTCCACTTCGGGAACAACTTCATCTGGATGACCCCGCTGACGAACCTGGCGGTCTTTCTGGTGGTCGGTCTCCTGTTCCTGCTCGTCTCCATGCCGCTGCGGCGGCTGCGAACCCCGTCCATCGTCATCGGTACCTTCGGGACACTCGCGGTGTTTGCTCCGCTGCTCCTGGCCGAGCAGATCCACAAAGCCGCTGCCCTGGTGCTCGCGGCGG
>Ga0315290_10002842_pt1 | contig 12290 bp, 10 predicted proteins | sample YL17G12_0_MG_FD_203627 | JGI IMG/M metagenome (GOLD analysis project Ga0315290, IMG submission 203627) | Sediment microbial communities from Yellowstone Lake, YNP, Wyoming, USA - YL17G12_0 | ecosystem: Environmental > Aquatic > Freshwater > Lake > Sediment | place: USA: Wyoming | collected...
GCAGCGGAGCGCCGAACGCGTCCATCGCCGTGCCGTGAACCTGGACCGCGTCAATGGCGCTCTGGACGGGACGACTCGCCGTCACAAATGCCACCGTGGTCTCGTCGATGCGGCCCAGGTTCGGCCCGGCCATGACCTCGACCTGCACCCGGTCGCCGGGGCGGATGTCCGGCGTGGTGCCGAACCAGCAGGCGCCACCCGGATGGTTCACCTCGACGATGCCGGCGAAGGGAGCGCCGATCGCGCCCTTCGGATCGGACTGGGGCACGACCCAGTTGGCGGGGTCGGTCGTGAAGATGGCCCCACCCAGCGCGGCCGAGTGGATGACCCGGACCATGCAACGGTCAGCGCTGTTGTACCCATCGGCGTGAACGAAGTCGCGCTGCGGGAAGGCGGTGATCACGATCGGCGCGAGGGGCGGATTGTTGATGGCTTGCGCCATCGCATTCCCGGTACTCATGCTGACGAGCGCGAGGGTCAGGGCCGCGAGGGCCGGACCCAGCGTCGAGTGGAACGTCTTACGGAACCAAGTGGCGAGTGCCATCGGACGACCTCCTGAGGCCATTGCGGAGCTGCTGAACAGCCCACGGTTTTGTGCCATTCACGCGAAGCACCGTTTGGGGGGAGGCGGCGATCACAAGCGCGATCGCGCGACTGATTGTGCCGGTGTGCTTCACTCGCTGTTCTTAGCCGACCCGCCAAATCTTGGGGACCGTGCTCGATAGGAGACAGAAGTCCCGGCATTGTTCCCGGCAAATGAAATTCATATTCGGCAGCTTGGACAATGGGGGGTGGCTGGACCAGCGGGAGAGGCGGGGTGAGCGGAGCGGGGTACCTGTTCGCTCGTTACACGCAGGTCTGCGCGTGGGCAGCGAGCGAAGCCGATGGAGTCAGGCGGGGATGACCGGTCTGTTTGATCATGTGAATCGGGAACACGCCCGGCCGGAACCGCCGATGCGCGCTGGATGTCGCGCGTCGGCGGAGGAACCAGGATTAGAAGAAGGTCTTCAGATCCGGACCGTCATCCTCAGTGGCGAGAATGTAATAGTTATCATCCTCTGCCCAGGTGGCGATGGGGTTACGGCCGGCCATGCTGAACCGGGGGATGGCGTCCGCAGGCGCGCCTCGCAATGGCATCCGTTTCATCACAATCAGCCAGACATCGGGCTTGTGCTCTTCGTCTGAACCAAAACAGATCGCGGACAGATTGTGGCCACGTACGCGAATCTCGAATCCGCCTTCGAGGGGGTATTGTTCCAGGCCTTTCGGGACCCGGTAATCGGCGGGGAAACCGTTACCCGCCAGCCCCCGGCGAACCTGGTCGTGGTCCCGACTCTCCGGGTTGAGAACATAGGGACTGGTGACTTTCTCGATTGCGCTGGCCTGGTAGTCCACCCAGGTCGCCGGTCGGAAGGGTGCGAGCCAGGCGAGCGTGCCACCCACCAGCAACACGGCCGCTGCGGCCACCGAGATGGGGGAGAACGCGTTCCACCGGACCAGTCCGACCCGCGGCCTGGGACGGTTCGCGCGAATGCGGGTCTCCAGTCCGAGCGGAATGGGAATCTCGGTGAACTTGCGGCGCAGCACAGCGTCCATGGCCTGCTGGCTCCTGAACCAGCGCGCCAGTTCCGGATCGCTTTCCACCAACGCCAGCGCCGACTCGAAAACCGGATCGGTCTGGTCTTCTCCGCCGGGACGGTAGCCCGAGAGGATCTCTTTGGCACGTGCGCTGTTCATGAACCCCTCCCGACTGAGACCACCGCGGCCCGCGCCAGCAAACGCTGAAGCTGGGCTTTGCCGCGGTGCAATCGCGACTGGATGGTTCCGATCGGTGCGTCCAGTATCTTGGCGATCTCCTCGTAAGACAGTTCCTCGAGATAGAACAGAGTAATGGGCGCCTGGTAAACCGGGTCCACCTGGGAAAGTGCCTCGAGCACGCTGCCCACCTCCAGAGCGTCGACCATGTCCGGCCACAGACCGGGCAATTCAGACTCTACCTCGCTCAGCTCGACCTGTGGAAATCGAACTGTTTGTCGTCGCATCTTGAGAAATTCCCGGTGCAGAGTGGTGAAGAGCCAGGACTTCACTTTTGATCGATCGCGAAGCTGGTGGCCCTTTTGGCCCCAAACCAGGAAAGTCTGTTGCGTCAGATCACATGCGTCCGCTTCGGATCGCGTGAGGCTGAACGCAAAACGGTAGAGCAGAGTGTAATACTTACTCACCTGAGACTCGAACTCCGAGCCGGTGGCTGCCCTACCGCTCTGTGAGTTAAGAGACATCAGGAGCCCTCTTGTTCCAGGATCTATCGCTGCTTGCTTTAAAGAATGCGGGGGATCGTGGAGTATTGCCCACGACTCGGGGGGCCATAATGATCCCATATCCGGGCTGACCAATCAAGCCTGCTTATGACAAGTAGATGGGACTTTTGGCTCATGAGAAGCGCGAGTCAGCAACGAGACCGGGGCTCGGACCTCGTCGCACGCCCCCCGGGCGCCCGTCCGCCGGCTCCGGGAGACGATCCCACAACCACCACAAAGCCAGACACTTGCGAAAGCCAGACACTTGCGGCCGAAGTCACGGGGTGCGGGGGTTCAGATCTGCGAGCGGGCGATGGGGTCGTTCGGGCGGTGAAGTCCGGCGCTACGGGGCCAGGCCCCGAGTCTGCGCACGGGCACGATTGCGCGGGCGCTCGCGGCGCGCCCGCTCGCCGTGGTCCGAAGCGGGCATCAGTATGTCGGGTCTGCGATCTCCTCGAGTCGATGCGCATCCGTGATGTGGATCCGCCCGCGTGCCAGGGAAACGACCCCCTGACTCTCGAAGCTTTCGAGCACACGACTGACCCGCTCGCGCACGGTCCCCAGCTCGGTAGCCAGGTCCTGATGCGTTGCGACGAGCGCATCGGGTGCCGCCCCATCGCGCTTCCCCAGGAGGGCCGCCGCAAGCCTCGACGGCAGGAACTCGAACGTGATTGAGGAGGCGAGGTCGACCACCTGGATGAGGCGTGCAGCGAACGAATCGAAGATCAGGCGGCGGAATTCCGGAACTTCGTTCGTGAGGCGTTCGAACAACGGCACGGGGATCAGAACCCCGAGGATATCCTTCTCGACGACCCCCCGCGCCGGGTAATCCAGGTGCGACAGCACGCAGCTGAGGGTAATCATGCAGGTCTCGGCGGGCCTCACGCGATAGACCGTGAACTCCCGACCGTCTCGATTCTGGCGAGAGACCCGGATCACGCCCTCGTGCAGGACCACCATTCCTCCGCAGTGCGTCCCTTCCTCGAATAGAACCGTGCCTTTTGGGCGGGCAACGACCACGGCGTTGGCGTCGAGGTCGTCCCGAAGGGACTCGGCAATGTTCGCCATCGTCGCAACGTGGTGGCAGAGCAACTCGCGGGCAGTCATCCCAGGCGCCTTGTTCACGCAGATCCCCTTTTCATGCGAGCGAACTGCGCATCCGGGGAGCGATTCCCGCACGTCAACCGGCTCCCCCGACCATCGGCCACTCGATCCGCAGGGTGCGAACACCCCGAACGAGAATAGACGAAGATTATCTTGGATCGGTGACACATGACACTGAAGTTCCCGCCATGCCCCCCTAAACTTAATCCCATGTTGGTGCACGTACCCTTGTGAAAGAAGGTGCGTGACATTTGTCACATAAGGAAGCGCAGCGCAATGGCCGGTCGCGCCGCCTCCTTGAGAACTCGAGGGGAGAAACGAGATGAGAGCAATCCCCATCACGGTGGGACTTCTTTCGGTCGGAGTGCTGGTTCTGTGCTGCTTGCGGGTCCACCCGGGGGACGCTGCGGGCGCCGCGGCGGCGCCAAACCTCGCAAGGGGCAAGGCCATGTTCGAGAAGACGTGTGTCCCGTGCCACGGGGAGAAGGCTCAGGGGAAGCGCGAGATCCAATCGCCGGCCCTGCACATGCAGGAACCCTGGTACATCGCCGAACAGCTTCTGAAGTTCAGAACGGGGCTTCGCGGTACCGCCGCAAAGGATGCGACGGGGATGCTGATGCGACCGATGGCCCTCAGTATTCCCGACGAGCAGCAGGTGCACGAGGTCGCGAACTACATCGCCACACTCAGCGCGCCGCCGTCTCCCCACGAGGTCGTGGGCGACGCCGTGGTGGGTGCAGCCACTTTCACGAGGGTGTGTGCCGCATGCCACGGCGCCAACGCCAGGGGCAAGCTCGAGATCAAGAGCCCGTCCCTCGTCGGGCAGAGCGACTGGTACCTCGTGATGCAACTGGAGAAGTTCAAGGCGGGCCTCCGCGGCGCGGACGCAAAGGACATTACAGGGATGCAGATGCGCGCGATGGCGCTGACGCTTCCGGACGACAAGTCGGTCAAGGACGTGGTGAGCTACATCGCTTCATTGAAGTAGGAGCGGTTGCAAGATCCCTGGCGGTCGCTGGGCGTGCTGCAACCACTTCCAGAAGGCGCGCAAAGCGGAGGCTGTGATGCGCGGAAGGGTCCGCAAGACCGTGGTTGCGCTCGTCCTCGTCGCGAGCCTGCCCGTTACCGATGTGGCCTTTGGCCAGTGGCCTGGAGGACGCGTTGTCGTGGACACCGTTCACAATTTGTCCCGCACTGCGCAGGTGTCCCCGATGAACGGCTTCATTGCGGACTATGGCGAGGCTTGCGTGTACTGCCATGCGCCGCACCGTACCAGCACGAATCGTCCGCTTTGGAATCGAACGTTTTCTTCGACCAGCTACCGAATGTACGAGAGCGCCTCCCTGGACATGCCGCAGGATCCGCAGCCGGCTGCGACTTCGCGCCTCTGTCTTTCGTGCCACGACGGTGTCCTGCCGCTCGATCGCGTCATCGATCGACCGGTAGGAGCGAGCACGGTCGGGGGCAATGGCGAGACCATCAAGCTCTGCGCGACGGACTGCCACACCGGGGGAAATCCCGACGGGGGTTTGAACTGGGAGAACGTCTGGTTCGAGCCGGACCTCCGCAAGCACCATCCCATTTCAATCCTCTACGACCCCTCCTACGATCCGCTGTTTCGCCCGGTGGCCGCGGTCGAGGCGGCCGGCCTCAGGTTCGTCGACGGGAAACTCGAATGCGTCACCTGTCATGAGCCCCATTCGCAGTCGATCTCTCCCTTCCTGCGCGTGAGCAATACCGGCGGCTCACTGTGCTCCGTCTGCCACGTCGGCGGAACCGGGCGGACAACCGCCCACTTCTGGTGAGGAGTCGCTCATGACCATGAGCCCGGCCCCGCTGTGGACGTGCACCCTCGTCCTGTTTCTCGGTCTCGTTTCCCCGGCCGTCGCGGGCACGCGCTCCCCCGACGCTTCGGCGGCTCTTTCGCTGGTCTGGCCTCCTCCCCCCGATTCCGTGCGGGTACGCTATCTGGGCGAGCTGCGCGGGCCGAAGGACCTGGGCCGCTCTGGCTCGTGGCTCACGCGGGCGGCACAGGGCTTGGCCGGCGCCCGATCGCACGAGGCCGCCGTGCTCGCTCGCCCGACGGACGTCTACGCCGAGGAGAGCACGCACGTTTTCGTCACGGACGCATCCACCGGGAAGCTTCATCTATTCGATTACTCGACGAAGACCGTACGAGCGATCGGGAGCTCGGGTCTGGGCACGCTCACGAAACCGCTGGGACTGGGCGGGGATGGGCAGGGGCACGTGATGGTCACGGACCCGCCGTCCGGCCGGGTGGTTGTCTTCACGCTCGATGGTCGGTACGTCCGGGCCATGGGTGGGCCCGGTGTCCTGCTGAACCCGATCGACGTCGCGGCGGACCCCCGGAGCGGAGAGGCGTGGGTCGTCGACAGCTATTTGCACCAGGTGGTGGTCTTTGATTCGACCGGGCGCGTGGTCCGCCGAATCGGCAAACAGAAGGGCTCCGCACCCAATCACCAGGCGCTCTCGCAGGAGCCCGAGCCGATTTCGGGGCACGGTGCGCCGGAGCCCGCGACAAAGATTCATGTGGCGGGAAAGCGCGCGAGCGACGTGGTCGAGAACCGGGGGACGGCGACCGGCGAGTTCCTTTACCCGATCTCCATCACACGCAGCCCGGACGGACGCTATCACGTGACCGACGGGCTCAATGGTCGTGTGCAGACGTTCGATGCCGGGGGTCGATTCGTCTCCTCCTTCGGCCAGACCGGTGACACGCCGGGCTCGCTGCCTCGGCCCAAGGGCATCGCCAGCGACACCGACGGCAACCTGCACGTGGTCGACGCCGCGTTCAACAACGTCCAGGTGTTCAGCAACTCCGGCCAGCTCCTGCTGTCCGTGGGCAGCCTGGGGCAGGAACTCGGACGGTTCTGGCTCCCGCTGGGCATTCACATCGACCGCACGAACCGGATCTATGTCGCGGATCGTTACAACGGCCGCGTCCAGATCTTCCAGTACCTCTCCGCGTCCCCGGCAGCTCCAGGAGGCCCGAGTCCGGGACGTGACCATCGAGTGGCCTCGCAGAAGGGAGAACGCCCATGAACAAGACTACGATGCTGGGCAGTACGTTCGTCGTGTTGAGTGCCATGGTGGTCGCTTCGACCGCGCTGGCTCAACCCGGGGCGTGGCCCAACGGAACGTCGGTCGTCGAAACGCTTCACAACCTGTCCTACTCGGCATCGAGCAACCGCTACGGTGCGGGAGCACTTCGGGATTACGGGGAGGTCTGCGTCTACTGCCACACGCCTCACGGCGGTCAGACGAGCGCTCCCCTGTGGAACCGGAACTTTTCGGCCGCGTCTTACCAGATGTACAACCAGCTTCACAGCTCGACGATCGACATGACCGTGGATCCGCAGCCAACCGGAGTCTCGCTGGCCTGCCTCTCCTGTCATGACGGCACCGTGGGCCTTGACGTCATCGTGAACGTGCCGAACGGGTACACGGGATCCCCCGCTGTCGGCACGATGATGCCCGCCGGTATGTTCAACCTGGGGACGGACCTGCGCAACGATCACCCGGTCTCTGTGACCTACGACAACACCGCGGACACGAAGTTCAAGAGCACTGCGACCGTCGCGGCCGCCGGGCTCCAACTCTACAGCGGCAAGGTGCAGTGTGGAAGCTGCCACGATCCGCACACGGCTGCCAACCGCCCGTTCCTGAGAATCTCCAACAGTGGGAGCAGCCTCTGCCTGAGTTGCCACATCAAGTAGCCAGTCGAGCCGTTCTCATCGGCTTTGTCGCGGTCCTGGTGTACGGCTGCGGGGTAGCTCGGGCCTTCCTCGATCTGCCCAAGGCGTCACCGGGAGCCGCCGGAGACAGCGTCCGCATAGGCGCGCGGGGTTCCCTCACCGCGCGCGCGGACGCGGCTCCAGCCTTCGAGGAACTCCCCGTTCTCGAGACCACGCTGAATCGCGACAGCCTTCTGGCCATGCTGCCACGCGACGTCACTGGCTATGTTGACTGGGTCGCGGCTCTGGACTCGGGCCTGATGCGACCTCGTTCCGCGGTGGGGGGAACGCGATACACTCGGTCGGGCGGACCCCGGTTCGGTTTCGATTTTGCTTTTGCCGGGCCCGACACCATGTTCGACGCTCGCTTTCGGCACTCGGTTCACGCCGAGATCATCGACTGCCGCCAGTGCCACGGACCGATCTTTCGCTACCGCGACGAGAAGATCAACATGGTGTCGATTCTCACCGGCGAACATTGCGGGCGCTGCCACGGCAAGGTCTCCTTCCCGGTGACCACCGGCTGCAAGCGTTGCCACGAGCGGGGTCCGTTTCCGGCGGCTGGTGGAGTTCCCGAGCTCATCGGGGACATCGTCATGGCTCGGCCTCAGGTCGGTTCGGACTTCGCCGTGGGTGTGGCCGTGGACCCCCTGCCGCGCGCGCGATTCCCACACTCGGTGCACCGCGTCCGTTACCAGTGCCGCGCGTGTCACGAGGAACTGTTCAAGGCGGTGGCTGGATCCAATCTCGTCACCATGAGGGATTTCCAGCAGGGCAAGGCGTGTGGCGCGTGCCACGATGGAACCACGGCATTCCGCGCCGGGTTTGGAAACTGCCAGCGCTGCCATGTGCCCATGTAGGCCGGCCGGCTTCAGCCGCCGCGGTGTGGGCGCAACCGCCAGGCTCGTGCTCCTGGGACTGCTCGCGGTCGTGCCTTGTGCACAGGCCCAGATCCTGGTCCCGGCATGGGATCTCGGCGAACTCGGTGCCATGGCCCAGGATCGACGTCGGCTGGGACAAAGCGGAGACTTCGGAGGCGCGGACCAGAACCTGCGGCTATGGCTCAAGATACCGCTGCGAGGAACGATTGGCGGCGAACGATCGCTGCACTACTCCCTGACCCTCCGACCGGTCACCACCCTCTCGCCGGCGAACGGAGTGAACGAATCCGTCCGCCTGCGCCAGTTCGACTACGATGCCGCGTTTCACGTGAGCGGCCTGCCCTCGACCTCGCTTGCCTTCGCACTGGCTCGCAGCAACGCGAACGCCAAGCGGAGCAACGTGCTGTTCAGCGAGACCGCCTTCCAGGCACGATCCGCCGACGCCACCGTGGCCCTCGCTGCCCTGCCTTTGAGAGCGGGATACGAACTGCGCGATGAGCGATTCGAGTGGAGAGCGTCTCCGCTCACCCCCGCCATTCTGCAGAGCGATCGTACGGAATCCTGGCACCTGACGGGGGAAAACAGCCGGACATTGCTTCGCTTCGATCACACACTGCACGATGACCGCGTGCACGACCACGACTACTCCGCCTGGAACCTTGGCGCCGATCACACGTTACGTTGGGGAAGGGGAAGCCGTCTGCATTCGACCTACCGGCTCGGCGAGCGAGACGGTTCTTCGCCGTACCGAGAGGTGACGTGGGAGGAGACCTTGAATCTCCGACACCTGAAATCTCTCGGATCGGAATGGCAACTCACGCACAAGTCGCTCGAGTCGGCGAGCAGCATGACCCACACCAGGTCGGTGCGTGGGACCGTGCATGACCGGCCTGCCCGCGTGCTCGAGTGGAGCCTGGCCGCGAGCACGCTCACGACTTCGAGTAACGGACTGGGCAGCCGGATCCAGTCCGTGATTCCCCGCGTGGTCGTCGAGAGTGGGCGTACAACGGGCCTGCGCGGCCGTGCGGCGCTCGAGGGAAACCTCGAGCACCGCAGCTCTCACGGAACCGTGAGCACGCTGGTCCCGCGATTGCGCGAACTCCACACCGTAGACGATACGCGCGCCTTCCTGCTCGACCTCTCGCCGGTCGACACAGCCAGTGTCATCGTGTCCGACCTCGCCACCTCCACGCGCTACGCGTCCGGCGTGGACTACCTCATGGTGCCGGTGGGCGATCGCCTCGAGATCCGTCTCACCGTGACGAGCCGGATCGTGCGTGGACAGGTCCTGGCCGTCGACTACCGCTTCACCCTGAGCGCTCTGCTCGATGCGACGGTGGCGGCCTGGCGGACGCAACTGTCCCTCGACTGGCGCATCTGGAGCCTGCGCCACACGATGTCGGATCGCAGGACCGAGGCCGACGAGTTCCCGGTGCTGCTGACTGTGCGAGACGAGCGGGAGTGGACGACCGAGTTGGCGGCGGGTCGGCAACTGCTTCGGGGAAGATTCGACGGGCGCGCCCGCCTCGAATCCCGGCGGTCGGACCTGTTCGTGCAGAACGCCCGAGAGATGTCGCTGGCCTGGACGGCTCCCCTGCGGCGCGACGTCGACGTAGGCCTCGATGTTTCGGGCAGCCGACACGATGGAACGGGAGGCCGGGTCGACGTGACATCGTTCGGGCTGCGGTCGAACCGTGTGTTCACCGCCTGGGGCAACCTGGGAGCCGAGTGGCGCACATACCTGCTGCGCCGACCCGGGGTGGCGAACGAAACGGTGTCAGAGCTCGATGTCCACGCGGACGCCCGCCTGGCCGCGCTCGAGAGTCGTCTGCAGTACCGTCAGCAGTGGCTCCACCCGGATGGGCGGGGTTCCATGCGCCTGGTCAACATCCAACTCGTCCGGCACTTTTAACCCAGACTGGCCATCCGAACCTCGGGAAACTGTTTCCATCGCATCCTCCGGGAGGCTGGAAGCCTGCTCCCCGAGGGTGTCTCGCTCAATTCGGGGTCGAAGCATACCGGGGATGGGGTCCCATGGTTCTGAAAACTGACAGCCAGGCGGCGGCGCAGTGGATTCCAGTTTGGTGTTGCTCCGGAGGTGGCGCAGAGGGTACTCTCATCACCCCTTCTGAAATCCACTGACCACCCCCCTCGAAAGGTGCCCTCAGGTATGGCCGCAGCTTTGAGTGGAAGTCCGGGGCGCCACCGGGTTTGGGCCGTGGCCCTGAGCATTTCCCTGCTCTTTCTGCCGTCCCTGGCGCTCGCCGACCGGACCTACTTCATCAAGACTTACACGCCCTACGTTGATGAGGCGGGCGAGAGCGAGGTCGCGCTGTGGCTGACCTCGATGAGTGGCAAGCAGGATCCCGCCGAAGGCGCCACCCTCCTGCCGCGTGCCGAATTCGAGCACGCCATCAGCTCACGCCTGACCGGGGCCGTCCTGCTCAATTCCTATAGCCCGGCGGGCGGCCCCCTGACTCTCGAGTCGCTATCGTTGCAGGCCGTCTATCAACTCGCCGAACCGGGGCGCCTCGCCATGGATCCGGCCGGCTACCTGCAGGTCACGGAGTCGGGAGAGGAACTCGAGGCGTACCTGCAACTGCTGCTCGCCCGGCACTACAAGGGCTGGATCGGCGCGGTGAACCTGAAGGGCGAGTTTGCCTTCAGACACGACGAGGCCGAGCACCTGGAGAACGGCGAGGTGCTCAAGAACGAGTTTGCCGGGGAGATCAGTGGCGGGCTGGCCTACGGCGTCGGAAGACGCCTTGCCGTTGGGATCGAGGCGTACGCGCGCAGCGAGCATGCCAATTATGGCCCCGAGTCGGCGGCGATCGTCGCGCTCGGGCCGAGCCTCAACCTGGAGCTGGGCGAGATCCAGTTGGCCGTTGGAGCGCTGCGTCAGGTCTCCGGCACTCCGCGCACGTCAGGCGATCTAAACTTGGAGAATTTCGAGCGGACCGAACTGCGCGTGGTGGTCAGCCTGGAGCTGTAGCGAGGGGGTTCGGCCGACCCGGTGCGGTGAGACCGGTCGCTCCACGCTGACTACGGGATCACGATCTTCTCGGAGCCCGTGAATCCCGGCGCCGTGAGCCGGTACGCGTAGACGCCGCGGCCCACCGCCTCGCCGCGATCGCTGCGTCCATCCCACCGGACCGAGTATTGCCCCGCGTCCTGATTGCGATCGACCAGGATCCGCACCAGGCGCCCGCTGACATCGAACACGGACAGCCTGACCGGGCCGGCTGCGGCGATCGAGTACGCGATGTCGGTGGTCGGCCCCATGGGATTCGGAATCGCCCGCGCGAGCCGGGTGCCGGATCTTCCCACGCCGGCATCCGGCACGCCGATGGTCGTGCACGCCGGGAGCGTCGGCGCCGGGGTGGAGCCGGTCCAGACCAGGCTGAACATCCGCCCGTCGTCACAATCGACATCGCCGTCCGTGTCGAAGTCGGCCGCGGCGCACTCGGGGCCCACCGGGCCGCCACCGGGACCCGTGTAGCAGGCAGCAAAGCGGTCGTAGTCCGCGGTGTCGACGGCGCCATCGTGATTGAAATCGCCGGCGGCGCCGCTTCCGTTCAGGACGTCGATCTGGCTGAAATTGTTCGTCACCTCGTGCCCCGCAGCCAGCAACTGGTTCATGGAGTTGTCGAGGTACGTCCGGAAAGCGCTGGTGGGGAGGTCCGGATCCGCGCTCGGCATCGGCCAGGGCGGTGAGTAGCCGTTCGAAATGAAGCCGGGAATCAGGATGTTCTTCACCGACCAGAGATCGAGGGCGATCGGGTCGAGACTCGCGACCAACTCGTCCCGGCGCGTGGCCCCGGCATAGGGCGTGGAAGGGCCGGTGTTCGGGTTGGCATTGATCCAGATCGCATCCACGATGTTCAGGTCGGCCATCTGGATCTCGGCCATGAGCGCGCCCATGATCCCGGCAGCGATCGCCGAGTGCGCATTGGTGCTGAACTGGCTGGTGACCACGCCCATGTAGTGCTTGACGCTCGCCGTGGCGCCGTAGGTCGAGTGGTGCGACTTGAGCACGGGGACGTTGATGAACTTGAGACGCGCGCGGTCATAGGTCCCGCTGCCCGCGTTCCAGATCCCGGCCTTGAGGCTGACGCAGGTTCCGGCCGCGGAGCGAAACTTCGGGTACGAGAGCTTGCCCTGCCAGCGGTCGTCGTAAGCGGCGACCACGTAGCCATCGTTCGTATCTCCTGCGGAGTACTCGCCCACCTGGACGCCGCGGATGGCCGTCCAGT
>Ga0315290_10002847_pt1 | contig 12280 bp, 6 predicted proteins | sample YL17G12_0_MG_FD_203627 | JGI IMG/M metagenome (GOLD analysis project Ga0315290, IMG submission 203627) | Sediment microbial communities from Yellowstone Lake, YNP, Wyoming, USA - YL17G12_0 | ecosystem: Environmental > Aquatic > Freshwater > Lake > Sediment | place: USA: Wyoming | collected...
GATCGAGCCATGCGGTGCCGGTCACGGGAAGCGCCTTGCCGGTCACCGTCACGCTGCCCGCCACCGCGAGCTGCGGCCGGCTGTAGTAGTAGCTCGATTGCAATGGGTCCGGACCCTTGCGCGAAAACCCCGCGTCGCCCTGGCGCAGGATCGCCAGCGACGGCGCAAAGCGCAAGTCGAACGCAAACTCGCGCGCGGCAATTCGCGCGCCGTAAACCTCGCCGACCAGCTCGAGCGACCAGTCGCCGATCCACGCGCGGGTGGTCTCCTCGGCCGCGCCCGCCAGGCCAAATCCCGCGCGCGCCGCACGCTGGTCGTGGACAAGGTGTCCCCGGCGCAGATCCGCCAGCGCGGCATGCGCGAACACGAGCTGTCGCGGCGCGAACGCGCTCGCGCTCTCCTCGGCCACGCCGGGGCGATTGCGAAAGAACGTGATCTGGATTCCGTAGTCGCTGCCCGCGGCGTCCTTCACCCAGCCGGTGACGTACCACCACTCGGTGCGAAACGCCGGGTGCGCGCCGTGATCGCGCGGAAAGGCAAGCGCGAGGCCCGGCACCACCGGCGGGTACTGCGCTGCGGACACGCCGCCGGCGACGAGCAGCAGCGGGCTCGCGAAAAACGCGCGGCGCTTCATCGGCCACCCGCCGCACCCGCCGCGACGCGCTTCACCAATCCTCCTTCACCGCGCGCACGACGTCATCGCCCATCGCCTGGCGGCCGCTCGTGACAGCGGTGCCCGAGGCGAGTGCCAGTACCGCGAACGCGAACCCGGCGAGCGCCAGCCACGGCACCGTAACCTCCATGCCCCAGTGGAAGGACTGCCGGTTGACCACGTGGATCAGGATCAGGCTGATGAGCCCGCCGAGACCGACGCCGACGATGAGCCCGATGCCGCTGATCGCGACGCCCTCGGTGGCGAGCATCGCGCCGATCTGGCTCCGCGTCATCCCGAGGTGGCGCAGCATTCCGAACTCGCGCCGCCGCGCGAGCACCAGCCCGCCGAACGACGACGACAGGCCGGCGAGCCCGATCACGACGGCAGCGAGCTCCAGCGCATAGGTGACCGCGAAGGTGCGATCGAAGATGGAGAGCGAGGCCGCGCGGATCGCGCCGGGCAGCGCGATCTCCAGCTTGCCGCCGCCCGGGATCTCGCGCGCGATCGTCGCGCGCAGCGCATCCGCGGTGGCCCCCGGCACCAGCCACACGGCGCCGCCGGTGGCGCGGCGATCGCCGGTCAGCGCGATGTAGCGCTCGCGGTCGATCACGATCGCCCCTTGCTGCCGCGCGTAATCGCGGAACACGCCGGCGACGGTGAAGCGCAGGGATTTTCCGGCGAGCGGCAGCTCGACGACGTTGCCCGGCCGGAAGCCATACAGATCGACCACCGGCTCGCTGACCCAGATCGGCGGCGGCGCATCGGCAGCCACGACCGCGGATTCGCCGACCAGCGGCATGCGGCTGCCAAGATTCGCGGCGTCCAGCGGTCGCGCTGTGAGGACGACCCGCGGCCGCGACGCATCGAGGAGCAGCTGCTGCTCGCGCGTGAACTCGACGCGGCGCACGCCGGGGAGCGCCATGATGCGTGCCTGCGCGTCCGGCGGCAGATACGCGGTGTCGCCGCCCGCGCTCGCCCGGAAATACACATCGGCCGGCAGAACACGCTCCAGCCAGTCGTCGAGCGATTGCCGGAACGACGACACCATGATCGCCATCGACACCATCAGGCTCACGCTGGCCACGATCGTCGCGAGGCTGACCGCGACCTGGCCCGGGGCGCCGCGCAATTGGGCGAGCGCCAGCCGGGGCGCCACGGCGCGCGGTACCGGCAGCACCGCCAGCACCAGCAGAGCGAGCCGCGGCATCAGCAGCAGCGTGCCGACGAGGAGCAGCGCGATGGCGAGATAGCCGAACAGCGGCAGCCCGGCGACAGGAGGCAGCAGCGTGGCCAGCGCACCCACGGCGGCCACCGCGAGTCCGGGCCACGCGGGCGTGAGCCGGGCGAGCGCCCGCTGCTCGTCGCCGGCCTTCAGGGCGACGGCCGGCGCGGCCCGCGCCGTCTCCCATGCGGGAACGAAGCTGCCCAACACCGCGGCCGCAACGCCCAGCGCGAAAAAGACGGCGAGCGACCAGGGATCGACGGCCAGCGCCGGCACCAGCCCGCGAAAGTAGCCCGAGCCCAGGTCGGCGCCCACCCAGCGCACGGCGAGCCCCGCGAGTCCGTAACCCGCAACGAGCCCCAGCACGCTGCCGGCCACGCCCACCAGTGCCGCCTCGGCGACGACCAGCGCGACGAGTTGCCGCCGCGTCATCCCCAGCACCCGCAGCAGCGCGAACTGCGCGCGGCGGCGAACGACGGCGAGCGCCTGCGTCGAGAACACGAGCAACCCGCCGGTGAACAGCGCGACGAGGGCGAGGACGTTGAGGTTCACGCGATACGACCGCGACAGCCGGGCGGTGGCTTCGATCGTCGCCTCCGGACGCTCGGCGGCGAGGCCGGCCGGCAGCTCCCCTGCGAGACGCCTGCGAAACGTCTCGGCATCGACGCCGGGGGTGAGGCGCAGATCGACGCGCGTGACACGCCCCAGCCGGTCGAACTGCGCCTGCGCGCCGGCGATGTCCATCACGGCGATCCGCTGCTGGGCACCGGATCCGAGCAGGCCCGCCACGCGCAGCGGGACGTCGCGCAACGCCGTTTGCAGCGTCACCGTGTCACCCGGCTTCACGTCGAGCCAGCTCGCGGCGGCAGTGCTCAGGAACAGCACGTCGGCACGCAGCACGTCTAGCCGCTCGGCCGCCGCCGGCATGAGGCCGGGTTGCAGGGCGCCCGCCCTGAACACGTCGATGCCGACGATGCGCAGCGCGTCGGCATGGCCGGAGAGCTTGGCGTCGACCTCGACCACCGGGCTCGCCACCGCGACCTCCGGCATCGCCGCGAGCTGCGGGTAGAGCGCTTCGTCGAAGCCGCCTTGCGGTCCCCGCACCTCGAGATCGGCGGCGCCCGACAGCGTCTGCACGCCGAGTGTGAGTTCGTTGATCGCCGTGCGGTTGATGAGCGCGACGGCATAGCCCAGCGCCACACCCAGCGCGATCGCAACGACCGACAGCGCGGTGCGCATCCGGTTCTGCGCCAGCGAGCCGCGAAACACCGCACCCGCGACCGAGACCGTGGTCGCGCCGGCAGGCGCCGCGGCGGTCACGGGCGCATGATCGTGCACGACTGCTCGCGCATGAACTGCGCGAGGTAGTGCGGTCCGAGGCCGCCCTTGCCCGAGGTGCCGGAGCCCTTCCAGCCGCAGAAGCTCTGGATCCCCGGCCACGCGCCGGTGGTGGCGCCGCTCGCCCGATTGGCGTACAGCACACCCGCTTCGGCGGACCCGACGAAGGCCGCCAGCTCCGCGGCGTCGCGCGTGTAGATGCCCGCGGTGAGGCCGTAGTCGACAGCGTTGCCTTCTTCCAGCGCGGCTGCGAGCTCGTCGAAGCGATGCACGGTGACGAACGGAACGAACAGTTCCTCGCGGCTGATCCGGTGATCGGCGGCAATGCCGTCGACGATGGTCGGCTGCAGGTACGCGCCGCGATCGAAGACGCCGCCCGCCAGGCGCTCGCCGCCGCAGCGAATCGTCCCGCCCGCGGCGCGGGCGTCGGCAACGGCACCGGCAAAGCGCAGGCCCGCTTCGGCGTTGACGACGGGACCCGTGAACACACCCGCTGCGCGCGGGTCACCCACGATGAGCCCCTGGGCCCGGCTCACGAGACGCTCGAGGAACGCGTCGTAAACGGCCGCATGCACGAAAACGCGCGCGAGCGCCGAGCATTTCTGCCCGGACAGACCGAACGCCGACCGGGCGACCCCTTCGGCCGCGATGTCGATGTCCGCATGGGCGGTGACATAGGCCGGATTCTTGCCTCCCATCTCGGCGATCACCGGTCGCGCGTAACGGCCGCCGGCGCAGTGACGCAGGATGTCCATGCCCGTCCGGTGCGAGCCGGTGAAGACGAAGCCCGCCACGCCGGGGTGGCGGACCAGCAGGCGGCCCGTCTCCGCGTCGCCGCAAACGAGGTTGACCACGCCGGCCGGCACGCCGGCCGCATGGAAGGCATCGACCAGCAGCCGCGCCGTCAATCCCATGCCGGGACTTGGCTTGTACACCGCGGTGTTGCCGGTGAGGATCGCGCCGGTCAGCATGCCCACCGACAGCGCCACCGGATAGTTGAACGGCGCGATCACGCCGAACACGCCGTGCGGGCGCAGGCGGTCGACGGTCTCCTCGTTGGCGAAGGCGCGCTGCAGCGGGCGCTGCCACGGCGCCTCCTCCTCGAACTCCGCCGCGTAGTAGCGGATCATGTCGATTGCTTCCTCGGCTTCGCCCAGCGCCTCCATCCGCGACTTGCCGACCTCGAGCAGCGCGGCGATGGCGAGGTCCCACTTGCGCCGTTCCAGTTCGTCGGCCACTGCGCGCAGGATCCGGATGCGCCGGTCCGGCGCGCAACGCGACCAGTCGGCGAACGCAGCGCGCGCCGCCGCCACTGCGGCGTCGACGGCGTCGCCGTCGGCTGCGACGTGCATTGCGAGCACGAGATCTGCATCGATCGGGCTCGCCACCGTGTAGGGGGCGCCGCGCGTGTCGTCGCGGCCGGCGATGCAGTTCGCGCGCAGCCGCCCCAGCTCCCGCCGCTCGAACTCGCCGATCCGCCGGTCGAGTTCGGCGTGCACGCCCGAGAAATCGACGCGAATATTCGAATAGGTGACGCGCGGCAAGTTCGATGCGGCGCTCATGTGTGCTCCCTTGGCGCTGCGCGCCTTCCCTCCGAGAGGGACCAATTCGCGCCTTGGGGCGGCCCGGCGGCGCTCATGTGTGCTCCCTTGGCGCTGCGCGCCTTCCCTCCGAGAGGGACCAATTCGCGCCTTGGGGCGGCCCGGCGGCGCTCATGTGTGCTCCCTTGGCGCTGCGCGCCTTCCCTCCGAGAGGGACCAATTCGCGCCTTGGGGCGGCCCGGCGGCGCTCATGGCGACTCCTGGGGCGAATGCGCGGCCTGCTCGCGCAGTCCGGTGCGCGACAGCACCAGGGTGCGATCGGCGGTGCGCGCCGCCGAAGGGGAGTGCGTCACCAGGATGCCGGCAGCGCCGCTCTCCGCCATGCAATCGCGCAACAGGCGCAGCACCTGCTGCGCGCTCTCGGGATCGAGATTGCCGGTGGGCTCGTCGACCAGCACCAGCCGCGGGCGGTGCACCAGCGCGCGGGCGATCGCGATCCGCTGCAGCTCCCCGCCCGAGAGCTCGCGCGGCAGTGCCGTGTCGCGATCGGCAAGGCCCACCGCTTCGATCATCGCGGCGACCCGGGCGCTCGCCTCGTCGCCGGTCACGCCGCAGAGCGACAGCGGCAGCGAGACATTCTGCGCGACGGTGAGATACGGAAGGATGTGGAAGGCCTGGAAGACGAAGCCCATCGCGCTGCGTCGCAGCAGCGTGAGCGCATCGTCGTCAAGCGCGGCCAGCTCGGTCCCGTCGAGCCGGATCGAACCCGCATCGGCGCGATCGAGCCCGGCGATCATGTTGAGCAGCGTCGACTTGCCGATGCCCGACTCGCCCATCACCGCCACGTAGTCGCCCGCCACCAGTTCGAGGTCGACGTCACTGAAGACAGTGCGCGGGCGCGGTCCCGCGTACGACTTGGCCAGCGCATGGATGGAGAGCACGCCGGCGAGCGTAGCGGCACGTCGCGGTTGTGGCAAGCGGGGGGTGCAGGGCGCGCGGCTCGCCGCCGCGCGATGTCCCGTGCGAGCGCGGTCGGTGAACCCGCGATCAGTGCCGGAATGACGTGGTTCCCCGGTCAAGCCGGTGCTTGTCCCGGGCGCCCCGCGTTACTCCTGCCGACGCGTCGAGCGGCGGGCGTGTGCCCCGGGGTCGCGGTCGCTCAACCCGGGCTGCGCGGGCTGCGGTGGCTCGGGTTGCGCGGTCGCCCCGCCGGTGCGGCTGCGCGCGGCGCGGGCCGGTGGCCCGAGGTTGGCGCGGGTCGCTTGGCGGCGCGGACGCCCGGCCGGCCGTGGCCGGCGCCGGCGCCGGCGCCGGCGTTATCGCGCGGACCGCGCTGGCCGCCCATCAGGATCGGTTCGGCCTTGATTCGCGGATCCGGCTCGAAGCCGCGGATCACCTGCACCGGAATCGGCCGCTTCGTGAGCTTCTCGATGTCGGCGAGATACTTGTCCTCGTCGACGCAGACGAGCGAGATCGCCTCGCCAGCCGCTCCCGCACGGCCGGTGCGGCCGATGCGGTGGACATAGTCCTCGGGAACGTTCGGCAGCTCGAAATTGACCACATGCGGCAGATCGACGATGTCGAGGCCGCGGGCGGCGATGTCGGTCGCCACCAGCACCTGGAGGCTGCCGTCCTTGAATTCGGCCAGCGCGCGGGTGCGGGCGCCCTGGCTCTTGTTGCCGTGAATGGCGAGCGCGGCGATGCCGTCCTTGCCGAGCTGCTCGGCCAACTTGTTGGCGCCGTGCTTGGTGCGCATGAACACGAGCACCTGGAACCAGCGATGTTCCTTGATCAGGTGCGAGAGCAGCTCGCGCTTCCTGGCGCGATCGACCCGATAGACTTTCTGTGCGATCAGGTCGGCGGTCGCCGTGCGGAACGCGACTTCGATCATCGTCGGGTGGTTCAGCAGGTTGTCGGCCAGCGCCTTGATTTCGGCGGAGAACGTGGCGGAGAACAGCAGGTTCTGCCGCTGCTTCGGCAGCAGCGCAAGGATGCGCTTGATGTCGCGGATGAAGCCCATGTCGAGCATCCGGTCGGCCTCGTCCAGCACCAGGATCTCGACGCGCGACAGGTCCAGCGTGCGCTGCTGCACGTGATCGAGCAGGCGGCCGGGCGTCGCGACCAGGATGTCGACGCGGCCGCGCAGCTGCTCGATCTGCGGTTTGATGTTGACGCCGCCGAACATCACCATCGACGCGAGCTTCACGTATTTGCCGTAGGCGCGCACACTTTCCTCGACCTGCGCCGCCAGCTCGCGCGTCGGGGTGAGGATCAGCGCGCGGACCGGGGCGGTGCGCGTCGAGCCGCCGTGCGGCGGCTTCGCCGGGCGCTGCGACAGGAGCTGCAACAGCGGCAGCACGAAGCCGGCCGTCTTGCCGGTGCCGGTCTGCGCTCCGGCCAGCAGGTCGGCGCCGGACAGCACGGCCGGGATCGCCTGCACCTGCACCGGGGTCGGCACGGTGTAGCCGCGCTCGGTGACCGCGCGGAGAATTTCTTCGGCCAGGCCGAAAGTCGAGAATGACATGGAGTTCCCAAAAATGAAGCGGCCCGCATCGCTGCGGGCCGCCTGGATACATTAACCTGACATTCTATCACAGCGCGATGATTCGGGCCTTGCGGATCGAGTAGCCCGGGGGGAGCGCCAGCGCAGCCCGGGACCATCCGTCTCCATTGGGACACCCACCCGGGTTTCGCCGTCGGCTCGACCCGGGCTGCGCGCTACGCGAACGCGTCACTCCGCTTTCGCTTTCACGTAGCGGCCGGGTGCCGGCCGGAGGCGGCGATATGTCCTGTTGCCCGGCTTGGCAGGTGCGGCGACGTCATCGCCGGCCTGCCGCGCCAGCCATTCGCCATACACCGGCCACCAGCTTCCGGGCACGCTGCGCGCGGTCGCCAGCCACTGCTCCGGATCCGCGCCCGCGTCGCCGCCGGCCCAATAGTTGCGCTTGTTCTTGGAAGGCGGGTTGACGACACCGGCGATATGCCCGCTGGCACCCAGCACGAACGTGTTGTCGCCCGCCAGCAGCCGCGTCGACGCGTACGCGGTGCGCCAGGGCACGATGTGGTCGTCGCGCGACGCATAGACGAACGCCGGGACGTCGATCCCGGACAGGTCCACGGGGACGCCGCACTGGATCGTCTTGCCGGGAACGCGGAGGTTGTTTTCGAGGTAGGTGTTGCGCACGTACCAGCAGAACATCGGGCCCGGCAGGTTGGTGCCGTCCGCGTTCCAGTACAGGAGGTCGAACGCCGGCGGGCTCTTGCCCTTCAAGTAGCTGCTCACGACGTACGACCAGATGAGGTCGTTGGCACGCAGCGACGAGAACGTGAGGGCCAGTTCCTTGCCCTCCATGACGCCGCCCTTGCCGATCTTTTCCTCGCGGGCGTCGATGCTGTCCCCGGTGACCAGCACGCCGATCTCGCCGGGGTCGGAAAAATCGAGCAGTGTGGTGAGCAGCGTGACGCTCGCCACCTTGGCCTCGGCGTTCGCCTTCATCACGGCCATCGCGGAGGCGAGCAGCGTGCCGCCGACGCAGAAGCCGAGCGCGTTGGCATCCTGCGCGCCCGTGACATCGAGCGCCACGTCGATCGCCCGCATGACGCCCAGCCGCAGGTAATCGTCCCAGGTCAGGTGGCCTTGCGCAGCGGTGATGTTGCGCCACGACAGCATGAACACCGTATGGCCCTGGTCGACCGCGTAGCGGACGAACGAGTTCTCCGGCGTGAGGTCGAGGATGTAGTACTTGTTGATGCACGGCGGAATGATCACCAGCGGCCGTCGATGCACGCGGGCCGTGCGCGGCGCGTACTGGATGACTTCGATCAGCTCGTTCTCGAAGATCACCGCGCCTTCGGTCGTCGCGATGTTCCGCCCGACCGTGAAGGCATCTTCGTCGGTCATCGAGACGCGACCCTTGGCGAGGTCCTTGAACAGCAGCGCCATCCCGTCAGCGAGGCTTTGACCCCCGGTCTCGATCGCGAGCTCCATGGCCTCGGGATTGGTCGCGAGGTAATTCGCCGGACTCATCGCGTCGACGAACTGGCGCACGGCAAAACGCAGCTGCCCCTTGGTCTTGTCGTCGACGGGCGCCGCTTCCACCGAGCTCTTCATCAGGTCGGAATAGGCGAGGTAGCCCCGCGTCAGGGCCTCGAACCGCGCGTCGCTGTGCCAGGCTGCGCCGGCGAAGCGCTTGTCGCCGTCCGGCGGCGCGGTGCCCGCGGCTGGCGCCGCGGCCGCCGCCATGCCCAGCCACAGGTTGGACATCTGTTGCAGGTAGCTCTGCTGCATCTCGACGAAGCCCTTCGAGGCCGCGAGCCACTGCAGGTACGGGTTGCCTGCCGCGTCCACGGCCGGCGTCGCGCCCGGGGTCCCGGCACCGTCGGCCGTGGAGGGCCGCATCATCTCCTGCCCCGCCTGGAAGTAGCGGGCGAGCCATTGCGTCGGATCGTCGGGATGGTCCGGATGGTCGGGATGGTCCGGATGGTCGGGAGGGTCGGGATGGTCGGGCATGAAGCCTCCGGGACGCGCTCTATGGAGCCGTTGCCGGCTTCTTCTTCACCGGCGGCAGATCGGTGCAGACGCCCTCGAACAGCTCGGCCGCCATGCCGATGCTCTCGCACAGCGTCGGATGCGGATGGATGGTCTTGCCGATGTCGGTCGGATCGCAGCCCATTTCCACGGCGAGGCACACTTCGCCGATGAGGTCGCCGGCGTGGGTGCCGACGATGCCGCCGCCGATGCAGCGATGCGTTTCCTCGTCGAACAACAGCTTGGTGAAGCCTTCATCGCGGCCGTTGGCGATCGCGCGGCCGGAGGCGGCCCAGGGGAACACCGCCTTGCCGTACTTGATGCCCTGCGCCTTGCACTGCTCCTCGGTGAGCCCGGCCCACGCCACTTCCGGATCGGTGTAGGCGACCGAGGGAATCTGCCGCGCATCGAAATACGATTTTTGCCCGGCGGCGACTTCGGCCGCCACGTGCGCCTCGTGCACCGCCTTGTGCGCGAGCATCGGCTGCCCGACGATGTCGCCGATGGCGAAGATGTGCGGCACGTTGGTGCGCATCTGCTTGTCGACCGGCACGAACCCGCGATCGGTCACCGCCACGCCGGCCTTGTCCGCCGCAATGACGCGGCCGTTGGCGCTGCGGCCCACCGCCACCAGCACGAGGTCGTAGGTTTGCGGCTCCGCAGGCGCGTTGGCACCCTCGAAGCCCACCCTGATGCCGGCGGCCGTCGCTTCGGCGGACACCGTCTTCGTCTTCAGCATCACCTTGTCGAAGCGCGGCGCGTTTCTCTTCTCCCACACCTTGACCAGATCGCGGTCGGCGCCGGTCATCATGACGTCGAGCATTTCGACGACGTCGATCCGCGTGCCCAGCGTCGAATACACCGTCGCCATCTCGAGACCGATGATGCCGCCGCCGACGACCAGCATGCGCCTGGGGATCGACTTCAGTTCCAGCGCGCCGGTCGAATCGACGACGCGCGGGTCGTCGGGCATGAACGGCAGCTTCATCGCCTGGCTGCCCGCGGCAATGATCGCCTTCTGGAAGCGGATCGTCTTCTTCGCGCCGGTCTTGTCCTGCCCGGTCCCCGCCGTGAGTTCGACTTCGAGGTGATGCGGATCGAGGAAGCGGCCGATCCCGCGCACCACGTCGACCTTGCGCGCCTTGGCCATGCCGGTCAGGCCGCCGGTGAGCTTCTTCACGACACCGTCCTTGAAGCCGCGCAGCTTGTCGATGTCGATCTGCGGCGCCGGATAGGTGATGCCATGCGCGCCCAGGTCCTTCACTTCGTCGATCACGGCGGCCGTGTGCAGCAGCGCCTTCGACGGGATGCAGCCGACGTTGAGGCACACGCCGCCCAGCGTGGCGTAACGCTCGACCAGCACGGTCTTCATGCCGAGGTCGGCGGAGCGGAAGGCGGCCGAGTAGCCGCCCGGGCCCGATCCGAGCACCAGCATTTCGCATTCGATGTCGGCGCTGCCGGCGTAGGACGCGGCGCCCGGGACCGGCGCCGCGGCGGGAGCGGCCGTGGGCGGTGCGGCGATCTTCGAGGGCGGCGCGGCCGCCGCGGCAACGGGCGGCGCGGCACCCGCCGCCGGCAGCGCGGCCGTCGCGGCACCAGCGGCCCCGATGTCCACCATCAGGATCAGGCTCCCTTCCGAGACCCTCTCTCCGACCTTGACCTTGACCTCCTTCACCACGCCCTCGACCGGCGACGGCACGTCCATCGTCGCCTTGTCCGATTCGAGCGAGACCAGCGGATCCTCGGCCTTCACCGCGTCGCCGGGCTTCACGAACACTTCGATGACCGGAATGTCCTTGAAGTCGCCGATGTCGGGGACTTTGACTTCGACTGTCGTTGCCATGGGGTTGCCCCTACTCGAATGAGGTCAGATCAGCACGCGGCGCATGTCCGCGAGCAGGCTGGCGAAATGGTTGTTGAAGCGCGCGGCGGACGCGCCGTCGATCACCCGGTGGTCCCAGGACAGCGACAGCGGCAGCATGAACCGCCACGACGATGTCCTGCCGTCCGTCGAGACCTGTTTCCAGAACGAGCGGCACACGCCCATGATCGCGACTTCCGGCGCATTGATGATCGGCGTGAAATAGATGCCGCCGATGCCGCCGAGACTGGAGATCGTGAAGCAGCCGCCCTGCATCTGGTCCGGCTTCAGCTTGCCGTCGCGCGCGAGCTTGGCGAGGTCGCCCATCTCCCTGGCGATTTCGATGACGCCCTTCCGGTCGGCGTCGCGAATGACCGGAACGACCAGCCCCTGTGGCGTGTCGGCGGCGAAGCCGATGTGCCAGTACTGCTTGAGTATCAGGTTGTCGCCCTCCAGCGAGGCGTTGAAGTCCGGGAATTTCTTCAGCGTAGCCACTGCCGCCTTGATCATGAAGGCGAGCATGCTGACCTTGACGCCGCTTTTCTCGTTCTCCTTGTTGAGCTGGACGCGGAACGCTTCGAGATCGGTGATATCGGCATCGTCGTGATTGGTGACGTGCGGGATCATCACCCAGTTGCGATGCAGGTTGGCGGCGGAGATCTTCTTGATCCGCGCCAGCGGTTTGCTTTCGACCGGTCCAAACTTGGCGAAGTCGACCTTGGGCCACGGCAGGAGGTCGATACCGCCGCCGGTTCCCGCCGCGGCCACGGCAGGCGCCGCCCTGGCCGCGGGCGGCGCGCCCGTGGCAGCGGCCTCGACGTCCTCCTTCTGGATGCGGCCCTTGCTGCCGGTGCCCGTGACTTTGGCGAGATCGACGCCGAGCTCGCGCGCCAGCTTGCGCACGCCGGGACCCGCGTACGCAAGGCCGAACGCAACGTCGTCGATGGCGCCCGCCGGTGCCGAGGGTGCCGCCGGTGCCGCCGGTGCCGAGGGTGCCGCCGGTGCCGCCGGTGCCGAGGGTGCCGAGGTCGCGGCCGCGCTGCCCGCGGCCGGCGCGGATGCAGCCGGCGCAACCGCACCGGGCGTCACGACCGCGGCGCTGCCGGTCGCGAGCGTCAGCACCACCGTGCCTTCC
>Ga0315290_10002848_pt1 | contig 12279 bp, 15 predicted proteins | sample YL17G12_0_MG_FD_203627 | JGI IMG/M metagenome (GOLD analysis project Ga0315290, IMG submission 203627) | Sediment microbial communities from Yellowstone Lake, YNP, Wyoming, USA - YL17G12_0 | ecosystem: Environmental > Aquatic > Freshwater > Lake > Sediment | place: USA: Wyoming | collected...
GTTACCGGCGGGCAGCCATTCGGGGGCAGGCGCAAACTTCCGGCTCCGAGATCGTTCAGTGCCCGGGCCAGTTCACCAATAGGCCGATTCTGAAGGCGGGGAGATCCGGTTAGGATATACCCCCCCGGGGCCAGGGCGGCGATGGATAGGAGCAGACGACAGGAGGTGCCGGAGTTTCCCAGAAAAATGGTTTTAATTCCCGATGAAGGGGGAAACAGACCTCCGGTTCCGGAAACCACCATGGACTCCCCTTCCTTCTCCATCTTTACCCCCAGGGTCTGAAGACCCTGGGCCGTATAAGCGGTATCCTCGCATTCCAGAAAATTCGTAATCCGGCTCCTCCCTTGAGCCAGGGCGGCGGCGATGAAGGCCCGGTGGGTCAGGCTCTTGGAACCCGGGACCCGGACCCGGGCCTCGACCCGGGATCGGGGAATAATTTCTTTGATCATAACCTTGATAACCTCACTTTTGGTTTCAAACTCGAAATCCGGAACAAATCCAAATGACCAAATACCAAAATTCGAAAAATTGTAACATTTTAGTTTTTTGAAAAAACATAGTATAATAGACTGATGGCGTAGAGGCTTTTCCTCCCTTGACGGGAGGGGGGTGGGGGGTGGGTGAACTCCCGAATCTTCGACGAAACCGGCTTCACCCCCTCCCTAACCCTCCCCCGTCAAGGGGGAGGGAATAATTAAGGCTAAAATGCTACCAATTTTTAGCGCACTAAAGTGTTGAGAAAAGTTTTGTTTTGATCATTTGGATTTTGAACCTTCGTGCTTGTTTCGGATTTCGTGCTTCGGATTTCGGATTTATATATCTTGACTGTTCCTCAAGCTTCTCTCCACTGCCTCCTTCATAACCCGCAGCGGCGGCTCCAATCCCGTCCAGCGCCGGAACTGTTCCGCCCCCTGGGCGATGAACATCTCCAGACCGTTGATGGTGACGCAGCCCCGCTCCCTGGCCAGGCGGAGCAGCCTGGTCTCCAGCGGATTATAGATAATATCCATGACCGTCATTTCTTTATTAAAGGCTTCCGGAGGCAGAGGGGATTGATCAGCAAAAGGATGCAACCCAACGGGCGTAGTTTGAATGATCAAATCGGCCGGGATTCCGGCGGCATCCATCCAGGGCCGGAAGGTGCAATCCAAAGCCCTGGCCAGGGCCTCCCCCCGCTCCCGCGAGCGGTTGGTGATAATCAAGTGGACGCCGGATTTTTTTAAAACAAAACCGATGGCCCGGGCGGCGCCTCCCGCGCCGAGAATGAGGGCGGTCTTTCCGGAGAGATCCAGTAGCCGGTTCAGGGCCTGGAGGGCCCCGTCGGCATCGGTATTGAATCCAATCAACCGCCCGTCCTGATTGACAATGGTGTTGACTGCTCCGATCTGCCGGGCCAGTTCTTCCACTTCATCCAGCCAGGGAATAACCGCCGACTTGTACGGCCGGGTGACGCTCAGGCCCTTCAGGCCCAAGGCCCGCATGCCCCTCAGGGCGCCCCCGATATCCCGGGTTTCAAAGGCCAGGTAAACAGCGTTCAATCCCAAGGCGGAGAAAGCGGCATTGTGAAGGGCGGGGCTCAGGGTGTGCCTTAAGGGGTTGCCCACCACGCCGTAGAGCCGGGTGTCAGGATCGATCGTCATCTTATAAATCCTTCCGTCTTCCTTTTTCAAAGGGTGGAAGAACCGCGGGCGTGGGAGCCCGCTCTGCTGGGGAGATGGGGCTACGTGAAAACCCTTTACAGCGGAGGCGGCTCCCACGCCGCCGAATTGAAAAGCGCACCTCTATCTTCATGCTAACGCCTTTAACATTTTTTTCATTTCCCTGACCGGGATCTGCCCGGCGGCCGAGGCCTCTCCCGATTCCAGGGCGGCAAAGGTCAAATAGCCGCCCAAGAGGACGGAGGCGACCCGACTCAGTCGGCCCAGGGGTCCCATACAAAAGGTGATCAACTCAACGCCCAGTTTTCGGGCCTCCGGAATTAAGGATAGGGTTTGCAGGTTATCCGTAGGGGCTTTGGCCAGGGTCACGATCTTGACCACCTCGGCCCCTTCGGAGGCCATTTTGTTCAGCTTTTCCTTCAGGCCCGGAAAGGACGGCGTTCCCTTCACGAAATGTGCGGAAAGGATGATTTTTGACCTGCCGCGATTCTCCAAAAATTTTCTCCGCGAGGCGCGGGGAAAGCGGTATTCCAGGTCCACAAAATCGGCCCCCGCCTCCACGGCTTCCTGGAGATAACGGATCCGGGTGGCGACCCCGGCCGATCCCTTCCCCCCTTCCTCTTCCGACCGGTAGGTAATAATAATCGGCCTGGAGGAAGCCCGGATCAGATCCGGAATTGAAAAGGATTCCATCAGGTCCAAGCGAAGTTCCACCATATCGGCCAAAGTCGAGGCCCTGGACATCTTTCTCAATGCTTCCCGATTATTCCCGGCAACAATGGGAACACATATCTTCATTCAATATTCTCCCTCAGCTTATCCAGAAACTTCTCCATCTCTTCATAATCCCGGCCTCGAATAATGTGGGTCAGGTAGGTCAATTGGGAATTGATCCGCTCCAACTGCCGGATGGTGTTGGGGTTGAACATGATTTCAGCCAACAGGTGGCTGTCCTGTAAAAGCAAGGCCCGGGCGATGGTCAGATGTTTCTTAAAGGTTGATCCCGGCGCGGCCTGTTTTTTCATGCAGGCGGCAAAAACCATCGAGGAAGCAAACGGAATGGATAGGGAATAGGAGATGGTTTCATCATGCTCCTCAAAAGAATATTCCTGGACATGGAGACCAAGCCCCTGATAAAAATCCAGGAAGAAAGCCTTTCCCTCCTCACACGACTCCCGGATCAGGATCGCGTTCTCCTCTTCCAGGTTTCTGAACCCGTTCAAGGTAGGCCCGAACATCGGGTGGGAGGAGACAAAGCGTTTCCCCAGGTCGCGATATAATTCTTGAAAACCGGTTTTTACCGAGGCGATATCCGCCAGCAGGCAGTCCGGCGAGAGAAAGGGCAAGACGGCTTCAAAGGCCTGTCGGGTACGGTGGAGACTGACGGCGTTGATCACCATTTCCGGCCTCAGGGACTCAACCTCGGAAAGGTCCTCCATCCGGACAACCTTCGACCCCTTCTTTAACTTCAGGCCCTGGGGATCAAAGACCGAAACCTCATGAAAGGGACTGAGCATTTCCGCCAGCCAGGAACCCATTCCTCCGGCCCCCATGATGAATAGTTTCATTATTTTTTTACCTCCCGGTAGCAACCCAATAGTTTAAACCCGGTGGATAAGCCCTCCACCTGGTGAAGCAAGGTCGATATGGGGGGCGCCTGATCCGAACCGATGAAATCCAACAGGAAGGCGTAATTCCCCGGATCATGGGCCATCGATTCGATCCGGGTCAGATTGACGCCCGCCCGGGCAAAAACCTCCAGGACTCGAAAAAGAGTCCCGGCCTTATGCTCGGTCGAGAAAACAATCGAGCACTTTTCCCCGCCCTCCGGGTTCGGTTCCCTGGCCAGGACCAGGAAGCGGGTCCGGTTGGTCTCCCCGTCTTCGATATTTTCCTTGATGATTTCCAATTGATATCGATCGGCCGCCAACCGGCTGGCAATGGCGGCCGATCCTTCCGGTTTTTTTTCGGCCAGCATCCTGGCCGCCCCGGCCGTATCCGGAAAGGGCACCGCTTCCAACTTATTTCTCTCCAGGAAACGGCGGGTCTGGGCCAGGGCCTGCGGGTGGGAGTAGACCTTGCGGATCTCTCGGTGATCCGTTCCCGGAAGGGCCAGGAGACACTGGTGTATCGGAAGGTCCAGTGCCCCCACGACCTTCAGCCCGGTTTGGATCAGCAACCGGTTGACCTCCCCCACGGAACCGCCCAAGGTATTTTCCACCGGGACGACGCCGTAGTCGAAATCGCCGGCCAGGGTCCCTTCAAAGACATCGGCAAAGGAAGGACGGGGTACCGGGATCAGGTGGCTGTCCCACTCTCCCGCCGCCTGTTCGCTGAAGACCCCGTGTTCCCCCTGGAAGGCCGCCAATTGATAGTCCTGCTGCTGCAATTCCTTGCTTTCCCGGAGGATCTCCAGGAAGATCCGTTCCATGAACTCGGGCCGGAGCAACCGGGAGGATCCACTTTTGGCATTTTCCAGGAGTTCTTTTTCTCGATCAGGATCCTCAATCCGTTTCTTAAATCTCTTGCTCATCAGGGCCATTTCCATCCGGCCCTGCAACAGCATAAGCAGGCGTCGATCAAATTGATCGATCCGGTCTCTAATCTGTGTTAAGGTCATAACGTCCCTTCCTTAAAACGAAAATAGCCAAAAACAGGGTTCAAGGGTCCCAGGGTTCGAGTGTAGGGGAGGGGTTAATCTATGATTTCGCCCACCAACCTCACCAATTCCTCCAAACCAATTTCTTCCACCAGGCAGCTACCGATGCCCTTCAGGAACACGAAGTGAATGGTCTTCCCGTGTCTTTTTTTATCCATTCTCAGGGCCGCCGTGATTTTATCGACAGAAAAAGAAAATCGAACCGGCAGGCCGAACCTTTGAAGTAAGGCTTTTAAGCGATCGGCTTCCGACTCCGAAAGGAATCCTTTTTTAACCGAAAGCTCGGCCGCCAGGACCATGCCCAGACTGATGGCCTCTCCGTGAGAAAGGCCGGTCACCTTTTCCAGCGCATGCCCCAGGGTATGGCCGAAGTTAAGCTTCCGGCGCTCGCCTTTTTCTCTTTCATCCCGGGTGACGATACCGGCTTTGATTGACAGGGACCGATAAACCAGAGTTTCCATGACCTGGGGATCAAGCTGCAGGGCCAGTTGAACATTATCTTCCAGAAAGGAAAACAAGACCTGATCGTCAATCGCGGCCGCTTTGACTATCTCGGCCAACCCGCAGGAAATTTCCCTGGACGGGAGGGTTTTTAAAAAATGGGGGTCACAGAGTACGAATTCCGGCTGATTGAAAGTGCCAATCATATTTTTATAGCCGGAAAAATTAACGCCGTTTTTCCCGCCCACACCGGCATCGACCTGGGCCAGCAAGGTGGTGGGCACCAATCCAAAGGAGATACCCCTCACATAAGTCGAGGCCGCGAACCCGGTCAGATCGCAAACAATTCCCCCGCCGAGCCCCACGAGAAAGGAGGAACGATCGGCCTCCAGCTCCACCAGCCGTTCATAGATAAACCGCACCGTTTCCAGGTCCTTGATCTTTTCACCGGTCCCGATTTCGATGACCGCCTCCGTCTCGAATTCCTTGGGATAATATCGCCGGACGATGGAATCGGTAAGCAGGATCACCTGCCCCGCCGGCAGGTAAACTCCGAGATGCTTAAAGCGCTCTCCTACCTGAATCTTGGAGGTCCCGGCGCTCCCTTGAATCTCGATGGATTTGACCATCACTCCTCCTCATAACCCCCATGCCCGCATGAGCACCACGAAGCATGAAAATTCCGAGTTCCCCCACCCCTCAATCCCCTCCCGCGGCGGGGAGGGGAAGTTAGAGGGCTCGGGCTGTTTCTTAAGGCTCCCTCTCCCCCACGCGGGAGAGGGTAGGGGTGAGGGGAATATCCGTAGTTAAAAGCTATTTTCATATCAAAAATAATTCCCAATTGTCTAATCCCGACTAATCAAACCGGTCCAGGCAATCCCGGAGCATTTTTATTTTACCCATTAACCGGCCAAACATCTCCGGGGACAGGGCCTGGTCTTTATCGCAGAAGGCTTCCCCGGGATTGTGGTGGACTTCAACCATCAGGCCGTCCGCGCCGGCAGCCAGGGCCGCCAGACACATGGGTTCCACCAGGCTCAACCGGCCCGTTCCATGAGAAGGATCGACGATAATGGGCAGGTGAGAGGTCTCCTTAACCGCCGGAACAATGCTTAAATCCAGAGTGTTTCGAGTGTACGTTTCAAAGGTCCTGATCCCTCGTTCACAGAGGATGACCTGGGGGTTGCCTTCGGCCAGGATGTATTCGGCACAGTTGAGCCATTCCTTCAAAGTGGAATTCATGCCTCTTTTGAGCAGCACCGGTTTATCCGCCTTGCCGACCTCTTTCAGTAGGGAGAAATTCTGCATATTGCGGGTGCCGATCTGCAGCACATCGGCATATTCGCTGACCCAGGACACATCCCGGGGATCGGTGACCTCGGTGACCACGGGCAGGCCGGTTTCTTTTTTGGCCAGAGCTAAAATTTTCAGGCCTTTCAAACCCAGGCCCTGAAAGTCATAGGGCGAGGTCCGCGGCTTAAAGGCCCCTCCGCGCAACATATTCGCTCCGGCCTCTTTTACTTTTTGAGCGGTGCGGATAGTCTGTTTCTCGCTTTCCACGCTGCAGGGACCGGCAATAACCACCAACTGCCGACCGATTTCCAATTCGCCCACGCGTATCACGGTTCGTTCAAGGGGTACTTCCCTGAACGATGCCAGCTTAAGGTTATCCCGCCACATTTCATTTCTCCTTTTCTGTATTAACGGCATTTCCCCGGACCACAAAAAAAGCCGTGAGCGCTCCAACCACCCACGGCCTTTTCCTCCAAATTTTGAAGGCCGATAGGCGGACCAATCCCAAAGAAAAAGTAGTAATAGGACCCCTTATTAATAATTAGTGGGTTCATCGTTATTTCTCCACCGCCTGAATATCCAGGGTTTCGGGACCCATCGCCTTCCACCGCAACAGGTGATCGGCCAAAACAATTTTTACCATGGCCTCCAGAACCGGAATAACCCGCGGGATGGCGGAGACATCGAATCTTCCGGGCATAACCAGAACGGCGCGCTGTCCATCACGGTTGATGGTCTCTTGTTCAATCCGAATGGAGGGGATGGGCTTTACGGCGGCTCGGAGAATAATCTCATCGCCGTTCGAAATCCCGCCGAGAATTCCCCCGGCCCGGTTTGATCCGAACCCCTCGGGAGTGATGGGGTCGTTATTCTCCGAGCCTTTTAGTCCGGCCGCTTGAAACCCGGCCCCCAGCTCGACTCCCTTGACCGCCCCGATGGACATGACGGCCTTGGCCAGGTCGGCATCCAGTTTATCAAAAACCGGTTCACCCAAACCGGCCGGACAGCCGGTTACCCGGACTTCGGCCACACCGCCCAAGGAATCGCCCTCAGCCCGGGCCTTCGCCATGGCCTCGGCCATCTTTAGCGAGGCCTCGGGGTCCGGACAGGCATAGGGGTCTTGATCAACGGCCCGCAGATCATTTTTTTCCGCCTTGATCCCCCCTAAAACCAGCGTATAGGCAATCACCCGGATCCCCAGGGGTTCGATGATCTTCCCGGCCACCACCCCGGCGGCCACTCGGGCTGCCGTCTCCCGAGCGGAATATCTCCCCCCTCCCCTAAAATCAAAATGGCCGTATTTTTTGAAATAAGTATAGTCGCCATGCCCCGGCCGGAACAGTCGGCGCAACACCTCATAGGGCCGGCTGTCCGCGTCGCGGTTCCGGATCAACAGGGTAATCGGGGCGCCCGTGGTCAGGCCCTCAAACACCCCGGAGAAGATCTCTACCTGATCCGCCTCCCGGCGCGGGGTGTCCTGGGGACCTCTTCCGGGCCGACGCCGGGCCATGGCCGGGAGAAAGTCCTCCGGGGATAAGGTCATCCGGGGAGGGCCGCCATCGATAACCACACCGACCCCCGCTCCATGGGATTCCCCAAAGGTGGTAATTCTGAATACTTCCCCGAAAGAATTACCGGCCATGATCCGATCCCTCTCTTTCTTCGCCTATCGCTTCAATAACCAAGGACGCCACCTCAGCGGGAGAAAGGCTCGTGGTATCCACCCGCAGAGCGGAGGCCCGCCCGTAAAAGGGTTCCCGGAAGGTTAACACCTCAGTGATTTCCCGCATAGGATCCGTGCCGGTGAGCGCAGGTCGACGTTTGCCCGATTGCTGTTCCTTTTCCATCCGCTGCCTCAAAATTTCAACTTTTCCATCCAGCCAGACGACCAGGGCGTTGGAAGTCAAACGATCCACATTCACCTCATCCAGGACCACTCCCCCGCCCGTGGCAATGATCTGGTTGTCCTTCTCGGATACGACCTTAACCGCCTGCCTTTCAAAGCACCGGAAGGCTTCCCATCCCCCGGCGGCAATAAGCTCCTCGATCGAAGCCCCCGCCTTTTCTTCCACCAGCGTATCCGTATCCAGGAATACTTTTCCGGTCATAGCGGACAGGATCCTTCCGACGGTGGTCTTCCCGCTGCAACGAGCGCCGACAAGCACGATGTTCATGACCCTATTCTCCATCATTTGTTTTCTCAGGCCTCTGGCGCTGGAGAAGCGCCGGGACCCTTTCCGACCCCAGGACAAAAAAAAAGCCGTGAGCTTCAGTCCGCCCACGGCTTTTGAATTTCGGAAAAAAAAATCAATCCATGAGCAGACGGGTCCCCGGCCAATAATAAAAGGTATAAAAGTCTTGCTGGGATTGGTGGCTGATCATGGTAGTCAGGTCTTTTTGTATCCTTAAAATATTGTTGCTTCTATTTATAAACGGCATCCCTACTTGTGTCAACCCTTTTTTAAAACAAAAATGATTGACGCCGGTAGGCCAGTCTGGTAGCATAGAATTCAATTTTTTTTAGAGAAATTTTATGCGATCATTTTTTATTTCAATCAATAACTGGTGGTGGTGGCAGGATTCGAGGGAGGGGTTCGTCCGCCGCTAAGTAACCCCATTAACTAAAAAGCCGTGGAGAGCCACTCCGGTTCTCCACGGCTTTTTTATTTCAGAAAGAAAAAGAAACTATGTTTACACCGGGTTTTAAGACTTTTGAGAAACTTTCCACCCAGGGAAACCTGATTCCCATTTATCGGGAGATCCTCGGCAACCTGGAAACCCCGGTGGCCCTGCTCAGGGAATTGGGGGGTTCTCCTTACCATACTCGTACACATAATCGTACACGCAATTCTCCCCCTCGCTGAGTTGAATAATGGGACACAAGATAAATTTTCAATAATATAAATCAGGAAATGGAACGGGCCATGGATGAGATCTTCAGCGGACAGTCCACTCCGGCCCAGATCAGTGCCTTTATTACGGCCCTGCGCATCAAGGGGGAGACGGTCGAGGAGATCACCGGCGCGGCCCGGGCGCTGCGGGCCCGGGCCGGCGCCCTGAACCTGAACAATCATTCGGTCAACCTGGACCGATTTCAATCTGCTCGGCCCTTTGACCAACCCGGCCGGGGCCTCGGCCCAGGTGATGGGGGTCTACGCGCCGGAGTTGACCGAAAAACTGGCTCAGGTCCTCAACCGGTTGGGGACCCGGGAGGCCTTCGTAGTCTGTGGCGAGGGCTCTCTGGATGAGATCAGCATCTGTGGACCGACCCGGGTTTCCCATCTTAAGGATAATCGGGTCAGGACCTTTGAGCTGACCCCCGAGGAATTGGGATTCCAACGCGCCGGCCTGGAGTCGATCCGGGGCGGAGACGCGGCCGCCAACGCCCTGATAATCCGGTCTATCCTGGAAGGAGAACCGGGACCGAAGCGGGAGATGGTCTTAATGAACGCCGCCGCGGCCTTTAGGGCGACTGGACTGGATAAAAATTTTCAGGAAGGGGTTCGGCGGGCTAAAGCCTCCATCGATTCCGGTCAGGCCAGAAACAAACTCGATCAACTGATCGCCTTTTCCCAGGAATGCCGGCCATTCCTGAGGAAAGCCATTTAATACGAAAGTGTTTTCCTAATTTCTTTAACCGCTGTGAAGTCCCATCAGTCCTGGGATGGACCTCTCCCTTTCCCCCATAGCATCCCGGCCTCTTTGGCGGTTTTAAGCACATAGCCTTGCTTGTGGGCCCACTCCCGGCCGGCTTCCACCAGTCGGCTATTGCCGCTCTGAAAAAAATTCTCGGCCATTTTATTAAACCCATATCGATTTAAGGCTTGGATTAGAACCGCCTCGGTTCCGGAGTCGCCGCGGGCAATGAAATAGGCATGGGCTCCGGCCACTACCTCCAGGTTTTCCTCCTGCATCGCCTTGGTCAAAAAGGTCGCCGCTTGAGGATCGTTGATTTCTCCCAGGGCCGAGGCGGCTTTTCGGCGGACAAACCATTTTTTATCTTTCAACAAGGACAGGAGCGGCTCAACCGCCTGGGGGTCTTTGAGTTTTCCCAGGGCCCAGGCTGCCTGGCTCCGAACCTCCTCCCGATCGTCTTTCAGCAACCGGATTAAAGGGGATACGGACCGGGGATCCTTCAGTTTGCCCAAGGCCCTGGCGGATTCCGCTCGAACCTCCCCTACCCCATCACCTAAGGTTTCGATCAAAGGCTCCACCGCCCGACGGTCCCGGATCTTGCCCAGGGCACTGGCGGCTTTTCTCCGAACGTAGTCCTCCAGGTCCTTTAAAGCCAGGATCAGCGGTGGCACGGCGCGAGGATCTTTGATCACTCCCAGGGCGCTGGCGGCCCGACGGCGGACAAAACCTTTTTCATCTTTTAAGGCGCTGATCAGCGGTTCGACGGCCTGAGGGTCCTTTAATTTTCCCAGGGCCTGGGCCGCCTGGGAACGGACCGACCAGTTCTCATCTTTGAGCTTTTGAATCTCTTTGGATAGTTCCGAAGACTCTCCCCAGACGGTTATGCAGGACGCCAGGAAAAGAATCAGCCCGAGAGCCGGATAGGCCGGCCACTTGCTCTTCATGGTGCTTTTACTCCTTTCGGGTCGGATCGTTTTTGTTTAGGAAGGGAGGAGGAATACATGATTTCCCCTTCCGCTGAAACTACCTTGACCAGGATGACGTTCTCTTTCACCTGAAGATAGGTGAATCCCAACTCGGGGGCGGCAAAAAGACTGCGCGGCCCCGTTTCTTTTTCCGGTCTAAGCTTTCCACCGGCGCCGGAGATGAACAGGGGCAAACCGCAATCGGCCTTGAGCACCTGCAAATTGTGTTCATGGGCCGAAAGGTAAAGATCGGCCCGGCCGCAGAGCAGGGGCAACACCAAGGCCGTCATAAAATCCGTATCCCCATGGTAGCCGTAGGAGTGGATCGGTTTGTGGCCCAACACCAGGTTCCAGCGGGCCTGGGAATTTCCCAGCTCTTTATTTAGCCAATCCACCTGGGCCGGGGAGCTGTCTAAAACATTAGTGTTGAGGGCCAGAATCTTAAGATCCCCGATGGTCAGCGAATAGACATCCGAGGGCATCCGCCAGCGGGAGGATCTTTGGGAATACTCCACTTGCGCCTTCCAGTTATACCTTTCGTCCTTCCGCCCCCAATCGTGCTCTCCCAGAATGGCATAAAAAGGGATGCAGAGACCCTCATAAGGTTTTTCAAATTTTTCAACAAACTGGGGATCATCGGCGCTCCGGACCCCCTGGGGATGAATATTATCCCCCAGCATCAGGGCCAGGTCACACCCGTTCTTTTCGCAGAACTTTTGCATGGCCCCGGCCACCTTCAATTGGTTTTCGTCTCCGGTACCGTTGTCGCCGAAAACCAAAATACGCAACTCACCGGTAGCGGAATCCGTCTGGCAGCCTTTTTGGGGAACAAGCCTGGACAGAACGACAGCCGGGGGATTTTCAAAGAGGTAATCCTTAAAAACGGTTACCGCGCTCTGGCTGATCGAAGGCGCGCTTAGGACGGTGAGGGTCCAGATAAATACCAACAGCATATATTTCTTGTGGCGCAGAGCCTTCCTTCGATTATCTATAATCATTTCGTCACCCGAACAGAAAGCTTGATTTTTTGTTAAACCTGGGCTATAGAATAGCTATTTTTTTTTCGCGCTGACATTCTAAAAAGGAGCGGACGAATTCGTTAAGCCATGGATGAACAAATTACGAATCTGGAAGTAATGCAGTCCTTGTTGGAATCGCCCCTGAGCAGTCAGTTATCCGAGGAGGAATTGGCTGATTTTGTTTACAAAATCAAAGAGATGGTTAAAGAAAAATCAAAAATGGGGTAGCCGGCGTTTCTTAATAAAATTATTTTTCCTCCGTGACCTCCTTTTCTTCTTCTGCAGCGCTGTCCCGCCACAACCAGATCACCATGGTGATTAATCCCATCCAGGCCGACAAACCGGCAAAGATGGCCATAAATACCCGGAATTTAAACTCCATCCCCTTCAGCCACAGAGTGACTGCCAAAAAAATAACCATCCCTGCCAGGAGAACACCCAGTTTTTTCCCGATTCGTTTGAACCTTGGGTTCATATTATTAACCTCGCAAAAAGTCTGACATCGACTTTCTGCTCGGCGGGGGAGTGCTTCCCCTCCCCCGCCATTTGAAGTGAATTCAAATGGTCCCACCCCCACCCCAGCCCGGCGCTTAATCGCGCTCGGGCTG
>Ga0315290_10002850_pt1 | contig 12277 bp, 9 predicted proteins | sample YL17G12_0_MG_FD_203627 | JGI IMG/M metagenome (GOLD analysis project Ga0315290, IMG submission 203627) | Sediment microbial communities from Yellowstone Lake, YNP, Wyoming, USA - YL17G12_0 | ecosystem: Environmental > Aquatic > Freshwater > Lake > Sediment | place: USA: Wyoming | collected...
TACGGCATGCAGGGAATGGGTTCGCCGCGGACATTGAGGCCGCTGTTCACGATGACGGGGCAGCTTAGGCATCGCGACGGAACTGTTCGTACGGTGGGAATAGGCCTTCCGACCGGCCGTTACTCGTGCCACATCCGCATCAGGCAGAACTCTTGCCGGCGATTAGCCGGGTCGTTGGTAAGGACCATCGAGAAAACCGCTGACGTGTCGACGTATGTGCGACCTTCGCCTGCTGAAAGGCGCTCCAGCGGCAGCATCCAGGTTTGCCGCGCGCGTACAGCCCTTTGAATCTCCTATTCCTTGCGCGGAAAACGCGCGGACCCTTCAACGCGCGCCAGGCGGTCGCACTTTTCGAGTCGGCGTTGCCGCGTACGGGTCGTCGGGCCAGGAATGCTTGGGGTAGCGGCCCTTGAGTTCCTTTTTCACGTCCTGATAGGTGCGCGCCCAGAAGCTCGCGAGATCCTGCGTGACCTGCACGGGCCGGCGCGCCGGGGACAGCAGCTCCATGGTCACAGGAACTCCGCCGCCGGCAACGCGCGGCGATTCCATCAAGCCGAACACTTCCTGCAGGCGCACCGAGAGCTTCGGCGTCCCGCCGCTGTAGTCGATGGCGATACGCGAGCCGCTCGGCACGGTGAGGTGCGTGGGCGCCAGCTCGTCGAGCTGTCTCTGCCGGTTCCAGTCGAGCAGTCCGTACAGTGCGCCTTGCAGATCGATGCGTGCGAGGTGATCGCGCCGGGTGATGCCGTCCAGCCAGGGCGCGAGCCAGTCCTCGAGCGACGCGAGCAGCGCGTCGTCCGAAACGTCGGGCCAGTCGCTGCCTCGCGCGAAGCCCAGGTGCGCACGCACCAGCGCCACGCGCGCGCGCCATTGCTCGAGGTCGCGATTCCAGGGGAGCGACTGGAGCCCGAGCGCGCGGATGCCCGCGAGCATGGCGGCACGCGTGCTATCGGCGGACACGTTGCGCAGCGGCTCGTCGGCCAGGACCAGCGCATCGAGGCGCCGCACGCGATGTGCGACAACCGCACCCGCCCGCACGTCCCAGGTCACTTCGTCCTCGGTGGTGACGAGGTGACCGAGGTGCTGCTCCAGCAGTCGGCGCTCGAGCGGCGCCGCGAGAAAAATGCGGGCCTCACGCTCGCCGGAATCGAGATCGGCCGCGACGATGAACTCGCTGCGCGCGAGAGCCGCGGGGCCCGACAATGCCCCGCCACGTCCGCCACTGAACAGGTATCGGCCTCCCTCTGCGCCCCGCGACTGGCCGATGCGATCCGGATACGCGAACGCGAGGAGCAGCCCGACGGCCGCGTCGAGTTCGACTGCCGCTGCCAAACGCGCAGCGTCGCTCGCGCCCCGGCGTGCCTGGCGCTCGATCATCTGTGCGGATCGGCGCACCCGTTGCAGTCCGGCGCCGTCCACGGCGAGCCCCGGCGGCGCAGCGGCGCCGTGCAGTACGTCCACGCGATGACGCAGGTCGGGATCGCGAGCACCACCGACGGGCCGCAAGGGATCGCGCTCGGCGAGCAACGCCGCGATCTCGCAGGCAACGCCACCAAGACCGAGCAGCTCGCCACGCAGAATCATGTGCGCCAATCGCGGATGCACGCCGAACCGCGCCATGCGCCGCCCGTTCTCGGTGACGCCGCCACGCACGTCGAGTGCCTCGAGGCGCTCGAGCAAGGCGCGCGCCTGGGCGAGTGTCGCGCCCGGCGGTGGATCGAGCCAGGCGAGGCTCGCCGGATCCGTCGCTCCCCAGCAGGCCAGCTCGAGCGCCAGCGGCGCGAGATCCGCTTCGAGCATTTCCGCAGCGCTCTGCGGAACGAGCGCAAGCTGCTGCGCCTCGGTCCACAGGCGATAGCAGATGCCGGGCGCTGTGCGTCCTGCACGTCCACGCCGCTGGTCGGCCGACGCCCGGGAGATGCGCACGGTCTCCAATCGATCCATGCCCGTGTTGGGATCGAAGCGCTGCCGCCGCTCGAGTCCCGCGTCCACCACGATGCGCACGCCCTCGATGGTGAGACTGGTCTCCGCGATGTTGGTGGCCACGACGACTTTGCGCGAGCCCGGCGGCGCAGGTCTCAACGCCGCGTCCTGTTCCGCCGAGCCCAGGTCGCCGAACAGCGGCAGCACCTGCAGCCTCTCGCCGGAGGCGCCGGCCTGGATGACTGCGACCGCGCGCCGGATCTCGGCCGCGCCCGGCAGAAAGACCAGCGCATCGCCCGGGTGCGCCTCGAGGGCGCGCAGCGTCAATGCCGCGGCTCGCCGTTCGATCGGTTCCGGGTAACGCCCAACTTGCGACGGCAGCCCAGCTGAATAATGGGTCTCGACGTCGAACAGGCGCCCGCTGGACCGCACGATCGGCGCGTCCCGCAGCAATCGGGACAGCGACTCGCCGTCGAGCGTCGCCGACATCACGAGCAGGCGCAGGTCGTCGCGCAGGTGTCGCTGCACGTCCAGCGCCAGTGCCAACCCGAGGTCGGACTGGAGATTGCGCTCGTGAAATTCGTCGAAGATGACGCAGCCCACTCCCTCCAGGGATGCGTCCGTCTGCAACATGCGCGCGAGGATGCCTTCGGTCACGACTTCGATGCGAGTCGCGGGACCGGCCTTCGTCTCCATCCGTGTCCGATAACCGACCAGCCCGCCCGGCTCCCCGCCCGCGAGCTGCGCCATGCGGGTTGCCACCGCGCGGGTCGCGATGCGGCGCGGCTGCAGCATCACGATGCGCTTGCCGGCGAGCCAGGGCTCATCGAGCAACGCGAGCGGCACGACCGTGCTCTTGCCGGCGCCGGGCGGTGCCTCGAGCACGGCGCACGCATGCGCGCCGAGCGCAGTGCGAAGCTCGGGCAACACGTCGACGATGGGTAGTTGCGGGAGTGGGATCAAGGAATGCCGGGGCGGTACGGTACGCAGGAACCGCCGCGAGCGTGCATCATGCGGCCCATGGAAGGAAGCACCTGGATGTTATTGGCCGCAGCCCTGCTGGTAGTCGTGGGATTGGCCGGCTCGGTCCTGCCGGCGCTGCCCGGCGTACCGCTCGTATTCGGCGGATTACTGGTTGCCGCGTGGGCGGGCGATTTCCAGCGCGTGGGCTGGATCACGCTCACGTTGCTCGGCCTGATGACGCTCGGCTCGTTCGTCATCGACTTTGCGGCCACGGCCATGGGGGCCAAGCGCGTCGGGGCGACCAAGCTCGCGATCGTGGGTGCGGCGCTGGGGACCGTGGCCGGGGTGTTCCTCGGCATTCCGGGCCTGATCCTCGGCCCGTTTGTCGGTGCCGTGGCGGGCGAGATGCTCTCGCACGGAGAGTTCAAGCAAGCCACCCGCGCGGGCGTCGCCACGTGGGTGGGCCTGCTGTTCGGCACGCTCGCGAAGCTGGCGCTGGTATTCACCATGCTCGGTATCTTTCTCTTCGCGTATTTCATCGGCTGACGCGCCTGGGGCCAGTCAGATCGGTGCCGTGCGACATCGCGACCCCCGCCCTTCTCATTCTGCGGACACGCCGTGAATACGTCCCTGTAGGCTCGCACGCGCCGTCCATGGCGCGTGACGGTCCGCCGAACGAGAAGGGCGGGGATCACGATGTCGCATGTAAGTTCCTACGCAGCCCGCGGCAGCTCGCCGGAGCAATCGCGGTGCCGCGGCGAGCGCGATTGAGCACGACGTGAACACGGTTCAGCGACGAGACGCGGCCACTCACGCGCTCGCTGCGGGAGCGTGCGCGGCTAGTCGCGCAGCATCCGGTTCTCGACCAGCTGCGCGACCACGGCAGGATCCGCCAGCGTCGAGATATCCCCGAGCTGCTCGTGCTCGTTCGCGGCGATCTTGCGCAGGATGCGGCGCATGATCTTGCCCGAGCGGGTCTTCGGCAGCCCCGGCGCCCACTGGATGTAGTCGGGCGTCGCGATCGGCCCGATCTCGCGGCGCACCCACTCGCGCAGTTCCTTGCGCAGTTCTTCGGTGGGCTCCGCGTCGATCACCAGCGTGACGTAGGCGTAGATACCCTGGCCCTTGATGTCGTGCGGGCACCCCACCACCGCCGCTTCCGCAACGAGGCGGTGAGCGACGAGCGCACTTTCGATTTCGGCGGTGCCGAGGCGATGACCGGCGACGTTCAGGACGTCGTCCACGCGGCCCGTGATCCAGTAGTAACCATCTGCGTCCCGCTTCGCGCCGTCACCCGTGAAATACCGCCCGGGAAACGTCTTGAAGTACGTGTCGATGAAGCGCTGGTGGTCGCCGAACACGGTGCGCATCTGGCCGGGCCAGCTGCCGTTCAGGACGAGATTGCCCTCGCAGACGCCTTCGAGCGCCAGCCCGTCGTTGTCCACGATCGCCGGCTGCACGCCGAAGAACGGCAGCGTCGCGGAACCTGGCTTCTGGTCGATGGCGCCCGGCAATGGCGTGATCAGGATGCCACCGGTCTCGGTCTGCCACCACGTGTCCACGATCGGGCAGCGGCCGTCGCCCACCACGCGGTGATACCACTCCCACGCCTCGGGATTGATCGGTTCGCCCACCGTGCCGAGCAGGCGCAGTGACTTGCGCGAGTGCTTCCTGACCGGCGCGTCGCCCTCGCGCATCAGCGCGCGCAAGGCGGTCGGCGCCGTGTAGAAGATCGTGACCTTGTGCTTATCCACGGCCTGCCAGAAGCGGCTCACGTCCGGGTAATTCGGCACGCCCTCGAACATCACCGAGGTGGCGCCGTTGGCGAACGGCCCGTAGACCACGTAGCTGTGGCCCGTAACCCAGCCGACGTCCGCCGTGCACCAGAAGACGTCGTTCTCGCGCAGGTCGAACACCGCTTCGTGGGTCAGCGCGGCGTAGACGAGATAGCCGCCGCTGGTGTGCAGCACACCCTTCGGCTTGCCGGTGGAGCCCGACGTGTAGAGGATGAACAGCGGGTCCTCGGCATCCACGGCCTCGGGGTCGCAAGCGTCCGGCTGCCCGTCCACGACCTCGTGGTACCACCGGTCGCGGCCGTACATCGGCACCTGCGTGCCGGTGCGGCGGATCACGAGGACGTGCTTGACCGTTTCCGTGCCGGGAGCCGAGAGCGCCTGGTCCACGTTGCTCTTGAGCGGCACACGCTTGCCGCCGCGAATGCCTTCGTCTGCGGTGATGACCAGCGTCGACGCGCAATCCGCGATGCGGCCGGCCAGCGAATCCGGGGAGAATCCGCCGAAGACGACCGAGTGGATCGCGCCGATGCGCGCGCAGGCGAGCATCGCCACCGCGGCCTCCGGTATCATCGGCAGGTAGAGGGTGACGCGGTCGCCTTTCTGCACGCCGAGGCCGCGCAGCGCATTCGCCAGCCTGCACACGCGGTAGTAGAGCTCGCGATACGTGATGTGCTCGGACTCGTTGGGGTCGTCGCCTTCCCAGATGATCGCGGTCTTGTCGCCGCGCGTGGCGAGATGGCGATCGAGGCAGTTGTACGAGACATTGAGTTTGCCGTCGTAGAACCAGCGGATGCGGAAATCCTGCACATCGAAGCTGACGTCGCGGACCCTGGAGTACGGCTCGATCCAGTCGAGGCGCCGGCCCATGCGGCCCCAGAATTCGTCCGGGTCGCGCACCGACTCATCGTACAGGCGGCGGTAGTCGTCGTTGCGGATCCTGGCTTGTGCGGCGAAATCCGCCGGCACCTTGTAGAGCTTCGTCATGGTTTCCTGCCCTCGAACTGCGGGTCATTCGAGCGCCGCACGCACTCGCGCGGCATGCTCCGCCAGCAGCTGCGGATCGGCCATCTCCCGCGCGTGAAAGCGCAGGTCGATCCCTTCGTACCGCGGCACGATGTGAAAGTGGATGTGGAAAACGCTCTGGCCGGCGCCCGCGCCGTTCAGCTGCGCGATCAGCACGCCCGGCGGCGCGAATGCCTTCTTGACCGCGCGCGCCACCCGCTGCGTCGTGAGGATGGTCGCCGACAGCGCCGCGGGCGCAAGGTCGAACAGGTTCTCGGCCTCGGCTTTCGGAATCACGAGCGCGTGACCGTCGGACTGCGGCATCACGTCCATGAAAGCGAGCGTGTGCTCGTCTTCGAAGACCTTGTGAGCGGGAATCTCGCCGCGCACGATGCGGGCGAAAATGTTGCTGGTGTCGTAGGCCATGGCGTGACCGCTACCTTCCACTGCGTGCGTTGCCGCGAGTATAGCCAGCGCCGGCCGGCCGGGCCCGTTCGGCCAATGGATGAGAGGCCTACTGGCCGAAGACCCACTCGATGAGCGCGGCCTGGATGGCCTGCCCCGCCCCGCTGTCCGCCTTCGGGTCGTTGAGGATGATCACCGTGACGAAGGTGCGGCCGCTCGCGGCGCTCACGTACCCGGCCAGCGCGCTCACCTCTTCGAGCGAACCGGTTTTCATGCGCAGCCGGCCCTGCATGTCCGCCGAACGGAAACGCCGCTTCAGGGTGCCGTCGGTCGCGGACAGCGGCAGCGAGGCCGCAAACTCCGGCATGTACTGGCTTTGATGGGCGTCGAGCAGGACGTCGGCCAGTCCCTGGGCCGTGATGCGCTCGTCACGCGAGAGTCCCGACCCGTTCTCGAGGATCAGCTCCGGAATCGAGATGCCCCGTGACGCCAGGAAATTGAGGACGGCCTGTCGGGCGCCAGCGGACGTGGCGGGCCGGCCGACCTTCTCCGCGGCCAGCGTCAGGAAAACCGTCCGGGCCATGACGTTGCTCGAGAACTTGTTGACGAGGCGAATGACCTCCGCGAGCGACAGGGAGTCGTGGGTATAGAGGAGCCGCGCATCCGCCGGCACCGCACCCAGTTTCATGCCGCCGCTGAGCGAGCCGCCGGACTGCTGCCAGAACGTCTTGAAGAGCCCGTACGCGTAGTCCGGCGCGCGCATGAGCGCGCGAGGCACCGAGAACTGCCCGCAACCCGCCGCATAGTGCCCGGAGACGCTGATCCGGCTGCCCGTCGGGCCATCCGGCATCCCGACGACCACTCCCCCGGATCCGCGACGGCAGGAACCCGGATCGAGGCGCACGGAGTTGTCGAGCACCAGGTTCGCCGGCCACGGGTTGGCGCTGGCCCGCACCGAGCCAGTGGCCGGATCGGGCACGACGTTGATGGTGACCGTCTGGAAATTGACCATCAGCGCGTCGGGCAGCACGTTGTAGGTGCGGTACGGCCGGTTGTCGAACGAGCCGCGATCCTCGCCCTGCGGGGTGAACAGCGTGTTGTCGATGATCACGTCGCCGGCGATGCGCTGCACACCCGCCTGGCGCAGGCCGCTCACGAACGACCACCAGCGCTCCGCGGTCATGTACGGGTCGCCGCCGCCGACCAGCACCAGATTGCCCTCCAGCACCTGGTCGCGAATGGGTCCGGTCGCGTAGGCGCGAGTGCGCCACGTGTAGGCGGGGCCGAGCGACTCGAGCGCCGCATAGGTCGTGAGTACTTTCATGGTCGAGGCCGGGTTGCGCGGCACCGCGGAGTTGTAGCTCACCAGTGGCTCGTCCCGGCCGACCTCGCGCACGAAGACGCTCAGGCCGGTGCCGGGGACCCGGTACCGCGCGAGAGCCTTCTCGACGTCCGGCGGCAGATAGGGCCGATCGCGCGCAACGACCGTCGTGGCGACCAGCAAGGTCGCGCCGCCCAAGGCAAGCATTCGCAGGAAAAGTGTCGGCATGTGGCTTCGATCGCGGGGAACGCAGCGAATCATAAGCGATGCGGTGGCAGCACGCGGCGCTGCTCTGCATACTGGTCGCCCGTCGGGAAAGGCTCTATGCGCAAGATCTGGAATACGGTGTTGAAGGGGCTGGTGGCGATCCTGCCGGTCGGCCTCACGGTCTACGTGGTCTACTGGCTCGCGACGACGGCTGAGCAGCTGTTCTCGCGCGTCATCAAGGTATTCATCCCGGACTACCTGTACTGGCCGGGGCTCGGGCTGCTCACGGGCGTGATCGTTCTGTACTTCGTCGGCCTTGCGGTCAACGCGTACGTGGTCAACCGTGCGCTCAGGTTCAGCGACAAGTTCTTCGCGCGCATCCCGGTGGTCAAGACGATCTATCTCGCGATCCGCGATTTCATGCGGTTCTTCCCGTCGACCGGCCAGGGCAGCGACCTGCAGCGCGTCGTGCTGGTGCCCTTCGGGCCCGGGAAGATCCTCGGCTTCGTCACCGCGGAATCCGGCGACATGCTGCGCCGCGCCGCCGACGCCGAGGACATCGTCGCGGTCTACCTGCCCATGAGCTACATGGTGGGCGGCTACACCGTGTTCCTGCCGCGCGATCTCGTCGAGCCCACCTCGCTCAGCGTCGAGGAAGGCATGCGCATCGCGCTGATGGGCGGCGTGCGCAGCGCAGCCATGCCGGCGTCGCCCCGCAAGGGGTCGAACTGAGGTGCGCGCCACCGTCATCCCGGTCACGCCGTTCGCGCAGAACTGCTCGCTCGTCTGGTGCAGCCGCACCAACGCGGGCGCCGTCATCGACCCGGGCGGCGATCTCGACCAGATCCTTGCGGCGGCGCGCGCAGAGAACGTCCGCATCGAAAAAATCCTGCTCACGCACGCGCACATCGACCATGCGGGCGGCACCGCCGAGCTGGCGCGCGACCTGAAGCTGCCGATCGAGGGCCCGCATCGCGGCGACCAGTACTGGATCGATCGTCTTGCGGAACAGGGCCGGATGTTCGGGCTCGGCCACTGTGAGAGCTTCAAGCCCGACCGCTGGCTCGACGAAGGCGACAAGGTGCAAGTGGGCGACGTGGAGTTCGACGTGCGGCATTGCCCGGGGCACACGCCGGGACACGTCGTGTTCTTCGCGCCAAAGGAGCGCGTCGCTTTCGTCGGGGACGTGCTGTTTGCCGGGTCGATCGGGCGGACGGATTTCCCGGGCGGCGACTACGACACGCTGATCCGCTCGATCCGCGACAAGCTGTTCGTGCTGGGTGACGATGTGCGGTTCGTCCCCGGTCACGGGCCGATGTCGACGTTCGGAGATGAGCGCCGCTCGAACCCGTTTGCGGGCGACGCGGCAGTGGGAGCACGGCGCCAGGGCACCCGCTGAAGGCGGATCCGCTCAGCGATCCGTCGTGCGGCGGCCGCGCTTTTCCTTCAGTCGCTGGTCCGGGCCGTCATAAGCGTCCACCGACACGCCGAAATCGCGCGCCCGGCGCGGTTTCCTGCGGCGGTCATCGTAGTGCTCATAGCGACACTGGCATTCGGCACGGTCGCACTTCTTGAGCGGCAGGACAGGTGCTTCCTTTGACAGGAACCGTCGATCTTCCAGCGCGCACGCCGCCGCGCAGGCCCGCGGGCCGAGAGCGATGGTGACCGCGTGATACGTGTGGGTCGTCTTTTTGGCAGGCACGGGGCTGGGGTCGGCCTCGCCGCCGAAGAACCCTCTTGCCTTGCCGAATAGATTGCTGGCCAACGTAAACCCCCGCCCGATGAGCTGGAGGCTAGCCGCCGGAGCGCCCGGCGGGCGTGACCCACGTCACAAGGCCGCCCGTCCGGACCGAACGGAACGGGTTTCCGGCATTTGCTGCATTATGTCACCTCAACGCGGAGCGGCGGCCCTTGCCCGCCCTGCCCAGTCAGTCGAAACTGCCTGTGTCACGACCATCCGAGGCCTGCATGCCAGCCGCCCGCCGAGCCCCATCCGCCTCCAATCGTCCCTTCGAGTCGATCTACCGGCACGGTTACGCGCGGGTCGCGGTGGCCACGCCCCGGGTCGAGGTCGCCTCCCCGGGCTTCAACGCGGCCCAGACGATCGAACTCGCCCGGCAGGCCGCCGCCGAGCAATGCGTGTTCGCCCTTTTCCCGGAGCTCGGACTGTCGGCGTACTCGAATGAAGACCTGTTCCAGCAGGATGCGCTGCTCGATGCCTCGCTGGTCGCGCTGGACCAGCTGGTCGCCGCGAGCCGCCGCCTGCCGGTGGCGATCGCAGCGGGCCTGCCGCTGCGTGTCGATGACCGGCTCTTCAACTGCGCCGTGGTCGTGCATCGCGGCCGGTTGCTCGGTGCGGTGCCGAAGAGTTACCTGCCCAACTACCGCGAGTTCTACGAGAAGCGTCAGTTCGCACCCGGCGCGCAGGCGCTGTCGACGTCGGTGCGCGTGCTCGGGCAGGACGTGCCGTTCGGCTCGCAGCTGCTGTTCTCCGCCACCAACCTCGACGGCTTCGTCCTGCACCTCGAGATCTGCGAAGACCTGTGGGTACCGCTGCCGCCGAGCACGTTCGGCGCGCTCGCCGGCGCCACGGTGATCGCCAACCTGTCCGCCAGCGACATCACCATCGGCAAGGCGGATTACCGCCGGCTGCTGTGCGCGTCGCAGTCGGCGAAGTGCGTGGCGGCCTACCTCTATTCCGGAGCCGGCCCGGGCGAGTCTACGACGGACCTCGCCTGGGACGGGCATGCGCTCGTGTACGAGAACGGCGAGCGGCTCGTGGAGTCGCAGCGGTTCCCGCTCGAACCCGGCTTGATCACGGCCGACATCGACCTCGACCGCCTGCGCCAGGAGCGCATGCGGCTGACGAGCTTCGGCGACAGCGTACAGGCGCATGCAGCACAGCTGCGCGGCTTCCGCCGCATCGAGTTCGAAGCCGACGTGCCCGCCGGCCGCGTGCCGCTGCGCCGCCGCGTGGAGCGATTCCCTTACGTTCCGGCCGACCCCGCGCGCCGCGATGAGCGCTGCTCCGAGGTGTACGACATCCAGGTCGAAGGCCTGATGAAGCGGCTCACGGCGACCGGCCTCGACAAGGTGGTGATCGGCATCTCGGGCGGGCTCGATTCGACGCAGGCGGCGCTCGTCGCCGTGCGCGCCTTCGACCGGCTGGGTTTGCCGCGCGCCAACATCCTCGGTTACACGCTGCCGGGATTCGCGACCAGCCGGCACACGTTCGACAATGCGCATGCGCTCATGAAAGCGCTCGGCATCGGCGCCGGGGAAATCGACATCCGGCCGTCCGCGGAGCTGATGCTGAAGGACATCGGTCATCCGTACGCGAAGGGCAAGCGCGACTACGACATCACGTTCGAGAACGTCCAGGCCGGCGAGCGCACCTCTCACCTCTTCCGCCTCGCCAACCTGCGCGGAGCGCTGGTGCTGGGCACGGGCGACCTCTCCGAACTCGCGCTCGGCTTCACGACGTACGGCGTCGGCGACCACATGTCGCATTACAACGTGAACGGGTCGGTACCGAAGACACTCATCCAGCACCTGATCCGCTGGCTGATCACGACGCGGCAATTTGACGCACCGACGCGTGGCGTGCTGGGCCGGATCGTCGGCACGAGGATTTCGCCGGAACTGGTGCCGGGCTCGGGAGACGCGCCGGCGCATGCGTCGGAGGAAGTGGTCGGGCCGTACGAACTGCAGGACTTCAACTTGTATTACGTGAGCCGCTTCGGTTACCGGCCGAGCAAGATTGCGTTTCTCTCGCATGCGGCGTGGGGCGATCGCAAGTCAGGCGTCTGGCCGGACACCGTCCCGGCCGGCGAGCGACGGCAATACGATCTCGCGACGATCACGCGCTGGCTCGCGGTGTTCCTGTGGCGCTTCTTCCAGGCCAGCCAGTTCAAGCGCTCGGCGATGCCGAACGGGCCGAAGGTGGGATCGGGCGGATCGCTTTCGCCGCGCAGCGACTGGCGCGCGCCCAGCGATTCGCCTGCGACGGTGTGGCTCGAGGAGCTGCGCGCGAACGTACCGGCGGTGAAGACGACACGCAGGCGGAAGAAGAAGTAGCGAGCCCCTCTCCCGCTTGCGGGAGAGGGCCGAGCGATGACGCCACAGCGGCGTTGCGAGTGGCGAGGGTCTTCCTGCTCCCAGCGAACCTGCGTTCCACTTTTCGAATGCGATCGGCCTGTGACCTGCGTGCCGAAGCGGACACTGTAGGACCGAGATCGACCCATCCGAGACTGTCGTCGTCCAAGGCAGCGGACGTTCGTCGCGAAGACGACTACTGCCGACTTCCGCCAACCGGTTTGAGCAAGATGTTGGCCGTACTCGGTGCGCCACGGGTGATGACCGCGTAATGCTGGTCGCTGATGAAGCGCAGCTTGCCGTCATCTTCAATTCGGGCCTGCACCGCATAGGTGTGATTCGCTTCGATCTTCGCAGAATCGAAACTAATCTCGAACGCGAACGGCACCTGGTTGCCTGCCGCCTGCATGACCTGTTCGCCGAGCACGATGGCCGATGTGTCGGCGCGAGACACGTCCACCAGCTGCACCTTGATTACGGCCGTTGGCGGCAGCGCGATGCGCTCGCGATAAGCGACGGTTCCCGCCACTTTGGCCATGTGCGCACCCCCACTGGGCTGTACGGC
>Ga0315290_10002851_pt1 | contig 12272 bp, 10 predicted proteins | sample YL17G12_0_MG_FD_203627 | JGI IMG/M metagenome (GOLD analysis project Ga0315290, IMG submission 203627) | Sediment microbial communities from Yellowstone Lake, YNP, Wyoming, USA - YL17G12_0 | ecosystem: Environmental > Aquatic > Freshwater > Lake > Sediment | place: USA: Wyoming | collected...
GTCTTCACGATCGCCATCTTCGTGCCGGTGCGCCGCCACTTCACCCCGCGCGGCGTAACGTGGCTCCTCGTGGGCACGGTGCTCGGCACGCCGCTCGGCGTCTGGATCCTCGTGGTGTGCTCGACCTCCACGGTCACCCGCATCATCGGCGCGGTCCTCGTCGTGGTCGTCCTGCTCGAATGGGCCCGCCGCTATCCCGCGCGCCTGACGGGACGGTGGTGGGGGCTGGGCGCCGGCTTCGCCGCCGGCGTCGCGGGCGGCGCCGTCGGGATGCCGGGGCCACCGGTGGTCCTCTACTCGACCACGCAGGGCTGGAGCCCGCAAACGATCAAGGCCAACCTGCAGGTCTTTTTTTTCGTGAACCAGGTCGTGATCCTGGCCGGCTACTGGCGGGCGGGCCTCTTGACGGGCGACGTGTGGCGACTGAGCACGTCCTTCGCCCTGCCCGCCGCCGTGGGCACCGCGGTCGGCATCCTACTTTTCAAGCATGTCGATCACGCAAGCTTCAGGCGGGTGGTCTTTGCCGTGTTGTTCGTCTCGGGCCTCATGCTCCTCGCACGCGGCTGAAACGCGCTATGCTCTCCCCCCATGAAGCCGCGCGTCATCATCATCAGCATCGACGGCTTCGCCGCCTTCTACTGGCGGGATCCGTTAGTCCGGGCGCCTGTGCTCCGCCGGCTCGCGGCGCGCGGGGTGCTGGCCGCCGGCATGGAGACCGTGTTCCCGAGCACCACGTGGCCGACCCACGCGAGCCTGGTGACGGGTGTGAGCCCGCGCGCGCACGGTGTCGTCGCCAACCACATCCTGAACCGTAAGACGCTGGCGCCAGAGGACCTGACGGGCGATCCCATTTACGACGCGCCCGACCTTTTGCGCGCCCAGACCGTCTACGACCGCGCGCATGCGGCGGGGCTCCGGACGGCGGCGATCGACTGGCCCGCCACGCGCAACGCGACCTCGCTCGACTTCAACCTGCCGTTCTTCAAGGACCAGCAGGTGTTCGAGACGCAGACCGCGCGTGGCGTCTGGGAAGAGCTGCGCGCGCTCGGCTACCCGCTGCACCGGCAGGGCGAGTGGGCCCAGCTCCCCAAGCGCTTTTACAAGGACGAGATGGTCGGTAGCGTCGCGGCACACGTGGCGCGGCGGCACGAGCCCACCCTGCTCCTCATGCACTTCCTCTGCGTGGACAGCTTCCAGCACCTCTACGGGCCGCGATCGCCGGAGGCCTATTGGGCCATCGAGTATGTCGATGGTCTCATCGGCCGGTTCCTGGATTCGCTGCCCACTGCTGTCGTGGATCAGACGAGCGTGTTTGTGGTCTCGGACCACGGCTTCCTGCCCTCCACGCGGGAGATCCGTCCGAACGTCCGGTTGCGGCGCCTCGGCGCCCTCCGCGAGGCGCGCTTCGTCATGAACCACGGCGCCGGCGCGCTCTACCGCCTCGACGCTGACGAGCCCGCGCTGGAGCAGCTCGCGCGAGAGATCGAAAAGATGGAGGGCGTCAGCGGGATGTGGTCAGCCGGCGACTACCCGGCCCTCGGTCTGCCGGTGCCCGCGGATCACCCGCAGGTCGCCGACGTGATGTTCGAGGCTGCGCCCGGCTATTCTTTCGGCGACGCCGGCGAGGGCGATGACGAGCACGGCGCGCCGAAGTACCTGGGCACCCATGGCCAGCGCCCCACGTATGCCGACAACGCCGCGTTCTTCCTGGCCTCGGGCGCCGGGATCGCGCGCGGGCGCGAGATCGCGCAGATCAAGAGCCGCGATGTGGCCCCGACGGTCGCGCGGGTGCTCGGAGTCGACATGGGGCCCGTCGAAGGCAAGGTACTCGAGGAGACGCTGGCATGAAACTCGCGGCACCACAGAACCCTCGCCCCCGCCTCGGGGGAGAGGGCAGGGTGAGGGGGCTCGCATGAGACTCGCGAACAAGACGGCACTAATCAGCGGCGGTGCGCGCGGCATGGGTGCCGTCGAAGCGCGCCTCTTCGTTCAAGAGGGCGCCCGGGTGGTCATCGGTGACGTGCTGGAGTCAGAAGGCCGGCAGGTCGAGGCCGAGATCAAGGCCACAGGAGGCGAGGCCGTCTTCGTCCCGCTCGACGTCACCAGCGAGACCGCGTGGCAGCGCGCCGTGGCCACCGCCGTCAGCCGATTCGGACGGCTCGACGTTCTGGTGAACAACGCGGGTGTCGGCGGCGCGGGCCGGCTCGAAGACACCACGGTCGAAGAGTGGGACCGCGTGATGGACATTAATGCGAAAGGCGTGTTCCTTGGCACCAAGGCCGCGATCCCAGCGATGCGCCAGGCCGGCGGCGGCTCCATTATCAACATCTCGTCCCAGCTGGGTCTGGTCGGGATGGAGGACAGCAGCCCGCAGTATCAGGCCTCCAAGGGGGCCGTCCGGCTCCTGACGAAGCTGACGGCGCTCCAGTACGCGCGCGAGCGCATCCGGGCCAACTCGGTGCACCCCGGGCCTATCTTGACGCCGATGACCGAGCGGCGCCGGGCGGACCCCGCGGTGTACCAGCGCATGGTCTCGCGCATCCCGCTCGGCCGGTACGGGGAGCCCGACGAGGTCGCCTACGGCGTCCTCTATCTCGCCTCGGACGAGTCCTCGTTCGTGACCGGCAGCGAGCTGGTGATCGACGGCGGCTGGACCGCGCAGTAGGAGCGTAGTCAACATTAGCGCCCTCCGGCACCGCCCGCCCCCCTCGTGGCCCCCGGCCCCGTGACATAATCGCCCATACTCAGACGCTGGCCGCCCAGGAGCCGATGCCAGCGACTTCGCGTTATGCGAATTAAGCCGAACTGCGTCATGGCTATCACTGCTTGACATGTGTCACGTGACAGATTACGCTTGAGACGTGATCAAGACGTTCGGGGACCGGCATACTCGGCAGCTCTACGCGACGGGCAAATCGAAACGGTTCCCGCAGGACATCGCCAATCGGGCGACGCGAAAGCTGGAGTACATCGACTTGGCTACCCGCCTCGACGACTTGAGGGTCCCGCCCGGCAACCGGCTTCACGAACTCGAGCGGGATCGGACGGGGCAACACTCGATTTCTGTCAACGACCAATGGCGTATCTGCTTCCGGTTCGTCGACGGCGACGCCTACGATGTCGAGATCACCGACTACCACTAGAGACGAGGTGTGAAATGAGCATTCCGAATGCTGGCCAGAGAAAGATCCGGCCCACCCATCCGGGCGCGATGCTCCGGGAGGATTTCCTACCGGACTACGGGCTCACGGTCTCGGGGCTTGCCGAGGCGTTGGGCGTCTCCCGCCAGACGATGAACGAGTTGCTGCGGGGTCGGCGGGCCGTGAGCCCGGAGATGGCGCTTCGGCTCTCGCGTCTGTTCGGCAACTCGCCCGAGTTCTGGCTCAATGCGCAGCGTGCAGTGGATCTATGGGATGCGGCTCGGGCCATCAAGACGCAGGTTGAGCGCATCAAGCCGTTGAAGGTCGCATAACGAATGCTTGAACCTGACACCGGGGCTTCGCCCCGGCGCAGGTTAAGCTTGCGTTGGGCGTCGGACTAGGGCTTCGATAACAAGCCAATAGGAGAAGGGGAATGGCCGCGTTTCGTGCATACCTTGTGGGAGCGTAGTCAACATTAGCCCCCTCCGGCACCGCCCGTCCCCCGCGTGGCCTCCGACCCCCTGACATAATCGCCCATACTCGGACGCTGGCCGCCCACGAGCCGATGCCACAGCTCCGCATCAGGTCCCGCAGTGTCGCGTCGCAAACGAAACGGTCTCTTCCAGTGCTCGTTGTGTCGTTGTCGGAGGGTGCCTGGTACCCGGCGGGGAACTTTCACCCTGGTGGCGGGCTGGACTCCCAAAGCCGCAACAGAGCTTGGTAATAGGGAACCGGGTAGTGGCCGTCAAGGCCGAATCGATCCGGTGGACTCGGCGCCGCCGCTCGCCCGACCTCAGCGTGGCGCCGGGGCTCCGCGTCCAGGCGCGCGGGGCGGGCCGCACGCGGCGCCGGAGGCCCGGCAGGCTACCATGGCGTGCTCGAGCAGGATGCGCCGCACCTCCTCGATGGCCATCGGGTGGTTCTGCACCGAGTGTTCCGCGAACGGGATCACGAGCTCGGATTCGACGCCCTCGATGCGCGCGTTCCGGAGCGTGACGACCCCGTCGGTGGCGTTCCCCTCGGCGTCGGCGCCCCTCACCGGGATGATCGAGTTCGCGGCGATGCCGGGCGCGATCGGCGTGGCGGCGAGGGCCTCGAGGAATGGGCTTCCCGGCCGCATCCCGTAGATGCTGCCGAACCGCGGGCCGCGCGGGTCCATGAGAAGGGCGTCGCTATTGCCCTCCAGGAGATCGGCGGTGGCGCCCAGGACGTCCACGGGCAGCGTGACGAAGCGGGCCAGCCACCCGGCGACCACACCGGTCGTGAGGGCGCTCCCCCCATGGGGCGTGGCGATGAAGATCACCCGGCGCACGAACGGCAGCGGGCGGACGACGAGGGCGCGCTCCATGAGCGCCCGCGTCGTCGCCGTCACGTCCAGCTCGGCGAGGGGCTTCCGACTGATGGCGTCCCAGATGCGCGTGCCCGAATCGACGGCCGTCATCTTGACGAGGAGACCCCCCTGGCTGTGCCCGACCACGACCATCTCGCGCAGCGCGGGATCCGCGCCCTCGGGGTCGAGCTGCGCCACCACCTCGGTGAGGGCGTCGCGGAGCAGCATGGCGGAGTACGGGATCGGACTGCCGGTGGGGTAGGTGAAGAACCAGAGCTGGAATCGATCCCGCACGCGCGTATCGTTCAGGAGATCGTTGAACATGTCGGCCCAGCGGCCGGCGCTCGACGCGGTGCCGTGGACGAACACCACCGGGATGCGCCCAGGCCGGAACGGCTCGGCGAAGGTCACGCCGGTGGGCAGCTCCTGCCGCAGCAGGTCTCCGCGAAAAAACCCCCGCCGTTCCCAGCGCCACTTTGGCGACTCGCTGAGCGTCCACGCGAGGGCCGCGGTGGGCTCAGCCTCGAGCTGGACCTCTCGGCCGTCGATCGCGACGGTTCTCTGCTCGGAGTCGCTGTAGATCTCGAGGGACGCGCGCAGGACGCGCTCCTGCAGCTGGTGGCGGGCATCGTCGATGCGGAGCAGCGCGGTCACCGAGGTCCTGGCGTTCTGCCCGAGATGGTCCGTGATTTTCCGGTCGGGATCGATGGCGACCGCCCTCGCGGCGAGCGGTGCTCCGATCCCCGGTCGCCGGTGCCGTGCGCGAAGACCCCTCACCCTGAGCTCGGCCACCGGCACGAACTCCACCAGTTCGCGGTCCGCCCACCGCAGCGCATCGGCCTTCAGATGCACCGCGATCTGCTGCCCGAAGGGCAGGGGGTAGAGGCCGGAGCGCAGCTCCACCCCTGAGCCATCCGCGGCGGAGAGCGCGCGCGTGAGCCCCCGATTGTAGAGGTCGGTGGCGATGCGCAGGCGCGGGTCGAACGCGTCGGGCGGCTCGTCGGCGCTGCCCGGGAACAGAAACGCCCAGGCCGCGATCGCGGATTGGAGATAGTAGTCCTTACTTGCCGTGTCCTCGGCGTGAGCGAACGACAGCTCCGCGAGGGCAAACAGGGTATGTCCGCCGCCCTTCTCCTGGATGGCGAGCTGGTGCAGCTTCTCGAGAGCGCTCTCGGGATCCCTCCCGAAGCGCTCGGTGAGGTTCCAGCGATGCAGGACGTTCTGACTGAAGTGGCTGGGCGTGCTCGAGTTCAAGGCACTCCGCGTCAGCTCTTCGGTGACGGTGCGAGGTGATACGCGCGTGACGCTCACCGGCGGGCTGCACGCCGCGAGAAGGAGCGCGGCGCCGACCATGAGGGCGGCGCGCATCAAGTGCCGGGCGCGCTGCTCCGGGGGCCTGCGACCGGAACGCGGCGGCGAAGCATGCGCAGGAGCCACCAGGCCGAGGCCGCCGCGGCCAGGTGCTTCAAGGTGTGGCCGCTGATGATCTGCTGGGCGAGATGGTAGATCTGACCATCGAGCTGCTCGAGCAGCTTTGCCAGTCCATACCAGAGGAGCGCGACCCAGATACCGGCGGTTCCCGAATAGCGCGCCGGGAAGAGGAGCAGCATGAACGGGATGGCGAGGAGCGGAAGGAACTGGACGGCGACGTACGGACGGAGGTCTCCGGCGCCGCGGAGTTCGGTCCAGTGCCAGTAGAGGACGCTCCCGAGCCCGGCCAGCAGGAAGGGCCCGAGCAGCCAGAGGCCCGCACGAAGATCGATGCGCTCGGCGACCATCGCCGCGAAAAGTGACATGAAGCCGAGCGTCATGGGCAGCCGATCCCAGACCAGCCGCGCGTTGTCGGGAGCGAGGTGATACCAGGCCGACCCGGCGCAGGTGAAGGTGACGCCGAGGAAGAAGATGAGCCAGGGCCAGCGCTCGCCGCCGGCGAGGAAGTGGCGGGCCGCCGGGCACGGCGGCCGGCGCCGGATGAAGAGCAGCCCCGCGATCCCGACGAAGAAGAACGGCAGGTTGGAGAGAACATTCAGCGCGTTGGGAATGCCGAACAGAGTGCGCTGGTCAGCAAAGTCGTGGTAGGCGAGGGGCTGTGGGATGCGCGACACGAAGCCCAGCACCGACACGCCGACGACCGCTAGGACGAGCAGCAGACCGATGCGAGAGGCGCGCGAGCCAGGGCCGAATCCGCGCGCCCGGGGTGCGGAAGAGAGCACGCGGCCGCTCACCGCTCGGCCGCGGGGCGCTCAAGATCGACCACGGTGGCGGCAGGTCGGTAGATGAACATGGCTTCTCTTCGAGACAGTAGTCTGTGGACCGCTTTCTCGCAACCGTTTCGCTTCCGGCATCCGCTCCGGCATCGGCTCCGGCGCCTTCGCGCGCGCTTGTCGCTCCGCACGGAGGTATCCCCTTGAACGAGGCGCGCGGCGGCTCTCACGGGCGCCCGATGGTATCTTGATGCGTCGTAGCCGCGTACGCCACCCTACCGGAGGAGGAGCCCAGATGATCAGCAGAATCTCTTCAGTGTGGAGCGCATGCATTGTCGCCGTGCTGATGGCCGGCATCCCGACAGTCTACGCACAGGCCCCCAGCGATTTCGCGGGCGAGCCCGACAAGAGCATGGCGAGCGCCCAAGAGGCGTTTCTCAAGGGTGACATGAACAAGGCGGCCGAGCACATCCAGAAGGCGGCGTCCTATGTGCGCACGCAAGAAGGCAAGGTCGCCAAGGGTGCGTCGAAGACCCTGAAAAAGGCGGGTGACGATCTGGAGCGACTGGGCGGAGAGGTCAAGAAGGGCGCGGTGAAATCACCGGACCAGCTGAAGAAGACCTTCGCCCAGGTCGATCACGCGCTCGCCACGGCCTGGCACGCGACGGCGGACCAGGAGCAGAAGTCCGGCAGGGATGCAACCAATGCTCTTGTGAAGGCCGGGGCAGGGCTCGAGGGTGCGGCCAAGTGGACCGGCACCCAACTGAATACCGGCGCGCAGGCGGCCGTCGACGCTCTCAATAAGGCCGGTGAGGGCGCGAAGCTGGGAGCGGGGACCGTCGGGCGGTTCTTCACGGGCATCGGCGAAGGCATCGCGGATGTGGGCAAAAGGCTGACCCGCTGACGTCGCCCGGTGATCGTGGCTCTCGCCGGTCTGGCGCCACGAGACACCGGCCAAGGACAGACACCGCGATCAGCCCGGCTGGCCGCCAGCGCGCCGCATCAGGAACTCGGAGAGCAGCGGTACGGGCCGACCGGTGGCGCCCTTGGCGTCGCCCGACACCGAGGCGGTCCCGGCGATATCCAGATGCGCCCACTTGTACGCTTTGGCGAACCGCGCGAGGAAGCAGGCCCCGGTGATAGCGCCGGCGGGGCGTCCGCCCAGGTTGGACATGTCGGCGAAGTTGCTCTTGAGCTGACTCTGGTAGTCGTCCCACAAGGGCAGTTGCCAGGCGCGGTCGCCCGAATCGGTACCGGCCCTCAGCAGTTCAGCGGCGAGCTCGTCGTCGTTGGCGAAGAGGCCGCTCGCGTGACTGCCGAGTGCGATCACGCAGGCGCCGGTGAGGGTGGCGACGTCGACCACGCAGGCCGGCTCGAAGCGCTCGGCGTAGGTGAGAGCGTCGCACAGGATCAGGCGACCTTCGGCGTCGGTGTTGAGGATCTCGATGGTCTGACCGGACATCGAGGTGACGACGTCGCCCGGGCGGCAGGCATTGCCGCCCGGCATGTTCTCGGCGGCCGGGACGAGGCCGATGACATTGATCGGCAACGCGAGGCGGGCAAGCGTCTTGAACGTGCCCAGTACGCTCCCGCCGCCGCTCATGTCGTACTTCATCTCGTCCAGGTCGGCGCCGGGTTTGAGCGAGATGCCGCCGGTATCGAAGGTGAGCCCCTTGCCCACCAGCACGATCGGCTTGGCCGTCGCCCCACCCCCGCGGTAGTGCATGACGATAAACTTGCACGGCTGATACGAGGCTCGCCCCACGGACAACGCCGAGCCCATGCCGAGCTTTTCCATGTCCTCGCGCTCGAGCACCTCGACCGCGAACTTGAATTCATTGCCCAGCGCGCGCGCGGTGTCGGCGAGGTAGGCCGGGTTACAGACATTGCCGCCCAGGTTGCCGAGATCCTTCGCGAGCGCCATGCCTTCGGCGATAGCCCGGCCGCGGCGCACCGCGCTCCCGAGCTCGGCGGTGACATCGCCGGTGATCAGCAGCCTGACCGTGCGCGCGCCGCGATCAGGTACCGCCTTGGCATTCTTCGCCGTCCCCGGGACGTCAAACCGGTAGGCGCCGTCGGCAAGGAGACGGCTCGCCTGCTCCAAGCGCCAGGCGAGGGAACGGCGGGGCAGCTCGAGATCGGCGAGCGTCACGGCCGCGTCCTTGGCCACACCGCCGGCGAGGACCCTGGCGGCGCCGGCGACCGCGTCGCGAAACGCCCGGTCGCCCAAGTCGACGCGCGTCCCGAGGCTGACCAGCAGCACCCGCTCCGCTACGGTACCGGGCACGTCATGGAGCAGCAGCGTGGCGCCCGCTTTCGCGTCGAGATCGCCACGCTTGATGACGGCGGACAGCTTCCCCTTCGACGCCTCGTCGACCGCGCGGGCGGGTGCGGGGAGCGTTCCGTCGGCGAAGGCGCCGACGACGAGAACGTCTGTACGGAGCTTCTCTGGAGACGCGGATTCGACGGTAACTTCCATTGGCTTCCTCCTGGTAAGGGCCCGACCGCCGGGCCGCACGATACTGTACCCGCCACGGTCGAGACTGTCAAAGGTTTCCATGAGTGGTTTCCATGAGTGGACGTCGCATATCGCTTGCAAAGTGCGGGGCACTAGGGCAGGCTCTACGTGTTTTCGAAGGCGAAGCGACAGACGCTGGAAACAGGGAGCGGGGCTTGAGACCAGAGCGGTGGCCGGATGGAAGGGTGGTACTAGCGTTGGCGTTTGTCTTGAGCTTACTCGCCTGGTGCGGAGTGGCCTCGGCGGCGGACCGCTACCAGGGTGCGGAGCACTACGAGGGCTACGGCCCCATCGACGAGTCCCTAAACGTCGAGAACCCGCTCATTCCCAGGCCCATCGGGCGGAGGCTCTTGCGCGACATCCCGGGCGTCGCGGAGGAGATGAAGACGTGGCCGGCCTTCTTTCGCGACCTCGAGCTGGACCTCCACTTGCGGAGCTACTACTTCAATCGGGAGCTGCCCATTCGCCCCAGCCCGTCCAACGGCTCCGACACCGTCAACCAGGAAGCCTGGGCGCTGGGCGGCTCGGTCGGCCTCCAATCCGGCTGGCTCCTCGACACGTTCCGGATGGGCGCCGTGGCGTACATGTCGCAGCCCGCGTACGCGCCGGACTCCCGCGACGGCACCGGGCTCCTGGCACCAGGCCAGATGAGCATCACCGTGCCCGGTCAGGCCTATGGCCAGCTCCGGTACCAGGAATACGCGCTGCTCACCGGGGGCCGGCAGCTCGTCAATCAGGGTTTCGTCAACCCGCAGGACAACCGGATGATCCCGAACACCTTCGAGGGCGTCACCCTCACGGGTACGGTCGGGCCGGTGGAGTACTACGTCGGCTACCTGACCGCCATGAAGAACCGGATTTCCGATGTCTTCATCAACATGGCCAAGGCCGCCGGTGTCACCACTGGCGAGCACCGCGGGATGGTCCTGACGACCGTGAACCTCGATCCCGCCAAGGGGCCTCAAGCCCTGGCGCCGCTCGCGGGATTGCAGGTCTTCATCGGGAACTACTACGTGCCCGACGTCTTCAACACGTTTTATCTGAACCCGGAGTATCGGCGCGCCCTCGCCGAGGACTGGCGCGTCCGCTTCGGCGCCCAGTACCTTGACCAAACCAGCGTGGGCTCCGAGCTCCGCGGGGATTTCTCGACGTGGAACGTGGGCGCCACCGTGGAGGTGGGCTGGCGCGGACTGTCCTTGCTGGCACGGATGTCGGCCACGGGGGCCAGCTCCGGCCTTCTCAAGCCATACGGCGCGACGCCCGGATACGTGTCGCTGCTCGAGACCGACTTCAACCTGGCCAACGAGAAGGCCTGGGAAACCGGCTTCACATACGATTGGAGCGGGACGACGTTCAAGGCCCTGCGGGTACCCGGGCTGTGGAGCTCGCTCCTCTACGCAGAGGGTTTCGACATCAAGGCCCAGGCGCAGCAGGTCTCCGTGGGCAAGCGACGGGAGCTCGATTTCTTCACCGTCTGGCGCCCCCCACAGGTGCCCGGTTTCCAGGCCCGCTTCCTCGGGTCCGGCATCCAGCAGGAACCGCAGTCGCGGCTCTACTACGACTTCAGGATCATCATGGACTTTGAGGTTCCGTTCTTCTAAGTGTCCGCGGGGCCGCCCCACCACGATGTCCGATTTTCATCGGACTCCCCGAGTTGCCGCGGAGACTCTAGTCCAGGGGCTGGACGGAGACGGTGCGGATTTTCTCGAGATAGCGGCGAGCGACGCGCTGGATGTCGGCGGCGGTCACCTCATTGATTTGCGCGGAGTACCGGTCGAGGTAGTCGTAGCCGAGCCCGGCCAGCTCGTAGCTCGCGAGATGCCAGGCCTGTCGCGCATTGGTGCGGCGGTCCATGGCAAGGGTGCCGAGGACGAAAGCCCTGGCGACACGCAACTCCTCTTGGCTGATCGGCTCCCGCCGGACGCGCTCGAGCTCGTCCCGCAGGGCCGCCTCCGAACGCTCCACGTTCGCCGGCGCGGTTCCGAGGAATGCGTAGAACGGGCCGGGTTTCACCCGCATTGGGTACTGGGCCGATGTCGTGTAGGCCAGGCCCTGCCTGTCGCGCAGCTCGGAGAAGAAGCGGCTGGTAAAGCCGCCGCCGAGCGCAGTGGCAAGGACCCTCAGGGGGGCATGGTCCGCTTCAGAGAAGGCGGCCCCGACGACGCCCATGAAGATCTGGGCCTGAGCGCCCTCGACCCGGATCTCCTCGCGGCCCGACGCGGCCGTGGGCGGATCGGGAACCGGGAAGGGCGCGGCCCAGCCGCCCGGGATCTCGGCGAAGAGACGGCGGATCTCCGGCATGACCTCGGCCGCTTTCACTCGTCCGCTTACCACGAGCACGAGATCGCCGCCGCGGTAGTGGCGGCGGTAGCAGTCGAATAGGGTGCCCCGGTCGAGTCGCTCGAGGCTCTCCCGCCGGCCGATCGGGTCCCAGGCATAGGGGTGGGCGCCGAAGAGGCGCGCGAGCAGCCTGTCGAGACCGGCGTCGAAGGGCCGGTCGCTCCGGTTTCTCACCTGCAGGAGAAGAAAGTTCTTCACCGCACCCAGCGTGTCCTCCGGCATGGACGAGCGCTGGGCGATATCGGCCACCAGCTCCAGCATCGGCTTCCAATTGCGAGAGAGCGCCGTCGCCGTGATCTCCCCGTAGTCGGTATCGCCGTAGGCGTCGATGCTGCCGCCGAGCCGGTCGACCTCCTCCACGATCTGCTTGCCGGTGCGGCTGGTCGTGCCCCGGACCAGCATGATCTGGACGAAGTTGGAGATTCCGGCCGTGGCCAGCGTCTCCGCGAGCGCGCCCATGCGCACCATCAGCGATATCGCCACCACAGGCGCAGTGGGGTTCTCGCGGACCGGCGCGACGAGGCCGTTCGGGAGCGCTTCGCGGACTATGGCCGGCGCGGGCGTCTGGGCGCGGGCCGGCGACAGTGCGGGTCCCGTGATCGCGGTGATCGCGGCCAGGGTCGCCGCGACCATGGTCACGACGGGACGGCGCGGCCCCATGAACGGTCCGCCGGCCGTCATGGCGCCGCCTTCTTGGGCGCGAAGGCGATGCGGGCATAGCTCGTGGTCGGAAACCAGCG
>Ga0315290_10002852_pt1 | contig 12272 bp, 6 predicted proteins | sample YL17G12_0_MG_FD_203627 | JGI IMG/M metagenome (GOLD analysis project Ga0315290, IMG submission 203627) | Sediment microbial communities from Yellowstone Lake, YNP, Wyoming, USA - YL17G12_0 | ecosystem: Environmental > Aquatic > Freshwater > Lake > Sediment | place: USA: Wyoming | collected...
TATTTCCTTGAGATACTATTTGTGATGAACCGGATTTGTACATCTTGTAAGTTACTGTTGTTTGGCCTCCTATGATTTGGAGACCTTGTCCATCAAAGAATTTTACTTTAATTGGAACATTACTGTTTGCGTTACGAGTTATGCTCGAATCAGCATTCCAAGGAGATAGAGATTGATGGATGGCAGATGCAATTCGGGTTTGGAGATTAATACTAGAATCTGCGTCTTGTGAAGTAAGAACTTGTATTCCATCAAATTGACCGCTTGGAGTCTGTCTAAAGTTATAATCCAGAGCAGTCCATTCATTATAGTTCTTAAAAGCAACAGTTGATTTAGTTGTACTAGATTCACATCCAAAAAATCCAATACCATTGATATCCATTGCCAAGTTTGTACCTGCCGCAATGACACCATTACCATTCCAGTCAATATCAGCTGGAGTGCCACCAGCTGTTCGTGCCTTTTGTATTAGATATGATTGGACTTGTCCAGGAGTTCCCCAAATAATCCAAGGCAATGGATCAGTGCCAGGGGTTATCGCATTATCTAGTGAAACAAGATTGCCGTTTGTTTCGGCAATATTTCCAGCACTGGGAATAAGACCACCGTTTTCTCTAAGACCTGTAGGTGGACCAAGTCCACCATTTGAATAATCTAATACCCAATTAATGCCCAAAATATTTGGCAGTTGTCTTGAATAACTCATTATACTATCATGGTTTGGTTTACAGTTTATACCACTATCTGCATTTGATACAATGTTTGGACCCCCATGATTTAGATTCAATTGGTGACCAAGCTCATGCATAAATGTGCCAGCAATTTCATTTCTAGTTCCCTCGGTTCCTGCGTGTGCAGTATCTGTCTCACCAAATCCCTCACCTAAAGATACAATGCCATCATTTCCTTTTAGTTCTGCTACTCCTGAAGAACCACCTATACTATGAGCAAATACAAAATAGTGATATGCTTGTGCTCTTGCGGTTTTTTGGTTTGCAGTCTCTGAAGGTTTACCAAAGTTTGCAGCCTTCAATGCATTAAATTCTATCCATACGCCAGTAATAGGAGTATGTGTTAGTTGCTCTCCTTTTTCCACATGAAGAACTATACCATTAGTTGCCGGTGCAACATTAGTTACAGGAGCATTTGCAAATGCTGTTGTAACATCATTAATTGCCCCGCTGATAAATGGATCATGGCCTGCCATGTAGTCGATTTCAACATAGATATCCTTTTTGTCAGGATTTGAACCTGATAGAGGATATACACCACCACCATCTATAGGAACACCGTTTCCTGCACCTTCCCAATCATTACACAGAGCGTCTCCGTCATTATCGTTTCCTGCTGCACACAATACACTAGTAATGCCTGATCCGCTATCAGTCGTTATTGAAGTACTTCCACCATAGCCTCCAGCAGTAGCATATTGTACAGAGTAATTCTGCATGCTAGTATTTGATAACTGGTCAGATGCATCATAATCTATATCACCATCAAAGTGTGCAACAACTTTCAAGTCAATTGCTGGAGTTGTAATAGATGTTCCTTGAGAAGCAAACGAGCCTGATTCAAATGATAGTGATGTGGATGAACCTGATTCAGTATTACCAAAACCAACATCAATTGTTTGTACCTGATCATTGTTTAGAGTTTGAATTCGTGTAATTCCTGCTGTACCAGCTGAAACACCTGTAATTTCAATACTTGAAATACCTGCAGGATGAGTTAACGTGAAAATTCCAGTGTTTATTCCCTGACCTTTACCTGTAGCGGTAAATGTTGCACCAGCACTTGGTGTAACTAATACATTTGCAGTATTAAATCCCATATCTTGCAATGACAGGGTTACATAGTTTGGCTTTGATGGAAAGATAATTTTCAACCCGGTGTGAGCACGAAGTATATAGTCTGCTGAAACATTGTCTACAACTATTCCTAAACTATCAGTAACTGTGAATCCACTTGTAGTTGTATCTACAAGACTTGTAACTGCACCACTTCCATCAAACTCTATTGTTTTTCCTGCAACACCAGTTGTAGCAAAATCATCATTTAATTTGCCAGTTGCAGTAAATACATCACCGCCAAACGGGTCTTGAATAGAGTTAAGAATGACAGATGTGGGATGAGGCTGAACAATTACTTGTGGGCCGCCAATAGTAACGGTATTCTCATTAGAGTCCCCTACAACATTGTTTTCAGAATCAGCTAGTGTTACACTTGTGAGGTGTGGATTAGTAGATTCATCTGAGGAAATCTTCGGATATGAGTCAGTTACGGAAAATGTACTAGAATCACCACCAGTAATAACTATTCCAGTAACAGTTGGACTGCCAAAGTCAAATGTAATAGTGTCGTCGGGGCGTGCGTTTTTAACAGTTCCACCAAATGTAACATCTTGATCCCAATACGGCGTATCATCAGTTACTGTGATGTTAATTATTTTTGCATCTAGCCAAATTGTGTCGTATAATGTAGTAGTGTTACCAGCATCATCTCTCAAGGTTACGTCAGCTTCTTTCAAATCACGAAATTCTGTCAATGTTGCATCTTTGTCAGAAATGGATCCAAAGTCTTCTGATGTCCCTTCAGAAAGTCCTTCGCCAAATATTAGAGATTCACAACCAGATTCCGCCACTAGATCATCACATGTAGTTTTAAGAATAACATGACGATCATACGTATGGTAAGGCACCGAGTCGTCGATAGTTGCATCATTTCTTTCTATTACAAATGTTCCTGTTGGATTTTCTGTATCAATGGCAAATGTGTCACTTTCAGTCTCATCTGTAACTTGATCATTGCCTGCTGAATCTTTTGCACTAGAGACTGTAAAGGTAACACTAGTTTCAGTTACACCTGCATCTGCAATATCATATGTTGCTACATATACTGTATCACCGTCGGACCATGCACCGCTAGCAAATGATAGCGTAGAAGAAACATCGGTAGAAAATGTTATTGTTGGAGTAACGGCATTATCCATTACTTCGCTAAAGATAACGACTACATCAAATGTACTAGGATCATCAGAATCAGATATCAAAGAATCATTGACAGTTTTTGAGACAACTGTAGGATTTGTTTTTACTACACTGACATTATCTAATGCTGCACCATATGCGTTTGCATCATTACTAGTAAATGTGAGTGTGGAAATTTCATTAGTTGCAGTAAAAGAAAAAGATTTTAGTTGCCAATCGGTTCCACTAGGATTACCAGTTGTATCATAAGTAAATTGATGATCATAATTAGGTGCTGTGACTGTCATAGTTTTTTCAGTGTTACCGCCATCGGTGTTTCCTGACATGTAAAATTCTACATCATATCCAGTCCCTGATTCAGTAGAGAGGTACTGACTGATAGAACCTGCATCATCTCCGCTCAAATCAAGACTTTTTGTGCCATCCTGAGCAGACCAATGACCACCACATATCCAGTCAATACTGACTCCTCCAATAGTCCAATCAGTGAGGGCAGTGTTTCCAGAAGGTAATGTGGTAAATGATCCAGTACAATCAGAATCTGCAACTTCAAAGCTTCCATTTGTTACGATGTTTGTTGTTGCAAATGCATTTTGATTAGAAAACGAAAAAAAGAGAGACATGGAAAATATAAAAACAATTATCAATGCAGAAAATGAGAACAGCATAGAATTATTTTTCAAAAAAAAATCTGAACTCAATACACCAAGACGAGTGTGAAAATCATATAAAAACATTGATTAAAATTACAAAACATATGAATAATTCAATCATAATCTGCGAATATAGTAAATATTGTCATTGAAATAGAAGTATTTTATAAAAAAAATTCACATTCAAAATCTTAAGATGAAATCAGAATTAAGTCTGCAAAAATTTGTCTTTTAATTATCTACCAAAGAATCTGGTATGCATCAAATGCCTTGAGGTTATCTTTGCTCCAGCTGACCATAGTAACCTCCTCAAGATTTTTTATTGTTGGAGATGGAGTGGCGTGGATTTTGAGTCCAGTATCTAGATCAACTTTTAGCACTTTGATTTGAGAATCATACCCCTTTGGAATTGTAAATACATATGTCATTTGTTTACAATCAGAAGGAACACGAAATAGGAAATTTTTTTCAGGTTCTTCCCAGTCATATTGCATGCGTACGGTCTTTGATTTTTTTGGCTCTATTTCGGGTATTTTTGCAAAAAATTCCTTGTGATATGGCTTGTTTACATTGATACTCATAATCTCAATTGGTTTTCCCCTCTCATCGGAGATGTGGATGTTCATATCAGAGAAGTCTTTTGGTGAATCCCCATCAACAACATAAAATAACTGATTCTTTGCCTCTTTTGAGATATTTGTTAGTGACCAAATCCAAGTATGCCGTGTAAGCATTGTCTTTACATCTAACACATCAAGTAAAATCTCGACTTTATCAAACTTGAAATTATGTGATGACCTCATTGATTCATCAAGGGACAATTTTTTGATTTTCTTTATCTTGGGGGCAACCTTGTTTCCAAAATCATTGCCATAAATGTTGTAAATTTGTAGCTCTTCTCCATGTTTGATGCCATAGTCTCCAATTGGGTGGACTATCTTTTTGTATTCATCTGAAAGCTTTAACACATCATTTGCAATTTTTGCTGAAGCAAAAATATTCATGTCTCCTGCCAAATCCATTACCCTTCTTGTCAGAATAATTCCCGGACCCCAGACATTATCACTGTTGTTAAGATCCTTTATGACATATACTGGTCCCATGTCAATTCCTATTCTAACTAAAAGTATGTCATATCCCTTTTGAGTTTTATTATACCTGTTAATCCCTTGATGAAGCTCCATTGCAAGATGCAGAGGCTTTTCTGCACTATCTGAAAATCCTATCGCCATGCCATCTCCGGTGGGGAGAACTACAGTGGCTTCGAGATTTCTCTTCTGAAATGTTTCGGTTCTAGAGATTAATTCATTTAACACAATTATTTTTTTTACTTGGTTCTTTGTAGGGATGTTAGGATTTGATGCTGCAACTATATCTATAAAAAACCAATGAAATGTCTTTGTTAAAGTTCGAATATCTTCAAATCCTTCAATGTCTTCACCTCGAAGAGAGCGAAGCACATGCAAGATAAAATCATCAGGGCATTCTTTTAAAACGTCAAAAGAATTTCCACTAGTCTTTATTAAAATTTTGTGTTTTTTAAGTTGTTCTAATAACCAATCTCTTCCCCTATGGGTTTCATTTAATATTCCAAGAATTTCTCCAATATCGTTTAGTATTGAGAGATTTTCTTGCTTTTGCGTCAACAGCAAGATACAGATACAGATTACCAATAAGTATTTCTAAACTTCATTTAGGCGTATTAGAATTAATGTAAATTATTTTTAGCACATGAACCATGTTTACTTGAAAATTCACCTATTTGGAAATCTCAAATAAATTAATTTGTTAAACTAAAATAATGCCTGAAAAATATAAAATCATAATGTTTTTTTCAGAATTAATTTGAATCAAGACATGATTTTATTATCAAATAAAACAATAAATGAAATACTAGATAATTCCATTACAGAATTAGCAAAGGAGTATTACAAAGTCTGGAATTTCAGTGTAATTATCAAGAAATAAAGAATTTTTTTATCTAGTCAATATGAAATACGATTGCAAAATCCATCAGAGGTCAAGAACACAAATATTCATTATTTAGAATTATGAGTGAAAAATAAAATAATACAGAGAAAACAAAAACTATTTGAAAATATTTCTAAATTATTTTAGGATTAGAGAAACACATCCAGCCCAGTTTTTTGCAATTCAAGTTCTTGATTTTTTTGCAAAACTTTTGTCATCTTCTCACCCATGGATTTTGCAGCACTCATCTTTCTTTTTCCAATCCAATAATATGTCTCATCTATGGTATTTTTTGCAATAAGCACAACTAATTTACCAGCATCTTTTCGTCCAGTTCTACCTCTTCTTTGGATATAACGAATTGAGCTTGGAACATTGTCATAAAAAATAACTTGATTTACTTCAGAAATATCCAACCCCTCCTCACCCACACGTGTTGCAACCAACACTCTAAAGAGTCCATCACGAAAGTTCTGTACTGTTTCGATTTGCTTTTTTTGTTTTAATCCGGTTTCTCCAGATTTTCCAATCAGGATTGCAGCAGAGATTCCCATTTCAGTTAATTTGTTAAAAATTACATCAACTGAATCACGATAACTTGTAAATATCAAGGCTTTTCCTGGAACAGAGTTGATGATTTCTTTTAGTTTTGGAATTTTAGAATGTTCCATTCCTTTTGATTGTGCATCTTTTGCAAGGTGGATTGCCCTTGTAAAATTAGGATCAATCTCAAATAGTTCCTTTACACCTACGCCTTTTTTTATTTTTGCACGTTCACAAAACTTCAAAAAAGATGTTATTCCATGAGCCTCCAAAATATTCAAGGCATAGTGAATTCTAATTGCAGTAAATAGTGGTTTTGCAGACCGTCTGTTTTGATTCAGTACGAACTGTCTAATTCGCAATAAAGCAGACAGTGATTGTTGTTCTGCCAACCTAATTCCATTTTTTCTTAGAGTATCATATCGTTCATCTAAAGATAATTTTAGTAATGTTTGAATTGTTTTCATTTCAGGTGGAAGTTCTACACTAATCCATTCAGTGTTTGTCTCGTGGGTGTATGGTTTTACATCAGGACTATCTTCTGTTCTTTCAGCTACACTTGCAATTCGTAGCTTGTTTAGAAGGTCAGTTGCTTTGTCTTTTTCACTTGGAAGTGTTGCAGTCATTCCAAGAATTCTCAAATTGGAATTTGCAAATCTGTCTGCAATTCCTGAATAAGCATAATCACCTACGGTCCTATGAACTTCATCAAATATCACCAAACTGAATTGAACAGGAGAAACAATTTGTCGGTCTAAATCATTTTTTGCAATTTCAGGAGTTGCACATATTACACTGCTATTCCAAAGTTTTGTTCTTTTCGGGATTGTGTCTTCTCCGGTTATCAGCGAGATATCATCAATGGTGAGATTTTGTTTTAAAAATTCATAATGTTGGTTGACTAAAACTCTAGTTGGGGCTAAAAATAAAACACCCCCTATTCCTTTTGATAAATATTCTGCAATGACTTGCAATGCAATAGCAGTCTTTCCTAGACCGGTTGGCAATACCACGATACAATTTTCCTGCATTGCCTGATTTGCAAGATTTACTTGATAATCTCTTTTTTCAATTGAATTTTTTTGCACATATTTTTTGTCAATGTATTCCAAAGTCAAGATCTCTAAACCAAAGCCAGATTTTATGGATTTTATGCTTTCGTGTAGAATTATTGAGCTAATACTACACTCTAATTCTATTCTTTTTTCATTAAAAAGAAATAAGATACTTACTATTGTTCCAGGAAAAAAAGAATCTGGTTTTCTATTACTTATTTTTAAAATTTAATAATAATATTGTGCGTAATTTTGGCAAATTGACTTTAATCGTTTAAACTTTCTTTAATTTTATCAAACTCTTCTTTTGTGATTTCACCTTTTGCCAATCTTGTATTTAAAAAAGTTAAAAGTTCATCATCAGTTTTTGATATTCCATACCTTTGACATATGCGATTTTTATTGGTTGGATAATTGCCAATCTGAATCTCTGGAATAGAATTAATAAAAACAAACCGTTTAATGAGCAAGATGCAATAAGATAGAGTCCTATTCTCATAATCCTAGTAAAATACGTGGTATAAATCAGAAATCCACATCTCTTAAGAGACAAGATGATAAAAATGTCTAGAAGCAATCAATTCTTTTTGTTAATCTGTCAAATCTTCAAACCATAATGTCTTTTTGAAGTCAAGTCAATACATCAAAATATTGACTTTGCATAAGATGTCAAAATACTATCTAAAGAGGATAAGGATGACAGATTGAAGACAAGTAGAAGATGGATGTTTTTTGTCTTACCTGCAAGCATAACAGCAGAGGGACTGCATATCGTCATACCATTGTATGTTCTTTTTCTTGGTGGTAACGTAGTAGATGTTGGTATTGTGGTAGGACTTCATTATGCACTATCAGCGATTGGTGCAATTTTTTGGGGAAAAGTCATTGACAAATACCACGTAAAGAGAGTGATATTGTTTATTTGTTTTTCAGCAATTACAATTTGTAGTATAGAATTATTTTTTACAGTTGATTTGAATACAGTTTTTATAATTTCATCAGTTGCAGGGTTTTTCATCATTGGAAAAAATCCAGTAACACAAATTCTAGTAATGGAGTCAGTGCCAAACAATCAATGGAGTAGACTATTTACACAAATTTCAATCATAACTAGTTTTGGGAGTCTGACTGCATTTTTAGTTGGCTCTATTTGGGACATATTTTTTGATCTTAGACCGTACTTTCTCTTTTGTGCGATTATAAGTGCAACTGCAACAGTTCTAAGTGTTGGGGTAGGCAGTAAAAGCACCATAGAAAGACACACCATAGTGCATTCAATACACGGAATAAGACATATTTTTGATCACACCAGGATGAATTTTCAATTTATCTTTACTAAAATTCCCCATCCACATGATTTTAAACCAATCATATCAATTTTTCAAAGAAAAATATCTCATGAGATAGGGATACTTTATCTTACAAATTTCTTATTTTATTTTGGAAGTAATATTTTCTTTACAGCGTTTATACCATTTCTGAAAAAACATGATTTTACAAATTCAGAAGTTTTTCTAGTGTACATGATTCAAACAATGGTATTACTTACGATATTTTTCTTTGTTCCACGCTTGATTTCAATGATCACAGAAGAGCGCGCAACACAGGTATCGTATTTACCGAGAGTTCTAGGAATTATCGTAGCTGCATCGCTAATTCCCAGCATGACAGGAGTTAATTCACTTTTAATAGCAATGATTTCATCATGTTTGATGGTTTCAGCGTTTTCTATTTTCAGTGTTTCAAATTCAATAATTATTTTTAAAGCAATTCCCAAAGGTTTTGAAGGAACATATCTTGGGGTGAATAGTTTCATGACAGGAATAGGAATATTCTTAGGAGCATTAACAGCAGGTTATGTTTCAAATGCCATAAGTTATTCAGTTGCATTTGCCATAGCAGTTAGTATAATACTGTCATCACTAGTAATGTTTAGAATTTATTTGAAATACAGATTGTCGCATAGAATTATCTAAAATTACAATGTCGCTAGACGTGTCTGAATAAAAATTAAAAGCATACAAAATAATTACATCATAAATAAAAACAAGCCAATTAAAAATTAATTATAATCTAATATCTTGAAATAATATTGAGTTGCGACTTTGAAGTGACTGTAATTATAGATATTATTGCCAAAACCAAAATCATTACTGCAATTGATCCAAATTCGGGCACAACTACACCATTGTTTATCTCAACTTGTACAGACTGTTTATGCTCTGATGAAAGGCCCTGATTTGCAGTAATAGTGTAAAATCCATCTTCTTTCCACATTGGTCCTCCAGATATAATTTCTGTTGAAAATTCACCATTTGTACTTGGTGTAACTTGTGCAATTGAAATCAAGTTTCCATTAGGTGAAGTTACGGTAAATGTAACATCTGTTGTAGAACTGGTGGTACTTCCAGTTACAATAATTTTATTGTCACCAATAGTAGTTTCAGTTGAAAGAGTGACGGCACTTGAGGTCTCATGAGTTATTTCATGTTTTAGAGATTGAATTGGAGAACCTTTTTGTGAGACAGTTGAGCTAATTACTGTAAATTGTATTTGTGCAGTCTTTTCTGTATCTTCATGACTTGCAATTACCGTGTATATACCATCCTTGAAACTTGGAAGTGGTGGATGAATCAATCGTTTGAACACTCCATCACTATCAAATGGTAATTCTGGCGCATAAACAACTTCTCCATCAGGAGAAATAACTGTCAGGATAACGGGTTTGAAAACAGACACGCCAGTTATCTTGCCCATAACCAATACAGAATCCAAAGAGTGTATTTCAGTTTGAGAAGTACTCAATTCGATCATTGGTTCTGCAAAAGCAGAGAGTGGAATAGATATTGCAACTAAAACCAGCAATACAATCTTAAGCATTTTATTGATGAGAAACTGTTTGTATATTAATTATCCTATACAAATTAACAATGATCTTTTGATCTATGTTTTGAAACAAAAACCAGATTCTTAAAAAATGGACGAGTAATCTCCAAATCCCTAACAACACATCAAAAACGATACGATGCTAAGAAATTCTAGAATCTAAACTCCAATCCGATTAAATGGGTGATTTGTAATATCCTGATGTATGTGGGCATGTAGTTCTTGCTTGAATGTAAGATCGCATCTATAACACTTCCATGATTTCATATTTAATTAAGAATGTTTTTGAATATAATAACAACGTAGAAATCGTTCATGGTAATAAACGGTATCAGTCAAATACCATCTTAGGAACTAAATACCAATTATTCCTAAATTAGATAATTCACTACCAATACCATATCCAATTAGGGCGATTCCAGTACCAAGCCCTGCCATTTCCAAACCTCCAATTATTTTGTTTGTGTTTGCCATTTTTGATTTAATCACACCAACAGTAAAAGATGTAGAAATACTAATCCCTATTGCAACAAAAAGGGCATCCAATCCAGAGAGAAAAAAGAATGGCAATATTGGCAACATTCCACCAATTAGAAAAGAAACAAACATTCTAAGGGCACTTTTTAGAGGACTTCCTGCAATATCCAAATTCAAATTTAGTTCTTCTGTGAGCATTGTATCAAGCCATACTTTCTTATCAGAAGTTATCTTATCTACAATCATTTCAAGTTCTTTTCCCGAAAAACCCTTATCTTTGTAGATGTCTTCTATTTCTCTTCTTTCGTCATCGGGTTTATTCTCAATTTCCCATTTTTCACGTTCAATTTCTGATGTCAGTAGCTGTCTTTGGGTTTTTACTGCAAGATAATTTTGAACAGCCATTGCTTTTGCACCAGTAAACATTCCAACTAATGCAGCAAGAACTATTATGTTGACTGAAACATCAGCTCCTCCAACCCCAGCGGTAATACCTAACGAAGTATTGATTCCATCACCAAAGCCAAAAACAAAATCTCGCATAGCACTGGACTCTTTAAGATGGGGTTCAAGATGTCGGGGTTCAGATATTTCTCGCAACATTATGTTTCTAGATATCACCTTAATGGAGTTTTTGATAATATGAGTTTAATTTTTATCAGAGTAATAAATGTGAAATTAGGTTTATCTTTGAAAAATCTAGTTAAAAAGAATGATTGTCTGACTCATCAATGTTTTTGTTGGAATGACAATGCTTTCGTTTCTATCATTAGTTACAATAACATGTAGTAAATGTGATGCAGTAACAGTTCCAATAACTTCACCAATTTTGACCTTTTGTCCTACTTTAAGAATAGAGCGTTGAGTGGATGCACCCATTATTGATGCAGGAAGTAAGTCTTTTAATGTAAATCCTAATCCTATTGCAATTGACACGCCTATAGCAATTGCAATACTCCATGCAAAGGCAGATACAAGAATTGGTATGATTTTCTCACCAACACCTAATTGGGTGAAACCTATTGCAAATATTATTCCGTAAATGACTGCCTTGATTACACCTATGATAATTCGTGGACTAGCAATCTGATGATCTACTAATTGGTGCTCAATCCATTTGCTAACAAAGTTAACAACGATAGAACCTATTACAATTATTAATACAAATGCAAGGAGGTTAGGAACCCAGAGCCATAGACTTGTAAGTGCAGATGAAAGTTGTTCAAACTGTAATGCATTAACTGCTGCAACTATGAAAAACAGATAGACAAACCAACGAATTGTGGCTGAAATTAGTTTTACAGAGTTAAATTTACTGTATACACCTTCTACAACGTGTAATTCTTGGTTTTTCTGACTAGTTTTTTGGAGTATGTTTGTTGCCGCTTTAGTTGTGGCTCTGCCTACTAATTTACCAGCTATGAAACCAATTACAAGCAAAATTGCAGCTGCAATTATCTTCGGAGTACTATCTGCAACACTTACTGCAAATTCTCTTAATGCATCACTTGTGGGGCCATAGACCCCCTCTACAAAACTTTCTTGTGCAAATGCAGAATTAAAACCAATTAAAATTAACGAGAACGATAAAATTGCAAGTAGATGATTTTTTGAATTTTGCATTACTTTTTTACAATCTATTAATTGAATTATTATACCTTACTACTTTAACATGTGATCTATACAACATCATTACATTA
>Ga0315290_10002853_pt1 | contig 12266 bp, 7 predicted proteins | sample YL17G12_0_MG_FD_203627 | JGI IMG/M metagenome (GOLD analysis project Ga0315290, IMG submission 203627) | Sediment microbial communities from Yellowstone Lake, YNP, Wyoming, USA - YL17G12_0 | ecosystem: Environmental > Aquatic > Freshwater > Lake > Sediment | place: USA: Wyoming | collected...
GACGTCTACTTGGTCGGTGTCGTGATACGGAACCGTGCACTTGTTGCCGAGCGCCGGGTCGGGAACGCAGACCTTGTTGGGGATGCCGTCGGCGCCGGGATAGGTTCCGAAGTAGTGGTCGAACGAGCGGTTCTCCATGACCAGGAAGATCATGTGATCGATGTTGTTGATCCCATGAGCTTCGGGGCTTGCGGGTCCCGCGGTCTCGCTAACGGTGGTCGGTGCCGAAGGGGGAGTGGTCGGAGCCGCCTTCGTGCAGGCTGCCATGACGAGGGCGGCGAAGAGCGGTAGCAGGAGGACTCTGCGCATGGTCGAGAAGTCTACCTGCCAAGAGTCGGCCGGATAGAACCTAGACCGGGGCGAGTTCCCGTTCCCTCCGGACCTTCTCGCGCCACCATTCTTGACCCTCGTCTGGCAGGGTGTAGATCGGGTCGTAGTAGGGATAGTGGCGGGTGAGGGCCCCTGGGTCGTCGAACTCGATGCCGGTGCGGTAGTTCTTCGTCCAACCGCTGATGCCCTTGACCTCGTCGTACTCGGCGTTCTGGTGGGCCCATCGTTTGCCGACGAATGGCACGTCGACGAGCATGCGCGGCGTGGCGAAGCCCGGCAGATAGCCCATGATCGAAAGCTGAAGCTGCTGTGTCTCCTTCAGCGATGTGCGCCAGTGCTCGGAGTTGGGGATCATGTCGCACGTGTAGAAGTAGTAGGGCAAGATCTTGCCGTGATCTATGAGCATGAAGCACAGCTCAAGAAGATCGGATGTCGTGCAGTTCGTGCCCTTCAGCAGGACGCCCTGGTTGCGGACGTCGCGGAATCCCATGTCGAGGATCTTCCGAACGGCGTCGCCCACCAGAGGCGTGATCTGCTGGGCGCAGTTCGCGTGGGTGTGGAACGCTATGTCGACATCGCGCTCGCGCGCGCGTTCGGCCATCCGCTCCATCCCTTCCAGGACCTCAGTCTGCAGGAAATGCTGCGGGATGCCGATCAAGCCCTTCGAGGCGAGACGGATGTCTCGGATGTTCTCCAGGTCGAGAAGCCGCGTGACGAAGTCTTCCAGTCGCTTGATCGGGACGTTGGCCATGTCCCCACCGGAGACGACCACGTCGCGGACCACCGGTGTGCGCTTCAGGTAGTCGATCATCGCGTCCCAGCGGTCGTACTGCTTCATCTCGAACTTGTACTTGAGGAAGTTCTCGGTGTCGTTGCCCACGAGGTCCATCCGAGTGCAGTGGCCGCAGTACTGCGGACAGGTCGGTATGAGTTCGGCCAGCACCTTGGTCGGGTAGCGATGGGTCAGGCCCTCGGTGGCCCACATGTCCGCTTCGTGCAGTGAGTCGGGAGACGCCATCGGATGACTGGGCCATTCCTGCTCGCGCTCGGAGAACGCGGGCGCCATGTAGCGGCGGACGCGGTCCTCGCGGAGGTTGTTCTCCTCCATCGTGTTGATCATGTGGGGCGGGATCAGCATCGACATCGTCGAGCGCTCGTGTTGGTCACGTTCGATGTCGGCCAGAAGGTCGTCGGTCAGGAAGTCACCGAGAGCCTCCTTGAACTCGCCGAGGTTCTTCACGGAGTTCGTGCGCTGCCACTGAGCGTCTTCCCACTCTTGCTTGGTGGCGTTCTTGTACCCGGGCAGGCGCGTCCAATCGGGCTCGACGTATGCCCGCTGCAGGGGGTATTCGAAGGGCTGCTCTGACGCGCGGGCGCGCGCCTCGCGGGCCTCCGGCCTTTCCTTACGCGCCTTGTCGTTCTCGGTCATGGGCATTTCCTTTCGGGCACAACGAACGGATAGGGCAACACCGGCAGTATAGTCGCACTTCTTGCGGCTGTGAAGCCCACTTTCCGAAGGATATTCGGTCCGGGGGAGTGCTCGTCCGAATGGCCCTCAGTGCGCCTTGGGACCAAGCAATGCGCGAGCCGCGTCGGCAACGTGGCCGGGGGTTATCCCGAGTTCGGTCATCACCGTGGGCCCGGGGGCCGAGGCGCCGAAGCGGTCCACGCCCACCGGTGTGCCGCCGGCACCGACCCACTTCTCCCATCCGAACGTGAGCGCTGCCTCGATCGAGACCCTCGCCGTCACCTCGGGCGGGAGGACGGAGTCGCGGTAGTCGAGAGGCTGCGACGCGAATAGCTCCCATGACGGCATCGAGACGACCCTGACGCAGGTGCCTTCCGCGGCAAGGGTGTCTGCCGCGGACATCGCCACCGAGACCTCGCTTCCCGAACCGATGAGGATCACATCCGGCATCGCTTGCTCAGGCCCGAGTTCTGACAGGACGTACGCACCGCGCGACAGGGACTCCGCTGCCGGATAGCTGTCTCGATCGATTATCGGAAGATCCTGGCGCGTAACGACTATCGCGGTTGGCCCTTCGGTGTTCTCCAGCGCCACCTTCCACGCAGCGACGGTTTCGTTCGCGTCGGCCGGGCGGATCACGGTCAGGCCGGGGATCGCGCGCAGGCTCGCGAGTTGTTCGACCGGCTGATGGGTAGGTCCGTCTTCACCCAGAGCGATGGAGTCATGCGAGTAGACGAAGATCGTAGGGATCTCCATGAGAGCCGCGAGCCTCACGGAGTTGCGCATGTAGTCCGAGAAGATGAGGAACGTGCCACCGTAGGGTCGCAAACCGCCGTGCAGAACCATGCCGTTCATGGTCGCGGCCATGGCATGTTCACGGATTCCGTAGTGGATATACCTGCCCGGCGCGCCGGGGGCAAACGCGGCTTCGTCCCCGAGTGCGGTTCCGTTCGACTCGGTGAGGTCGGCGGATCCGCCGATCAGCTCGGGAACCGCTGGTGCCAGCGCTGCAAGGGTCTTCACCGCGGCCTTCCGCGTGGCCAGCTTCTCACCCTCGATCGCTGGCATGATCGCATCCAGGTCGGGAAGCCGGCGGGCCATGCGCCGCTCCCACTCATCGGCTAGCTCGGGTTCGCTGCTCGCCCACGTGCGGAACTTCTCTTGCCACCTGGCTTCGGCTTCCTTGCCCCTATCGATCTGGGCGCGGAACACCGCCAGAGCTTCGGAGGGGATGTGGAAGTCCTCGTCGGGCCATCCGATGTTCTCGCGCCAAGCCTTGATCTCGGCTTCGCCGAGAGGCGACCCGTGGGATCCGGCCGTGTCTTGCTTCGTGGGCGCTCCCTGCGCGATGTGGGTTCGGACCAGGATCATCGACGGCCGATCCGCCCGGGCGCGGGCCTCGACCAGAGCGGCGTCGATCGCATCCAGGTCCGTACCGTTGGTCACCCGGGTCGTGTGCCAGCCGTACGCCTCGAAGCGTTTCGCGACGTCGTCGGAGTAGGACAGGTCCGTTGAGCCGTCGATAGAGATGCGGTTGTCGTCGTAGATGAAGTTCAACTTGCCCAGTCTGAGATGGCCCGCGAGGGATGCAGCTTCGTGCGAGATCCCCTCCATCAGGTCGCCGTCGGAGCAGATGCCCCAGGTGCGGTGATCGACGATGGCGTGTCCGCCGCTATTGAAGCGCGCCGCCAACAACTCCTCGGCCATGGCCATCCCGACGGCGTTGGCGAAGCCCTGCCCCAAGGGCCCGGTGGTGGTTTCGACGCCTGGGGTGACTCCGTACTCCGGGTGACCGGGCGTGCGCGAACCCCACTGCCGGAAACCCTTCAGATCCTCGAGTTCGAGTTCGTATCCGGTCAGGTGCAGGAGCGAGTAGAGCAGTGCCGACGCGTGTCCCGCTGAGAGAACGAAGCGGTCTCGGTCCGGCCACTTGGGGTTCTGGGGGTTGTGCCTGAGGTGGCGCGTCCACAGGACGTACGCCGACGGCGCCAATCCCATAGGGGCGCCGGGGTGTCCTGAGTTCGCCCGCTCGACCGAATCGATGGCGAGCGCGCGGATGGTGTTGACGCAGAGTTCGTCGAGGGGAGCCACGGCGGCCAGATTACCGATTCCTGGCCGCCGTGGCTCCTCGGTGCTACTTGGTGACAGTCGGGATTTGGCCACGAACGGGCCGTTGGGGGCGAGGCGAGTGCGCTAGGCGCTGGTTACGTCGTCCGCCATCCGGAGCGCGCGGCCCCGGGCTATGGCGGTGATCTCCTCGGCGGGCACGGGTCGGCTGAAGTAGTAGCCCTGTCCGTACGTGCATCCCTGGTCGACGAGGAAGCGCCACTGCTCTTCCGTCTCGATGCCCTCGGCCAGCGGAGACATCCCGAGCGACTCGGCAAGTTGAACGATGGCTGTGGCCATGCTGGCCGCATCGCCGTCGTTCGGGAGGTCCATGACGAAGGCCCTGTCGATCTTCAGTGTCGAAACGGGCAGATGCTTCAGTCGGGCCAGCGAGGAGTAGCCGGTGCCGAAGTCGTCGATGGCGAGGTGAAGACCGCGTCCGTGCAGGTCCCAAAGGATCCTCTGCGTCTTCTCAGGCTCGGTCATCGCCGTCCCTTCGGTTATCTCTAGAACGAGGCGTGACGGATCGACCCCGGATGTCTCGACGTTCGCGAAGATCATCTCGACCAGGTTGGGTTGCCAGAGTTGGCGAGGAGAAAGGTTGAATCCGAGTTCAAGGTCGAACCCCTCGCGCTGCCAGGCGGCGCCTTGACGGCAGACCTCTTCGACCACCCACGCTCCGATCGACTCGATCAGCCCCATCTCCTCTGCCAGAGGGATGAAGTCTCCTGGCGGGATGATCCCCGCTGTGGGGTCCAGCCAGCGGATGAGTCCTTCGACCCCCGTCATCCTTCCGTCGCGAAGGTCCACGATCGGTTGGTAGTGCAGCACCCAGTTCCGGCTCTCGACCGCCTTGCGTAGCCGAGTGGAGAAATCGAGACGCGCGGTGGAATCTGTCTCCTCCGACGAGAAGACCGAGTGGCCCCCGGGACCTCTCTTCTTGCTGCGGTACATCGCCAGGTCCGCTTGCTTGAGGAGGCTGTGGGGGTCCCGCGCGGTTCCGGGGAAGATGCTTACCCCGGTGCTCGCGGTCACGTAGACCTCGGTCCCGGACGCGGAGAAGGGTGTCTCCAACGCGCGCTGTATCGACGAGATAGCGGTTTCCGCTGCCATCAGCGCGGCGTCCATGTCCGGGCCGGGGATGCTCCGGTCTCCTTCCAGGTCGGCGAGCAGGACCAGGAACTCATCACCGCCCTGGCGGGCGATGATGTCGGTGTCTCGCACTGCCTCTCGTAGCCTCATGGCTATCTGCCCCAGGACCTCGTCGCCTGCTGCGTGACCGAGCGAGTTGTTCACCAGCTTGAAATCGTCGAGATCCATCAGTAGTACCGCAACCGCCTCTTCCGAGCGACGAGCTCGCGCCAAGGCGATACTCACCATCTCCTCGAACATCGACCGGTTCGGCAGCCCCGTGAGTCGGTCGTGATGTGAGATGAAGTCGACCTCTTGCTCGGCCTCCTTCTGATCGGTTACGTCGAACATGACGCCCTGCAGCATCAAGACCTCCCCCGAATCGTCACGGATCGTCATCGCGCGGTCGTAGACCCACACGACCTGACCGTCCGGTTTCAGCATGCGGTAGCTCGAAGCCTCCGGCTGCCCGGTTCGAGTGAACTGGTCGTAGTCGGCCTCAGCCTTCTCGCGGTCGTCCGGGTGCAGGTGGTTCCTCCAGTACAGGGGATCTGCGAGATAGTCCTCGGGAGTTACCCCCAGCATCTCTGTGATCTGCGGGCTCACGTACATGGACTCCGAGTCCTGGCCAGGAGGGTCTACGTAGAGGACGGCGGGTATGTGCTCCACGAGTCCCTGGAACTGCCATTCGCTCCATTTCAGGCGTGACTCGGTCTCCTTCATGGCGGTGACGTCCATCATCACGCCCTGCCAGTAGAGTTGGTTGCCGTCGTCATCGAAGACGCAGTGGTCGTCCTCTGCGATCCATACGACACGCCCGTCCTTCGCGAGCATGCGGTATTCCATCCGGAAGCGCTCACCTGTCTCGGAAGTGTGCTGAGCGGCCGCGACAGCTCGCTCGCGATCGTCCGGATGCAGGCGTTCAACCCACATGTTGGGGATCGCGAGCCACTCTTCCTGCGTGAAGCCGAAGGTCTGCTCGACCTGAGGGCTGACGTAGACGTCACCGGCGGGTCCGCCCGGAAGCTCGATGTGCACGATCGCGGGCAGGTGCTCCATGAGCGACTTCACGACCCCGTCGCTTTGGAGAAGCTCGAGAGCCTCCTCGACGGCGGCTCTATCCCTCTTCTGGTCCACCCCTGCGCCTCTCACCTATGGGGTACGCGAAAACAGGACTCACCGGGCAACGCGAAAGCGGTGAGACCACCGCGACGGTTGTCGTACGAGATACGGACCGACTTTAGCCTCTTCACCCAAGTTTTCATGAACTTGATAGAAGTTTACTGGGAGGAAGCCGGACATCTATCCAGGTGGCAGCCGGGTTGCGGCCGCCGTATCGACCTCCGGCGATAGGATTCCGCGATGGCGACCGACAGAGACACCCTCGCTTCCTTGCTGGGACCTATCGGCTTCTGGACCTTCCAGTTGGACTCCCAGCCTGCGAAACGCGCGCAGGAACTCGTGTCCGAAGTCGAAGCACTGGGATTCGGCGCCGTGTGGATCCCCGAGGGGTTCGGCAGCAAGGAGGCGTTCGCCCACTCCGCCATATTGCTCGCGGGCTCGCGCGACATAGTCGTCGCGACCGGCATCGCGAGCCTGTGGGCGCGCGACCCGATGGCGATGTCGAACGGGTCGAGAGCATTGGCCGAGGCGTACCCGGGGCGCTTCCTGCTGGGCATCGGGGTGTCGCACGAGGTCCGGGCGTCCGGTCGCGGACACGTCTACGAGCGTCCCTACTCCAAGATGCGTGAGTACCTGGAAGCCATGGACCTGGCTCCCGCGCCTGGATCGACGCCCCCCGCCCCCAGGGTGCTGGCGGCCCTCGGCCCGAAGATGCTCGCGCTTTCGGCGGAACGGGCGATGGGGGCTCACCCGTACTTCGTGCCTGTGGAGCACACCGCTCGTGCCCGCGAGGCGTTGGGTCCGGACAAGTTCCTCGCTCCGGAGCAGTTGGTCGTGCTCGGGGCAAATCCGGACAAAGCTCGTACGATCGGTAGGGAATTCATGAGCCACTACTTGGGGTTACCTAACTACGCGAACAACCTGCGCCGCCTCGGATGGGGCGATGCGGATATGGACGAGCCATACAGCGACAGGTTCGTCGATGCGTTGGTCGCGTGGGGAGACGTGGGAGCCGTTCGAAGGCGGGTTCGCGAGCACTACGACGCGGGGGCCGACCACGTATCGGTGCAGATCGTCCGCGAGGATGCGGGGGAGTTCCCCATCGAGGAGCTGCGTGAGCTGGCTCCCGCGCTTGTGGACTGAAGAGGGGGTCCGATGAAGCTGAACATCCAGGGGTTGGCGAGAGCGAGCGCGAAGCATCCGTGGCGAACCCTCGTCGTTTGGGGGATCGTGTTCATCTCCGCGGGCATGCTGTCGCAGACGCTGCTCGCGGGGGCGTTGACCAACAGCTTCGACTTCACGAATTCGCCTGAATCCAAACAGGCCGATCAGCTGATCAAGTCCAAGATCACGGGCACGCAGCCCGACCAGGAGTTCGTGATCGTTTCGAGCCCGAAGTACAAGGCTACCGATCCGGAGTTCTCCCAGTACACGGCGTCCCTGGCTACCAAGCTCCAGGATCTCGGACCGGCGATGGTGAGCAGCGTCGTCGATCCCCTCGCCGCGCAGACGGCCCAGACTGCGCAGACCGGGGCTGCGCCCACGTCGAACGGAGACGCCGCGCCATCGGCAGCGCAGTTCGTGTCCGCGGACGGGCATCACGTTCTGCTGCCGGTGACGATCGCCGGTGATCCGATGGAGGCCGTCGACAAGGCGCCGAGGCTGCAGGCAGTCATCCACGGCACGGCCGCGAACCAGGACTTCCAGGTCTTGGTTTTCGGTCAGGCGACCGCGTTCGCGGACAACAAGACCCTGTCGGAAGAGGACCTCAAGAAGGGTGAATCGTTCGGCCTGATGATCGCGCTGCTGGTGCTGATCGTTGTGTTCGCGGCGGTCGTTGCCGCCGTGGTGCCGGTCGTGATGGGTGTGTTCGCGATCTCGGTGGCCATCGGGTTGATGGCCTTCCTCGGAATCTGGTTCGACTTCTCGTTCTTCACGCCCAACATGATCTCGATGATGGGTCTGGCGGTAGGGATCGACTACTCATTGTTCATCGTGAGCCGCTTCCGTGAGGAGCGCCGACACGGTCTCGACAAGATGGACGCGCTCGCGATCACGGGAGGAACCGCCAACCGCGCGGTGTTCTTCAGCGGTGTGACGGTCGTTCTGGCCCTTCTCGGCATGATGATCGTGCCGACGACGATCTTCCGCGGGCTCGCGAGCGGGGCGATCCTCGTGGTGAGCGTGTCGGTGGCGGCTTCCCTGACGCTGCTCCCGGCCCTGCTCTCGTTGCTCGGAGACAAGATCAACTGGCCGCGCCTATCGCGGCGCTCGCGGGTGGATCAAGGTGAGATCGAGGGCGGCTTCTGGGACAGGATCACCCGCACCGTCATGGGGCACCCCGTCGTCGCCCTGGTCGGCGCCTCAACCCTGCTGATCGTGCTCGCCTTGCCGTACCTGTCCATGCGGACCGGGATGTCCGGGGTGGACACGCTGCCGAACGAGCTTGAGACGAAGCAGGCGTTCGTCCTGATCGAGAAGTACTTCTCCGGAGGTCTCTCGTCGCCCACGCAGATCGCGTTCACCGGCGACCCGACCTCGCCGGAAGTTCGGCAGGCGGCTACCGCCCTTCAGGCGGAGCTCGCGAAGGATCCCGCGTTCGGAGAAGTGAGCAGCGTCATCCCCGGCAAGAACGGCGACGTGGGCATGGTGAACGTCACGATGGCCGGAGATCCATCGAGTCCGGAGTCGGTGGCCTCCATCGAGCGTTTGCGCTCCGACTACCTCCCGACGGCGTTCGCCGACAGCGGTGTACGGCCGCTGGTCGGGGGACAGACGGCGATGATGTACGACTTCTTCCACGTCACCGACAAATACACCCCGTTCATCTTCCTGTTCGTGCTCGGTATGTCCTTCATCCTGCTGACGGTCGTCTTCCGATCGATCGTGGTTCCGGCCAAGGCGATCGTCATGAACCTGCTTTCGGTGGGCGCCGCGTACGGCTTGACCGTCGCGGTCTTCCAGAAGGGCTGGGGGCAGGGGTTCTTCCATTCGATCGGGTTCGACTACATCCGAGTGCCCGCGATCGAGGCGTGGTTGCCTCTGTTCATGTTCTCGATCCTGTTCGGGCTGTCTATGGACTATCACGTGTTCCTGCTGTCACGTATCCGTGAGGAGTACGACCACACGGGCGACAACGGCGAGTCGGTGGCATTCGGGCTTCGGACCACCGGTTCGATCATCACCGGAGCGGCCCTCATCATGGTGGCGGTGTTCGCCTCCTTCTCGCACGGCCGGCTGGTCGCCTTGCAGGAGATGGGCTTCGGTCTCGCGGTCGCGGTATTCCTCGACGCGACGATCGTGCGCTCGATCCTGGTTCCGGCGGCGATGAAGTTGCTCGGAGACCGCAACTGGTATCTGCCGAGTTGGCTGCAGTGGATACCCAAGGTCGAGATCGAGGGGAAGTCTGGCCGGACGACGAACCGTGAGGAAGGCGAGGAGGATCCGGGAGAGCCGGAGCTCGTCGGTGTGGGCGCGCGAGGCGACTGACGACTGCGTCAGGGACCGCGTAGGATAGGCGCTTCCCTCCGTCCGACCTACCCAAGGAGTGCCCATGCATACTGAGCGACTGCTTCTCGGCCCAGGCCCGAGCAACCCATACCCCGAGGTCTACGAGGCCTTCACGCGTCCGGTCATCGGACACCTCGACCCCGTCTTCCTCGGACTCCTGGATGAGACGCAGGACATGCTGCGCCGGGTCTTCCGTACGAAGAACGCGCTCACCTTGCCGGTCTCGGCCACGGGTTCGGCGGGCATGGAAGCGTGCGTCGTCAACCTGGTCGAACCCGGCGACAAGGTCATCATCGGGGTCAACGGGGTCTTCGGGGGCCGTATGTGCGAGGTCGCGGAGCGCGCCGGCGCCGAGGTGATCCGCATCGACTTCCCGTGGGGCCAGGCGGTCGACCCGCAGGCGTTGCTCGACGCTCAGAAGCAGAACCCGGAAGCGCGTTTCGTCGGCGTCGTGCACGCGGAGACGAGCGTCGGCGTCCGCAGCGACATCGCACCTCTCAGGGCGCTGCAGCAGACCGACACGATGCTGCTCGTCGACTGCGTCACGTCTCTGGGCGGCAGCGAACTGCTGATAGACGAGTGGGGGGTGGATGCCGCCTACTCCGGAACCCAGAAGTGTCTCGGGGTGCCGCCGGGTCTGTCTCCGGTCACGTTCTCCGAGCGCGCGGTGAAGAGGTCGACCGAGGGTCGCACGAAGCCCGTCCAGTCCTGGTACTTGGATGTCGGTCTCATCGGCGCCTACGTCGGCTCGGGCCGCAAGTACCACCACACCGCGCCGGTCTCGATGGTCTACGCGCTGCACGCCGGACTCAAGCGGGTCCTCGATGAGGGTCTGGAGAACTGCTGGGCGCGTCACCAGCGGGTGTCGGACATGCTCCACCAGGAGATGGCGAAGCTCGGGTTCACTCCGTTCGCGCAGGAGGGCCACCGATTGGCCCAGCTCAACACCTTCTTCCTGCCCGAGGGTCTTGACGACGCGGGCACGCGCAAGCGTCTCCTGGAGGAGTACAACATCGAGGTCGGCGGCGGACTCGGTGACGTTGCCGGCAAGATCTGGCGCGTTGGGTTGATGGCCCAGGGCGCCCAAGAGCGGTCGGTCGCAACGCTGATCGGCGCGCTCAATCAGATCCTGGGCTAGAGCCGAACCAACTCCCGGTCCGGCCAGCCTACGCGGCGCGCGGACTCAGCCGTTCTCGGGGATGGCGACCAGGTCGTAGCCCCGCTTGCGCAGGCCCTTGATGATGTCCGGCAGCGCCTTCACCGTGGCTGACTGGTCTCCTCCGCCGTCGTGCATCAGCACGGTCCCGCCGGGTTTCGCGCGGGATAGGACCGACCTTGTGATCTCCTTCGCGGTCATGGACGCCACCCAGTCATGGGTGTCGATGGACCACATCACGGTTCTCATCCCGTAGCGGCGCGCCAGCTCCACTACCTGTGCGTCGTAGCTCCCGCCCGGCGGCTTGAATAGGTACGGATCCACGCCGATCTGAGTCATCAAGGCGTCGGTCTGCGCGAACTGCTTCTCCAACTGGGGTAGATCGAGCGAAGCGAAGCTATCGGGGTGGCTCCATGAGTGCGTGCCAACGACGTTCCCTTGAGCGATCTCCTTGGTCACCAGGTCCGGGAACTTCTGAGCCTCATAGCCGACCACGAAGAAGGTCGCTTGCACGTGGAAGCGCCGAAGCACCTTCAGGATCTTCGGGGTGTAGGTCGCGTTCGGACCGTCGTCGAAACACAGGGCGATCGCTCGCGGCGAGTCGACACGACCGGTCGGATGGAACGTGACGGACGCGACCTTCCCGGAAACCTCGCCGACCGCAGTGACCTCATAGCCCGGGGCGACGCCAAGGTAGAACTGGGGGTTCGTCGGCCGTTCGCCCGCGACGGGTGTTCGCCGGTCAACTGTCTCCTCCGTCTTGTCGTTGCCCGGCTCGACGGTCACCGAATCACCGGGGGCGAGCGTGGACTGCTTCTTCGCGGGCGCTCCGTTCACGAGGATCTTGGCCGGGAAGGCGCCAGGTTGCAGCACCGTTCCTCGGACGTCCAGGAATCGTCCGGGTCTCGGTTTGATCCCGAGCTCGTTGAGCGCCGCGCCGAGGCTGTCTTCGGTCCTCACCGTCGCCCATCCACCGTTGACCGTGATGGCCATGAATCCTGGGGCAGGCGAGGTGATGGAGGGTGACGAAGTGGAGGGGGACGACGTGGAACCCTGACCGGCGCAAGCGGTAGCGAGCACTGCCACGAGGGCAGCGAAAGCGATGCGAGCGCGGCCATGGAGAAAGCTCACGTATCTGTTCTATAGGAGTGGGACCGTTGCGTGAAGTCGTGAAGGCAGGGTTTCGCTAGTCGTCCGCGTTTTCTTCTATGCGTCGCCTGGCCTCGGTGAGGATGGCTCGCTCGAAACTGTGACGAGCTAGCGCCGAAGCGGCGGGCAGCAGACGGTTGAATGCCTCAAGCAGGAGGTCCACGGATCGTCCGCCCTTGTCCTGCGTCGGACGCCTGACGTACTCGTCGAACAGGGTCACCGCTTCCTCCGCGATCCCATCGACCGCTCCGGCATACCGGCGGCCCAATCCCAGCAGGCGGGGAAGCGGAACGC